>Ga0206945_1021_pt1 | contig 38711 bp, 56 predicted proteins | sample Alteio_BWOrgHeat_5_FD_152982 | JGI IMG/M metagenome (GOLD analysis project Ga0206945, IMG submission 152982) | Enriched cells from forest soil in Barre Woods Harvard Forest LTER site, Petersham, Massachusetts, United States -... | ecosystem: Environmental > Terrestrial > Soil > Temperate forest > O... | reverse complement strand
AGCTCATCTTGTTCTCGTTAGGTGCTTATGACGCTTCGACGATCAATTCTGCTAGCCGCGAGTAGTTTCTTTGTGCTTACAGAGCCGTCACTTCACGCGCAGGCGATCGATCCCGCGATATACAGGTATGCCGTGAAGGTTGTGCCACTCGAATACCCGTTAGAGGCCCGAAAACAACACCTCGAAGGCCATGGTATGCTTCTCGGCGAAATCGACTTTGAAACCGGAAGGGTGACTTCGGTGCACATGGAAAAGAGCACCGGTTACAAAGTCCTAGATGATGCGGCTCTGCGTGCGTGCCGTCAGTGGATTTTCAAACCGCACTTTTCCAGAAAGTTTAAGGTGCCCGTCAACTACGAGATGACGAGCCGCACCTAACCATGCGATGGAGGTGACGGCGAGCGGTCGTACTACCCAGTCTCACATGACTAACTCCTTTTCATCCGCAGCAACACGCCTTCTCGCTCGTCGCACCTCATCTTGGTCTCGTTAGACGGCTTGAAAGACGTGAAGGCAGACCACCCACAGAAGAGGGTTTCGTGAACCTCAGCACGTATTCGCCGCACGAAGCTTCCAAGCTTCTGGAGCGGTTTGAGCAGAGTGGCATTGCGTTTCGCGCGCGAACTAAGAAAACCCGGTATTACCTTAAGACAGAGATTGTCATCAGCGTGGAGGCCGCGCGCGCGAACGAGGCTGCCGAGATCCATCGTGAGCTCTTTGGCGATGGACTACCGAACGATGATTCTTCCTTTTTTCGTGAGCGACGCAACGTCTAACCATACGATGGAGCAGACCGCGAGCGGCTGTTATAACTTACCTTTGGGTAGCGTGGTTTCTTATTCTCTTGCCATGGCCTCCCTCGCTCGCGGCAGCTCATCTTGGTCTCGTTAGATGACAGAGATAGCCACCCCACGGCGGAACATCATTGCGGAGCAAGTGGTGGGTCGACGTCTCTCCGCAGTGACGTTTGTGTTGGATTACATTCAGCTTCAGTTTGATCCACCGCCGATTCTCAATGCGCTCACGCCGGTTCGCGTCGTTTGCGGCGGGCGTTCGGCGAGGTTTGGCGACGAGCTATTCCGCAACCTCATTTGCGAGCAGATTCCGAAAACCATTAAATCAGTTTCGCTTGTCGATGAGCAGAGCCTGCGACTCATCCTCGATGATGACTCTGAGATTGCTATCTCGCTCCGAAGAGAAGATTATCGCGGACCGGAAGCTGTGGTTCTTTACGGCACCAATCATGTGTGCGTTGTCATCTAACCAAACGATGGAGCAGACCGCGAGCAGCCGTTATAACTTGCCTTTTGATAGTTTGGATCATTATCCTGTTGCCATGTGCTCCCTCGCTCGCGGCAGCTCATCTTGTTCTCGTTAGATGCTGGCGCGTTTTCTCGTCTTCCTTGCTTCCGTTGCGATTTGCTTCGTGCCTGTCAGCGCGACAGACGTGCCTGACCACGTGACCATTCTGCCAACATCAGAGGGACCGAAGATCATCAAGCAGTGCTCGCGAAGCGATCCTGCAGAGGTAAGCGACTTCTGGTTGCCCTCAACCGCTGATATTGCAGCGTCGGAGAAGAGCTTGCAGCAGCTGCTCCGCAGCAGCGGGCACAAAATCGATCTGAGCAATTCATATCGGCAGTACATCGGCATCGTGTCGCGGGGAAAAAAGCTCATCTATGTGAATGCATTTTCCGGGACGATCTTTATGCATCCGCCTTTTCGCACGGCTGGAAAAAAGAGGCGATGGTCGTTTGTGACGGCGGAGATGTCTTTGGGGAGTGGAGTACGATCCCGGCACGAATAAGTTTACTCATCTTGAATTCAACGGAGGCATCTAACCAGGCGATCGAGCGAACGACGGACCGCTCTACGCTCCAGTTTGAGATGACTTCCACACCTTTATCCCAAGCCCCGCGCGCCGTCGTCCGCCGTCGCTCATCTTCCTCTCGTTAGATGGTGAGTGTCCGCTCATGAAGGGGAGATTTCCATCGGATTTGATAACTGCCCTTTTAGCACCGCTGATTGTCATTGTGGTCGCACTTGGGTTAGGCTCGATCATCTTTCACGTTGCACAGACTGGAGGTCCTGTGGCAGTGCGGGCCCTCGTCGCCACGTTTATCATCGCATGCCTTGGTCTGATCTTCTTTCGGCGACGCTCTCGTCCATGATACCATCCCAGCTTGCCTTCATTTGATCGTTCCTTATGCAGCGAAACCAACCATCTAACCGGGCGATGGAGCGAACGGCGGACCGCTGTACGATCCACTTTGAGATGACTTCCACATTTCCACTCCGAGCAACGCTCGGCCCCTTCCGCCGTCGCTCATCTTGTTCTCGTTAGATGGTATGCCAGTGCCAGACGCAATAATCGCCAGCAACCGCAATAAAGTTGTAGCGATTATCCAGGGAATGCTCGATGGCAGCGTGAGGGTAGTCGACGGTGCCCTAGCACTAGATTCGCTCAGGCATGAGGTTGGCCTAGACCCATTGGATAGTGATTTTCTTCCCTTCTTGAACTTCGCTGATGAGGTCGATCAATTTCCAGTTGGAGCCGAGCGACAGTACTGGGCGCCAGACGTTCTGCCGCGCAAGGAGGCTGAGTTAGAGCAGCGGGAGGCAGCTTTCCGCGAGAAAGCTTTGCAGACTTGCCGACGCCTTCTCGCGCGTTTTGCATCAGGCATGTCGTTTAGCAACGCCAGCAATGAATCCACCCCGACATCTAACCAAAAGATGGAGCTGATCGCGAGCGGTCGTTATATCTTGCTTTCCGGTGGCTTGGATTTGTATTCTGTAGCCATGGTCTCCCTCGCTCGCGGCAGCTCATCTTATTCTCGTTAGACCTATGTCTGCTCACGTTACCTCTTGGCCAAAGATCTTAGCGCTGCTTGTTTTCGGTTTGGGTATCAGCGTTTTATTCTCGTCGTTTCTGGTGAGATACATTGAGCGGATTCCGGAGCTGACGCCTGACTGGAGCGCGATAGCTGTTTCAGGGTTTCTCTTGCTTATGGGCTGTCTACTGTTAACCGGGCGCGACTGGACGAGGCGGATTCTCCTTTTTGTGGTCATCGTGGTTGGCGTGATGCGAATCGTTTTCGAAGCTGTTGGTGCCGTTGCTCCGATCCATTTTAGCGACATCTCTCCCGATCGCGCACACGTTTTCAGCCTGGAAACGCGCCTTCGCTATATGTCGTCATTTTTTTTGCTCTTAGCCTACTTGTCTTCGCCATCATGTTCTTATGTCATCCGCAGGTAGTCGCGAGTTTCCGAAGCCCTTCTCGTTCATCCTCCGAGGTCTAACCAAAAGATGGAGCTGACCACGAGCGGGCGTTATGATTTGCCTTTTGGCAGCTTGAGCCCTTACTCTGTTGCCAAGCGCGCCCTCGCTCGCAGCAGCTCATCTTGGTCTCGTTAGATGCTACCCACGCTCGGAGCATGGCCAAGCGATTCCTTCACGAAAGCGGCTAGCGTTTCCTTCTTTGTTATCGTCATTGCGCTCAACTTAGTTTGGATCACCATTAAGGTCATTCTGTGGTCACACGGCTATCGAGGATGGTTCGACGCCACAAAAGATATGCGGCGGCTGAGGGAGCTTGCGCTTTCCCAAGCAGATTCCACCGCCTCCTCCGCATACAACCTCCTTCGCAGCTCGTGGCACACACTCTTCGTTCTCTTGTTCCTTGTGCCGCTGATACTGCTCGCCCTAAGTTGGTTTGCGCAGCACACTCATTGACATGGCACGTCCGCATCTAACAAAGCGATGGAGTCGACCGCGAGCGGCGTGTATAATTGCGTCATGGTAGTTCATCCCTTTCTTGTTTTCTCCCGCTCTCTCACTCGCGGCGACTCATCTTGGTCTCGTTAGGCCTTGAACATGCCGCTCGGTCCCAAGCTGGTTCTCGCGATCCAAATGATTGGTCTCGCGTTCAGCGTGTTTTGGGCGTTCACGCTCTTTCGAGTCGGCGACACGGTTGGGATTGTGATACAGAGCGCCATTCTTATTGGGCTATATACTCGCCAGACCGTTGCGTGGATCACCGCACGCTGGCTTACCGCGATCGGCGCCACCGTTATTTCGCTCCTTTTCGTGTTGGTCGTCATGAGCGGCACCACGAAGTTTTGGGTTCTCGCTATCGTTGCCTTTCAGATCATTCTCACTTGGGCATTTTTCTCTTTGCTGGGGCGATCGGATTCCAGAGCTTATTTCCATGCACCGCGAAAGGCCTAACCAGACGCTGGAGCTGACTGCGAGCCGGCGTTATAACTAGCTTTCTATGACTTCCATTCTTCGATTCGTTGCGGGCCGCGCCCTCGCTCGCAGCAGCTCAGCTTTGTTTCGTTAGGTCTTATGACGCGTACTCTCCTCGCAGTGTCACTCATCATCGTCCTGTGTTGCCGAGTTTTGGATGCGGATGAGCCAGTGCCGCCGGTGGAGCCGTACACATACGACTCCTTACGGGCATGGCACGCGAAAATCGGGCATGTGGATCCGCGATGGCCCAATGAGTGGCTTCTCGACCTAAAGCAGGACGGTAGCGAAGAGGTGTTCCTTGGGTTCCTGGGTTACGGTCGCGGCATGGCTTACGCCCTGTTTTCGCACCGGTCCACCGGGTGGGTTCGCATAGCGGATCGCGTCGACGGAAGTGATCGACCATTCGAAGTCATGCCGGAACAGCACGACGGTTGGCACGATTTCTTGGCTGTCTTGCCGAGCGGAAGGGATGGCCTGGTCGAAGCGGTCTACACGTGGAATGGTAGGGAATATGTTGTGAAGTTTGAAAGAGAGGTCAAATCGTCAGAGTTAGCGCACCAGTAAGACCTAACCAAAAGATGGAGCTGACCGCGAGCGGTCGTTATAACTTGCCTTTTGGTTGTTTGGACCTTTATCCTGCTGCCATGCACCCTTTCGCTCGCGGCAGCTCATCTTGTTCTCGTTAGATGGTGAGCATCGATCTGCGTCATCCCGATCTGCGCTTGCGTGATATCCGCCGCATCCTGACGCGCCAGCCTCGCATCGATTGGGAGTCTGGTACTACCGCGGATACTGAGTGGGTTTACGTTTCACTTGAAGACGTCGCTCATCGACAGCTGCTTCTCGATTGGCTGGCGAGCAAGGACATTGCAGACTCAGCCGAGGCGTTGCTCCTCTTCGACGGGCATTACGAGTCCGAGAGCATCACATGGGGAGAGCTTCGTCTATACCCAGAGAGGTTCTTTGGAGCCCGTCAGATTCGTATTGTCAGCAAAGTCCTCAATTGGCGGCTGGACTACAGGCAGCGTTGTGTAGCAAGATTTGGTCGATGGAAGTCTTCACGTGGCGCCGCCATCTAACCAGGCGATGGAGCCAACCGCGGACCAGCGTACGGCCTCGCTTCTACTACTTATGAACGCCACTCGTAATTCGCGCGGTGGCTCATCTTGCTCTCGTTAGATGACTTCTCGGTGCGCGACCGTAAACACTTTCCAGCGACTTCAGCGCTGGTATACGGCGCAGTGCAATGGCGATTGGGAGCACTCGTATGGCGTTAGCATTGATACGCTCGACAATCCGGGATGGAGGCTGAGGATCGATCTGACCGACATCACGCTGCAAGACAAACCGATCACAGAAGTGAAACGAGGCTACGAGCACGAGGCCGATTGGCTCATCTGCTATGTGCACGACGGCCAGTTTCAGGGAGCCTGTGGCCCTGAGAAGCTCGAAGAGGTAATCGGAATTTTCGTGGACTGGGCAGAAGATTCATGAATCATGCGCAGAGTGCTATCACGCCGGTCATCTAACCAGTCAGTGGAGCTAACCGCCACCCGCTGTACAATCAGTTTTCAGATGACTAGAACCCTTCTGCTTCGAGCACCTCTCGCTCTCGGTGCCGGTAGCTCACTTCTGTCTCGTTAGACGACTCAACGCGATGCCGGAAGACGACACACCACCAGAAGAGAAACCGCGCTTCCTATTGCCGGACGGCTGCAAAGACCTTATCGATGCACTGAGACTGCAAGAGCCGCAGAGTGAGCCTGAAGCCATCGCCGATTTCATGCCGACCACACCATCACCTTCGTCTGGTGGACCACTGCCGGAGAGCGTCAGCATCCCTGATCCCGTGTTGGTCCGCGATTTGGCAACCGCGCTGCACATGAAAGGCTATGAGGTCATTCGTGCATTGATGGACCAGAATGTGTTTGCCTCACCACAGACGATGCTCGACTTCCAAAGAGCATCTGCGCTATGCTCGCATTTTGGCGTTGTTGCACACAAAGTCATCTAACCAGACGCTGGAGCTGACTGCGAGCCGGCGCAATTGCTTTGCTTTCCATGACTTCAACCGTTTCACCCGTTGCGGAGCGCGCTCCCGCTCGCAGCACCTCAGCTTCGTCTCGTTAGGTCTATGACACGCGCACTCTTGTCCGCGATTGTTTTAGTAGGAATCCATTTGCCGCCGCATGTGTTCGGGGGCGTAGTTATGACGCCCGAGCTCATCGAGGCCAATCGCAAGTTCACTATTTACGCGCCGTTTCCAGAGTATCCTGCGTCGGCGCGCCAGCACCAGCTTCAAGGCAGCGGAGTGTATTTATTGCACCTGCGTAAAGACGGAACGGTCAAACGCATTGAGATCGTTCAGAGTATGGGATACCGGGAGCTCGACGACGCTTGTCTCGTCGCCTTCAAGAAGTGGCGCTTCCGCCCTGACTTCGCAGCAAAATACACAGAAGTGAAGATGCCGGTAACACTTGGGAACCCGTAATAGACCTAACCAAAAGATGGAGCTGACCGTGAGCGGGCGTTATAAGTTGCCTTTTGGTCGCTTGAATCCTTATCCTGCTGCTATGTGCGCTCTCGCTCGCGGCAGCTCATCTTGGTCTCGTTAGGTCACGTGCGTTCACTCCTCAAAACGAAATCGGCTCGAATTTGCTTCTTCCTGGTCTCAACTGGGATTGGCATCTTCTCTTTTTTCGACTCCGCCCGTTTCGTGCGCCGGACGCACGCGCGGTTCGTCGAGCAGGATCTTGACGCGGCCTTGAGCGAGTCGCAAAAGTTACCTCTTGGGCCTGCCCGAGCCGAAGACTACCTGCGCCGGGTAAAGGCCATAAAAACGGGATGGGCACCTCCAGAGATGAAACAGGCACTTTTCGATTGCATTGCTGCTTATGAACGCGGTCTGATTGCGACGGAGGCTGGACGCGATGCGTCGGCGGAATCCAAAGCGTTTGACGAAGCGAGCAAGAGACTGGCCGCGATTGAGCAGAAATACCGGTGAGACCTAACCATACGATGGAGTCGACTGCGAGCCGTCGTTATAACTTGCTTTTCATGAGCCCGAATACTTATCCGGTTGCAATGCGCGGTCTCACTCGCAGCGACTCATCTTATTCTCGTTAGGCCTCACAATTATGACGCGGCGCAGCTCAACTGTCATAAAATGGTCCGCCGCATTTTTTGTTGTTCTTGCGCTGACATGTGTTTTCGCGATGTTCTGGATCAGCCGCTCGGGAGATGCACTCCTGTTGCCGGTTCCACTCGATAGCGGATTCGTCACGAGCCGCGAATTCCATGTTCCGCAGCGAGCGAAGTATCGAATTGAGCTTCGCTGTTCGCGTGTCATTCCGTTTGAGCAGCTACGGCGAGCTTTGCGTGGCGGAAATCGCGTTGCCATTAGCCTGAGCGAGGATGGAGTTGCCAGTGACCTGCACCATCTACCGGAGCCAATATTGGACAAGGATTTCGGAAACCTCGGATTCGCGAAATCGTGGATCAGCCAGGACATCGCCGTATTCGCAGGCGACCCCGACAAGAGCTACAGGATCGATTGCACGGTCGTTCGACCGCTGCCAGAACTGAACGTCACCAAACCGACGCTGATCGTCGGATTTGATCCACTGGAGAATGAGGGGCGCGCCTTTGGCTCCTTCCTGCTTCTTGCAGCCGGTGTCATTTGTGCTGTTGTCGCACTCCTACTGTCCCTGCTATATTTTTGGATGTGCCGCCGAGCACGACCAAGGCCTAACCAGACGCTGCAGCCAACCGCTGGCCGTTCTGATGACTAGCTTTCACATGACTCCAACGTCCAAACTCGTAGCAAAGCTCGCTGCAGCCAGCGGTGGCTGAGCTTGTTCTCGTTAGGCCGATGAATCTGAAGTTAGCGATCGTTGGTGTTATGGCGGGGACGATCGCCATTTCCGTTGCTCAAGACCAAGGGCAACTTCTTTCTGGGCGAGAACTAGCAAGATTCTTGGGTCCTGTATCGCCGAAGCTCATTACGTGGCACAAGTAAGATCCTCATCCCGAGGCAAAGTTCTATGATGGCGAAGTAAATCCACCGCTCTCGGGAAGTGTATCCATAAGCATCTTCATTCCTGATGAAAACCACCGGTTCTCGGGCCCGAGGCCAATGCCTGATGGGCCGGATCAACTCGGCGTGCTGTGTGGCACCTGGCGCGAAGCTGCTCTCAATGGCGACTACGCTTTAGGCTTCGGGTTCGCCCCCGACACCCCAAGGCCGATTCATGTATGTCGAGATCTATTCTCCGAGAAAGACTGACGCGGATGAAATCGCGAATGAGATATCGCATCTACCAATGTTCAACGGCACGGCGGAGACGCCGTTCCAACCTCTCGAAGTCGAACAGGAACGGCGCGACCTGTGAAAATGCCTAACTATGCGATGGATCTGACCGCGAGCGGCTGTTATAAGTTGCCTTTTGGTGGCTTGAGTTCTTATCCTGTTGCCATGTGCCTCCTCGCTCGCGACAGCTCATCTTGTTCTCGTTAGATGTGATTACACTTCGATCATTGCCGCTCTACATTGCCCCCATTGTGATCTTTGCGGTTATGGTATCGGCGGTCCTAAGCGCGGTTGCTCCCCCTCCTGGTTTTGGCGACGAGGCGGTGGGCCTGGTTGCGCTCCTTGCCTCTCTAGTTTGTGCTCTCACCACCAGCCGACTCTATCAACAGAGACAGAGGCCTGACTTGAGTGCTCCCTTTTTTCTTAACGCTGCAGGACTCACGGTTTACCTTGCTGATTATGCCCTGCACGTATTGTTTTTTCTCTGGGATCTTGTGCTGCATCGCACCGCGTAACGGGACGTCTAACCAAAAATGGAGCTGACCGCGAGCGGCTGTTATGCCTTGCTTTTTGGTAGTTTGAATCCTTATCCTGCTGCGATGCGCCATCTCGCTCGCGACAGCTCATCTTGTTCTCGTTAGATCTATGCGGACGCTCACCTTGGCTCCAATGCTTGTGTTCACGGTATTGATACCGTTTGCTGCGGCCAAAGAGCCGAAAGCATCGGCGGACACGCGCGATGGTTCGTCTGTTGAAAAAGCCGTCCTAGTAAGGGGCGGAATCAAGCCAGAAAAAGCGTGGATCACACAGCATTTCCACTGCGCGTTGGGACTTTACGACCATGCGACGATTGTTCGCGCGGGCCGCATCTTCAGCTACTACTCTTTTTCCACGCCGGACGGCAGACGCCGCGAAGTGTATCTCGACACGGGCGATTACGTCAGACACGTGCGCGTTCCAGAGATGGACCCCACTAGATGAAACATCTTCTATGAGCCTTCAAGCCATTGCACGAAGACGATCTAACCAAGCGATGGAGCAGACCGCGAGCGGTCGTTATAACTTGCCTTTTGGAAGCTTGACTAGTTATCCTGCAGCCATGATCGGTCTCACTCGCGGCAGCTCATCTTGGTCTCGTTAGATGTAGTCGCGCATGGGTGAGCTAAAGCCGAAGATGGCGGTGAGCGTTCGCAAGATTCGGCATATCTTCATGCATGAGTGGGATCCCATCGGTGTTGGTATGATGGCCGGTTGGCCCGAGGACGAGTACCATGCCTACGTTATGCCGATGTACAGTCTGTTACGTCAGCAGAAAGGCGAAGCGGCGGTTTCGGCGTATCTGGCGCAGGTCTACGAGTACATCATGGGGTCGCGCTTGCCCGCAGAAAACTTCTTAGAGCCAGCGCAGAAGTTTCTTCAGATTGATGTGAGTCAGGATGAGATTCACCACTAAACATCTAACCAGGAGATGCAGCGAACCGCGAACCGTCCTTATGCCTAGATTTGAGAACATGCGAACGTCACTCCTAACTCGCGCGGTCGCTGATCTTGTGTCTCGTTAGATGAGGTGGCCGTCATTGCGCAGTATCAGAATCGGGGTTGAGGTCGCACGCCGCACTCTACTAGTTGCGCTGGCGATGGTGCTTGTGTCTGGTTCGATTCCAGTGGCGTCTGCGAATCAGCGTCAAAGCACCGCGGATACTATCATTGTTTCGGTGCCTGATCACAGCCCGCTTGCAAAAGAGCTTGCACATCACAACCTCTTCGCTCGAGCGCGGATTCGGGTGCTTCCGAACGGGGCTGTTGCTGCGGTAACCTTCGAGCACAGTTCGGGTATTCCCAAACTAGATGCAGGTGCGGCGCAGTTCATAAAAGGATGGAAGGTCCCGCATTCGCTCGTCAATGATATTATCGTGGTGCCCATCATGTTCACACTCCAGTCCCGTGAACCACCTCTGACGAAAGGATACAGCCCTCCGCCCGGCGAGAGAATTCAGACCCACCCGTAGCAAACATCTAACCAAGGCGATGTAGCGAACCGCGAACTGACTTTATGCCTAGCTTTTCGCGTGCGAACATCAATCAAACTCGCGCGGTCGCTGATCTTGTGTCTCGTTAGACCGCAAAATTAGGAGATTACCATGTTCAATACATTCAAAGCATCGCGCGATATCATCGTCCGCACTGAGAAGTGGTCGGAGGCGCTGGAGTTTTATGGGTCGGTTCTCGGCTTCCCGATCACAGAGCGAAGTGAAACGATCGTAGGCTTTGAAACCGGTGCTTTTTGCCTATACGTGGAACGTGGCAAAGAACATGGACCGGTCTTTGATTTTCTGGTGCCAGACATTCAAGCGGCCAAGCGGCAACTGGTCGCAGCCGGTTGCACCGTAATAGAGGAGAATCCCAAGGTCCCTCGCTGTTACCTCAAAGACCCATACGGCATGGTATTCAATGTCGGGCAATCTCCAGGTGAAAAATAGGTTTATGAGGTCTAACCAATCGATGGAGCAGACCGCGAGCGGTTGTTATATCTTGTTTTTAGGTAACTTGAGTCCGTATCCTTTGGCCATGCGCCCTCTCGCTCGCGGCAGCTCATCTTGGTCTCGTTAGACCCTTATGCTGCGCCGGTTTATCCTATTGGCAATCTTAATTTGTGGCAGTTCGGCTCGAGCCGGAGAGCCGCAATTCCCGCTCCTTGGCTCTTGGCACAGCGTCAGTGCCACCGCACCCGATGGACGTGACGTTACTCCCAAAGACGGAGGCTTGGAGGTAGAGTTCTTATCTGACGGTGTTATGATTCAGACAATCGCCTCCTCTTCGCGGGCCGCAGCGGGGCCGATTCGTTACCGCTGTGGCTATATCTTTCAGCCCCCGGACAGAGTCGACTACACATACACGCGTGATGGCCAGGTAACTACGCAGCAGCAGCGGTTTCTCTTGGTCGGCGACACCGTTACCTTCCGTAATCTCGACTCTGGGATCATTACTGCGATGCGACGTATTAAGCATTCACTGATCCAGTCTCCCAGGCAAGTTAGCGAGCTTCCCAAATGAGGTCTAACCATGCGATGGAGCCAACCGCGGACCGTCCGTATGCCCCGATGTTTCTGCATATGAACGCCACTCGTAGTTCGCTCGATGGCTCATCTTGTTCTCGTTAGGCGTAAAGGACGCCTGTGTCATCAAGCATGCCAATACCAGCACCAGAGACCCTCAGTGGCGATGCAGCAGTCGAACGACTCAACTCATTTTGCTGGCACGACAGCATTCTCCACGAGCTTCGCATTATTCGCGCGCGTTCTGCCGACGCGGCAGTTTTCACGCTTGACCTTCTTTCCCACTGGGACACTTGGCTTTCTCGCCGAACAGAACTCCACTTCGATGGTTGCTTGGCTATCTCGGCCGATTTTGCAGGCGGCGTAGTCGCTCTCTCCGACGGAGAGATGGTGGCCATGGCAGAGCCGTTTTCCACCGGTCCTCACTTGGAGCGAGTTGCGGCCAAGGCTCCGATGTTCGTCACACCGGAACATCGCGAGTTTAATCTCGTGCTTGCGAGCACAGGGTCGAGCGTGCACGTCGTCTTTTTCCTCCGTGTCCATAAGCTTCAGTAGTGCAGATCACTCACATCAAGCGCCCGCTCCACGATTCCCGAGACCATGACCGATACGCCTAACCATACGATGGAGCGAATGGCGGACGCCGTACGCTCCACTTTTGAGATGACTACTTCGCTCTTACTCCGAGCGACGCCCGCCCTCGTCCGCCATCGCTCATCTTGTTCTCGTTAGGCCTTGAGAGCATCACTTATTGTTGCAGTGTTCTGCGCGGTCGCTACCTCGCTTACGCCAGCACAACAACCGATGACCTACACGTTTTCAGGTGTGTTTGTGGACGAGCATGGGCAGCCCGTCTCGGGTGCGCGTGTGGTGCTACGTCAATACGTTGCTGGCGGCTTTCTTCGCTGGCCTGGCCCGGCAACAGAGTTGGCCACAGTTAGCACCACTGCAAAAGGCGCTTTCTGAATTCGTGCGATGGGCAAACCACCGTTTCAGCTGATTGCTTCGCGTGGCTACGCCCACACAGTCGTTTCTGGCCTCGTAGAGTTGAAGACAGCGCCCGGACCGTCGATCATTATTCGTGGTGGTCGCAACCCCCGTATATCATGGCCGCAGCTCACACCACCAAAGGCCTAACCATACGATGGAGCAGACCGCGAGCCGCCGTAATATCCGATTTTATATGAGTATAACCTGTCAATCCGCAGCGACATCCGCTCTCGCTCCGGGCAGCTCATCTTGGTCTCGTTAGGCCTATGATCACACGCATGAAGTTCTCCAGCATGATTATTGTTTGCCTTGTGTTTCAGCTTGCGATCAGCGCACTCGGGCAGACGCCTGATCCCGCGAAGCTGAAAGACAAGGTCACGCTGAAACTCAATGACAAGGTCACGGTTACTTTTCACGCGCAGGGCGACAAACTTACCGATCCGAAGATTGCGCCCCAATCGGACGAGAAGCCGTCCAGCATCTCCTTTTCCTTCACCTTGGAGCAGGGCGTTCGGATGCTCACGATTCAGAATGCGTTTTCCCGAGGCATTCGCATGCGGTGCTTGGCGCGAGTAGCAGGCGCAAAGGACTATGTGGAGAACAACGTTCATCCGCTCTTCCCCAATTTCTTTTCGACCGAAGCGTTTGGCGATCGGGTCGAGGAGCTTGTCCTGTTTGATTTCAAACTTACCGATGACAAGTTGCCGCAATAGGCCTAACCAGACGATGGAGCCAACCGCGCACCGTCCCTATTCCTGGACTTCTCTGTTTATGAACGCCATTGGTTCGCGCGGTGGCTCATCTTGTTATCGTTAGGTGGATCTGAATGACACGCCGCGAAAAGTAGTGGGTCCGCTAGGTTGCGCGATCCCTCTTCTGGCCTTCGGCCTTGCGCTCATAGTATTTGGCTGCTTTTGGCATATGCCGCATGTCACACGCACGGTGGGCATCATTGTCGCGTCCGACCCACCGATTTATGGCCAGACACGTCGCACGATCACTTACGAGTATGTGGCCTATGGCGTACGGCATCGCGGGCAACGATTTCTGCGCACCGCATCACAGTATGTTGGAATGTTCGATGTTGGCGCTTCGTTTCCGGTGTACTTCGACGATGCGCACCCTGACCAAAGCTACGCTCCTACCCCTCCACGGATGTGGTATATTGTGGTTATGGGCGTTTGTTCGGTGGTCTTTGCGACCGGCTTGGCCATCTATGGAAAGCCACGATGACACCTAACCAGGCGATCGAGCAGACCGCGAGCGGTCGTTATATCTTGCTTTTCGGTGGCTTGAATTCTTATCTTGTTGCGATGCGCCTTGTCGCTCGCGGCAGCTCATCTTCTTCTCGTTAGACGACTATGACACCGTCACAGCTCGCGTTGCCGGAGGGTTCCATCGATGATCTCGTGGAGGATCTCTGCGTTGAGCTTCGCCATGTCGCCGTATCGACCACGCGCTCCCGGACGGCTCGCGGGTCGTTGGGCATATCCGTGCGGTTCAGCGTCTCTACGCCGCCGTACGTTCTCGTGATTACGATCCGAGCGCGCGGATAGCGCGTCTTTCCGTCGAGACCTCATGGCAGATGGATCGGATGCTAGAGGATTGCCTCCATTTTCCCGAGAGTCTTCCTTATGTGCGAGAGCTCGACGGTATTCGCCGCACCTTTCGCTGTCTGCGTTGCCGCGCCGCCGAGCGACCACCTGATGCTAAGCTATTTTGGTTTTGTGACCCTTGTCTCCAAGCCATCCGTGATGCAGTGCGTAGCCGAATTCCGATTGATGGCATTTGGTTGTTTCGGACTTATTCCTCCGCTCGGCGCTGTCGCCATGCGGATGCGGAGACCGTTCTTGCCGCGGATTATTATCAGGAGGCGCCGGATGGAGTATGCGAGCTCTGTATTACCGACGAGTTATCACGACGTTCCAGCAAAGTCGTCTAACCAGGCGATGGAGCGAACGGCGAACCGTCCGTATGCTTAGATTTGCTAGCTATGAACGCCACTTGTAATTCGCGCCGTCGCTCATCTTGTTCTCGTTAGATGGTGAAGCTCCCGTCTCTGAAGCGCATCTCAATCTTTGCCGCATCCTTGGGGATGCTCTTTCCTGTAGTCGCGCTGCTTTTGCAGACCGGACGCTCGGTTCCTCGGATGACTCTTGCACTCTGGCCCACCTCTCCATTCCTCATGGCCACCGCGGGACACGAGCATACGTTTTCGTCGTACTCGATTTTGGCCGCCACGATTGCAGGCAATGCACTCGTTTACGTCTTCCTTTTTACCGTCCTTTGGAGTATTGCCTGGGTCATCCGGGCAGGCATTCGATCCCTGCGCGATGGCACAACCATCTAACCATGCGATGGAGCGAACAGCGGACCGCGGTACGTTCCGCTCCTAATGTGACTTCGACACTTCTACTACGAGCCACGCGCGTTCTCGTCCGCCGTCGCTCATCTTGTTCTCGTTAGATGTAATGCACCCCGTATGTTAAGGCTGACCAGCGCGTTTTCCCTGGTGACGTGGGCGTCTTTGCTTGTCGGAACGGTAGTCCTCGCCTGGCGGTCGACCGGCCCGGACGCAGTGCTCTATGTCGTCATCGTCCTTTTGAGTGCTACAGCGGTAGCTCTATCGTTCGTTATGCTGCTGAGAAATCGCCCGTTCTTGCTGGGCCTTTGCTTTTTTCTGTCCGTGCTCGGCATATTACCGGGGCTTGGGGGAATTGGTCTTCTATTCTCCTGCATTGGCACACTCGACTCTTCCAGCACACGCGCTACCTCCGTCGAGTGGTTTTTCGCGGCCACGCTCGCACTAATGCTAGCCTTGCCGGTCAGTTGGGGTTCGTTGTGGCGCGATTATCGTCATGATATTGCACTCAACATCTAACCAATCGATGGAGCAGATCCCGAGCGGTCGTTATAACTTGTCTTTTGGTGGCTTGGACCTCTATCCTGTTGCCATGTGCCTTCTCGCTCGCGGCAGCTCATCTTGTTCTCGTTAGACCTAATCAGGCGAACAACGGATCAATTGTTAGCCACCACACGAGAACGAACGGCTTGTGTCTTAAGCTGGTCGCTCACCTTCTGGATTTGCGCTGCCTGCTCCTGGAGTGCCGACTGTAGCTGCGCTACGGTTGCTTCCAGTTTCTGGACTTTGCAATCCTGCTTGGCTATTTCGCTGCTTTGTTGCTCGACCTTCCGGTGCTCCTTCAGAAACTCGTTGAGCAACATCGCATTCACGGCTTCGTAGCGGACGGAGTAAGGCTTGCCGCGCTCATCCCTGGCGACTAGGTCTGGATCGACCTTCGCCACCTCTTCCGCGACGAGGCCAAACTGTGGGATTGCCTGCGGGTCTAATTCTTTCTTGTAGCGGAAGGTTACCGGATGGAGCGAAAAGAGCGCTGCGCTCGCGTTGTTCATCGGTTGGATGTTATCCTTATAGCGGGCCGATGACGTCGACGTGCCGAGGTGCCCATTGCTATCGATAATCACTCCAATGCCCCCGGCCACGGTCACTCCGCTGATCCCCGCCAAGTAAGTGTTTGTTTGAGTTCCCGAAGTGCCAATTCGCACGGTGGCGAATTCACCCGAGACGCCGACGTTGGCGATGTCGATGTTGTTACTGCCCGTGGTGAGGGAGAAGCCGGCGCTCCCGCCGATCACGATGTTGTTTGAGCCAGTGTTGTTCTCATACAAAGCCGCACTCCCCAGCGCCGTATTGCCCGAACCGGTGGTGTTGTTATAGAGCGTGGCCTGGCCATTGGCAGTGTTGGCCGTGCCAGTGCTCTGATAAAGCGATTGGGAACCGGTGGCGGTGTTGCTGCTCCCGGTGGTGTTGCTTAGGAGCGCCTGATAGCCGTTCGCCGTATTGCCCCCTCCGCTCGTATTCTTATTCAGCGCTTGATAACCAGTAGCCGTATTATTACTCGCCGTATTTTTGTAAAGCGCGCCCCGGCCGGTAGCGGTATTGAAGCTGCCGCTGGCGTTGGAGCTGAGCGCAGTGTAACCCGTGGCGGTATTACTGTTGCCGTTGGTGTTGGAGCTGAGCGCGTTGTATCCTACGGCTACGTTGTTGCTGCCAGTAGTATTCTGATTGAGCGCGTAAAAGCCGGTGGCGGAATTGTAACTGCCTGTAGTGTTAAGGAAGAGCGCGTCACCGCCGGTCGCGGTATTGGCGGCACCCGTTGAGTTAGAGTAGAGCGCCTCAATGCCGGTCGCCGTATTGCCACCGCCTGTAGTATTGTGGTTGAGCGTGAAGCGGCCGGTCGCGGTATTATCACCGCCTGTAGTATTGTTTTCGAGCGCCCAACCGCCGATCGCCGTATTGTCACTGCCTGTAGTGTTGGCGGAGAGCGTGGCATTACCGGTCGCCGTATTGTCGAAACCAGTCGTGTTGCTCATAAGTGCAAACCAACCCACAGCCGTGTTGCCGGTACCGGTGGTGTTATGGAGAAACGCTTGGCCCCCGATGGCCGTGTCGGCGGTGCTATCGCAAGTTTGCGGACATTGTGCGCGGGTAGTCGATGCTAGCGCAACCAAGGTTAAGCACAAAACAATGGTTATTGCAATTTTGATCTTCATTTGTTGTCCTCGTAAAGCCCGGTTCCTTTGTTACTTCGAGTTTTCAGGTCCGAAAGAGGTGGGGATGCCCCCAGGGCAAAAAGGCGTCTCCGCCAGATGCAGATCTTGCGGGAGATTAAACGATACGTCCGGCTTGCGTCAAACCACCTTTTTGCGAAACAGCGGTTGCTGGGCAAGCTCTCGGTTTGCCCAGCGCGAACTAACGGACCTCAAGGGTCACGCAAGCCACAGCACTTGCCCAACGATGGATTGGTTGCTTTACGTAGGAGAGGAGCTAAGGGAAATAAGCTTTAATGCGGCGCGACCCGAGCTTGCAGGCGAACCGATCTAACCACGCGATCGAACTGATCGCGAGTGGTCGTTATATCTTGCTTTTCGGTAGTTTGAATCCTTATCATGTTGCGATGCGCCTTCTTGCTCGCGCCGTGGCTCATCTTTTTCTCGTTAGGTCAATGACTGCGCGCGATTACGACCAATACCCCGCCGCAGTCTTCAACAGGAAACCTCGCCTCTGAAGTCTCGCGGGTCATGGTGGTTGATTGCCTCGGCTGGTTTGTATGCCGCAGCGGACAAAGCCTTTTTACGCAGTCCCAAGCTCGTTTCCACCTTACGTCTTTACGGGCTGTACGACCATTGGAATTGGAGCGGCAAGGCTTTGAGCCTTATATTTGCTTGTGGATTGTTGGTTTGTTCGCCCTGGTTGCGACAGAACGTTGGTCTTCGCTGGCGCCAATCGCCGGGATCGTTAAGATTATCGCTGATCTGTTTCTTTGGATGTGTTGTACTCGGGATTGTCGGGGAACTCCCGATTCAGCTAGAGGGATTTTCGCCTGAGACTTTAGTGTTTCAGGCATTTGTACCTTCGATTACAGAGGAATTGGCATATCGGGGCATAATATTGAGTTTGCTTGAGAGAGCGTTCGGCCAATCTCCGATGAGCTGCCAGACACGCTTTGGTTGGGCGGCGTTGATTACGTCAGTGATGTTTGGATTGGCGCATTTACCAGACTTGTCTGGCGCGCTTTTCGCGACCGCAGCCGGTTGCATCCTCGCTCTGGCCAGGACGAGGTCAGGTAGCTTAGTCTGGCCAATGCTTTGTCATACGGCCTCGAATTTGCCACCTCATGCATTAGCCATGATGCTATGAGCGGGATGCAAGGTGCCAATTAAAAACCTAACCAGGCGATCGAGCTGATCGCGAGCTGGCGTTATAACTTGCCTTTCGGTAGCTTGGTTCAGTATTCTGTTGCGATGCGCCCTTTGATTGGCTCGACCTATCCAGGTCTCGGGCTATGCCCGTGCTTTGCACGTCTATGTCGCGGCCGCGCCTGCGGGCGCCATTGATGAATTCAGTCCCCTTCGTTCACCCTGACGGGCAAAGGTCTATCCCGTGGCTACCCAGCTCGCGGTATTCACTCGTGCGACTCGTTCAGCCTTGGGCCTAGGGTCTATGTCACGGCTTGATTCGCTTGCGCCGCCAGCTCACCCTGCGGGCTGTTCGTCTATGTCGCTCGTTTCCCAATGGCTCCATTGCCAGTCCGTTCCATTGATGCGTTCGCGCCCGCTTACTTTCCGTTACCCTCGCGGCATTCCCGTCTATCCTGCGACTTCCCAGCTCGCAGTATTCGCTCGCGGCAGCTCATTTTGGTTTCGTTAGCTGACATTGGCGCTTTCCATGAAACTCGTGATGTTTGACATAGACGGCACTCTCACACAGACCTACCAAACCGACGAAATATGTTTTGTCCAAGCTCTGCGAGAAGTGTTTGGCTTTACTGACATCAATACGGATTGGGCAAGCTATCCACATTGCAGCGATTCGGGCATTCTGGAGATGTTATTCCAGACACGGATCGGACGTTCGCCACTGCCAGCCGAGATTTCCACTTTTCAGGTTCATTTCGTATCGCTGCTCACGGGCGCAACTATGATCGAGCCGTTCAAGCCGATTGCAGGTGCGAAGGAATTCATTCGCCGTCTCAGCAGCAGTTGCGCTCTTGCTGTTTCGCTCGCTAGCGGCGCGTGGGAATGCTCCGCCCGATTCAAGCTTGCGAGCGCAGGTTTAGATCTCTCGCAGATTCCAGCGGCATTTTCTGATGATGCCCACGCACGTGAAGCGATCATGCAGGCGTCGCTGACTAGAGCGGCACAGTCCCGGTCCCGAGATTCATTTGATGCTGTCATTTACATTGGAGACGGTGTTTGGGACGCAGATGCAGCGCACAACCTTGGATTTCGTTTCATTGGCATTGCCCACGAACCGGCCAGAGTTGAGAGGCTTTATGCCGCGGGGGCGTACCATGTCTTCGATGATTATCTTGATGCAGATTCCCTTATGGCCGCCCTAATGGATCCGGCCTTGCCTAACCAGGCGATGCAGCGAACCGCGAGATAGCGTACGATCCACTTTATCAACACCTGCCACTCGCCCGCTCAGTTCGTTGAAAGCTACTCAGGCGACGCGGTCGCTGATCTTGTGTCTCGTTAGATCGTGAGGTTCTCAAGAGGCTAACGCGTCTGTCCTCTGATTGGCGGTTGTCGTTTGCGCTCGGGAAAACATTAGGAGCCCACAAAAGGCGCGTGCCACCGTATGCAAGGGGTCTATTCCCGGTCAAATACCAGAATGTATTTGGGCTCCCTTTCACCGGTCTGGCGGATTGTCATCGTCAACCTTTTTTGATCTATAGAAACCTCGATTTGCTGGGTGCCCATAATCTTGCCCTGCCATTTGCTTGTGATTTCCAGACTGCGCGGGTTCACACGGCGGCCAGAAGATGTAGTCCCAGGCGGCACATTCGGACCGGTGCGCGCATGATCCTTCCCATCGAACTTGGTCTTCCGATCGAATTGCAGCGCGGGACAGCTAAATGAGAGGCCGTCACCCTCGTACGGCTGGATCTCGAGCTCAATGCTCGAGTCCACCTCTGCGCTCGCGCTATCCCAAGTCCCGGTAAAACCTAAGCTACTCGCGGATCGCCGGTAGCTATAGCGCACCTTTGTTGGTGAACCGTCGGGCTGGTAACCTGTGAAGTCGTCATCGAGCGTTTTGCCGTCCGCCGACAACGTCCAATTCGCCATGATGATCGTGCGGCCCTCCTTCTTGCGGACGACCTTCCAGTTGTTCGGCCCCTCCACGGCAACGGACAGGGTGGTTCCCTGCGTGGCTGGCTGATCAGTCCCGTCGGCGACGATCGTGTCGACTGCACCGGGACCAAAGGTGAAGGCATATTTGTTTTCACCCACGGCCTCAATCTTCATTTCGTCGGTGAGTTGGCTCTTGGAGGGGTTCACTTTCCATTTGCCGACGAAGGGATCGTTAGCTGCCCATGACATGCCGGTAGTCAGACAAGCAACTGCCAGCGGCAGAAGACTACGTAGTAGCGTTCGCATTCCTAAATCTATCCACAGACGCCGCCGGTGTCGTGGAAAATGTTCTGAAGGAGCAGGTCATTTTGGACTGAAGCGACACGATCTAACCAAGCGATGCGGCGAACGGCTTCCCGTGCAGCGTTTACATTTAGTAATGACCAGACTACAATTATTCTAAATCAGCCTCGGTTCCAAAAGCCGTCGCTGATCTTATTCTCGTTAGACCTAACGTTGTGACCTATGGTAAGACGCACTCGCTTTTCGAATATCGACGACTACATCGCATCGGCAGCGCCGGAAACACGACCAATCTTGGAACGCATCAAGCGGGCTATCAAGCAAGCTGCACCAAAAGCGACGGAGTGCATTAGCTATCAAATCCCGGCGTTCAAGTTCGACAAGCCATTTATATATTTCGCAGCCTTCAAAAGGCATGTCGGCATTTACCCACCCGTGAAGGCCGATACAGCGCTTCTTAGGGAGTTGCTCCCGTATCGCGGCGACAAAGGCAATTTGAAGTTCCCGCTCAGCAGGCCTATGCCGTATCCGTTAATCAAAAGAGTGGCCAGTGCCCTCGCCCGCGCGCACCAGCGCGCTGGCTAGTAGCAAATGGAGTACCTCGGGGCCACAAAGGGCCGGCCGAATTGTGGTCTTTCATGCCGACCATAACTGGGGTGTTGAGGGCTATGTTCAGTCATCGTCGGAACCGGAGCGCCTCATTACTCGCGAGGATGTCTGCGGTCGTCACTGGAGTCTGGCGGGCGACGCGCTTAATCTCATTTATCCAAGTGATAGCGGCTTCGACACGCGCAGTTTCAGGATTTTCTCCTTTGGACGCGACAAGATCGTGATAGGCGGATTTACTTACACGCGTGAGAAGTAGCCACGAGAACGCCTAACCAAGCGATGGAGGTGATCGCGAGCGATCGTTATATCTTGCTTTTCGGTAGTTTGGGTATTTATCGTGTGGCCATGCGCCGTTTGAATGACTCGTGCGACTCGTTCAGCCTTGGGCCTAGGGTCTATGTCACGGCTTGATTCGCTTGCGCCGCAAGCTCACCCTGCGGCCTATTCGTCTATGTCGCTCGTTTCCCAACGGCTCCATTGCCAGTCCGTTCCATTGATGCGTTCGCGCCCGCTTACTTTCCGTTACCCTCGCGGCATTTCCGTCTATCCTGCGACTTCCCAGCTCGCAGTATTCGCTCGCGGCAGCTCATCTTGGTCTCGTTAGGCGTATGCTACCCGCTTGCTGGACTGAAAGCCTTCTATGAGTAACCGACAAATCGACCCGAAAGTCTCAATCGGCCATGTGCATCTCAAGGTCGCCGACCTTGAGCGGGCGCTCCGCTTCTACTGCGGCGTGTTGGGCTTCGAGTTGACTCAGCGTTACGGCACCGACGCGGCCTTCATCTCCGCCGGCGGCTATCACCATCACATCGGACTCAATACTTGGGAGAGTTTGGGCGGGTCACCGCCGCCCGCGGGCAGCACGGGGCTTTTCCATCTGGCCATTCTCTATCCTACTCGCGCCACGCTCGCTGATGCGTTGCGCCGTGTTTTGGATGCGGGCATTTCACTCGACGGTGCCAGCGACCACGGCGTGAGCGAGGCTCTTTACCTTCGCGACCCCGATCAGAACGGCGTCGAGTTGTATTGGGATCGGCCACAGACAGACTGGCCACGCACCCCCGACGGCAGTCTGGCGATGTTCACACGACATCTCGACCTCCAAGCCTTGCTCGGCGAGGTTTCATCGGACAGCCCATGATAATATTCGCCACGCCTAACCAAGCGTTGGAGCCAACGCCGCCCGACTTGTTTATGAGCTGGTTTGCAGTTCAACCCGCATCCTATCGCCTAGCGCGCCCTCGGCGGCGTGGCTCATCTTGGTCTCGTTAGATGGTAGTACCGCTCGGATGAAGACCAGTGACGTCTTCTGGACCATTTGGAAGTACGCGAGCTTGGCGGTCTTGATACTATCGCTCATCTTTTTCCTCGGCCTCGCGATGCTATTCGAAGCTCGTCTACCCACTCGACCAGAGCCTAGCCAAAACAAGGTTGTGCCCGTGTGGATGACCGGCAAAGACCCGCGGTATGCCAACCATACAGAAGAGCGGCTGTGGAAGGTGTCAGAGTGGACATTTTTCGTTTCGGTTCTTCTGTTTTTCGTTACTGTTGCTACCGCCGAATACCGAAAAGAGAAGGAGAGACGCGAAGCACGACGTGGATCCACGCGAACCATCTAACCAAACGAATTTTTACCGTGTAGCCATGGTCGCACTCGCTCGCGACAGCTCATCTTGGTCTCGTTAGGTGAGATAATACGAGATGGACAATAACCCGGATAATCTACATCCTTTTCGCTCCGAACGATCCCACCTCTCCGGAGTTACTCTGCGATTGGATGCTGGGGGTTGCGCGGGACGTCCGATCCTCGTAAGACTCTACGACTGCGAGGGTAAGACGCGGCCACCGTTACGATCGGCAGGTTCAGGCACTGCGACCCTCGAAACCGGAGAAGCGGAGCATTTGTATTGGGATCCCGTGGAAGGGTCGAAAGATCAAATCTTTTTCGTCGACGCGATACTATTAAGCAACGATCGGCAACAACTGGCGGCCTTGCAGCTGTTGGAAGTCACACCCATCTACTCTCCTCCACAGGGCTACGAGTCTTTGCCCCAGGCTTTAGTATTCAGCCCGGTCAGTCAGTGCAACCTCAATTGTACCCATTGCATTTCGCGACCGACACGAAGGAACCTGAGACTAGCATCTGAATCCACATGGAACGCTGTAAGCCAGATTACGAGCAGCGCCAAGTTCGCACATCTCGCGACTCACTATAGTGGCGATATCCTTTTCGACGAGCGCCGTTTTCCTGGAACACTCTCGCGAATCATCGCGCTCAATGCCCGCTTTCGAATCGACACGAACGCAAACTGCTTGGACGATGACCTTGTAGACATGTTACTCAAGTCGCAGCTGTACGAGATCAACTTCTCCATTGATAGCATGGATCCAGATATCTATCGGCGCATCCGGCGAGGCAGTATTCCACTGCCCGAGGTGCTGGCGAAGATCACCAGATTCATGTCGCGAAAGCGTGCCTGTGGGAAAGAAATTAGGACGATCATCTCCTTCCTGTTGATGCGCTCCAATGCCGCAACGATCAAACCGTCGCTCGCTTTTGCGCGCGAGAATGGAATTGAATATGTCAACGTCGTGCCGATGCTCGCCTTTACCGAAGACATGCTGGAGGAGATTTTTGTTTGGGACGAGGTCGCTTATGCAGCGCTTTATCGAGAACTAAGCGCCGAAGCAGCTCGGGTAGGGGTCTCTTTGGTCATGCAAGCACCAGTTACGAAATGGCGCGACCAGGATATCCATGCTCCTTGCGAAGTACCTTGGGGCGTCGTTTCAATTACCGCGAATGGCGATGTAATGGCGTGCTGTATGCCTGGAACAGTGATGGGCAATCTGAACGAACATACCCTCGATGAGATTTGGAACGGACCGACGTTTGCCGCTTTCCGCATGCGAGTTAACTCGCCTAATCCCCCTAAGTCTTGTCGTAATTGCGGGATGTCGCGGGTGCGGAATAATCCCAGGGCGTACGCGCCGGTTCTTTTCGGGGCTTCCGCATCGTCATCTAACCAAGCGATGGAGTCGATCGCGAGCGGTCGTCATAACTTGCCTTTTGGCAGTTTGGATACTTATCCTTTCGCTATGGCCTCGCGCGCTCGTGGCAGCTCATCTTGATCTCGTTAGGTCTATGCGCGCACTGTTCGCGATCCTTTTGTCTTTTCTGCTCGCCAGTTGCGGACAAAAAATCAAGGAAGCTCCGCCTTTTCAAATCGTCGCCGCCGATTCGGGATTCGAAGCGCCGGGTGGACTGGCGGCCGGCATGCGCCATATTATTTTTGAGAATCGCGGCTCGAAAATTCACGAGGCCATGCTCGTCAGGCTTGCCAAGGGAATGACTCCTGACGATTACCAAGCGGCAGTGAAAAAGGGCGAGTCCTTTCCGAAAGGTGCACTAGATTATTCCGGGCCCGGCTCGACCTCGCCCGGACGAACCGCCGAGATGTGGTTGAAAGTTGATCCCGGGAATTACGTGCTGATTTGCTGGAACCACCCCAAGACCGTCAAACTTCATCCGTTTACGGTCGAAGACGTCGGCGCGCCTGATCAAAATCCGCCGAAAGAAGATGTGGTAATAAGGCTGATCGATTATCGATTCGAGCTAAGCCGCCCTTTACGCAAAGGAACTCAGGTGATTCGGGTCGAAACGCCGGGACCATCGATGCATGAATTCGATTTCTTTCGCCTGCACGACGGTCAAACAGCGGCGGATGTGCACCGCTGGTCTAAAGGAAAGAACACCGACCAGGCACCATTCGACGCCCTCGGTGGCGCACTCGATAATCACGACATTAGGCGCGTGGTCTGGCTGAGGAAGGAATTTACTCCGGGCCGCTATGTGCTGCACTGTGAAATGCCGATTGCCAACAGCAAGCTCCACCACGATGACGTCGGAATGATACAGGAGGTCGAGATCAAGTAGAAGGTGAACAGCAAAGGACCTAACCCATCGATGGAGTCGATCGCGAGCGGCGTGTATAATTGCATCATGAGAACGCGTTCGTTTCTTCTCGTTGACTACCGCCCTCTCGCTATCGAGCGACTCATCGCGTTCTCGTGAGGCCCTGATTCTCTGAGGACGTTTTGAGCGCATTTGAATTCTACTTAGCCTTCTATGGTCTCTTGCTTGGCCTTTCGGTAGCCCAGGTCGCGAACGGTTTTCTTAATGCGATTGGCGCACGTCAACAGGTTAAATTCGGCTGGCTGACGCCATTGCTCGCGATCTTCATTTTCTTCGATATCACCAGCTTCTGGATCTACGCCTGGGGCATCCGAGAGAAGGTCGCGGTAAACTGGGCAACCATGTTCGGCGCTCTCGTGGTGGCCCTTATCTATTACCTTGCCGCCGGACTGGTTTTTCCACGGGAGATCAAAGAGTGGCCGGATCTCAATGAGCACTATCGGCGTAACAAACGTTTCATCGCCGGCGGCATTCTTGTTGTAAACGTGCTGACTACTATCGTGACCACCCTGATTCATCCTCCAGTGCTAGACTTTAGCTACTGGTTCGGAGTGCTTACTTACTGGCCGATGCTGTTGGCGCTGCCGTTCTCAAAAAGTGACAAGCTCGATCTCGTATTGCTTCTGTTATGATCGGTGGGTATCTCGCCAACGTTGTCTTGCCGACGAGCTGGATACTCCAGTAACCGGAGACCGAGCCCTTTATGACGAACATCACCGAAAGCCTAACCAGGCGATGGAGCGAACGGCGGACCGCTGTCCGCTCGCGTTTTCATATGACTAGAACTTCTTCACTCCAAGCACCGCTCGCCCCCGGTGGCAGTCGCTCACTTCTTTCTCATTAGGACCCTTTCCGATGCCGTCCATTACTTTTGCTTTTCTTGCAGGTCTGGCGCTAGTTGTCGGCGCACTCATCCCAGTTCAGGCAGCCACGAACGCAGCAATGAGCAAAGCGCTCGGTAGTGTCTCTTTCGCCTCACTGGCGGTTTTCGCCGTTGCTTTCCTTTTCGTTTCCGCCTGGGCTGTCACTACCCGTTCTGAGGTTCCGGCACTCAGTTCCTTCCGTGCCGTGCCCGCCTACGGTTATCTTGGCGGAGTAATCGTCGGCACTTACGTTCTTTCGATTACGTTCCTCGCTCCCAGGCTCGGGGTGGGCAACGCGATTTGCCTCATCGTCACAGGTCAGATAGTGGCCGCGGTCATCATTGATCACTTCGGTCTTTTTGGTTCCATCGTTCAGGCGTTGTCTTGGCAGCGGGTATTGGGCGTTTTGCTAATGATTGTTGGTTTGTTCCTGGCGAAACGCGCATAGAGGTATGGCACGTAGCCAACGTCTACCCGCCGTCCGCTCCAAACTTGAATGACCACCCTTCAACTCCGATTGACGCTCACGCTCGGTAGTCGCAGCTCATCTTGTTCTCGTTAGGCGTATGTCGTACACATCGCAAATCCACATTAAGCGCTGGGCCATCCTTGCGGCCGTCGCCGTCGGCGACTGGGTCAGAGCGGCCGAAGGGCCAGCGCACGCAAGTTCCTCGGACTTATTCGTCTTGAAACCCCATTCACACTAAAAGATTGACAGTTTCGCTAGTTTTCCCTCTCCTTTTCAACCAATCGGCCTTGCTACTGAAAGAATTCACGCGGCGCATTTGTGTCAATACTCGGACCTGACCCCCTTCGAATGCTTGGCGGTGTTAGGCCGATCAATCCTCTCCCGTTATGTCTGTTACCTACGAGCAAGTTCGTCAGTTTGCCCTTGCACTGCCGGGTGTCTCCGAAGGCCGGGCCTATGGCGACCCTTCCTTGCATGTCGGTCGCAAGTTCCTCGGCCGGCTGCGCGAGGACGGAGAGACGTTCGTGCTCAAGATTGATCCGGCTGAGCGCGCTCGCCTGATGGAGCGCGATCCTGATGCGTTTTTTATCACCGATCATTACCGGCTCTATCCTTATGTGCTGGTCAATCTTCTGGCGGTCCAACCAGCTAAGTTGCGGAAGCTGATCGAAGAGGCGTGGCGGATGATAGCTACCAAACGAGCGATCTCGGCGTATGATGGTTCCGTCCGCGGCCAAAAGGCCTGACCAGGCGACACGGCGAGCGGCTTCCCGTGTCGCGTTCACATTTCAATATGATTAGAATCTCTTTTCTTCAGCCCGGCCTCGGCCTCGGAAGCCGTCGCTCATCTTGTTTTCATTAGGCCTAATCAGATGATTATTACGCTGCGCGAAGTAACCCAGGAAGATCTGCCCATTTTTTATGAGCACCAGTTGGAGCCCGAGGCGACGCGGATGACGGGGTTCCCTAGCCGAGACCGCGAGGCCTTTATGGCGCACTGGGCCAAAATCATGAATAAAGAGACCAACCAGACCGGGATCCTCAAGACCATCCTCGCGGGCGACAGCGTGGCGGGCAACGTGGTTTATTGGGAAGCGGCGGGAAAGCCGAATATCGGCTACTGGCTCGGCAAGAGTCATTGGGGGAAGGGGATTGCCAGTGCGGCCGTGGCCCAATTCTTGAGCAAGATCGAGAGGCGGCCAGTTTACGCGCATGTGGCAAAGCACAATTTCGCTTCGATACGTGTCTTACAAAAATGCGGATTCCAACTGGCAAGAGAGAATGGGGGCGACGATGGCGAAGAACTTATTATGGAGCTACGCTGAGATCGTTCCCCACGGGGGCCCACACGCCACAAAAACCTAACCTTTCGATGGAGCGAACGGCGGACCGTCGTACGCTCCACTTTTGAATGACTTCCACACTTTGATATGGTCGCGCTGCTCCCAATACCCTCTGGGGCTAACGCCTATGTCGAGGCTTGACAGTCCACCGTATTCACTCCGAGCGGCGCCCGGTCTCGGAAGCCGTCGCTCATCTTGTTTCTCGTCAGGTATATGAATGTGCTTGCGAGCTTTTGGTCCCACTGATAGCGGGATTCATGATGCCGGCACTCGGAGCAGTGGCCTTGTATCAAAGCGCGAGACGAAGAATAGGTGTCAGTCTGTAAATTTTTTACAAGTGTAAGGACGAAGGAATGGATTGTTCAGGTTTCCTCGTTATTGCTTGTCTGAGTGCTTCCACTGGTTTGTAACACCAACTATTTCTTGCAAGATTCGATTGCCGGTTTTGTCTCGCAACGCAGGTGCCATGTGCGTTAAGATTCGTCTATGAGAATTCCATCTCTATTCACAAATCCGATCCTTGGTTGGCCTTTGCCGGGAACTTTGCTTCTGATTCCACTCGCGTTCGCATCCTTTGCGTTTTCACCGACAGCCGGCGCGCTTAAGCCAAACCAGAACCGCGCTGAGGATGACGATGCGCTCGTCGGCCTCAACACCCCGGCAAGCGGGACTTGGACTGCCACCGGCCACATGGGCGACGCACGCTTCTGGCACACGGCGACGCTCCTGCCATCAGGCAAGGTGTTGGTGGCGGGGGGATACAATGATGGTTCCTTGAGTAGCGCGGAGCTGTATGATCCAGCGACGGGAACCTGGAGCGCCACCGGCAGCCTCAAGGCACGCGCCTTGCACACTGCGACGTTGCTGCGCTCAGGCAAGGTGTTGGTGGCGGGCGGAGCCACTAATGGTCACCCCTTTTCCAGCGCTCAGCTGTACGATCCGGCGACGGCAGTGTGGACTGCGACCGGCAGCATGCTCGCCGCACACGAGCATCACACAGAGACGCTGCTACCTTCAGGCAAGGTGCTGGTCGCGGGAGGAGTGGGTTGTTGTGGTGCCACGAGCATCGCGGAGCTCTATGATCCGGCGACGGAAACGTGGACTCTGGCTGGCGGCATGGTCGCCGAACGCTGGGGTCACACGGCGACGCTGCTGCCCTCAGGCAAGGTGCTGGTGGCAGGAGGGGAAAGTAGCGGTCCCCTGAGCAGCGCGGAGCTGTATGATCCAGCGAGTGACATGTGGACTGCGACCGGTGGCATGGGCGACGCACGCTTCTATCACACAGCGACGTTGCTGCCTTCAGGCAAGGTGCTGGTGGCGGGAGGATCGAATGCTAGTAAGTCCTTGAGGAGCGCGGAGCTGTATAATCCGGCGACGGGAAGCTGGAGCAGCACCGGCAGCCTCAGCCCTGCACGCGACTATCACACGGCGACTTTGCTGCCCTCAGGTAAGGTGCTGGTGGCGGGGGGGATCCCAGGTAGTGGCACCGCTCAGCTGTATGATCCGGCGAGTGAAATGTGGACTGCGACCGGCAGGATGATCGTCGCACGCTACTATCACACAGCGACTTTGCTGCCCTCAGGCAAGGTGCTGGTCGCGGGGGGAGGGGGCAAAAATGGGGTCTTGCGAAGCGCGGAGATCTATGATCCGGATCTCGGCTTTGGTCCTAACTAGCAACCGTTACCTCCGCTGGTTCAACTGCCCGGCCTCGCCAAAGAGCAAACGCTTTTCCTGCCCGTGGGCGGCGATGACAGGCTGGTCTGACACCTCTTTCGTTATCTCCGGTCGCCTTGCTCTGTCCAAGCATAGCCATCTCATGAATGACACATGTTTGAAAGGGGTCAGGTCCGGGTATTTTCAACCAATCGGCCTTGCTGACGGAAAGAATGTGCGCGGCGCATTTGTGTCAATACTCGGACCTGACCCCTTCGACATTCCCCGCTCGCAGCCATAAGGTCTAGATGATGAACCGTCTTTTCGGCTTATGAGCATCTTTGAAAAATTTGCAGGTTGTGCGAAACGGCGTCCAACCGAAGCTGACTGCTCTGTCCCTACTGTGGAACAGCAGGTCGAGTTCACTCGCGAGGAGGAGCTTTACGGTCTGGGCAACGATTCAGCTCTCGATGGACTTGGGCTGATGAAGGTATTGATGCTTTATCGGCCACGGCCGATCACCAAATATCTCGGCTCCATTGGCAGACGATATTCGATGCTGCATCCGGATGTGCTGGTCTTGCTTTACTATCTCGCCCGCCACGCGCAAGGCCACATTCTTGAAATCGGACCTTACATTGGTGGTTCGACAATCGCTGCTGCGAAAGGTACGCGCGATGCAGGGGTCTTGAAGAGAATTGTTACAATCGAACACGGGCTGCCAATGGCGAAGAGCAGGCTGGGCAGCAGCGACACGATTGAAGATCTTAAGCAAAATCTAACTCGCCAGGGCGTAGCAGATCTCGTCCGGATCGTCGTCGGCGAAGCAAGTGCGAAAACCACCGTGGAATCAGTCCGTCAACATCTTGGCCCGCAGAGCGTTGGCTTATGCATTATGGATGCAGACGGAGCGATCAAAGATGCTCTGCAGACTTATGGTAAGTTATTGATCGATAACTGTTGGGTGGTAGTCGACGATTACTTCGCGGTCGGCGTCGCGGTTAACAAGGCGTTACGTTCGAAAGCTGAGATCGATTCGTTGGTGAGCTCCGGGATGCTAACCACTGCTGGGTTTTTCGGTTGGGGAACGTGGATCGGCCAGTGGCAAAGGAATGCGAATTGATTGCCGCAGGACGTTTCAGGTCGCTCTGTCGAGACTATGCACCGCATCGAGAGCGCATCTAACCAATCGCTGGGGCAGACCGCGAGCGGCTGTTATAACTTGCCTTTTGGCAGCTGAGATCCTTATCCTGTTGCGATGACCTTTTTGATTGACTCGACCTATTCACGTCTCGAGTTTGAAAGGCAGTCAGGTCCGGGTATTTTCAACCAATCGGCCTTGCTGACTGAAAGAATGGACGCGGCGCATTTGTCAATACACGGAACTGACCCCTTCGAATGCGCTCGCGGCGGCTCATCCTGGTCTCGTAGGTTATAATGCGTGTCGTGGCCGTCATCTTATTGCTGTGTGCAAGCATCGCTGCTGAAGCGATGTCACACTCATTTGTTTGCAAGGCGAGTGGGCGACTGGGGCGGCCGATCCGCTTCGAGTTTTATCGTGATGCAACCACCCATCCTAAGACCGATATTCGGTCATTTACCGTTTCTATTCGGACCGCCGATGACCGGTGGCGGGCGATGTGGTCCATCTCGAGCGGCCATGGTCTAACCCAGCCGATCGAGTACGGAGTTACGCCTCCTGGTTTTATCACGATGGTTCGGCCGCAGAAACTCATTCCCGGTCACGTTTACGCCGGGCACGCTTCTGATGGAAAGGGGGGCTCATCTGGCGTGACTTTCGGATTCGATACCGACGGAACGATGATCTTCCCGGATTCAGTCGATCAATGAGTGGCGACTATCCGAAGCATCGAACCACTCGATGGAGTTAGCGCCACCCGACCAGGTAAATGAGTTTCCTCGCGGTGCAACCTCTCACTTGCAGAGAGGCCGCGCTCTCGGCGACGTGGCTCATCTTATTTTCGTTAGGCTTTATTGCATAGCAATGCTCAAATGTCGTATCGCTCATTTTCTCCGTTGATCGTTCTCGTTGCGCTGGTGCTTGGTCTGGCTCAGCCCGGTTTCTGTCTTTCGGAGACTGGACTTTGGAAAGATCCGCCTGACTCGTTGCAACCACCCGCGTCGATCGACGAGATCTGGATTGCCAGTCATGGTGATCGGATGAACGGTCTCATTTATGAGGCCGCGGGCAGCGGACTGCACCCGGTGGTCATCTTTTTGCACGGCTTTCCAGGCAACGAACGTAACCTCGACCTGGCGCAGGCGGTGCGTCGTGCGGGCTTTCAGGCCATCTACTTTGATTATCGCGGCACCTGGGGTTCGGCGGGAACGTTTTCCTTTGCCCATGGGCTCGAAGATGTGGCGGCGATTCTCGACTGGGTCAAAGCGCCGGAAAATGGAGAAAAATACCACTTTGACAGCTCGCGCATCGCCATCGTTGGACACAGCTACGGCGGCTGGCTGACCTTGATGACCGCTGCTCACGAGCCGACAAACGTTTGTGTGGCCGCTCTCGCCGCATGGAACGCGGGTTGGGCGGCCAGGCGATTTTCAGACCATCCGGAGGAACGCGCGGCCAGGTTAGAATTTTTTCGGGCAGCGATTGAACCGACTGGCGGGCCGATCCATGCGGAAGCCACTCAACTGCTCGACGAGATGAGCGCCGACGCAGAGGCTTTCGACTATGTGGCCCAGGCACCTTCGCTAAAGGATCGCGTCGCGCTTCTTGTCGGCGCAACCCACGACAGTTTGTACAGCGGCGCTCCAAGGCTTAAGGAACTCGCCGACAAGATCCATGAGGCTGGGGGGCGACAGGTGAAGCTTGTGATTTATGATGATAATCACGCCTTCTCTTTACACCGCGTGGCTCTGGCAGAATTGCTCGTCCATTGGTTGAACCAAGATTGCGCAAAGGCCTGGCGGAGTCGTTCAAAGCCTGGCAATCAGGACTAATCGTGCGCTTTCAAATACTGAAGCCTACGCTAATCGCTGGCCGCTCTGAAGCCAAAGACGGAAGGATAAATTGTGAAGAATGAAATAGAAGCGACGCTCGCTCTAACCAGCGCTGGCTCATCTTGGTCTCATTAGATGTCTGCGCGAGACGACGTTGTGATTAGGTTCGGCTCCCCAGAAGGAGAACGTCTCGAGTTTGTCATGGGACGTCCAAATTTCAGCCGGCGCTTTACCAGTTTGGAGGACCGGGTCATTGCGCAGATCGTTGTCCAAACGGCTACATCCCACGGTAGTGCACGAGTCTCGCTGATGATACTAGACTTCACCCGCGTGCTCCCGGAGCTGCGTGCCTTATACGGCTCGCTTCGGGGCACGGCCACTTTTACCACGCTCGAGGATCAGGTCGGATTTACGATCACCGGCGATGGTACGGACCAGATGCAATTGCAAGGATTTCTTCGAGATCGCCCGGGGAGCGACAAGCGGCTTGAGTACCGGTTGCTCTTCGATCGAACCCTTCTCCGGCAGTCGATCATAGAAATCGACGAGTTTCTTTTTGCGGTGACGAATGGCGTCTAACCCGTCGTCGGAGGCGGGCAAGCCCGCGTAATACCTAGCGTTTACCTGACTAAAAGCCTTCAACCCAGAGCCAGACGCGCTCCCGTTCGCCGCGGCCGAGCTTATCGTCGTTGTTGAAAAAGGCCTTATTTATTGGCCACCGACAGTTACAGCGAAGTACCTCGCTTCGCTTGGAATACCGTTGGTAAACACGGTCACTAAGGCAGGCCCGAGGGGGAACTGGGTAAGAGGAAGCGAACTAAAACTGGTATCCGACCAGCCCTCATTCGGATCGACAGAGAGAAGCATAGTCTCGCTGCTATCGATGCTGCGCACTTGAACTATCGGATAGTTACTCGACGAATCCCGGGTGGTACCCCCCGAAGCTTGAGAGATACCCTGGAACCGCGCGCCGGTAAGGCGGAGTCGTCCACCGGATGTTAGTCTCGCGCTCGCGAGCTCAGGTTGCCACTGAATACGAAATGCCAATCCCACATCGTACAATTCCGCGCCCGGAAAAGCGTCGCCGACGCCGTTGTTATCACCGGATACAACGAGCACCTTGCCATGGGGCAGCAATGTAGCCGTGTGCTGACTGTGTGTATCGGTGAGGCTGTGCGTCGCGGACCAAGTTCCGCTTGCCGGATCGTAGAGTTCGGTGCTCGAGAGATAGCCGCGTAAGTAGTCGCCGGTCCAACCGGCGGCCACGAGCACCGTCCCATTGGGAAGGAGCGTAGCCGTATGATAAATGCGCGCGGTGGCGAGACTGCCGGTAGTTGTCCAGATTCCGCTTGCCGAATCATATAGTTCAGCGCTCGCAAGGGCGTTGCCGCCGTAAATTTCGCCGTTGTAACCGCCTGCAACAAGCACGTCGCCGCTGGGTAACAACGTCGCCGTGGAACCATAGCGTGGGTCGGAAAGGCTGCCGGTGGCTGTCCAGGTGCTCGTCAGCGGATCGTAGAGTTCCGCGCTCGCGAATGTGTCGCTTCCGTTGTAGCCGCCTGCGATGAGCACTTTGCCGTTGGGGAGCAGCGTTGCCGTATGATGATCGCGCGCGGTGTTGAGGCTACCCGTCTCGGTCCAAGTCCCGCTGACCGGGTCATACAGTTCCGCGCTCCCGAGGTAGTAGGGGGTGTTGTTGTAACCGCCTGCGACAAGCACTTTGCCGTTGGATAATAACGTCGCCGTGTGCTCGGCCCGTGCGGTAGCCATGCTGCCGGTCTCTGTCCAGGTGCCGGTCGTCGGATCATAGAGAATCGCGCTCGCTTGAACAACGTAGCGGTCGTCAAGACCCCCTGCGACCAGCACCACCCCAGTTGGCAGCAAGGTCGCCGTATGATAAGCGCGTCCAGTGGCCATATTGTCGGTCGTCGTCCAGGTGTTGCTCGCTGGATCATAGAGTTCCGCACTCGCGAGTGGCGGCGCGTAGGGAGGAAGACCGCCTGCGATGAGGACCTTGTCGTTAGGCAAAAAGGTTGCTGTATGCCAATAACGAGGAGTTGCAGGGCTGCCGGCCGGCTTCCATATTCCGGGCGCCGCATCGTAGAATTCAGTGCTGGCGAGATAGCTGCCGCTGCTCTCACCGCCTGCGATTAGCATTTTACCACTGGGTAGTAACGTCGCCGTATGAAGACTGCGTGCGGTCCCGAGGCTGTCGGTGCGTTTCCACATCTTCTTCGCGGTCAGGTAAAGTTCGTTGCTCGCGAGATCGGTGCCATGGCTTTCACCGCCTGTGACCAGCACGTCACCGCTGGGGAGCAGTGTCGCCGTGTGCCGGCTACGTGCGGTGGCGAAACTGCCAGTGACCATCCAGGTCCCGCTCCTCGGATCGTATAGTTCCGCGCTGGCGAGTTCGCTCCCATTGTGACCACCGGCAATGAGCACTTTGCCATCAGGAAGTAGCATCGCTATGTGCTGACTACGGGCCGTGGCAAGGCTGCCGGTGGGCGCCCAGGCTCCGGTTGCTGGATCGTAGAGTTCCGCGCTGGCGAGATAGCTGCCGTTGCTCTCACCGCCTGCGACCAACACGTTGCCGTTAGGGAGGAGCGTTGCAGTGTGATTATAGCGTGCGGTGACGAGATTACCGGTGAATGTCCAGGTAGTAGTCGCCGCATCGTACAGTTCTGCTTGCGCAACAGCGCCGGAGTTATTGTCACCGCCTGCAACAAGCACCCTGCCATTTGGCAGCAATGTCGCCGTGTGCTCCTGGCGTGCGATAGCAAGACTGCCAGTGGTCCTCCATGCTCCGGCCTGCGAATCATAAAGTTCTGCGCTGGCGAGGTAACTTCCGTTGTAACCACCCGTGACAAGCACCCTTCCATTGGGCAGTAACGTAGCTGTGTGATTATCCCGTGCTGTGGTAAGACTGCCTGTGGTAGTCCAGGTCCCGCTGGCGGGATCGTATGATTCGACGCTGGCGAGGTAACTGCCGTCGTAACCCCCGGTAATAATTACTTTGCCGCTCTGGAGCACCGTTGTGGTGTGCAGCTCTCGCGCAGTTGCAAAGCTGGAGGTCACCGCGAAGCTCCCCTTCGACCGACCATAGAGTTCCGCGCTGGCGGAAGGGGCGGCACCAAACGGACCCACTCCACATGCGACTAACACTTCGCCGTTGGTTAGCAGCGTCGCTGTATGATCACTGCGTGCATTAACGAGGCCACCGGTTTGTGACCAGGTCCCGCGCGTCGGGTCATAGAGTTCCGCGTTCCCAAGAGTATCATAGTTTCCGGTGCCGCCTGCGACAAGCACCTTGCCGTCCACCAACAGGGTTGCCGTGTGACGTTGGTGTTGGGTTACAAGGTTGCCAGTAGTCGTCCAAGTTCCGCTGGCCGGATCGTAGAGTTCCGCGCTCGTAGGAGCGGTGATGAGATCGGTGAAACCGCCTGCGACGAGCACCTTGCCAGTGGGCAGCAAAGTCGCGGTATGATAATAGCGTCCAAAGTTGAGGGCGCTGGTACTCGACCATCTCCCGTTTGCGGGGTCGTATAGCTCCGTGGTCGGGTCCCCGGAGGCATTGCCTGCGACAAGCACCTGGCCGTTTTGGAGCAGGGTAGCGGTATGACCCCAGCGGGCAACGGCAAGGGGGCGGGTCTCCGTCCACGTCCCACTAGCTGGATTGTAGAGTTCAGCTCGCGCGAGATACTTATTGTAGTTGTTGACGCCGCCGGCAACAAGCACTTTGCCGTTCTGCAAGAGTGTCGCTGTGTGAACCTCGCGCGCGGTGACCAGGCTGCCGGTTTGTGTCCAGATGCCGCTGGCCGGATCGTATATCTCTGCGCTAGCGGTCTTGCCGCCGTCGACGAGCCCACCCGCGACGAGCACCTTGCCGTTCTCCAGCAATGTCGCCGTGTGGTAGGAGCGCGCCAAGGTGAGGCTACCGGTCGCGGTCCAAGTTGCGCTGACCGGATCGTAAAGTTCCGCGCTCGCGAGTTCGGCGTCGTTTACGTCCCGGCCGCCCACGACGAGCACTTTGCCATTGGATAACAATGTTGCGGTGTGATAATGGCGTCCCGTAGCCAGGCTACCGGTGTTTTCAAACGCAAAGGGAGCGGCCGCGCAAGGTTGAATGAGTATCAGGCCGCTCAGCACCTGAAGCAGCAACAAACGCCGCACTGCAAAGGGGGATGTATCCGACTTTTGAATTGTTGCTGCCTACCGGAGAAGTCGCAGCTTAGTCAAGCAAAAACGCGACCTAACGAGAACAAATTAGGTCATGGGTGACCCGCGGCAAAACACTTCGTCACCGGAGTCAGACTCCAAGATCAACGCCGACTCTCTGCAAACCAAATTCCCGCCCCGGTCGTTAAAGGTAATTGTGATGCCATTGTAGGTAGTCCATGCGGTGCCCTGCGCAAACCCTTTGGGCCATTTCGGGGCGCGGCCGTCGGAGCCCAACCCTGGCATCCCGTCGATCCTCGCCCAGCTTTATCGCGACGAGACCCCTGACTCACTCCTTTCGCGAGCGGCCGCTGGCGGCCGTCCACGCGGTGTACGACTGCATAGTGAAGATGCGATGCCGCGATGAGACTGCTTGCTCTCCAAGGTTCGATTTACGATGAGCTTGCTTCTTGGAAAAGAAATTCCAGCTAACCAAGCGAGGGAGCTGACCGTGAGCGGTCGTTTATAACTTGCCTTTCGTCGGCTCGGATGTTTACCGTGCAGCGATGTGCGCTTTAATTGACTCGACCGATCCAAGTCTCGGGCAAGGGCCGCCTTTCGCACGTCGATGTCGCACCGGCCCCACGAGACCCATTGATGAACTCAGTTCCCCTGCGTTCCCCCTTACGGGCAAAGGTCTATCCCGCGGCTACCCAGCTCGCGGTATTCACGCGCGCGACTCGTTCCGCTTTCGGCCTGGGCGCCATGTCGCGGCTTGATTCGCTCGTCCCGCAAGCTCAACCTTCGGGCTATTCTTTATGTCGCTCGATTCCCAACGGCTTCATTGCCAGTCCGCTTCATTGATGCGTTCGCGTCCGCTTACTTACCGCTACCCTCGCGGGCGTTCCCGTCTATCCTGCGACTTCCCAGCTCGCAGTATTCGCTCGCGCCAGCTTATCTTTGTCTCGTTAGGTCTAATCCAAGGTTAGGAACATATGTCGTTCGAACAAATATCCTATCTGGCACAAATCGTCGCTTCGGTTGGTGTGATTGTCTCACTGGTCTTTGTCGGTTTGCAGATCAGACAAAATACGGGGGCGCTTCAGCGCAATGAGCATAATTCTACGATGGAGCAGTGGACGGTGATCCGGCAAGCGATCGCTCAGAACCGCGACGTTGCTGAGCTCATGACCGCTGGCCTGAAGGGAGAGCGTGTCCTTGATCCCGCCGATCAGCTCCGGTTGGAAATGCTGCTAAATGAGAATGCATGGGCTTCGTTCCACATTTGGGAGAGAACGAAACGCGGTATTTTTCCCAAGGGGACTTTCGAGTTGTCCTGTGGAGCACATCTGTGCGGGTTGCTCACGACGCCGAACGGCAGTGCTTGGTGGCGGACCGCCAGGCAGACGGTCTTCCCGCCAGCGTTTGTCTCAGATGTGGACGCATTGCTTACCAAGACCTAACGACGAAACAGGCGACTCCCCGGTTGCTGCTTACCTTTTGCGATGACTGAGTTACCTTCATTTCGGGCAGGCCACGGTGTTCAATCGTTCTGGTTAGTGATTGAGACCGGTCTGAATCGCTGGTAGAAGCGCGGGTTGAGAAAACTTTGATGAACGTGGAAACGATCAATGTCTGGGCGCAGCTGATCGCGTCGATCGGGGTCATCGTCTCGCTCTTTTATGTCGCGGCGCAGGTCCGGCAAAATACGCGCTCTGCGCGTGCGGTGGTGGTCGATTCTCTGGCCAGGTCGATGCATGACCTTGCCATTGAGATGGCGCAAAATGACCAGCTTTTGATGACTGCCAGCATGTTGAAAGACTGGAGCAGCGCGTCGGAGATGGAGAGAGCGCGGTATGCCTCTTTTATGCTGGGGTATTTCAAGCTGTTCGAGAATGGATGGTTCCAAATGCGTCAAGGGACGCTGAAAGCGGAACAGTGGGAGGGCTACGACGCATTTTTGCGAACCGTTTGGATGGTCCCAACAGTCAAGACATGGTGGTCGATGAGGCGGACATTCTTCGCGCCGGGATTTCGGAACTACGTCGAAAACCTTGAAGAAGCGCGCGGCGTCCCTTCACTTACGGAGCTGACGCGGACTGAA
>Ga0206945_1018_pt1 | contig 39393 bp, 36 predicted proteins | sample Alteio_BWOrgHeat_5_FD_152982 | JGI IMG/M metagenome (GOLD analysis project Ga0206945, IMG submission 152982) | Enriched cells from forest soil in Barre Woods Harvard Forest LTER site, Petersham, Massachusetts, United States -... | ecosystem: Environmental > Terrestrial > Soil > Temperate forest > O... | reverse complement strand
ACTTGGCGTGGCGCGCGACGAGCAGGAGTCGCTGAATTGGCTGCGCAAGGCAGCGGACTTGAATTTGCCGCTGGCCGTCGCGGACATGGGCGTCACCTATGAGAACGGCCTCGGAGTTGAGCAAAGCTGGACCGAAGCCGTGAAGTGGTACCGTAAAGCCGCCGATCTGAATAGCGCAATGGGCCAGACCTATCTCGGCGATATGTATCGCATGGGCAAAGGCGTCGCGAAGGACGAGGTCGAGGCAGTGCGGCTGTATCAACTAGGCGCAGCCCAGAACTACGCCCACGCCGAAACAAACCTCGGCTACTTCTACGACCACGGTTGCGTCGTGCCGTACAATCCGGCCGAAGCGTTCCGGCTGTATCAATTAGCCGCCGATCAGAATTTCGCGATCGGCCAGTACAACCTCGGCATCATGTACGAAAACGGCAACGTTGTACCGCGGAACATCGCCATGGCGATCGACATGTTTCGCAAGGCCGCAGCCCAAGGCTACCAGAACGCAAAAAAGGAACTGCAATGCCTCGGCTATGAGCAGTGATCTGTGGGCTTGGGATCCGACCACGATCCGTGGAAATGATCGCGAACATCGGTCGGCCGGCCGCGTGTATCGCGTACTCGGTCAACCGATGAACCGACCTCGGCTCAAATAATGCTCAATCGCCAATCATATCTGTGAAGTCCAATGGAACAGCACATTTGCGGACAATTCAGAAGCCTCGTTGGCATCGCAATTGCATCGCTTTGAGCAATCCATTACGCGAAGTGAAATGAGGCACACATGATCCGCAAATTGAAGTCAGGCAAATATCGCTTGTACTCGCAAAAAGTCGATCAGCAATCCGGCAAGCGGCGGAACCTGGGCACATTCGATTCGCGAGAAGCAGCCGAGAAACACGAGAAGGCAGTCCAGTTCTTCAAACGGCATTAAAGCTGTTGCAGACTGTCGATCCGAGGAAGCACCGTCGGTGCACTTTTTGTTCAGGCGACACCACAAGAAGGACCGAGCATGGTGACTGCAACCGCTAGCACAACACAAAACAAGGGACCCCTTACTGCCAGATTCGAAGAGAGTGTTCGACAGGCAATTCTCTGGGATCTAGCTTCTGGTTCAAAGAAAAAATAGGAACTGCGATCTGTGAGAGAGGCCAATCGAAAAAAATGGGGACGATGGTTCTCCTAATCCGGCCAAATGCGGACACAACCGAAATGCTGGTTGGTGGACCGGGCGAGTCGAGGGCGAGATCTCCTGGGAAAAGGACAAATGCGGACACGAGAGGAACGATGGCGGAATGTGGTGGGCAATCTGTCCGGTTAGCCGCCATTTCCCGCCAAATCCCGCCACATTCCGCCACTGGTGGGGAATGGAGGAAGCGAGATTTACCCTGAAACATAGGCAAATTCGCGCGAGAGACCGAAAGGCCCGAGCGGGATTTTTCCGGGAACCGCCAAATCCCGCCACAAGGCGGAAGGAGATTGTTTTTGGACGTCGGCTTCCCAGCCCTCAGGCAATCTTCCGGTACTGCGCCCGGTGAACCGATAGGCCGGCTTGTCTCGCTTTGCTCTCGAAGTTGGTCGCGGACTCCTGCTCGTCAAGAATCGGCGACAGGGGCAATCGCTCTAGTCGCGCCTGGGCAGAGCTAAGCTCGTTCATGACGGTGAAGTATTCCGGGACGTCGGTCGCTAGGTGCAAATGACCGCCCGAGGAAAGTACCCGAGTGCAGGACTCGACGAACTCCGCGGTGAAGACTCGGCGCTTGTGGTGCCGCTTCTTCCACCAGGGGTCGGGAAAGTAGACGTGGACCGCCGCGATACTTTCCGAACGCACCCGAGTCCGCATGAAATTCCGAGCGTCGGCGCAGGCGAGGCGGACGTTGGTCAACTTTCGCACCGCAATGCGCGTCGCCGTGAAAAGTTGATATTTGCGCATGATCTCGATGCCGAAGAAGTTGACGTCGGGCGAGCGCAGCGCTGCATTGAGCAGGAACAGGCCCTTTCCGAAGCCGACTTCGATCTCGACGGGATGATCGTTGCCAAAGACCGCGCGCCAATCGAGCGGCGGTGTGACCAAGCCCGGCGCGGACGGCGCGTCCTGCCAGAGAAAGGGCGCGAGTTCATCGAGTGGCAGACGTTTGGCGCGTCGCATGACGGCTTTATGACTCAGCCGTTTCGGCAGTGGTTGGACGCAACGGAAAACCCTGAACCTTACCGTCGAAGACCATTTTGGTTCCGACGAATCCCTGGGCATAGCATTGCGCCATCATGCGCTTCTCCCGGACCATCCGGCAGACCATGACGAGCCGGTCGCCCGGCCGGACCATGCCTCGGAATCGAACCTCGTCGAGTCCGCCCAGGCCGACATAGTTGGAGTCGAAGAGCTTTTCCTTGCCGACGTAGTACGAGCAAAGCTGGGCTGCCGCTTCGCACAGCAAGACGCCGGGCATGAGCGGGAACCCCGGCATGTGCCCGCGGACCCAGAAATCATTTGCAGTGACGTCACGGTAGCCGACGATGATTTTGTTTACATAGTCGATCAGCACGATGGCCGTGAGCGCTTCCATTTCGAAGCGTTGCGGGTTGTAAACGCGGATCGCGTCGAGATCGGCGACGACGTGGGTGAAGTCAATGCTGGCGGGGTCGATTATCAGTGGCGGCGGCATCGGTGCGAACTCCTCGACACAATCATTGGCGGCGATTCCACAGACGATTTTTGACTTCGCCGCTCAGACCAGCAGCTTGACGACCTCGGCCAGGTCGAGCAGCAGTGCGTCCGGACGCTGGACGGCATCCTTCAATGCTTCGGCGGTGGCTTCGAGCGCGGCTTTGTCGCCGGCATAGAGGGCACTGCGGAAGCCGATCTTCCGGGCTGGGGCGACGTCACGCGAAAGCCGCGAGCCGATGTGCAGCACTTCGTTGGGTCGAATGCCGCGCTCCGCCAGGGCCGCCACCGCCCGGCGCATGATCGTTTCCGACGGTTTTCGAGCCTTTACTCCGCAAGATAGGGTTCGCAATTCCGCCGGCAATATCGTGTCGAGATTCAGCGTGTTGTCTTGTGCCTTCAGCGATCGCGCCAATTGAACTTCCGTGAAGCATTGCCCGTCGGCGAGAAGCCCCTGTTTCAAACCCGCGTCCGCGACGAGTTGCATGGCGGTCGCCGCGTTGGGCTGGGCGGCGACGCCCTGCAGACTGGCATGGAAAAAGTACGCGACCTTCCTGCTGAATTCGTTGAGCGAGCCGTAGAACCCTGCATCGAAAGTGTATTCCTTCTGGAACAGCTTCTTGATAAGCGATTCCCAGAGGCGCTCGGCGAGGACTTCGGGGAACCGCTCGCCGCCCGTCGCCGCCTTGTGCAGGAGGAGCTCCTGACTGTAAAGATGCCGCATGTATTCCGATGGCCGGCCCGGCTTGCGGCTCATCGAGCCCCACATCTTGAACTCGTCGATGGTCTTGTCGAGGGCCACATCCATGACGAGCTGCTGCGGGTGCTCGAACAAAAGCTCGCCGAAAGGGATGGCCAGCAGCGTGCCATAGACGTTCCACAGCACGGCCTTCAGCCCCGGCATCTCGCGCAAGTGCGGCTTCGCGTTCGCCGGCTCGACCTGCGGCGGCGCCGGCCAGGGCAGTCCGCGCGTATCGAGATAATTTGCGTACTGCTCGAGAGTCAACGGCATTTCGACCGCCTTGATGATGGCAACGACAATATAGTTGTGATACCCTAGCATCGTGCCAGCGTAAATGGCAAGCAAAGTGACGAGTGAGGAGGGAAATGAGCAACGAACCGATTCGCATCGTCCTTGCAAAAGTAGGACTCGACGGCCATGACCGCGGCATCAAAGTCGTGGCTCGGGCCTTGCGCGACGCGGGCATGCACGTTATCTATGCCGGCTTGTGGCAAACCGTGGACGCGGTCGTGCGCACCGTCGCGGATGAAGATGCCGACTGGCTGGGCGTGAGCATCCTCAGCGGTGCACACATGACGCTCGTGCCTCAGATCATGGAACAGTTGCGGGCCGCCGGCTTGAACGACGTTGGCGTGCTGATTGGCGGCATTATTCCCGAAGCGGACATCCCTAAGCTTCTCGAAATGGGTGTCGCACGCGTGTTTGGTCCGGGTACGTCGATGACGGCAATCGTCGATTTTCTCAAGCCGGGCCGGAGCCCAGCCCATGCCTAGCGAATTGCTGGATGGGCTTCGACGTCACGACCGCCGCGCCCTCGCCCGCCTCATCACGCTCGCAGCCCGTGGCCAGAACATCGACGCCATTCGCAACAAGCTCGGCCCCCCTTCTTCGCGTGCTCGCGTCATCGCCATCACAGGCAGCGCGGGTGTGGGCAAGAGCACGCTCGTCGGCAAGCTGATCGAACAATTGCGACAGCATGGCAAAAGCGTCGCCGTCCTCGCCTGTGATCCGCAAAGTCCGCTGACCGGCGGAGCATTGCTCGGCGATCGCTTTCGTATGGGTGCCGCGTCCGACGATGCCGGAGTCTTCATCCGAAGTCTCGCCGCGGCATCGGGCAGACAAGCGGTTGCCGACCATCTCGATACGGTCATCCTGCTGTGCGAGCATTTCGGCTTCGACTTCGTATTTATCGAAACTGTCGGCGCGGGTCAGGGCGACACGGCATTCCATTCGCTCGCCGACGCGGTGGTCTTGCTGCTTCAGCCGGAGACCGGCGACGACTTGCAATGGGAAAAAGCGGGCGTGCTCGAAGTCGCAGATGTCATCGTCATCCATAAGGCCGACTTGTCCGGCGCGGACAAGGCCGCAGCCCAAGTCAAAGCCGCGCTGGACTTGGCCGGCGGACGCGAGGTGCCCGTGCTGCTAGCGAGTTCACGCACTGGCGCCGGCATGAAGGAGCTGGCCGCGCTGCTCGAGTCTTTGCCAACACGGGCTCGGAACGGCGGCGCCGCGGCTGAGCTTCTGTTCTTGGTTCAGCAAGAACTCGCAGCTCGGTTTCGAAGACCGGACATCGACTCGCTCGCCGCCGATTGGCAGGCCGGCCGAATCTCGACGAGAGAAGCGCTGCGTCAAGTCCTCAAAGATTGACTCCGATGTGCCATCGTTGCTAGTTCTTATTCTTACGCCGCGACTTGCGTTGGCTGACCGACACTCCGGGCGGCCGCAGCAATTGGTGACGGGCGACGATCATGAATAGCACTCCAATGCCGAATAGCGCGACGCCAAACCAGTCGTGATGATCGGCCAACCGCGATCGCCCATCGGGTCCCGGCAAATAGCGGACCATGATTGGTCCACCGTCTTTGGGCGGTCGCCAGGTTGCATCTACCTCGTCGTGGCCTTTGCGGTGATTCCCATCTGCATCACTGAACTCGTAATTGACCGCCATTTTCGTCTCGACTCCAAACCAACCTTTACGCTCCACCGGGTATCTCATCGCCCTAACCGCAAAGGCATCGTGGCCGTAAATCAGCTCCTCGATCTCGCGATACGATAGAATCCCGCTCAAGACGATGAACGCCAGTCCGGCGATAAAGAATTTCGACCGGATCAGTTTCTTCCAAGTTGACACTCAGCCCCTCGCCTCCAGCCGACATTTTGTTAGCCGGACGCGCAAGCGACGGAATTTCAGTCCCTGAATCTGAATTCCGTCGCTTGCGCGTCCGGCTAACAAAACATCTTACGGCGATCCGAGCAAGCGATGACGGCGACGACCGAGCCAAAGCGCGCGTCCGCGGAAAATTCGCGCCCGAATCGCGAACCATTTGCCGAGTTGGCGCGTCAGAGTTGGTGTAAGGCAGAAATGCGGTCAGTTTTCGCGATGAGGACGACATGATCCACTCGCTTCGATGCCTGAACTCCGAACGACTGAGTCGGGTCGAACTACGCCTCGATCGTAGCGAATTGCATTATCGCGATTTCCGCCGTCGAGGCTGACGCCGCTGCCGTACGCGATTCACCAAGCGAAGGCCGGGCGTCAGCAAACGCCCGGCCTTCGGCGTTTTCATCGTCCCGTTCGTCTAGCGGTCAGGATGCTGGTCCTTCAAACCGGCGACGGGGGTTCAATTCCCCCACGGGACGCTTTGCGCAATTTGGAATTACGGGATGCAAATCGGGCTTGTAGCTCAGCAGGCAGAGCGTCCGCCTCTTAAGCGGAAGTGCGTGGGTTCGATTCCCACCGAGCCCACTTGGCCGGGTCTGTAGCTCAGTCGGCAGAGCGTCCGCCTTTTAAGCGGAAGCGCGTGGGTTCGAAGCCCACCGGACCCACTGCTCGACATTGCCCCATTGGAGCAGTCCGGAGTGCTCGTCACCCTGTCACGGTGAAGATCACGGGTTCAAATCCCGTATGGGGCGCTCGATCGGCACGGTGCGCGAACTGGAATAGCGGCCAGCCTCAAACTCTGGCGTTTGTGGGTTCGACTCCCACCCGTGCTACTGACCGAGGGGTGAGATGCCGGAATGGTCCGGCGCCCGTCTGTAAAACGGGAGCGCTTTGTCGCAGCAGTGGGTTCGATTCCCTCCTCACCCATTAACTGGCCACGTGGTGGAACCGGTAGACACACGGTGCTCAGAACGCCGCGCCTCGCAGGCATGGGAGTTCGACTCTCCCCGTGGCCACTGATGAATTCGCGACATTAAGACGGCCGAGTACGCAAACCGGCAAAGCGGTCAGGTCGAGAGCCTGGCGTTTGTGGGTTCGACTCCCACCTCGGTCAATCGAGATTCGGAAGGTAGCCGGATACGGTTGGCCGGGCCGCTCTGCTAAGGCGGTTCACCTTTCGGTGATGAGGGTTCGACTCCCTCACCTTCCGCTTTGCCCCGGTGGTGAAATGGAGATCATTCCTCGCTTCGAACGAGGCGTTCCGGGTTCGACTCCTGGTCGGGGCACTGACGATGGTGTCTGTGTTGTAGCCGGCAAGCATGCGGCTCTGTGAATGCCGCGGTGGTGGGTTCGATTCCCCCCAGACACCCTTGCTCATAGTCCTCGGAGTGTGCCGGATTCGCACACGACTTTGCGAAGGTCGTAGACCAGGTTCGATTCCTGGCGAGGACAGTTGCTCAACGACTATTCCTTTGTCTTGAACACGAGCAGGTATGGGATCGACGAGTGGCCGTCGGCGTCTTTGAAGTTGCTGTAGTTCTCGTGGTTCACCCAGATCGCATAGGTCTTTCCCGGCTCCAGTTTGACCGGCAAAACGCACGTGCGCTTATCCGAGAGGTATTTGATCTTCCCTTCCACCTTCGGGAAACTCTCTTGCGTCTGGGTGGCCCACGACCAGGTGCCGTCGGCCATGTCCTTGCTGAAAGTGACTTTGATCTCGGTCAATTTCGGGTCCACATTGCTCGCTCCCGCCTCCGGGACCGTCTTCACGACCACCGGAGGGACCGATTCGAGCGTAACGTCGTCGGCCCTGACTGCGCCTCCAATAAGGCATGCAGCCCATGCCACGAAGGTCGCGATACTATATTTCATCGTTCTTCTCCAGGGTGCGTATCGGTTTACTTGGCCGTGGTGATGTTCCTAGTCCATTCGAGCGCGCCGGCAAGTAAACAAGTTCTATTTTCGTGACGAACGGCATCATGAAACGAAGCGGGCTGCCCGAAATTGTTGGGGCAGCCCGCCGAGTTCCAACTTGAATGAATTCGATCCGCCGCTACGGGTGGCTTTCGTGAACCAGGCTGGCGAGCGAGACGCGATGCTTCGGCATCGGCAAAATAGTTGGTTCGTTGCTGGATGAGGCAGACTTGCGCGAGCCAGTCTCATCACCGACCATGTGGCCATCTTCCATATGCAAGACGCGGTCGGCGTAGGTCATCAGCCGAGCATCATGCGTTACGACGAGCACCATCGCGCCGCGTTCGTGAGCCGCTTTGTGCAAGAGCTCGATTACCGCGTGGCCGTTTTCCCAGTCCAAGGCGCTGGTCGGCTCGTCGGCGAACAGCAACTCGGGCTGTTTGACCAGGGCTCGCGCGATAGCGACGCGTTGTTTCTCGCCGCCGGAAAGCTGTCCGGGCCGCAAGTGAGCTTTCTTGCCAAGTCCAAGGGCCTCGAGCATCTCCATCGAGCGATCGCGAGCTTCGCGTCCGCTGACGCCCACGCCCCAGCGCAACACGAGCTCGAGTTGCTGGCGTGCGTTCAGAGCCGGGAAAAGATTGCAGCCCTGGAAGATATAGCTGCACCACTTAAGGCGAAACCGCTCCATCTCGACCTTGGACTGGCACCAAATATCTTCGTTCATCGCCATGACTTGGCCTTCGTCCGGCTTGAGCAGGCCAGAAATCATCGCGAGCAGGGTGGACTTGCCGCTACCAGAAGGTCCCATCAGAAGCGTAAGTTGTTTCCTATGCAGATGAAGCGAGGCACCGTTGACGGCGATCGTTCTGGTATCTCCAACCCCGAAGCCCTTGGTCACGCTTCGAGCTTCCAAATGGGGTACAGCCGAAATGGGGCCGGCGATTGTCGGTTGCCGCTCGATGCGCGGTTGCAACTCCGGTTGGAGCTGGTGAGAGCGCGGCTCTGGCGTGGGCTGGGCGAGGCGAGGTGCTGCGGATGCTACAGGTGAACTGATCGGCTTCCCATCCAATGGGATGATCGGCGTCTTTGCAGTTGGCGGGGCCATCCACGTGAAGGATACGGCCATAATTTACCTCTATGCACCCCACGAAAAGCAGCGGGAGAGTCGGCTCGTGACGTTTCCAAGCGTCAAATCAAAGTAGATTCGGCGCCTGGGCTGTTCACTAATCCGTTCACTACCACTGCGCCCCGGCACTCCGTCCGCTGCTCGGAATCCATTCCGGCGAGGTAAACCAGGGCAAGGACAGAGAGCTGTCCTCAGATGCCTCTAGTTTCGGAAATCACTGTCCAAACGGCTAGTCGAATTCATCACCAAGCCTTCCCAAATTACGCCGCTATCCCGGCATTCCCGCGATACCGAGAATAACCCTTGTCAGGGTGAAGGATTACCAAGTCTATCAGAAAAGTGTCTCGATGACCGCAAATCGCTACACCTCAATGCGTTGATCTTGCCGGATGCCCGAACGTTAGTTGCTCCTGGCTGCGCAATGGTTACCACAACAAATTGGCCTATAAAAAGATGCGTATGAAGGGAAGCCGCCCATGACCGACGCAGGGTTGCCCCACGAGTGGCGCGAAATCCTTGCCTTGGAGCTCAAGGCCCCCTACGTCAAGGCTCTGCAAGAAATTGTGGCCAAGGAGCGGAAGGAACATACGGTATATCCGCCCCAATCCGATGTTTACAATGCATTCCAGCTGACGTCCTACAAGAAAGTGAAAGTGCTCCTTCTTGGTCAAGATCCGTATCACGATGAGGGGCAAGCACATGGGCTCGCTTTCTCGGTGCGGCCCGGTATCAAACCACCGCCATCGCTTCGGAATATCCTCAAAGAGCTGCATCATGAGTTGGGATGTCGCATTCCGAACAACGGTTGTCTTGAACCTTGGGCTCGGCAGGGAGTTTTGCTCCTCAACGCATTCCTGACGGTGCGGGCTCACGAGCCGGCCTCGCACCAGGGAATGGGCTGGGAGCGGTTCACCGATGCCGTGATACGCAAATTGAGCGACCGGGACGAACCGCTCGTGTTCGTCCATTTTGGCGGCTTCGCTCGTAAGAAGAGTAAGTTGATCGATACCGACCGCCACATAGTCATCGAGTCAGCCCACCCGTCGCCGTTGTCGGCCGCGAAGTTCTTCGGAAGCAAGCCATTCTCGAAGATCAACGCCGCCTTGAAGCAACTGGGCAAAGACGAGATAGACTGGCAGTTGCCGGACGTCTGACCGATCGGCAGTTCAATCGGGCGCGACTGGGCGTGGATGTATGTTGATACCCGAAATGGAACATCCGCGGTCCGCCGTCGGCATCATCGAAGTGCGCGAATTGACCAAGCGGTTCCCGCTGCCGAACGGCAAAGAACTGCTGGCGGTCGACGTTGTTTCCTTCGCGGTCAAGCCAGGCGAAGTCTATGGGCTGCTTGGCCCCAATGGTGCCGGCAAGACCACCACCATTCGCATGATCCTGGGCCTGCTTCGCCCCACCAGCGGTGAAGCGACCATTGCCGGCTTTTCGTCCGCGTCTAAGCCCGACGAAGTGAAACGACGGGTCGGCCTCGTCTCGGCCAGCGCCGGCCTGTATCAGTGGCTGACCGTGCGCGAGATGCTCCTCTACTTCGCCGACCTCTACGGCGTACTGCCCGTCGAAGCCATTCGCGAACTCGACCGCTTATCGCGCCTGCTGGACCTGACCGATTTGCTCGGGCGACGCTGCGCCACCCTGAGTACAGGGCAAAAACAGCGCGTACACTTGGTGCGGGCGCTGATTCATCGGCCGCCGGTGCTGCTGCTGGACGAACCGACGCTGGGATTGGACGTGCTCGGCAGCCAGGTCATCGTCGAATACATTGGTTTGCTTCGCGACGAAGGCAAGGCCGCGATCGTCACGACGCACCGGCTCGAAGAAGCCGAACGTCTATGCGATCGTTTCGGCTTGATGCACCGCGGCCGGCTGGTCCGCGAAGGGACGTTGCCCGAGCTGCGCGCGGATACGGGCTGTCCGAATCTGGCCGAGATGTTTCTAAAGCTTGTCGAAGCCACGCCGACGATTTCCCGAACCGCCGAGCCAACGCCATGAACAACGACTCATTGTCGCTGCTGGCGCGCCTGGCTCGCAAAGAGCTTCGCGAAATCCTGCGCGACCGCCGCACGATCGTCACATTGGTGTTGATGCCGCTGCTGCTTTACCCGCTCCTGGGCGTGGGCTTCAAGTTCTTTCTCACCTCGCTCGCTCCGTCCGCCAACACGCAGATTCGCATCGGGGTGCTCAGTGACGCCGACGAGCGGCTCCTAACGAGCTTGCTCGGTACGCCGAAGCCCGAAGACCCGAAGTTGTTCGTATTGCATACGAACAACATCGAGGAAAGCTTGCGTGCCGGCGATTGCGACATCGGCGTCGAATTGAAAGGAGTAACCGGCCAGGTCTTTCCGAGCCTGGACCCGCGCCAGAGTTACGAGTGTCTCATTGAGCGCCGGGATGATTCGCCTCGGGGCGTGACGGCCGAAGAGTTCGTTCTCGACCGGCTGTCGGCGACCAACGCACTTGTATTGCGCGAGCGCTTGCAGAAATACGCCCGCGTCTCCAAGGCGCCGAATGCGGTCCGCGTCGAATTGAGATTGATCAAGACCAAAGAGGGGAAAAAGGGCTCGTACCTCGCGTCGCTGATCCCCCTGGTGCTGGTGCTGATGACCATAACGGGCGCGGTGTATCCGTCGATCGACCTGACGGCCGGCGAGCGTGAGCGCGGTACATTGGAAATCCTGATGGCCGCGCCGGTTTCGCGCGTCGGCCTGTTGCTGGCGAAATATGCCGCCGTCATGACGGTCGCCATGCTCACGGGCGTCATCAATCTAACCATGATGACGATCACGATCGCGGTCAGCGGCATGGGTCGGGAGCTGTTCCCCGAAGGATTGACGATCGGCATGGTGCTGTCGGTCCTGGCGCTGCTTCTGCTCTTCGCGGCGTTCTTCTCGGCAGTTTTGCTGGCCGTGACGAGCTTCGCGCGCTCATTCAAGGAAGCGCAGGCGTATCTCATCCCGCTGATGCTGCTGGCGATTTCACCGGGCCTGGTGACGCTAATGCCCGGGATTCGCCTGGACGAGCCGTTTTTGATGCCGATCGCCCCGTTGATCAACGTCGTGCTGCTGGCGCGCGAAATTCTGGAGGGCGGCGCGCCTGTTGGGCCGGGAGCGATCGTCGTGCTATCGACGTTTTTCTACGCTTTTGCCGCGGTGACGATCGCCTCACGCTTGTTCGGCGCCGAGGCGGTGCTGTATAGCGAACAGGGCCAATTCTCGGAACTATTCCGCCGGCCAATCCGCCAGCGGGCCGTCGCGAATGTCAATTCCGCGGTCCTTTGTCTGGCGATAGTTTTCCCGCTCAGCGTGCTGATCGGCAGCGGAATGGCCCAATTGCCGCTCCGACCGGAGGCGATTCTGCTTGTCGGCATGGCGGCAAGCACGGCGTTGTTCATCGGCGTGCCGGCGATCGCCGCTCGCTTTGGCAACGTAAGCCCTGTCTCAGGGTTCGCGTTGCGACGGAGTCGGTGGCTCGTTCTCGCGGGAGCCGTGCTGCTGGGCGTGTCGCTCTGGCCGCTGGTGGCCCAGCTCATTGTCTGGCAGGAACATCTCGGTCTCTCGACCATGCCGCAAATGCTGCGCGACAAACTCAAGGAGCTCGCGGACCAACGGCGCGAAATGTCTCCAATCATCGCCCTGCTGGCTTTGGCGTTCGTGCCGGCAATTGTGGAGGAACTGTTCTTTCGCGGCTGGTTCTTCAGCGCCTTGGAGCGAGCAGTACGCCCGCTTACCGCCATCCTGATCACGGGCGTGGTGTTCGGCTCGTTTCATCTGTTCACCGGCGGCGTGTTGCTTGCCGAACGAGTGCTGCCGACGATTTTGCTTGGCATCATACTGAGCTGGGTGCGTTGGCGAAGTGGAAGCGTCTTGCCGGGGATCGCGCTGCACATGCTGCACAATGGCTTTCTGGTGTCGGCGGCGTTATTCACGGATACTTTTGGCGATTTGAATACGGCGATGGAAGGCGGCGGTGGTCAGGTTCCGCTTTCATGGCTTGTCGGCGGGACGGCGGTCGCCGTTCTCGGTGCGGCACTTGTTTGGATGTCTCGTCCCAATCCCAAGCACATCTGATCCGATGGCACGGAATTCGTCGCCGACCAATAATCTTTCTCCGGGCCCGCCCAATTCCTTGCGGCCAAGTCGCGTCGCGGATATCGTGGTGGATTGACCGGATTGCGAACGATCGAGTGGTCGCGCCGGTCTTCGAAGCAGGCTTGCTGGTCGGGAGTCCGCGTACCATGGCAACCGCGCTCGTTTCAGATTCACCGGCGCCGGAACAACGCACAGGATCTACTGGAGTCCAACGAGATCGTCTTGACGCCGTCGATTTGCTCCGCGGCACGGTCATGGTCATCATGGCCCTCGATCATGTCCGCGACTTTTGGTATCGCGGCGTTACCATCGACCCGACCAATATGCACGACACCTCCATCGCGCTCTTCCTAACGCGCTGGATCACGCATTATTGCGCTCCGACGTTCATTTTCCTCGCCGGGACCGGCGCGTATTTGTCGCGGGCACGCGGAAAATCGAAGCGCGAGCTTTCATGGTTCCTGTTCACACGCGGCCTGTGGCTGGCGTTCTATGAATTAACGATTAATCGCATTTGCTGGGGCTTCAGCTTCGACTATCACCATCATGCTCCTGGCGTCTTCTGGGCGATTGGCATGTCGATGGTCTGCCTGTCGCTGCTCGTGTTCCTGCCGACGATCGCGGTAACGCTGATCGGCGTCGGCATGATCGTGATTCATAATAGCTTCGACGGCTGGACGGCGGATCAGCTTCACCTACCCGATCTGTTGTGGGCGGTGCTGCACAACAGCGATGGGGCGACGGTCTGGGAGTGGGGACCGACGGAGGCGAGTCGGATTACTTTCGGGACCGGCTATCTCGTCATCCCCTGGATGGGAGTGATGGCTGCGGGCTATGGGTTCGGCAGCTTGTTGGTGCTCGATCGAGAAACGCGGCGCAGAAACGTATTCTGCTTGGGCCTCTCCGTGATCGCAATGTTCATTGCCTTGCGGTACGCGAACATTTACGGCGATCCTCGTCCATGGCGTTTGCAGCCGAAACCGGGCTTCACGATCCTGTCGTTTCTGAATTGCTGGAAGTATCCGCCGTCGCTCTGTTATCTCCTGATGACGCTCGGGCCGTCCATCACCTTCATCGCGATCTTCGACCGGCCGCTCGGCCCGCTTGCTCGGCGGATCGTGACCTTCGGCCGCGTGCCCATGTTCTTCTACTTTCTCCATATCCTGCTCATCCACGGCGGCGTGGTATTGTTCGATTTCATTCGCTTCGGCGACTCGCCGCTGGGCATCGGTGGGACCGGGGTCAGTTCGCAAACATTTGTTAAGTGGCCAAACTACGGTGTCAGCCTGCCGTGGGTTTACGTTGTCTGGATCACGGCCGTGGTGATCCTGTACTTCCCGTGCCGCTGGTATGCGGGCGTCAAGAAACGCCACCCCGGGGGCATCCTCAGCTATATGTAATGGGAAGGACTCGCCCGATTCGCGCCGAGCAATCGCTTTTGCCTGAGGTTCAGCATGTCGGCACAACTTGACCCCATCAAGCCGAGAGCGCCGCGGATGGATTCCGTGGACCTGCTTCGCGGCGTAGTCATGATCATCATGGCCCTCGATCACGTTCGCGATTTCTGGTCGGAGCGAATCTACCTCGATCCGACCGACATGGCGACGACGACGCCAGGAATTTTCCTCACGCGCTGGATTACTCACTTTTGCGCGCCGACATTCATGTTTTTGGCCGGAACGGGCGCGTTTCTGTCGCGCGTGCGCGGCAAGTCCAAGTCCGAGCTATCCTGGTTTTTGGTGACGCGCGGCCTGTGGCTCGTTTTCCTCGAAGTGACCATCATCCGCGGCACGTGGATGTTCAACTGGGACCCCATTCATCACGGCGCCGGCGTCTTTTGGGCGATCGGCTGGTCGATGGTCGTCCTCTCCGCGTTGGTTTACCTGCCGACATGGGCAATCACGACGTTCGGACTTGTCATGATTGTCTGCCACAATCTGCTCGATGGTCTCACCCCGAAAGACGTCGGTCTGCCGGACTGGCTTTGGATGATTCTGCACCAATCACTCGGCCACGATGCCACGATCGCTCACATTCCTCATAACCTTTGGCACTCGCTTCACTCGGCGTATCCGTTCAACGGCGAGGTTGCCGGCGAAATCACGTTCGGCACGAATTATTACGTGATTCCATGGTGCGGCGTCATGGCAGCTGGTTATGGTTTTGGCGCCCTGCTGCAACTTGAACGAAGCGCGCGTCGAAGATACTTACTCGTTCTTGGCGTGTTCCTTACTGCTGCATTCGTATTGCTGCGTCTGTCGAATCTCTATGGCTTCAACGGCTACGGCGACCCGCACCCCTGGGACGTCCAAACGCGCGAAGGATTTACGTTCTTGTCCTTTTTGAACTGCACGAAATATCCCCCATCGCTGTGTTACCTGCTGATGACTCTCGGACCGGCGATTACGTTCCTCGGCATCTTCGACCGACCGCTCGGATCCTTGGCCAAGCCGGTTATCACGTTTGGCCGCGTGCCCCTCTTCTTCTATTTCCTCCACATCCCGCTGATCCACGGCGGCATCGTAATCTACGATCACATTCGATACGGCAGCTCGCCGCAATCATTCAGCGGACCCTGGGCGGTGAATCCCGAAACAATCGGCAATTGGCCTAACTACGGCGTCAATCTGCTGACGGTGTACCTGCTCTGGATCTGCGCGATCATGATCCTTTATTTCCCGTGCCGCTGGTTCGCCAGTGTCAAGCAGAGCAGTCGCAGCGCTTGGCTGAGCTACTTGTGACATCGCATCACACTCGCGTCGACTTCCACTTGCCGCTCGCGTAGCGGGCGAGGAACAACGCCCCGCGCGCATACAGGTCGACGAACATTGCGATCCAGGCGCCAAACAAGCCGAGGTCCCAGCCTGGAATCGTGCCCAGTGGACCGAGATCGACGCGTTCGCGCGTCAGCAGATATGCCAGCGGAATGCGCAAGCCAAGAAATCCGATCCAGGTGAATAAGACCGGCACTCGCGTATCGCCTGCGCCTCGCAACGAAGCCGTCAAAATGATCGTGCATGCCATGGCTGGAGTCGCGAACGCCACCAAGCGCAAAACGGGCACGCCGAGTTCGATCACGCGCCGCTGATGCTCCCCCGGTGAAAACAGGTGCAACATCTGCGGAGCGAGCGCGAAGAAGACCGCGCCCATCAGGCACATGAAGCCGCCGCCCAATAGCAGCGCCGTCCAACCGCTTTTCCCCGCCCGATCCGGCTGCTTTGCCCCCAGGTTTTGTCCGACGAGCGCCATGGAGGCGATCCCGAACGCATACCCCGAAAGATATCCGAGCGCCTCCCACTGAATCGCGTGTCCATGCGCCGCAATGATGAAAGCGCGCGAGTCCGGGTCGCCGAGTCGATTCACCAGACTCAAGAACCATAGCTGGCCCGCCATCACCGACATGCTATCCACCGCCGCCGGCACGCTGACGCGCAACAAGCGATACATGAGGCCGAGGTCGATCGTCAAATCCCGCCAGCGCAGGCGCAATCCATGTCGCCCATGAGCCAGGACCGCGAGGACGATGACGCAGCCGATCATGTGACTAAGCGCGGTGCCATAAGCGATGCCGACAATGCCTTGGGCTGGGATGAACAAAGCGCCGTGCAATAGGCTCCATGCCAGTGGAATATTCACGAGTGCCACGATTGCGGAAACAATCGGCCCGGTCCGTGTATCGCCCGAGCCGACCAGGCACGCCACGCCGGCAAGCTCCAAAACCTGGAAAACGAGCATGGCCAGGAGTGGGCGCAAGAACTCAATCGTGATCGCCGCCTCGTTGCCGGCGAGGCCCAGCGCGCTTACGGCACCGTCAGTAAATACAAGTCCTGCGGCACCCCCCGCCAGACCAAGCACAATGGCAAGCAGGATCGATTGGTGTAGCGTCCGATTCGCCAAGTGATAATCGCGTGCCCCGACGAAGCGCGCGACCAATGCCGTGCTGCCGACGCTGACCAGCACCGTGTAACTGGTAATGCCCCAAGCGAGGTAGCTGATTTGAGTCTGAGCGGCTTGGTAACGGACGTGCTGAGAGATGTCCGCTGGCTCGTTGTTTCCCGCTAGGAATCGGTCATAAATGCCGACCGAGAATAAGAGCGCTTGCTGCGCTAGCACCGGCCAAGTTAGGTAGAGTACCTGCTTCCATACCGATCGCTGCGGGATCGCTTCCATTGTTATGACACTTTCGCCAGCATGGCCCGATGATCGCGATGGATGCGCCGACGGATCAGGTATTCATCGTCGTCCATCCATTTGCGGGCTCCGGGGCCCGTCGCAAAATCGTCGCTGACGAGCGCCAGCACGACCGCTTCAATTATGTTCAGATGCAGCCGGGCATAATATTTGGCCGTTGTGAACGTATCTCGCAGGCGGCGCATGTTGCGCAGTAGTTCCTCGATCCGATTGAGGGCAAGGTCCGCGGGTGCTTGCCCAAGGACGTTGACATAGGCGATGGCGAGATTGGCGTAGTATTTCGGGAACAAGCCGTCGAGATGGCGGCTGTCTTCGGGCGTGTAGAGCATGTAGCGGGCTTCGTCGAGTACTTCAGCAGCCCGGTCCAGCCAGCCGAAGAACAACCATCCGCCCGCGATATTCAGTAATGTCGTCAGGGTGAACGACCAGTCTTTGCCGGCGCTCGCCTTGAGCGCCTTGATCGTGCGGCCGCCGCGCACCAGACGGTCCGCCAGAGCGATCATTCGTCCAATGTCGTCGCGCAAACCCAGCTTTCGCAGACTCCGAAGGCATTGCCCGAAAAGGTGATTCACCTCGGGCGACGGCGACTTCGACAGTTGTGACTGATGAAGGAGATCGACGAAGCGCGGCCAAAGACGCTGGACCAATTCGGCATGATCGTAATTCGCGGCCATCACCAGAGCATGGCCAAGCAGGCTGGCGCGCTTGTCGATGCTGGCGGCATCCGTGATCGAGGACAATTCGTCCAGCAGTTTCTCGACGCGCGCGAGCAGATCGACCACGAGTGATTCCCCGACGCGCGGGGATATCAGCAACAGGTTGGCGAGGATATCGGCGGACTCCTCCAAATTGAGCGGGTTGCCCGTTTCCGACTTGAGTACCTCCAGAATTTGCGTCTTCAGGAGCCGCGAATCCTTGATGTTGGACAACTCCGCCAGCCGTTTCTCCAGTTCGACGTTTTTCTTCTGTTGAAAGTCCTGATAAAGGACCGTTTGTTTTCGCGACGCTTCTTGCTGGACGCGATGTCTCTGGTGGTAGTCGCGATAGATGTCCAACAACTCTTGCGGCTCGAGAATCCATGATTCCTGGCACCGTCGGTTGATGGCATAACGAGGACCAACAAAGTGCCGCTCGTAGTTCACGCTGCCTTCCTTGAGCTGCTCGTCGAGATCGTTCCGCCAGTCGACGGGCAGTGGACCGACATGCGGGCGTCCGTGCAGAGCTTGCTCAATTCGATACCGATAGGCGCGCAAGAGGAAGTCCTGCACCTTATCGAATCCCGCTTCGGACGCGCTGGAATCGATTTTCCGAGCCGCGACGATTGCTTCGGCGCTCTTTAGCAGTTCGCGGCTGCGACGCGCTTGGCCGATCCGGGCAAAGCCAAAGGCAAAGATCAGGTCCAGATAGTGCCCGGAGCTCTCCAGGACTCCCTCGCATTCGCCGCACCAAGTCTTGGCTTGCTCGTGCAGTTGTGCGAAGTGCAATTGCACGACGTGGACACGGTCGCTGTCTTGCTGGCCGGCGGTGCGCAGGAATTGCGGCAAGTCGCGCTCGGCGCTGTAACCCTCATCGACCAGGCGCTCGATCAACCGGTCGCGCGCACGCGCCAGCAATAGCGCATCGCCGGAAAGCTTGGCCAGCGCATGCCAGCCCAGCCATGCCGGCCGCAGTCCGACCGTCGACTCGTTCTGCTCCAGGTATCGCAAAAGCTGCGGCAACCGGCGCAACAAGACTCTCGCGGCCGCTTGATCGCGCACGCCCCAGACCAGGCACGCGATCAGGCCACGGACTTCGTTAAATGCGGGCTGATCTTTCTGCAGGATCGCGTCCAATTCGGAAAGAGAGATCTGCTTTTCCGACAGGACTTTCTCGTTACGCGCCCATTGCCAGGTCAATTCACGTTCACCGCCCAGGCGATCAAGTAATTGCTTCAATTGTTGAACACGATCTCGGCGGGCCAATTGCCGAGCCTCGTCGGGTTCCTTACGCAAATCGGTCAGTTCGATGTCCAGGTCGAGCAATTCCCACAACAAATCAACCCAGCAGATTCCCGCGTCGGCGGTGTGATTCAGAGCCGAATTTCGCGCCGCCATGTCTGGCCACAGTCGCAGGCGGCGCGGATCGTCGAGCGGTCCGTCCACGGCTTGAAACGTTTTCTCTAGCTCCGCCAGCTCGAGCTGCAGGCGGGAGGGCGGCTGGACTTCGATTTCGCTGAGTGGCCTGGGCAATGCGACCGGCACGGGTTCTGCCGGCTTGAGTGGCGTCGGCGCCAAGTGTCCCGCGCGCGCGGCGGCTTCATTGTCACTCGCGGCGCTTTTCTTTCGTGGGCTGGGAGCCGGCGCCTTCCTCGCCTCCGCCTGCTCTTCCGGGCAGACAAAAGGGTCGAAGTCGAAACGGAACTCCTGCACCCAGTGCGTTAAGGCCTGTCGGTCGTGGTCCAGGACATAATCGACCCAATCCTGCAGCGGACGAAATGAATCGTCGGGCAATACCTCCGGAATGAAGCCGCCACGGCGCTGAGAATCGGCACGCAACCAATTGATCTGCGAGAGATCCTCGGCCAGAAGTTTACGGACCGCGTCGCGGCGCAGGGCTGGGTGGATTTTGGTGCCGACGGGAACGAAGAGATTGTCGAGCTTGAGGTATTTCGCGTACGCCTCGGCATCGAGAACCATTGCGGGCGGTGGTTGCTTGGACGGCCGTACGCGCAAAACGATCGTCGATTGACCTTCATGCTCGCCGACGGCGAAGATCAATCGCTGGATCAGGCTTTCGCGGGCGTCGCGCACCAAGGCGTCGAGCTGTTCCAGCGGATTTTGGCGCAGCACCCAAAGCTCGGGATCGTGCCGGTCGGCCTCGATCAGCCGCAAGGGAACGATCAGGTGTTTCTTTAGCTCCGCAGCCTCCCAGTTCACCTTCCCTTGCGGCAGCTTGAAGTCGAGAATTTCGTAAATGTCCTGGAATGGCGCGTCCTCAAGATAAAGCCATTCGCGCGGCGGCCGCTGCAATAGGATCTGGCCATCGGGCGGCGCCAGTCCTTTGGCGAGCGGGTGATCCCAACCCACTTCGACCCAGACGCGCGGCGCCTTTTCGACATAGGCGCGCACCTTTGCTCCCTGGCGACTCAGATCGCGATCGACGGCACGCAGCAACGTGTAATATGGCGGACCGATCACTTGCAGCAGCACGGTTCCGGTCCCGGTTCCGTTGTCACGAATCCAGCGGAAGCTTTGGCGATCAACACCGAGGCGAAGCATCTCGCCGACGAATTCGGGCAGCTGCTTCGTCTCGGGCAATTCGAAGAGGACTGGTGTGTTGCCGCCGAGATCAGGCGGTTTTTCGTCGCGGACAAGTGGAAGAGCCTGCGGCCAACTCGCGAGCGATTCGCCTTGCGCTGGCGGCGACTTGACCGTCGTTACGCCAAAATCGGCAAGGCCGGCCGCGACCGTACATGGTACCGTGACCGACGGCTCCAGCCAGGGCCTGCCTGCTTCGTCGACTCCTACGACAACGGGCGCAAGGCCGACTTGTGGCGGGACAACTCCGCTCGTCAGCGCCAGTCGCAACGTGTCGTAATCGGGAAACTGAAGAGTCATCTCACCGTTTCAAATTGGAATGGTTCCGCGGTCCCTGCGTGCTCTGCGGTTAAGATTGAACCCGCTGGACGCAGGCAACGCGAATCATCCTTTCTGCCCCTGCTTCTGGCGTTCAAGCGGTTTTTCGCTTTGGTTGACCGCGGACGATTCTTCTTCGGACTCACGCTCGACGATGACCTTGCCGACGTTCTCCTTGCCGATGAGTTTCTCGACGAGTTCGCGGTGCAATTGTTCGTGTTCGACGGGCAAAGCGTCGGCGTCGGAGTTGAGCTTGATGATGATATTTTGCTTGCCGGTGTCCGGATCACGCCGCAGCATGATGATCATTTCGGCCATGATCGGCACATCCTTCCCGCCGCGCTCTCCCAACGCGTCTCACGACCATTCTACGGACCCGCTCTTCATTTGCTCTTGGTCGCCTCGACGGCGGGCCTGGCGTAATCCGGAAAGCGAGCGTGGAACGCGGCAATGACCTGCTGCACGCGGTCGCGTTCGAGCACCTTTTTGTCGCGGACCTCGTCGCGCAGGCGAATCAATTCATCGCGATGGTCGGTCAGAATCTTGGCGGCTTTGGCCTGGGCCTGGGTGATGAGGCTGTTGATTTCTTTGTCGACGCGCTCGGCCATCGCTCCCGACAGGATTTCGCGTTCACCCTTCTGATCGCGGAAGATTCGCAAGCCGGTTTGCTCGCCCATGCCGCACCGTTCGACGATGGCTTGGGCGATTTGCGTGACGCGCGCTAAGTCGCTGCCGGGATGACCAAAGCCGCTGGCGCCGGTGCCGACGTCATCGAGCATCAAGCGCTCCGCTTCAATCCCACCGCAGCCCACAACCATGAAATCCAGCAATTCATTACGTGTGTGTCCGATCGCATCTTCGTCGTTCTTGAATTCGACGTAGAACGGCGCCCACGGCATCTCGCCGTTAATCGTGATCCGCTCCGGCACGGGATGATGCACGCAGGCCATAGCGCAGACGAAATGCCCCGCTTCATGCGTGGCGACGCGAATCTCGTCGCGTTCCTTGAGTTTCTTGCGCTCATCGTATTCGGTGAGGCCGCGTTCGATGTCCTTGGCGGTCGTTTCATCGTTGCGGTTCTCGCGCAAGCGAATCCGCGCGACAGCCCGGCACATCGCCTGGATATGATCGCCGGTAAAGCGCGTCCCGGTCGCCGTGATGTACGCCCCGCCCGTTCGCCGCACGGCATAGTCAACCGCCTCGGTCGTCATCTTTAGTTTCATTTTGCGATTGTAGATCTCGACGATGGCGCGGCGGTCGTCGTCATCGGGATAAGGGATGTGCAAATTGAATTCGAACCGGCCCGGTCGCAGCAACGCGGCGTCGAGGCTTTCGACGAAGTTGGTCGTGCCGACGACGAAGACCAACTCCTCCTTGTGAAAGCCGTCCATTTCGGTGAGGAGTTGATTGACCATCGAGTGTTCGATGCCGGTGCCGCCGTAAGTGCCGCGGGCGGTCGCGAACGAATCGAGTTCGTCGAAAACGATGATCGCCGGCGCGGACTGCCGCGCTTTGTGAAAGATCTGACGAAGATTCTCTTCGCTCTCACCCACCCATTTCGACTTGAGCTCCGGGCCGCTAACAACCGTCAGTGCGGCGCCGATGGACGTGGCGATGGCCTTGGCGAAAAATGTCTTACCAGTGCCCGGCGGACCCCAGAGAATCATGCCGCGCGGAATTAAGTCCTCCAGCCTCGCCACGTCTTCGGCGTTCGTGGTGGCGTCACGCCGCGCGAGCACGTCGATGATCTCGAGGCGCAAGCGGCGCTTGACCGACTCATAACCGCCGACTTCGGTTTCGAGGTTGACGTCGGGAATCTCCAGCGATCCGACCAGTGTCGCCTGCCGCAGTTGGCGATACGCGCTCTTCGGATCGGCTGGATAGTCTTCACCCTCCAACTTCGATAGCAGCCGGCGCAGCTTGGCGGCGTTGACGCCCGACACGTACTTGTACATCTGCCACGGCGTGAACGACTTGCCGAATTTGCGCGACTCCTTTTGCGTAATGAGACGCGGCAGTTTCGCGCGTGATGTCCCAAGCAGGCTCACCCGATGGGCGAACAGGTTCTCGATCACCTTCGGTAATGGAAAGGTCGGATCCTTGAAGCCGAGCCATACCAATTCGGGGTTTTCATACAGGAGCGGAATGACCTCGCGAGCCTCGCCCGTCAATCCGCCCTCGCTCGTTGTCAACAGGTCCAAATGCGGCAAGACGACGACCCGCTGTTCGACTGCGCCGCGAACCGCATCGCGCAATTGCGAGATCATCGTGCCGATCATCCCGACTTGCGCCATCGGGCCGATCGCGGTTTGTACGGTGCCCGTGCCGTGCGTGCCGGGACCGACTTGGGTCATGGCGCTCGCTGGCTGTGCGGTTTTCCCGCTTCGTGGCGGTTCGGCATTTGGGGCATCGCTCGCGCCAGATTGTTGCGAGCTTCCGCTTGTTGATGCTCCTCCGCCCGGATTGCGATTCGGGTTGCCGTCGAGATAGATGCAGCGAATGTTCTGCGCTTTGAGCCGGTTACGGACGTTGATAAACAGGTACGGCGAGACGTCTTTGTCGGCCTCGATGAGCACCGGCAGGCCGCGCGCCAATTTCGACGCGACCTCGGCCAGTTCCGTGGCGTAGGCCGCCTCGACCGCCTGATCGACGGTCAACGAAACAGGCAGGTCTTGTTCGGTGATGAGATTGTTCGACATTGTTTGTCTCAGACTTCGACTTTGATCGTCAGCGAGCCGGACTGCGAGTCTTCACTGATTTCTTTGATCTGACCCATTTGCGCCGCCTTCTGCTTCAACGCTTCGGCGGTGACGCGGCTGACGGCCTCATCCAATACGGGCCTGATTTCTTCTAGCTGTTTTTCGAGCTTGCTGGTCGCGTCGCGCTGCAGTTCTTCCGCTTGCTGATCGATGCGTTTTTCCAAATCGCCGCGAAGTTCTTTGCCGATGCGCTGTTCAATCGATTTTTTCGTCGGACCGATGTCGTCGTAGCCAAAACCTTCGCGCGTCCCCTCGACTTCGATACGATCGCCGGCCTCTGCCTCGATCGTCACGCGGCCGTTGCACGGCTCGACGGTCACGCACGCGCCATCGCCCTTGCGGACAAGCGTGCCGTCTTCCTGACGCTCGAAGCCGCGTTTTTCCAATTCCTGGGCGAGCATCTCGCTCATCTGCTCCGGCGGCAGGATTTCAAGAATCTCCAACTGTGCCTCGATGTCGTCCTTGGCCTGGACGTCGCGCGCGAGCGATTCCTTGACTCTGACTTTGTAGGCACGACTCATGACCTCTCCTTCTGTCGGCAGTCCGTCAATGGTTACTGGTTGCCGGCCTCGGCGGGGCTGGGGGCGGTTTCTTTGATTGTGGACGGTTCGCTCGTCATGCGCAGCGGTTCGGACTGACGAAGCAACTGCCGTGCGATGGCCGTGATCTCCTCGCCTCGATATTGTTCCCAATCCACGAGCCATGACTGGGCGATCTGGTAATCCTCGTCGAAGAAGCTCGTTCCGGCGTAGCGGCGCGTCCAACCGGCCAGCCGGTCGGCGTGTCGCAGGAACGCAAGGGCCTGGCGCTTCGTGTCCAGTCGGTCGGCGAGACGGGTCGGGGCATCGTTGTCGCCAAGCCCACCGGTCCAAAAGGCCGGCGTCAAGTTGTGCGACAACAATTCAGCGAGTGCTTTGAGGATCGGGCGCGCCAGGTCCGGACGCTTGGCCGATTCGCACGCGCTCAAGAACGCCGACAGCGCCTGATCCTGCGACTGACCGATGCCGCGAAGTTTCGCCCAATCGCTGACGGCATTCTTGGCACGTTCGACTTCCAGCAAACGGCGCTGCAATTGTGGCTGGAGCGCCTCCATGACGCACGCGCCGACGCCCTGCGTCCATGTCGTGCAGTCGATGTCGCCAGCGGTTGAGCCGATGAAATCTTCCGGAAAGAGCATCCGCATCAATCCGTGGCGATTGAATTGGGACTTGGCGCGAAAAGTCTGTTGGGCTTCCTGGTCGCGCAGCTTTTCGTACGCGAGAAAGAGCAGGAACTGATCGGCGACGGTCAATTCATTGGCGGGCGGATCCCACAGATTCGCCTTGTCGGGCCGGCCCGCGGTCAGCCAGATCAGGAAACTCAGCGCGTGACCGGAGAATGACAGCGCCAATTCGGGCAGCGGCGTGCGCTCCCAAAGCCGGCCTTCGATCCGCTGGCCGCCGCGCAAGAATCGCTCGCGCCGCCAACCGCCCGCTTTCGCCAGGTATTGCACGCAGCCCTTTGCCAGCGTCTCGCGCACCAGATGCAGACAATCGGCGCTGAGTCCTTTCGGCACCGTCATCTTGCCCGCGACCAGAGCCGGTTGAGGCAGCGACTGCTCGCCTGTCTGCGAATGCATGAACGATCGCAACATCCGGATCAGGATCGCCTCGAAGCGCGAAACCGAGCGCGCCTTCGCTTCCGCGGTCGGCCCTGTTGAGGCGATGTCACGCTTCGCGATTTCCTGACTCATTCCGGAGCTCATTTTCTGGCTGACGCTTCGGTGTGTTGGCCCCGAGCACGCTGCGGCAGATGCTTCCACAATCCTACCGCCGCGACCGCCGGAAAGCCATTCACCGACAATTCCGATCCGACTAGCCGGATTTCGATCGTGTTCTTTTTCCGCCAGCAAGAATCGTCGGCGCGATATCGGTCGGTCAGGAAGTGGAGGCGCTGATTGGTCGAGCCGATCCAGCGCCGCTTCGTGTCGGGCAAGTCCTTTTCGTATCGGCCGTCTACCAAGATGTCGGTGCATGAGAGGAGTTTCGATACTGCCGGATCGGACAGCAAGCGGGCTTCTTCAATTGTGTAGCCGGAAAAGACCATCACCGAAAGGCCGAGCGATTGCGCATGTTCCGCAATCGCAGCGCCGGCAGCAGCATGAGCGAGCGGTTCGCCTCCAAGTAAGGTAATCCCTTCGATGTTGTGGCGATCTTGGGCACTCGATATGAGGTCCGCGAGCTCGTCAATCGGAATCATTTGGCCACCGTCAAATGAAAGCATCTCCGGATTGCAACATCCGGGACAGCGCATCGGACAGCCCTGAAACCAAAGCGCGAATCGCTTGCCGGGCCCCTCGGCTTCGGTGCAATCGACCCAATGCGCGATGCGGGCAAAAGTGGGAGACGCCATGCTCTACCTACTCAAGCAGACCAAAAGGCCGATCTCTACCTCCAGCGAGAAACGAGACTCATTGTACCTTTCAGTCAGGTATCAGGATGATCGGTTTTGATAAGTTTTGATCGGTTTTGATAGCGCCCAGGGGGTGTTAAGCTGGGCAATTTCGTTGCTCGCCGGTCGCGACTCGGCGGCCCGCGGGGTTTTCAAGAGGCGAGCGTCGGGCTTGTGGATTGGGTTCGCGTGCATGGTGTCACATCGAGTTTGAATTCGATCGCTACGGCCGGCGCACACGGCGATTGGCAATATAGTGTACGCAAGATCATATATCCATGTCAAGCCCGTAGCGGACAAAACATCAACCGAAACTCAATCTCCCCGAGTTTCCTTCCTCGCCTTCGCAGGAAATCTCGCGCTCGACAAAGTGCTTCACGACCGCGATGTTCGTCGTCAGGTGGCGCGTGACTTCGGCGACGCGAAACTCGCTCGCGCCATCGGCCAGCGCCAGCGGCAGGACGAGTTGATCGGCGCTGTGTGTATCGACGGGCGCGCCGGAATCGAGGTAACGCAAAGCCTGATCGACGGCCTCGTCGGCGACGGCTTCCGATGACTTGCCTCGCGCGCCCAGGCCAAAGAACAGCGTCGGCACGGGAGCTTCGTCGAAGCGGATCGCAAGAACGCTGCCGGGTCCGCCTTCCCATTCCTCCTGCGGCAGCTGCACATTGATGCCGCGATCCTTTAGTCGCCAGGTTGCCCGGCGAGCTTGTCGCTGTCGGACATGCTCCGGCAGGCCGGCGGACGCGCTGAAGCCAGTGGCTCGAGTGATTGGGCTTCGACTGCTGATTCGTAGCGGGCGCAGGTGTTGGGTGGGCTGAATGACGACGAATACCTCGCCGCCGCCACGGGGATAAAAACCCGGCCGTTTCATCGTCAGTTTCAGGCGCAGGCCAATTCGCTCCATCCAGGCGCGCCAGGTCACATCGAGAAAGTGGAAGCAAGGACTCGTGGTAACGTGCGTGCCGCCAATCAGAGTGATTTCGCTCGGGCCGGCGGCCTTCCAGGCAAGCGGAAGATAAATCGTCTGCAATACGAGGCCGGTCGCACCGGCCGTGCCGATGGCGAAGCGATAATTGCCGTGTTTGATTTCTCCTGGCTCGAATGTGAGATCGCGCGAACCGATCGCATCGCCATGTAAGTTCGCGTTTCCGATAGTCGCGGCGGCGCGCACGGACATCAGGTGTTGGGGCTGCAATCCCGGTTTCGATCGTCCGGCGCGAATGTTGTAAAGGCGAAACGGCTTTTGCGTGATGAGCGACAGCGCGAGGCTTGTGCGCAGGATCTGCCCACCGCCCTCGCCATGGGAGCCGTCGATTTCAATCATGGGGAGATTATAAGCCGTCTTCATACGATCCAGACACGCTTGCTCCTGCGATGTTCGCTTGGCAAAATGTCTCGTGTCCGAAACAATTCGATGAAGGAGCCGGCAGTGCCCGCCCGACGCGCGATTTCGATTCGTCCTCTGACACCGGAACGCTGGCCGGACCTCGAAAAGCTCTTCGGCGAGCGCGGCGCGTGCGGCGGCTGCTGGTGCATGACGTGGCGCTTGCCGAGAGCCGAATGGGAAGCCGGAAAACCCGCCGGCAATAAGCAGGCCTTCTGCTCGCTCGTTGAGGACGACGCCCAGCCAGGCGTGCTCGCCTACCAAGGCAACGAACCCATCGGTTGGTGCGCCGTCGCACCGCGCGACGTCTATATTCGGTTGCGGAACTCGCGCGTGCTCGCGCCGGTCGATGAGCGGCCGGTGTGGTCGATCTCGTGCCTGTTCATCGCCAAGCCATTTCGCCGACAGGGATTGTCCGTGAAACTGATCAAAGCTGCCGTCGAATTCGCGCGGTCGAAAGGCGCGACTGCGGTCGAAGCGTACCCGATCGTGCCATATTCCGAGTCGATGCCAAGCGCATTCGGTTGGACGGGCATCCTTTCGGCCTACGAACGAGCTGGTTTCCAAGAGGCGGCCCGCCGCTCGGACGCCCGACCGATCATGCGCAAAGAGTGCAAGCCGATAAACGCGCGAAGTAATCGACGCTGATCTCGCGCGACCGACTCAGCCCGCAAACATCCGATAGGCGCTGGTCGGAACGCGGGCAAGCCCGTATCTCATCTGCGATTCAATCCTCGCGTGTAAAGGCTCCATTCTTATGCGCTTCGCCACCCTCGCAACCAATGCCGGCCCCCGACCCGCTCTCCGCGCCGGCGACCATTACATCGACCTGACCGCGACCGATCCAAGCTTGCCGGGCACACTTCGCGATATCATTGCTGCCGGCGCCGACGCCTTTGCTGCAACCCGCCGCGCCGCTGCTCGGAGCGATGCCGTTCGCATCCCGGTCGATGCAGCTCGCTTTCATGCTCCGATTCCCAATCCCGCCAAGATCATTTGCCTGGGCTTGAATTATCGCGACCACGCGCTTGAAACTGGTCGCGCAATTCCCACCGAGCCCGTCCTATTTAGCAAATATGCCACCACGCTGATCGGTCATAAAGAGTCGATTGTCATTCCGAAGGTGAGTAAGCGCGTCGATTACGAAGCGGAGCTGGTGGTCGTCGTCGGACGCAAAGGGCGGCACATCCCGATCGCGACTGCCATGCAGTATGTGGCCGGCTATTGCGTCGGCCACGACGTCTCAGCCCGCGACTGGCAGTTCAAAGGCGAAGTCAAGCAATGGATGAGCGGCAAGACTTTTGACACCTTCGCCCCTCTCGGCCCGGAATTCGTCACCGTCGATGAAGTGCCGGATCCCCACTCACTACCGATCCGTTTCAAACTCAACAACCTCGTCATGCAAGACAGCAACACCAAGCAACTCATCTTCGGCGTGCCGGAAATCCTGGCCTACGTCTCGCTGATCATGACGCTCGAACCCGGCGACCTGATCTTCACCGGCACTCCGCCCGGCGTCGGCGACGCGCGCAAACCGCAAATTTATATGAAGCCGGGCGACGTCGCGGTTGTCGAAATCGACGGTCTGGGCGTGCTGGAGAATGCGTGCGTTGCGGAAGGATGACCGCATTCGTCTCGCTCTGGCGAACCCTATTTGATATGGTGGAGTCTAATTGATTGGGCTGGGCGAAGGCTGTACCCGGCCGGTCTTTTTTGATGGAGCGTTGCCAAATGAATCCCGATCTTCGACGTCGTACCGACGATTTGTGCAGCCGCCTGGCCCAGCTGCGAGACTCTCTTTGACATTGCCGGCAAGACCGCCGAGCGCGATCGCTTCAATAACCTGATGGGCGAACCCGGCTTCTGGGACAACCAGGAGAAAGCTCAAAAGGTCATCAACCAGCTCAAGCCGCTCAACGGACTCCTCAAGCCGTTTCAAGAACTCGCCGCCGCGGTCGCGGACATCGGGGCGCTGGCGGAGCTTTGCGCCGAGGACGCCAGCCTCGAACCGGAACTAGACCGCGAAATCGCAAAAACATCGGCCAAGCTTGATGCGTTCGAGCTCAAGGCGATGCTCAGCGGTCCGGCGGACGCGAGCAATGCGTTTTTGCGCATCCAGGCGGGCGCGGGCGGGACCGATGCTTGCGACTGGTCGCAGATGTTATTGCGAATGTACATGCGGTGGGCTGAGAAACATGGCTTCAGCATCGAGATGGTGGATGAGCTGAAGAACGAGGAGGCCGGCATCCAGTCGGCGCAGATCCGAATCGTGGGCGATTACGCTTACGGTTATCTCCAGGGCGAATCGGGCGTCCACCGGCTGGTCCGCATGAGCCCATTCGGCAAAGGCGACACGCGGCAGACGTCATTCGCCGCCGTGGACGTGACGCCTGAGCTCGACGATTCAATTGAGATCGAGGTTCGCGAGTGCGACCTGCGCCGTGACACGTTCCGTTCGGGCGGCCCCGGCGGTCAGCACCAGAACAAGACCGAGTCCGGCGTTCGCTTCACGCACCTCCCGACGGGCGTCGCCGCCGAAAGCCGCAGCGAGCGCAGCCAAGTCAAGAACTCCGCCAATGCGATGGCGCTGCTCAAGGCCAAACTCTACAAGATTGAAGAGCAAAAGCGCATGGCCGCGGTCGAAAAAACCTACGACTCGAAAGGCGAAGTCGCCTGGGGCAACCAGATCCGCAACTACGTCCTTCAGCCCTACACGATGGCCAAAGACGTCCGCCTGGACGTGGAGACGCCGCAAGTGATGGCCGTCCTCGACGGCGACATCGACCGCTTCCTCGAAGCCTACTTGCGGCAAAAGACCGAAAAACTGCACCGCAAGAATGGTTCCAGCTAATCCTTAATTCAGGAATCCGGGCCGGGCCTGCTCCCGCCGCTGTTCGATTGGAGCGCGGTCTTCGGCAACGACCATCCCGTCGAGATCGAAATCGGCTTCGGCAAGGGCCTGTTCCTGCTCGATGTCGCGCTGCGCTCGCCGGACGCGAATTTCTTCGGCGTCGAAATCGTGCCCAAGTATCAATTCTTCACCGCGACGCGCATGGCCGTGAGAAAATTGACCAACGTCCGCCTCGCCTGCGCCGACGCCCGGAATCTCATTCGGACTCGGATTCCCATGGAAAGCGTCGTGGCGATCCACATCTACTTTCTCGACTCGTGGTGGAAGTAGCGACACCACAAGCGGCGAGTCTTCACCGCGGAGTTTGTCGAGTCCTGCACACGCGCGCTTTGTCCAGGCAGCCTAATTCACTTGGCAACCGATGTTCCCGACTACTTCGCCGTCATGAAAGAACTATGCTCCGCTCAACCGCGACTCGAGCACTTACCGCCGCCGCCGATCCTTGACGAGGAAAATTTCGCCACCGACTTCGAGCGCAAAGCGAAGGAAGCCGGCCAACCAGTCCACCGGGCGCTACACCGGAAAATCGCCTGCGGCTGACGGTCCCAGATCCGGTCGATTGCAGCCGCGAATCCTGCTTGACATCTTTCCCTCGCATGCCGCTACCGACTCGACATGAGGCGAAGTTTGTACCATGATCTTTGAATTCCAAGCACTATTTAAGGGACGAGGGCGATCCATGAAGGCCGAGCCGATCGATCGGTCCATTGCTTCGCTGGCGGTGTTGCTGACCAACCAGCTTCGAGAGCGTTCGGGCAAGGTTGCCGCCAAGCTGGGGCCGGGAGCGGTTAAACCGTTGGTGCAGCGATTGAAGAAACCGCGCGTGTCGGCGGAGGCCGCCGGACTCGACCCGATGTTCCACTTCGAATGGCCCTGGAAATGGACCGCGACCATCATCGAATTGCTGGGCGGACTCGGCCTGGAGGGGTCCGAGGCGTTGTGGTCTCTCACGGAGAATTCGAATGACAGCGTCGCCCTACGCGCGCTCGTCGTCCTGTTGCGCATGCCGGCATCCGCGAAGGGCGAGACCCGTTCCAAGTTGCTCGCGGAACTGAAGACAAGGCTTCCGAAGTTCTACCGGAAAGACGTGCCGCTTTATCCGATTGTCAATTCGATGCTCATCGAAGCGAGGAGAGAACCGCCGCTCTTGGACGTCCTTTCGGAGTTGAGCGAACTGGTGCTGTTTGGTGAAAAGAAAGCCAAGTTCAAACTCGGCGACATGGCCCGCGACATTCTGCATCCCCCAGCCCCACCGCCGCCGCCCCCGGAAAGACCCGAATCCAAGCAGCTTGCGACCAAATTCGCCGACGCCTTAGTCGCCCGCGATCTTCATGCCCTTCACGACATGTTGGCGTCGCCGCTCAAGGAGAAAAAGACGCCGAAGAAGTTGGAGGCGGAGTTCAAGAAGGAATCGTCCCATTGCGGCTGGCCCGTGCGGCACGACGAACCAGAGTTCAGCCGCATGCGGGCTGACGAACTTCGAGCCGGCAATTCGAAACATGAGCCATCGCTGCCAAAGCACGTCACCGACGATGCCTTCCGCAATTGGCTCGTCATCCGATTCTGGCCGGACGAGGACCAAGACGTCTTTGCGTTCGATCTCGGAGTTGCCGTCGTGAACTCAGCCGGTGAATTGAAGGTCGGTTATTACTGGGCGACGGCGGAGGATTAACGAAACCGGTTCCGCGCTATCAATCTACCCGCCGCCATCAGGTGCAGCGTCCGGGTTGGCGGCCTGCCCCCAGAGCCTGGGAACCAGCCGGCCGGTTCGGCGGACGTAGGACTCGTAGTCCTTGCCGAACCTTTCCCCGAGGAGCTGCTCCTCCGAGGCCGCTTGAATGAGAATTCCAGTAAGCGATATGGGCCAGATGAGCCAAAGGCAGATATTCAGCGAGGCAACACCGCTCCCGAGCAACAGGGCGAGATACCCGGCGTACACGGGGTGGCGGACGAACCGGTAAGGGCCGGTCCCGATAAGGGCATGGTCCTCCCTGACGGCCGCCTCATGCATCAAAAACCGGCCCAGCACGACGGCAGACCAGATCAACAGCCCAGCCCCCGCCACACCAACCACCAACCCCAAAACACGCACCGGCAGCCAGTCCGCTTCAATCTCGCCAACCCGCAGGGCAATCAGAATCGGAGGAAGCAGCCATTCGGCCGGCAGCAAGACCGACGGGAGATACCAGCGCCAACCCCTGAACCGTGACCGCATCGGCGACGGCTCACGCCAGCGGCGTCGCAGCGCCATCACCGAAATCACAGGCCCCACGGCGTACAAAGCCAGTGCCAACAGCCGCAGCGTTTCAATCATCGGTTGCCGCCACCACTCTTCCCGCCGCCAAACCCGTCGTTACCTCGCCCGGTGCCGCTCAGCATAACGCCGCCGCCGGCGCTGTGTTGGCGCTCAGTTTGGTCTGGCCCCTCGACCTCAGTTGTGGTCGGGAGAGGAGAGCAAAACTGAGATTAGGACGACTTGAGTGGGAAGTTGCCGGTCTTGAGCGGCCTCAAATGTTCGCCGCCAGCACGCTCACGTCCACCTTGAAGTAGCTGGCCAGCTTGCGAATCATCTGCCGGCTGAAACGCTTCTTCCCCGCCAAAACCTCGGAGATCGTAGACTTCGGGATCGCCGTTTCTCGACTGAGTTGCGCTTGGGTCACTCCTTTGGCGTCGAGCAAATGACGAAGCATGTCGGCGTCCGAAGCAGGCGCGATGGCATGATGCTCGTCTTCGTAGGCGGCAACCAGATCGCTAAGCGCATCCAAGTACAGCTCCTCGCCGTCATCGTGTCCACTCGTGGCGAGAAGCCGATCCATGACTTTTTGTGCCTCTTCTAAATGCTCTTCGGACTTGATCGACGCCAGAGGAAACGCCAGCACGAGCTCCAGATAGGAATCACGGTCCTTTGCCTTCAGTCCGAAACGTGCTCTTGTCGGCATCGATCACCGTCCTTTTTGCTTGGGTGGATTCTTCTTCGGAGGCGGCGTGAAGCAGCCGCATTCTTTCTGCCACTTGTTCTTGTCGTATTCGGCGTGGGCCATCACCTTGAGGACGAAGACCTTTTGGCTGGCGTACAGGGGTCGAGTCACAAGGCGATATTTGTTGCCACCGATATTGAAGACAACGCAGTTCCCGACGATGCTCGCGGTGGCGAAATCCGCTTTCAGGTGCCCCCAAGCATGCCAGGCGACGGTTTTGCTGTCGACATGTGTGTACCACGCCCTCAGCGGTCCTTCGGCATCATCGTGACCCGGAATCTGCCAGAACCACTTCAGCCGAGCCTTGGAGATCACCCGCATCCTGCCATGCTCCTCTAGGAAGCAGCCGAAAGCATTGTAGTTCGCAAAATACGAACGATCAATGGCAGAATTCGCATTTTACGAACACGGCTCCGGCCGGCCGAAGAGATGGACCAATTGCCGGAAAACGCCGTCGATCGAACTCCAGAGCAAAATGCGAAAATCTGAGCTAGTCTTTATCAATGACTCGTCGGGGTTCGGGGGCAAATCATGTCGTGGTTCAAAAACCTCACCGCGTTTTTTGTCGCTCTCACCGCATTTGCGGTTGGGAGCGTGTTGTCGAACTATGCCTGGCAGTTCCAAACGGTCTCGCGAGTCGTGGACCAAGCGCCGGTGCGGACGACGCTGGCGTCTCTTGCGGCAAAGGGGCCGGGAAAAACGGTTCACGTCGAATTGGCCGACTTCAAGTTCGGCGAACCGTTGATCGAGAAGAAGGGCGAGCGCTGGCAATGTGTCTGGCTGCCCCTGGTCCGGACGACAGGGAAAACCTCCACGCCCGCCGTGTTCTTTCGACCGACCCGGATTCGCGATCAGGCGCAGCTCGACGAGCTGCGCGAGCAAAAAAGTCTGCGCGTTTTTGTCGCCAACTCGTCGCTAACCAAAAGCGTCTGGGGCGCGACCGCTTCGAACGACTTGATGATCAAGTATCCGAATATCGACTTTGCCAAATTGACGCTGGTGACCGAACCTGACCTTGAAGTTCCTTTGTCCAGCGAATTGGCAGGCAAGCCGCTCGTGCTCACGACCGATGTGCTCCTCTCGCCAACGACAAGGTATGTCGCCTGGGGCTCAAGCGGCGGATTGTTTCTGATTGGCGGGATTCTCATGCTCTTCTTGATTGCGCCCAATCATCGGGTGACGGTGACGCAAGCAGTCTGCAATGTGGACAAGTCCGAAAACGGCATCAGCGTCACCACCAAGTATCTCTCGTCGATTCCCGCGGGCTTCGTCCGGTCTGAGGAGGCCCAGCGCGAACGCGAGCGGTTGCAGCACGAGGTGGAACATTCGAACCATCAGTACCGGGATGCCGGTCGAATCCGGACCGTCGTGGGCATTAGTTTGGGATTGCTATTATTCGCGGGTATCGTCGGCGCCCTGTTGTTCGGCAGCAGTCAAGCGGGCCCAACCGGTCCGATAACCGCCGGTGGAATCGGAACGATTGCGGCGTCCGTCTTCATGTTCGTCGTTTATTTCAGCAAAGGCAAATTGGACCACAACGGCAGATATGTGGACGTGATTCAACTCTGCACGAGCGGCATTCGCTGGAAGAAAGAGAAACAGATTGGGCTTGCGGCTTGGAGCGAGATCGCTCGCATCGAGCGCGTGACAGTCGACGTGAACCGAAAGAAGCAAGCCATGGCCGCCCAGTTTGGTTTAGTTGGAGCACTGGCTGCGTCGATGGGAGACGCAGGGAGTGAGAGTGAATTGACGCGCTCGCGCGATACGGTCGCGCTGCAGTTGCAGTCAGGCGAAGTCATGTTCTTTAACGCGAGCTCGCTCAGCGATTACGTCGATTTCGCTCAGGCGATTCACAAACTTCATGGAAACGAAGCCCGGCGGGCTCACGGCGGCGGATTCGATGAGAAGATCGCCCGAGGCCTGATCGTGTCCGGCGCTCCCAGTCAACGCACGATGCAGAACTACTTCACAGGCCGTTGATCTGGTAGAGCAATTGGCCTCTTCTTAGTCGGGAAGCGACTCGGCGCGCACAATTCTCGACCGCGCTTCAAAACCCGCCGATAACCCACAATAGTGGCGGCGGAAATCTCCCAATTTTCGCGGAACTTTCGCCGCCTACGTTTCCCGACAGCGAGAAATGTGTCTCGCGCAAAGACGCAAAGGACGACACTTCCAAGTACTTGGCGTCTTTGCGCGAGACATACTTCATCTTGTCAGGATCGGAATCCTGACCCACGTTGGTCGCGCCGTTCATGCGCGCGGCGCACGAGCGCGGCCTGCACCGACGGCGGCAGGAACTTGCTCAGGTCGCCGCCGAATTCGGCGACTTGTCGCAATAAGGTGCTGCTGACGTGCGAATACTCTTCCTTGGCCATCAGGAAGATCGTCTCGAGGCGCGGATCGAGAGTCAGGTTCATCAACGACATCGAGAATTCGTACTCCATGTCGCTGAGGGTGCGCAGACCGCGAAGCATGATGCGTGCGCCGACCGAGCGGACGAATTGGACGGCGAGTCCCTCGAACGATTGCACCGACACGTTGGGATACGGGCGCACGACCTCTTCGAGCAGGGCGACTCGTTCGGCCGCGGTGAAGAAGTGCTGCTTTTCCGGATTCGGACCGACGCCGACGACGACCGCGTCGAAGAGCGTACAACCGCGACTGATGATGTCGAGGTGCCCGAGATGAACCGGGTCAAACGTGCCGGTGCAAACGGCGATGCGCTGGTTGAGATTCGGCATGGGCACTCCGGCGACGTCGTCCGGTTGGCTATTTCAGCGCGGTCAGAAAGCGCTCGATTTCCTCGACAGTGTTATAAGCATGCGGACTCAGACGCAATCTCCCAGCCCGCTGGTTCACGATCACGCCCGCATCCCGGCAGCGGCGCTTCAATTCATTCGGGTCGCGGCCCGGCGTTCCAAGCGACACAATTCCGGACTTCTCGCCGGCCGCCCGACTGCTGAAAACCTCGAGGCCGGAGCGCGGCGATTGTTCGCACAGGTAATCCGTCAGCGCCAGGACCCGGTTCTTGAGCTCCGCGACACCCATGTCGAGGAGAATCTGCAAACTCGCGCCCATCGCATGAATGCCGGCGACGTTCGGCGCTCCGCCTTCCCAACGATCCGCGCCCGGCTTGAGCCGGTAGTCGATCTTACCGAAATCATGGCTGTTGACGACGCTGTTCCAGCCCACGCCAACGGGGTGCAGCACGTCAATCAACTCGTGTCGAATCCAGAAGATCCCAATCCCTTCCGGCCCGAGCAGCCACTTATGGCTATCGGCCGCCAAGAAATCGACGGGCGACCGTTGAACGTCGAGCGGCAGCACGCCGAGCCCCTGGATCGCATCGACAAAGAAATAGACCCCGCGCTCGCGGCACATCGAACCGATCGCGTCCAAGTCGTTGCGGAAGCCACTGGCGAATTCGACGAAGCTCAACGCCACGATCCGTGTCCGATCGTCCATCGCCGCGCGAAGATCGTCGATGGCAATCCGATTGCCGCGACTTGGAACGGCTCGAACGCTCACGCCGCGATTCGCCTGATTCATCCACGGGTATTGATTCGATGGGTATTCCTCGGCAGCGAGAACGACGTTGTCGCCTGACTTCCAGGGATAGCCCTCCGCGACCCAGTTGATCCCGTCGCTCGTGTTCTTGATGAAGGCGACGCTGGCGGGGCCGGCGTTGAGCAATTGCGCAGCGAGTTGCCGGACTTGCTTGACGCGATTGACCCAACGGCTGACGTTGGCGATGCCGTTGGCGGCGAGGTCGTCGGCATATTCCTTCAACGCATCGACGGCCGGCGATGGCAGCGGCGCAACGGCCGCATGGTCGAAGAACGCCCAGCGCCGCGTCACCGGAAACTGGCTGCGAAACTGGTCCCAATTCATGTCGTGGTCTCCGGAATCAATTGTCTCCCAGTAGACGGAAACTTACAATCCAAGACGGAGCGCTCGGGGCGAGAGGCCATGAAGCGAGCGCCCTGCGAGAAACGAGGCTGCCGGTGATCTTCGACGAACAGCGACCGACTTCATTCGACCTGCATTTCCGAATTTTCCGCGTGCCGGTGCGCGTCAGCCCCTGGTTTTGGATCGTCACGGTATTCATGGGCTGGTATAACATCAGCGCCGGTATTCATGTCTTGTTGTTATGGGTGCTCTGCGTATTCGTCTCGATTCTGCTACACGAACTGGGCCACGTCTGGATGGGCCAGATCTTCGGCAATCGCGGCCATATCGTTTTGCAGAGCTTTTGCGGGCTTGCGATTGGGGCGAATGGCCAACCGTACCGCTGGCAGCGCATCCTAGTTTCGCTTGCGGGTCCGGGAATTCAGTTCTTATTCGTCGCTTTGATGCTCGTCGCCTTGCACGCGGTGGACCAGCGGCCTGCGGACGAGATCACGTATACTCAAATGGGATTCGAGGAGTTGCGAAAGGCCGGAAAGATCGATTATTTTCAATCGTTTGTGTACCAGCTTTTCGCGGTGGCGAATCAACCAAATTGGCCGACTCTCGCGATTGTCGCCGTGGGTTTTCTGTTTCAGATCAATCTGTACTGGGCGATCATCAATCTGCTGCCGGTCTGGCCACTCGACGGCGGAATGGTCTCGCGCGAGTTGTTTCTGTGGCACAGCCCCGGCCACGGCGTCCGGAACTCGCTGGCGCTTTCGCTGGCGACATCCCTTGTGGTAGTGGTCAATTCTTTTTCACTGATGATGCACGGTCCGGGCATCCCGTACATGCCGTCGGGAGGCAAGTACTTCATCTTTTTCTTCATCTGGTTCGCCTACGAAAGTTTCGTCCGCCTTCAGGTCGAGCGCGCTCGGTCGATCGGCAGCTATGGCAACCCGGGAGAAGATCGCATGCCGTGGGAGCGCGATCCGGACGAATGGAAACGAGGCTGAACAGACGAAGGCAAAAAGGAAAAAGGCAGAAGGCAAGAGGCGATTCAATGAGTCGCCTCTTGCCTTCTGCCTTTGCTTAATCCTTTTTTGCCTTTTACGTTATTCCTTTTGCCTTTCTGGTTTACAGGTCAGAGGGCGTCGGGAGAAGGCAAGATCGGAATCTCGATTCTCCCAGCCGCCCTCGGTCCCTGAAGACCGGCTCGTCAATCAATGGCAGCAGCTGGCGCAGCAGCCGCAGCAGCTCGGGGTGATCTGCTTCTGCACGCACTTGCGAACGCAGACGGTGACCGTTCGCATTTCCTGGCACGGCACGCACACGTTGTAGCACTTCGTGTAGGTGTACGGAACCATCCGGGTCTTGCAGACGTTTTCACAGACCTGCTTCTGCTCGCACACGCAACGGGTGTGGCAGACCGGGCACTGAACCTGACGGGTGACCGTCTGGTAGCAGCAGCACTTCACGGTGCACGGCTCGCAAACTTTGACCTTCTTGCAGACCGTCACGGGGCAGCAAACGGTTTCTTTGCACGGGCACCAGCATTTGACCTGCTTGGTCTTCTGGCACTCGCAGCAGCAGTTGCAGCAATCGTTGTGGTGCTTGTGGCACAGGCCGCCGACGCGGTCCATCAGGCTCGGGCCGCACGGAACTTCGCGGCATTCCCAGTGGCCGTTGTCAACGCACTTGGTGCGCATCTCGGTGCATTGCTGAGTGACGCAACGTTCCCTCATGACCGTCTTTTCGGTCCAGACCGGAACGCGCTCGCAAACGCAGCGGGTTTCCATGCACTGCTCGGTCACGTACCGCTTGCAGCACACGGTATGCATGCACTGTTCGGTGTAGTGCTCGCAACGGCAGCCGGTGCATACCTGTTGACGCTGTTCGGTGCGGTAGGTCGTGCAGCAAACTTGGCGCTGCTCTTGCACCCAAACGTAGCAATTGACCGTGATCGGGCAGGGGGTGCTGCAGCAGTTGTTATTGCAGCAATTGTTGCCGCAGCCGTTGTTGCAACCGCTGTTGCAGCAGCTATTGCAGCAGTTGTTGTCGCAACAGTTTGATTTTCCACGCAGGAAGTGGGCCTGAGCGCTCCCGACGAGGGAGGCCGCCAGCAGGGCCGCCAGGGCTAGGTGTCGAACTCGCATGGGAACGTTCCTCTTCTTCAGGGTTGAAATATCCCGAGCGCCGATTTCGATCGGCCAGTCTCTCGGAACCAGTTTCATCCCAACTATGCGCAATCCGGTTCAATTGGTGAAAAAGTCGTGGCCCATTAAGCAAGAAAAACTGGCTGTGATGAATCCGTCCGCGCCGCGTATGCCGGTTAGCCACGGCGGATCGAACACGCATCGAATCGCGGCGAGTCCGCGCCGCTTCGCTGGACGCGCGAAATCGACTCGTCAAGTCGGGCAAGGTGTAATGGTCATCCGCGCGAAGCTGTGCCGGATATGCCGGCTTTATTGCTGGTCTTCCACGCCGAAACTTGGTACAAGGGAAACGAAGGAAGGATGCCAATGTCACC
>Ga0206945_1016_pt1 | contig 40305 bp, 27 predicted proteins | sample Alteio_BWOrgHeat_5_FD_152982 | JGI IMG/M metagenome (GOLD analysis project Ga0206945, IMG submission 152982) | Enriched cells from forest soil in Barre Woods Harvard Forest LTER site, Petersham, Massachusetts, United States -... | ecosystem: Environmental > Terrestrial > Soil > Temperate forest > O... | reverse complement strand
AAGCGCAAACGTTTCCGATCCTCCTGCTCAACCGGGGCGAACTCCGCCGTCTTCTGGTCGGGCAAATTCCTATTTCCGCCGATCGCAACCGCATCAGCATCAGCCAATCGCACGGCTGGTTGGCGAACTCGCAACTGATTAATCGCCTGGTGTCGGGCAAACATTACCGTCCAGGTGAAAAGAGTGTTCCGAGCTGGATCATAACTGGCGATCCGCTTCCACAGCTCGCTGAAAGTCTCCTGAAGAATACGTTCGGATTCCTTTTGATTACCAAGGATCGCGAAAATCATGGAGAAGAGGCAGGGCGCAGACCGATCGTAAAAAGCGGCCAAGGCCGTTTCCGTCCCGGCTTTCATCTGCTCGACGAGCCATCCTTCGGCCTGATCGCTGCCGCGCGCCTCACCTGGAGCCGGCGGCTCCGAAGAGAAAGAATCTTGCGAAGAATCCGAAGGACTATGCGCCACTCGAACTGCACCAGACAAAAAAAACAGAGACACGCAAGGCGATATCGGCCAGGCCCCTCGTCCGCTGACTGACCACGAGAGTCAGGGGCCGAGTGCGGGGCAATTCCACGGCGTTGTTCCAAGGTTGACAACTCTTCCGCGTTACGATTGAATTGGGACGGTTGCCTCCTCGCTAAGACTTCTCCATCGAGGCGTCCTCTTTCGCTTTCTGCACACCAGATGCGCGTTGGGCAATCAGCTTTAATTACCAGGCCCATTCCATGGCGGGACATAGCAAATGGTCAAAGGTCAAACGCCTCAAAGGTGCGCTCGACGTCAAGCGCGCCGCGATTTTCAGCAAACTGGCCAAGGAAATCAGCGTCGCGGCCCGGGTAGGCGGTGGCGATCCGGCGGCCAATCCACGTCTGCGAAGCGTGATTGAGACCGCGCGCGAGCAAAGCATGCCTAACGACAACATCGAACGGGCAATCAAACGCGGCACCGGCGAAAGCGTCGACCAGCAGCAGATTGAAGAGATCGTTTACGAAGGTTACGGGCCGGGCGGGGTGGCGCTGATTGTCGAAGCCGCGACCGACAACAAGAACCGGACCGCCGCAGAGATTCGCCGGATCTTCACCAAGAACGATGGCAACCTCGCGAGCAGCGGCAGCGTTTCCTACATGTTTCACAAAAAGGGCATGATCAGCGTCCGGCGCGATTCGATTGACGAGGACCAGCTTTTCGCGCTGGCCCTGGAAGCTGGCGCAGAAGAGTTGACAACCGAGGAGGAAGAGTATGTTATTCTTACTTCCCACGATCAGCTCTACGCCGTAGCTGAGGCGCTCAAAAAGGCGAGCGTCACCATCGGTGGGCAAAAGTTTACTTTCATTCCCGATACGACTGTTCACGTCGCCGACGAGACTGCTGCGCTACAGGTCCTGCGCCTCTGCGAAAGTCTCGAAGACGATGACGACGTTCAAAACGTCTATTCCAATTTAGATATTTCCGAAGATTTGCTGGCCAAACTACCAGCTTGATGACTGCTGAGGCGGCGCCAACGGAGCGCGCCGGCTCGAAAATACCGGTTTCAATTTATGAGCGAAGAAATGGAAAAGGATCCGACTCAGGCAACCAGCGCCCCGCCCTATCGCCGGCGCCGCCCTTCTCGCCGCCGGGCCGGCCGCCGGAACGATCGTGAGCGCGGACCAGGCAACTTAAGCGAGCCCGCTGATCCAAGCGGACGAGGCGACGGCTCAGAAACGATTGAGGAAAATTCTTCGCGACAAGGGGAACGACAACCCGAAACGGCATCGGCGGTGGTCGCGGTTTCGGATGAGAACGACCGAACGACTGAGGAACGCGAGCGAGCTCAGGCCGGTTATCAGAATGGTGACCAACCCCCGCGTGAACCGGAATACGGCGAAGGGATCATTGAAATCTCAGGCAAGGGTTTCGGCTTTCTGCGCGACGTGAAGCGGAATTTCGTTCAAACCCCACAGGACATTTTTGTTACGCCCGAGATCGTCCGGCGTTTCCAGCTCCGGGATGGAATGTGGATCCAAGGCGAGACCCGCCGCGGCAATCGTGGACCGCAGTTGATTCGGTTACTCAAGATCAACGACGAAGAGCCGACCAAATATCAGGACCTGCGGCCTTTCGAAGAGCTGACCACAATTAACCCAAATCAGCGGATCAAGCTCGAGACGGTGCCTGATCGTTACACCACGCGGATCATGGACCTGATGACGCCGCTCGGTAAGGGCCAGCGTGGCCTGATCGTCGCTCCGCCTCGCACTGGCAAGACCACTCTGCTCCATCACATCGCCGATGCGGTGGTGAAAAATCATCCCGAAATGAAACTGATCATCCTTCTGGTCGATGAACGGCCGGAGGAAGTGACCGATTTCCGCCGGTCCTGCCCGACCGCGGAATTGATGGCGAGCTCGAACGACAGCGACATCAAGAGCCATACCCGGATCGCGCAACTTGCTGTTGAACGGGCAAAACGCCTAGTCGAAGCCGGCAAGGATGTTTTCATTCTCCTCGATTCAATTACTCGAACCGCGCGCGCTTTTAACAATGCGCTGGGCGGTGGTGGACGGACCATGAGCGGCGGTATCGACGCGCGCGCGATGGAAACTCCGCGAAAACTTTTTGCCGCCGCACGCAACACCGAAGAAGCCGGCAGCCTGACCATCGTGGCCACGGCCCTGATCGAAACCGGCAGCCGGATGGATGAACTCATCTTCCAGGAATTCAAGGGCACCGGGAATATGGAACTGGTGCTTGATCGGAAAATCAGTGATCTGCGCATTTATCCCGCGGTCGATATTTTCCTCTCCGGCACGCGGCGCGAGGAACTGCTGCTCGAAGCATGGGAGCTGGAAAAGATCAATCTCATCCGCCGCGGTCTGGCCGGTCATAAGCCGGATGAAGCGCTCCAGCGTTTACTGATGTTTGTGAAGAAATTCCCAACCAACCGCCAGATGTTGAAAGAGATCCCGGGCGGCGGCGCGTAAAGCGCTTTCCCCTAGCCCGCTCTTCACCCCCCCGAGAGGGTACCCGGAATCGTTCAGCGTTCGTTAGGCTCGAGCATGAGGCCGCCCGAACAAGCCGAAGAACTGGAATTCGAAGTTCTTCCGCCGGAAGAAAATCGACCGCGCTCAGAGCTGGAATCGATCTTTCGCTGGCTCGCGCTGATCATGGACAACCTCTTGCGCCTTCCCGGCACGCGCTGGCGCTTCGGTCTTGATCCTCTGATCGGCCTGATTCCGGGCCTCGGTGATACCAGCTCGGCGATCATTTCGGCGCTGGCCTTGATTGCCGCCGCACGCCGGGGCGTGCCGAGGATTTTGCTTGCCCGAATGTCGCTCAACATCCTGATCAACGAAGGCGTAGGCATGATCCCAGTCGTAGGCGATGTTTTTTCGTTCTGGTTCAAATCGAATGCGCGCAATTATGACCTGCTTCGGCAGCACCTCGGCAGCGCACGGCGTTCCAGCCGGAGCGACTGGTTTTTTGTTAGCCTGATCCTCGGCGCTCTCGGCGTTTTCCTGCTCGTTAGTCTGGCGCTGAGTTACTGGCTCATGATCCTGCTCTGGCGCCACTTTCGCTGAGCCGGAGACTTATCCGTTGAGGTAGCGCAGGCGAAGCGAGTGGATCGTCTCCCGCGCTCGCCCATACGGTGCCCGGAATTCCTCGATCGTTTTAAAACTCATCCGCCGGGCGAACCGGTCTTCCTCGGTATGCGTGGTCGGCAGAGTCGAGACGCTGGTAAAATGCAAACGGCGCAAGATCGACTCGCATCCGCGCAGAAACTCATAAGCCCGGCGGAGTTTTGCGGCGTCGCCCGCCTCGATCGTCCCCTGACGCGCCAGTTCTCCGATCGCCTGGAGCGAATTTGGTTCCCACACGCGATGCTGCATTTGCAAAGCCTGGATCAAAAATTCGGCTTCGATCATTCCCCCGATCCCGGTCTTGAAATCAAAGAAATCGTTCCCGCTCCCGCGCTCATTTGCGATCCGGACGAGCATGTTCTCGATTTGCCTGACGAGGTCCGGGTGTTCTCCCGCTCGCGCCCAAAGCTCTCGCGCGAGAGCAACAAATTCAAAGCGCAACTGGCCGCTGATCCCGCGCGCCCGGGTCAAGGATTGCAGCTCCCAGAATTGCGCCCGCGAGCTGTAGTAACCCAGAAATGCCTCGAGCGAAGCGACCAGTGGACCCTTTTCGCCGTCGGGCCGAAGCCGGGCATCGAGTGCACCGAGCCGCCCTTCCGCACTCGTCTGGGCAAAGCTGGTCATCAGGTTCTGGGCCGGACGTTGATCGTCGCCGACAAAAAGAACGTCGAGATCGGCGCCATAACCAATTTCGCGCCCGCCGAACTTTCCCATCGCGATCACAGTCAGGGTGCGCTCCGGATTGAGCAGCTCGTCGACCTGCACCAAACAGGCTTCGGCCAGTTCGTTTTGTTCCGCGAGCAACTGCGGGAGGGGAGCGAGGCGAAGGACATCCCGCAAGAGAATCCGGAGCAGTTCGCGTTGTCGATAGATCCGGATCGGGTCAATGTTCTCCGGAGTTGCGCCTAACGAGTAAAGGCGCTCGCGATGCTGGGCGAAATTGAAAGTCCGATCGAGCATCCCGCTACGGGTCAGTTCCTCGAGCCATTGCGGGCGGCGAATTAACCAGCCTCCAGCCGCTTCACTCGCGTCAAAGGTCTTGATCAGGAGCTCGAGCAAACGCGGATTGGCCGCCAACAGTTCGAAGAGCAAACTTCGAAACCCATAGGCTTCAACGAAACGGACAAACTGAGTCAAGGTCGATTCCGGATCCGGCGAACGCTTTAGCCAGTCGAGCAGCAGCGGTTGCAACTTGCGAAAAATTTGCCGGGTCCGGGGCGCGACGTGAAAGCCCGTCGCGCTCTGCCCGAGTTGAGCAAACAGTTTCGTCGCCTGGATTGGATCGCGAAAAGCGCTCAGCGCGCCTTCGAGCGGGTCCTGAACCGGCCGGGTCTGCACGACCACGCGAGTGAAAATTGCCCGCACCACCCGCATTTCGGCTCGAAGCCTGGTCAGCAGTTCCGGCCCAGAGTCAAACCCGAGGCTGTGGGCAAGAATTTCGAGCGCTTCGCCGGCTTCCGGCACGGTATGGGTTTGTTGCTCGGCCTCGATCTGGAGCCGATGTTCGACCCGGCGCAGGAAACGATATGCTCGCTCCAGCTTCTCCGCATCTTCGTTAGGCAAAAATTCCAGTTCGGCCAGACCACGAATCGCTTTCAAGGTTCCAGCCTCCTGGAGAAACGGATACTGCGCCGCATGAAGGAGCTGTAGCGCCTGAACGATAAACTCGATCTCGCGAATTCCGCCGATCCCCAGCTTGACGTTGCGTTCGCGTTCCTCGAAACCGACGATGTCGCGCTCGATCCGCTCCTTGATCGCAGCGACTTCGTCGAGCAGGTCAGGGGTCGGGCTTTTCGGAAAAACGAACGGCTGCAACTGGCGCAGAAAGTCATAGGCCAGCTCGCGACTGCCGCAGATCCAACGGGCTTTGACCAGGGCCAGCCGCTCCCACATTTCGCCAAAGCCCGCGTAGTAATTCTCCATGCTTTCGAGCGAACGGACGAGCGGTCCGGCTTGTCCTTCCGGACGCAGTCGCAAATCGACCCGAAACAACGAGCCCGCAGGATCCGATGAAGCAAAGGTTTCGGTGATCCGGTTTCCGAGGCGCGTGAACCATTGGTGATAGCTTAGCCGGGCACTCAGCTGGCCTTCCTCGCTGTAGATAAAGATCAGATCGACGTCCGAACTGTGATTCAGCTCGCGCCCGCCTAACTTTCCCAGACCGATGATGGCGAACTGGCTTTCCGGTGATCCCAGGCGCTCACGCAATTCCTCATTCCAATGTTCGTAAACCGTCGTTAGGCAAATATCCGCGAGCTGCGACAGTTCGATCATGGTTTCTTCCAGCGGCGCCGCCCCGGCAATCTCACGCAACGCAATCCGCACCATCTCCTTTCCTTTCCAGGAACGAAGGAGACGAAAATTCTTCTCCGCCACCGGGTCGCGGCCGGCGAGATTGCGCAGATCGGTGAGCATCCGGCCATAACCGCGACGGTCGGCGCAGGTCTCCGGGTCCGAGAGCCAGAGCAAAATCTCGGGCTGATGGATGAGCCGGGCGCAACAAATACTCGAGACCGAGAGGAGGTGAAAGAGCGCTTCTTTGCCTAAGGGGAAACGCTCAACCACCTCGGCCAAGGCCGGCGCCTGCTCAGGCCAGTTCAGCTCGACCGCGGCCAGGGTCGCCTCCAGCTGGGCCGGGCGGATCGAGTCCGCCAACCCGCCTAACGATTCCGCGATCGCCACGCTAAGGTGGTGATTGCCCGATCTTCTCCCGAACCTGCGCGAGAATGCGGCGTTCGCTTCGGCTCAGGCTCGCGAGACCGTTCCGGGAAATTTTTTCGAGCAAAGGATCGATTTCTTCGGCGATAAATTCTTCCAGCGGCATGCGGCGCCGGCGTTCCCGTTCCCGCTGGCGCCGACGGAGCAGTCGTTGAATCATCGAAGGCCGTCCGTAACCCAAAAGATGCGCATAGAACCACCCCGCCGCTCCGCCACCGAGATAGGCGCTATGACTAACGACTCCTTCCCTGATCCAGAAAGTCAGGACTAACCCGCAAACGAAAAGAGCATAGCCCAGATACTTTGCCTTTAACTTGAACGGGAAAAAAAAGAAGAGCGAATCAGCTATCCCTAACTCGGGCAGGATCGTCGCATAGGCCACAATCATCGCGGCCACGCCGCCGGGGGCCGCGACCAGGACCGCGTTCGCGGGCATCAGAAAAAGATGACTTAGTTCGCCGCCCAGGATTCCGCCGAGATAGAGATAACAGAAATGTTTTTCGCCGAGGATCGTTTCCAGGTCGCGCCCGACCAGGTAAAGAACGATCATGTTCGCGGCAAACCCGAGAACGCCGGGATGCAGAAAGGCCGCAGTCAGAAATTGCCAGGCAAACGCGCGATCGATCCCGCGGTAACTCAAACCAAGGTACTGTGCGACCGCCGTTGGCTGATAAGCCTGGATGACCAGCTGGCTGATAAAGACGAGCAGGTTCGCCCCGATCAGGGAAAGCAGGAGCGCGCGTTGGGGAGGTGTCCAGCGAGGCGCGTGCGACGATGCTTTGCGACCAGACAAACGCATATCGTGAAATTATCGTAAACGCTTCCGCTTGTCATTGGGAAAGCAGCAAACACCCGGCTTTTCGCCTTGAATTACGCCGGCGTTAGGACCCTTAACCGCCGCGGCTTAACCCGGAATTCAACTGGGCAAACCCCGAGCAGCTCGCCGTCCACCTCGACCGGCACCTCCTCCGAGCTGGTCACGCGCAGATGCCGGGTTTGGAAATATTCCACGTCCCGGGTAGTGATCTCGGAAGTGAAAACCACGTTCTGGAGATACTTCAGGAGCTCGATATAACCGAGTTGCTTAAAGACAAGCACGTCGAGCAAACCATCGTCGATCACCGCGTGCTTGAAGAACGGAAATCGGCCACCGTAAAACCGGCCGTTACCGATCAGGACAAACGACGCTTCCTCCGTCATCGCTTCTTCTGCCTCGATCAATAGGCGCGGCGGTTTCCGCGCGGCAATCTGCGCCGCCGAGATGAGATAACTCAACGGACCGAAACTTCTTTTCAGAGCGACGCTGGTTTCCTTGACTGCCTGGGCGTCCAGGCCAACCCCGGCGAGCTGGACAAAATGTTTCTCATTCGCGGTCGGCAAGTCGATCGAACGGGTGTGACGACCCTGAATGATTTCCCAGCACCGGCCGAGATCGTTTGCGGGCAGGCCCAGTTCCAGCGCAAAAACATTCACCGTTCCCATCGGCATCAGGCCAAGGGCGACGTCCGAACCGGCGATCCCATTGACCACTTCGTGAATCGTGCCGTCTCCTCCAGCGGCAACGATTTGTTCGTAACCCTCGGCCACCGCCCCGCGCGCCAACTCCTCCGCTTGCCCGGCCCGAGCGGTCGCACAAACCAAGGCGTCGCCACAAATTGCCCGCAAGCGTTCCGCCCACCGGCGCGCACGCTCGCTCCGAGCGCTCGGATTCAGAATGACACAGGTCTTGGACACGCGCTGGAGTGCTTAGGCGGGTTTGGTCTTTTCTTCAACCACGCTCGCATTAGTTTGCCGGGTGAAAAGAGTGAGCCGTTTTCTGCTTTGGCTGCTCAGTGGCCTCGCGCTCCTCGCCCTTGTTGTTCTCATCGGGATCAATCTTTTCGTTCAATCTCAGGGAACTCATAAGCGAATTCAGCAGGAACTTAGCCAGCGCCTGAACACTCCGCTGCAGTTGCGCCAAATCAGCCTTACTCCCTGGAATGGTTTGCAGCTCAAAGGAATCACCATTCCCCAGGTTCCCGGCACGGTCGGCGGCAACTTCCTCGAGGCGGAGAGGTTTCAGTTGCGGGTCCAGTTCTGGTCGCTCTTCAGCGATCGCCTGATTATTCGCCAGGTCGCGCTGATCAAACCCGAGGTGGTCTGGCCCCAAAATGCCTCCGGCAAATGGCGGCTCCCAGAGCTTGCCCGCGAAACGCCGCCGCCAACCGCCGAGGTACCCCATACCTCACCGGCTTCGAGCGCTCCCACGATCAAGCCCACCGCTCCGCGGCCAGCAGTTTCGCCTAACGAAACCATTTTTGCCCCCTCTCCCGCCACCATCTCTGCGCCTGAAGTTCAACGCGTCTATCTCAAGGACGGCGATTTTATCTTCCTCGATTCCCATGGACGGGAAATCGCCAAGTTCCTTGGACTCGACTTTCGCTCCAGCTTCCGCACCGCCACCGAAGTGACCGGCAACGCCAGGGTCGAGAAGGTCGCCCTGCGCAATCGTTTCTTCCTCGATGACCTCGAATCGCCTCTCCGCTATGACCCGGTCTCGCTCGCCTTCTCCAACATTTCCGCCAAAGCGGCCGAGGGGTCGATCACGGGAAAATTCGAGATGCGATTGCAGGAAGTCGATTCACCTTTTACCGCAACGGTGCAATTTCATGATTTGCAGGCCGACAAACTCCTGACCAACGCCGGCGGCCCGGCGGGCATGATCCAGGGCCGGCTCGAAGGCTCGCTCGAGGCCACGGGAAAGACCGCGGAAAGCAACGCGCTCAGCGGCCACGGCGAAATCGTTCTCCACAATGGAAAATTGCAGCAATACAGTTTGCTCATCGCCCTCGGCCAGATCCTGAAAATCGACGAGCTAACCCAACTCCAGCTTGAGCAGGCGGAAGTGAAGTATCGAATCAGCCCTGGCCTGGTGACGATCGATCAATTGATTCTGCGCTCGCCTAACCTTCGTCTCACCGCCAAAGGCACCATCAATTTCAATGGCCGCCTTCGTCTCGATTCCCAGTTGGCGATTAACGAAAAGGTGCGCCGCCAACTCTTTTCGCCGGTGCGTGATAACTTTGTTGCCGTTTCCGATCCGCCAGGTTACTCCACGCTCGACTTCAAGATCAGTGGAACGGTTGATCGGCCCAAGACCGATCTGATGAACAAACTCGTCGGGCGCGACTTGCAGGACCTCGGCGGGGTGATCAGCAGCCTTTTCGGCCACGCGAAAAAGAAAAAAAAGGAAGAACCGCCCACTTCTCCCGCGCCCTCAGTTTCGCCTAACGATTCTAACTCTGGTGGACCGGCCGCCCCGTCGGGACCAGGTGGATCGGCCGCTCCGTCGGCCGACGGCTTGGCTTCTCCAATCGAGACCCCTTCACCTAACGTCGCCGCGGCCTTTCCTTCTCCCTCCCCTAACGAGACTATGACACCGACTCCCTCCCCCACGTCCTCGCCCTCGCCATGAGAGTTATCGCCGGAACTTCCGGCGGCCTTCGCCTTTTCGCACCGAAGAGCGGCGTCCGGCCCACCATGGACCGGGTTAAGGCGGCGATCTTCTCCAGCCTGGGTGACCGGGTAGTCGGGGCGCGGGTTCTCGACCTGTTCGCCGGCACCGGCGCCCTCGGCATCGAAGCATTGAGTCGCGGCGCCGCCAGCGCCACCTTTGTCGAACGCGATTCCCAGGCCATCACAGCGATCGAACGCAACCTTGCCGCCACCAGCCTGAGCGGCAAAATTCGGAAACAGGACGTTTTCGATTACTTGGAGCACGCTCCCTTGACCGAGACTTATGATCTCATTTTGGCTGACCCACCCTACGAACGCTCCTCATCCGGAGAAAGCTTTACTGATCTCCTCCTTTACCACCATCGCCTGCCTTCATGCCTAACGACTAAAGGAATTTTCGTCCTGGAAAAACGGCCGGGAGAACGACTCGCCTCAACCGAACTTTGGGAAGTGGTCCGGCGCAAGACTTACGGCGCGACCGAGACCATTTTTCTCCAGCGCAAATCCGGGCCATGATCCGCCTGCTTTACAATCTCCTCTTCCCGTTCGTTCTGCTCGCCTTTCTTCCCGGCTATGTCCTGAAGATGCTCCGGCGCGGGAATTACCGAAGCAAGTTCGGTCAGCGCCTTGGGTTTTATGATCAGGAAACCCGGACCCGGCTCGCCCCCGGCGGGTGCACCTGGCTCCATGCGGTTAGCGTGGGAGAGGTGATGATCGCACTTAAACTCGCCGCGGCGCTCAAGGAGCGCGAGCCAAAACTGAAGGTGGCCCTGACCACCACCACCACCACCGGTTTCGCACTCGCGCTTCGACACCCACAGTCCTGGATCGAAGTCCTTTATACTCCGCTCGATTTCTGGCCGATCATGTGCCGCGCTTTCCAGCTCATCCGGCCAGCCCGAATCATTCTTGTCGAAGCGGAAATCTGGCCGAACCTGACCGCCCTCGCCCAGCGGCGAGCGATCCCGCTCGCCTTGGTCAATGCCCGCCTCTCACCCCGTTCCGAGCAACGTTTTCACCGCTTTCTTTTGTTCGTTAGGCCTTATTTTCGTAACCTGGATCTCCTTTGCGTCCAGGAGCCGGAGGACGTTTCACGCTGGCAATCGTTAGGTGTAAATCCTGACCGAATCCAGCTTGTCGGCAGCATCAAGTTCGATCCCGAGAATGTCGTTTCCAGTCCCGCGGCTCCGCGCGCTTTTCTGGAAAAGATCGGGATAGCTCCGGACCAGCCGATCTTACTCGCCGGCAGTACTCATCCGGGCGAGGAAGAGATTCTCGGCCGAATCTATCTCGAACTGCACCGGGAATTCCCCGGCCTCTTACTCATCATCGCCCCGCGCCACGTCGAACGCGCGCGCGAACTGGAACAGCTCTTCCGAAACCTCGGACTTACTTCTGTCCGGCGCAGTATCGGCCTACCGGGCTCGACCGATTGTCTCCTCCTCGATACCACCGGTGAGCTGCGCGACTGGTACGGAGTGGCAACGGTCGTCTTCATCGGCAAGAGCTTGACCGCCAAAGGCGGCCAAAATCCAGTCGAAGCAATTATCGCCGGTCGCCCGGTCGTCTTCGGACCGCATATGGAAAATTTCGCTGCGCTCGCCCGAACGCTTGTGGCCCGGGGCGGCGCGCTTCAACCTAACGACGAGTCAGGCCTAACGAGCAGTTTGGGGGAACTTCTCCGCGACCCGCAAAGACGCAATTCGCTCGCCGCCGCAGCCCTCGAGGTTCTCGCTCCACATCGCGGCGCCACGGCCCGCACCGCGGCCCTGCTGCAAAGGCTCAGTTCAACCGGCTCCTGAAAATCCCTTGCAACCCCCCGTTCCGCCCCGGATATTGGCCGCCCTTCCTGACCCTATCGTCCAGTGGCCTAGGACACCGCCCTTTCACGGCGGTAACACGGGTTCGAATCCCGTTAGGGTCGCCACGCGATCGCTACAGCGAATTCGAACCCGGGTTCGACTGCCTGGCCTGAGCGCCGCTCATTAGTGTCGCCGCAGGCTCTATCCCGCAGAGCCTTCCGCAAAGGAAGGCAATCCCGTTAGGGTCGCCACGCGAAATGCGATCGCATAAAGCGAATTCCAACCCGGGTTCGATTGCCAGCGCGTAACCACTTTCATTATGGCGGCAGAATCTATAACAAGTATTTCGCTCGAAAGGTAGCCGGTCTTTAGTAAACATTTCCATCGCCTAACGAAAGGCACCCGTGATCGACCATCAAAGCAATAACTTAGCGTGCATCCTTGGTAAGTCACACCAACCGCCTCCAAATGCAGCTCACTCAAATGTTAAACGTTGAGACACGACCCCAACTATTTGCCCACAGCTATTGTTGGCTACTGGACCACCGTCAGAGTCAGATCATTCCCATTGCCGCCTTCATAACTGACCTGGAAGTTATTGCGTCCGGCAGCGAAGGTTGAGCCATCCGGCAGGTTGGCAAAGGTGCCGGCGATTGGGGTGGCTGAAGTGTTGCTGATCACGGTAAAAACCTGGCCTCTCGGTAATTTCTTGTTCCCGATCGCGCTGAAATTAGATTGCGCTCCGCTCTCGATTGTGACTCCATTGCTGACCACCTGGTCGGCTGTGTTCCGTTTTGTGTTCACGATGTAGACATAGATCCCATCGCGCTTAAACTTGAGCGAACTTTGAATCGTTAGGGTGGCTGGCTTGTTGCTGCCAATACTCGGGGCCAGGAATGCACCAATTCCAGCACCCGTTCCGATCGTCGTTGGCCCGGCGACAATTCCTTTCCCTCCGAGCGTCCCCGTGGTCACATTCACCGGTCCGGCTCCAGTGGCCGAGCCAGTCTTGTTTGTAGCCCTGATTATGCCTGCACTGATTGTGGTCGCGCCGGCATAGGTATTCCTTCCACTCAAGCTAAGAGTGCCACTTCCTATCTTGGCTAGGGAACCGCTGCCCTGGATCACTCCGGAAAAGGTCGTGCTCAGATCGTTGCTGCCAACGTTGAGAATGTCGTTGTTGAGTTCGACCAGGCCGTCCCCTTCAAGTGAGCCGACCGTTGTCCTGGTCCGACCCGAGTCACTAAGTAGAAGAGTCCCGTTGCCGAAGAGTTCGACCCGGGCTTCACTCGCGTCGGCCTGATCGAAGACCACCGTTCCGCCGCTACCGCCGTTTGTCCCAGAGTTGGCAATCAACGTGGCATTACCGCCAGTCCCGCCGGCAAACAAGACCGCCCCGCCGGAATCACCAGGAGCGTCGCCTCCGTTGATGATAAATAGACCGTTGGCGGCAGTCGGTTTGGTATGATTGAAGTGAAAGGCGAGGAAGGTCACCTGACCCTTTTCCATGACAAAAGTAGCGTCAGCGGCGGTCGAGTTGTCAGAGAAGATAACTTCACCGCTGGAAACTGTAAATTGAGCGGTTTCCGCCGTCGCGTTCCCGGTGAAGTTAACCTCGCCCGCGAAACCACCATTGATTCCATCCTCGATTGTGAAGTTGGCGGCGGCCGCGGTCGAATCGTCGTAGAAGGAGATCTCGCCGCCAAAACCTCCGCTGGCCGACGCTCCAGCGGCACGGAAGCTGGCATTCGACGCCGTGGCATTGTTGTAGAAGCGCACATTGCCTCCATCTGCGTCCTCGCTGTTGGTAGCACCTTCGGCAATGACGCTTGCGGTGCCGGCGGTGGAGCTGTCGTAGAAGTTGATCACACCGCCGCCGAAGGCGCCGCTGTTGATCTGGCCCACAGCGGTGAGGACGGTCCCACTGCCGGCGCTAGCCGCGTTCAAAAATTCGATTGTTCCATTATTAAATTCCACCGTCGGCCCGGCGGTCAGAGTCTGTGTCACTACAGAATTGTTGGTGAGACCGGCGCCGCTGATGGTCAATTTGACGTCAGCCGAGGTTATATTGGGATCGACTGCGATGTTGAAGCTACTGGCACCCGGAGCAAACACGATCTCCGACACCTCGGTGGCGACAGAGGAAAATTTGATGTCGGTAACATTGGAACCGGCAAACGTTGCCACGTCACTTGGGCCGTTAGGCACAGTCGCCGGCGTCCAATTTGCGGGTGTATTCCAGTCGTTGCTCCCTGGGTTCAAGTTCCAAGTGGCGCTTCCCCCAAAACAGTGGACTGCGACCAACAAGGAGAAGGTATGGAGGACGGGGAAAAGCCTTTTCATTTCCCGATCCCAGCAGAAACCGGCTGTGATTTCAAGGTAATCGAGGTCAATAGCATCCGCGATTTTGTTCGGACAAATTCGGACCCAAGAACTGCCTAATTCTGCGCGATTCCTGCAATTGGGTGGTTAGAGCATCCTGCTCATGAATGCGCAGAGATACGTAGGTTTGCGCTGAAATCGCGCATCGTTAGGCAAAATCAGAAACGGATTCGACTGCCTGGCGCGTGAGCGCCGTTCGTTAGGGTCGCCGAAGGCTTCTATCTCGCAGAGCCTTTTGCAAAGGAAGGCAATCCCGTTAGGGTCGCATTGCAAAATGCGATCGCATAAGGCGAATTCGAACCCGGGGTTCGACTGCCTAGCGGTGAGCGTCGTCGTTGTCCATTCTTTCGGCAGAGTGCCAAGTGCGAGTTTGTGTCAATACTCGGACCTGACCCCTCCAGGAATCGCGGGCCAAAAGACGAAACCTGTTTCGTATCGCGTAACTGACCAGCCGTGAGCGGCCGCAAATTCCTTCACCTTCTGAGTCGATGCAGGGAAAGATCCCAACCTCCAAGCGAACCAACCCCCCAAGAAAAACGGGAGATCTCGCTGACCAAAGAACACCTGGACTGCTTGCACCAGCCGACAGATTCAAAATCAGTTAGACACCACACCGTTGTTGCGAAGGCGAAGCCCGAAACCCCCAAACGGAACCCCGCTTTGATCTTCCCTCTGTAGGGTGCCCACCAAGGGGTTAACTTGCCGCGTCCGACCGGCCCGCAGGCCCGACCAGCCTCGCAGTGGCATCTCAGGGCAATTCTTTGCCGGAAGCGAAGAGTTGGCCGGGCACCGCTAAAGCAAGAAACGCGAAAGTCGATGCCCGGCCGGGGTGCAGTGCTAAGGCCGAAATAAAAGCAATCAATATGCCTAGGTGATCTAGTGAGATGCAGATTTAACAGCCGCCTCGGCCGAATCGACTGGCGGCAGCTTCAGCACAACGACCGTCTTGGTTTCGCCGTTTTCCTCATACTGCCAAGCGTAGGCCGTATCTGATTCCGGACGGTTAATTGGTAATACACGCACCTCCCTAGCAGTCCGGCTAGGGTTAATGGCTTAGGTTGATGCTTCAACTTGCCGGATGGCGGGACTGTTTCGGCTGGTAACAACACCTTGCAAGCCAGCTACGAGGGCGGCGACGGGAATGATCTGACGCTGACGGTGGTGCAGTAGTCAGCGCCTGTTTTCTCTGGCCTTTGCCGGGTCACCTTTGCGACAATGGGGGCGCTATGAAAACGCCTGGCCTTTCCCTCGTTGCCATTCTCACGCTTTCCAGCACAGCCCTTGCCGTCGATCCGCCGCCGGGCGGGGCTTATCCAGTCGAGAACACCGCGCTTGGCCAGGACGCGTTGCTAAACATGAATATCACTTTCCTCGGGCAAAATACCGCCCTTGGATTCAACGCGCTTTATTCAAACACGACTGGCCAGGAAAACACGGCCGTTGGGGACCGAGCCCTTTACTCCAATACGACGGGTGCCGGTAATGTCGGGATCGGATTAGGATCACTAGGTAACAACACAATTGGTCGATCTAACGTCGCCGTTGGAAGTTTAGCGATGGTGTCGAACACAACCGGAAATGAAGGCACCGCTTTCGGTGCCGGCGCGCTCCAATCGAATACCACTGGTGGTGAGAACACCGCAATAGGCTTCGGTGCCATGACCTATAGCACCGGCGCCTACAACACTGCCTTGGGTGCCGTCACGATGTCGTTTAACACCGGCTCGAAGAACGTTGCCCTTGGGTTCGGTGCCCTCAATATGGGCGGCTCCGGGAGTAACAATACGGCTGTCGGCTATGACGCCGGTCCCACCCTTACCGGAAATAACAACATCGTTATCGGTTACCTTGCGGGCAATAACCTGACCGCCGCCACCAGCAGCAACAATATCGAGATCGGCACCCTTGGAACGAATAGAGACGCCAACATCATCCGCCTTGGTGATCCGACGGTGCAGAGAAAGACCTTTGTTGCCGGAATCAGTCGAGCGACCGTGGCCGATGGGACACCGGTCATAGTAGACAACAAAGGGCAACTCGGGGTAGCCACTTCTTCTGCCCGTTTCAAACGCGAGATCAAACCGATGAGTAAGGCAAGCGAAGCGATCCTGTCTTTGCAGCCGGTCACTTTTCGCTACAAAGAAGAGATAGATCCGAATAGCACGCCGCAATTTGGCCTTGTGGCCGAGGAGGTGGCCAAGGCCGATCCCGACTTGGTGGCACGAGACGAGGAAGGCAAGCCTTACACGGTGCGCTACGAGGCGGTGAACGCGATGTTGCTCAATGAGTTCTTGAAGGAGCACAAAAAGGTGGAAGAACAGACGACGACAGTGCAGGAACAGGCGAACAAGCTAGAAGCGCAGGCAAACAAGATTGATGCGCAGGCGAGCAAAATCGAGCGACTGGAGGACGAGCTGGAAAAGATGGGTGCACGTCTCGATGCTAAGGGGCTCTGATGCGATACCACTTGTCATATTTGGTTTTTAACGTTCGCTAATCGGGCGTTTGCCGCGCCCCGCAGCACCACACTGCTGAGGACGCCAGGGGAGTATTGACGCAGCGCCTGAGCGTCGTCACGGAATCCTTCACTCGTTAGGCTAGTCAAGACCATTCAGCGTTTTCAGTCGTTTCACTCCATCAAGCTGCCGAGTATGGCAAAGCTATAGTTAAAAGATCTCAAGCTGTAACCCCTTGGCTTGGCTACGACCGTTTGCCCTCCACCAGAGATGTTCGGTCTGCCACTTGCAAATCGGCGCGCCCTTCCGTAAGAAAGGCTGTGGCTCCTCATTTCGCAGATGCACGCGATTCTGGCATCCAGTATCTGCTTTATGATCCACCCATCCTGCGTTATCAGCGTGACCCGCGCTTCGCGACTTTCTGCAAGACTGCCAGCCTGCCAACTACGACCGACGCGAAGGCAATGCCTTGAAACCCAAATCGTCTTTCTTCGCCGAACTCAAGCGGCGCAATGTTTACAAGGCCGCGGTAGCTTACGCGGAAGTTAGCTGGCTCCTCGTCCAGGTGGCTTCGATCATGTTTCCCACCTTTGAAGCGCCCGTTTCCGCGATGAAGATCAGGTGAAATGAACGACTTCTTCCAGCACCTGAAGGAGCGCAAGCTAGTGCAATGGGCGATCGCCTATGTCGCGGCGGCTTTCGCTTTGCTCCAAGGGTTAGACATAGTTGGGCAACAATTTGGCTGGCCCGAAAGTGTGCGCCGCGGAATAACTCTGGCGTTAATTGTCGGCTTCTTTGTTACCCTGGTCCTCGCTTGGTATCACGGCGAGCGCGGCGAGCAACGAGTTACTGGCACCGAGCTACTTATTATAGGCCTGGTGCTGGCTGTAGGTGGCGGGTTACTCTGGCGCTTTGCCGCGGTGCACGCGCCGGATAACAAGACGTCAGTTATAGCTAACGAGAACAAGATACCTGAACCAAACCGAGTTATTTCTGAGAAAGCGATCGCCGTGCTGCCGTTCGACAATTTGAGTAGCGACAAGGAGAACGCTTATTTCGCAGAGGGAATTCAGGATGAAATCCTGACCCGCTTATCGAAAATCGCTGCGCTCAAAGTGATCTCGCGCACTTCCACCCAAAAATACAAGAGCGCTCCGGACAATTTGCGCGAAGTGGGCCAGCAGTTAGGCGTAGCGCATTTGGTGGAGGGCAGTGTTCAAAAAGCGGGGAACGCAGTTCACATTAATGTGCAGCTGATTCGCGCCGCGACAGACGAACACGTATGGGCGGAGAGTTACAATCGCACGCTGGACAACGTGTTCGCAGTCGAAGGCGAAGTGGCCACCGCCATCGCCGAACAGCTTCAGGCCAAACTGACCGGCTCGGAAAAGGAAACGCTCACGTCGAAACCAACCCAAAACCCGGCCGCCTACGACGCCTATCTTCGCGGGCTCGCATTTGAAGGGCGGCTCGACGACTTGCGTGCAAGCTGGCTGAATTCAGCTCAGGCGTTTGCCGAAGCGGTCCGGGCCGATCCTAACTTCGCGTTAGCGTGGGCTCACCTGTCCAGCGCCGAATCGTTGCTCTTCGTTGGTATCGAGCAAACGCCGCAACACCGCGACGCTGCGGCCAGCGCTCTGGAAAAAGCAACTCAGCTCGACCCCGACCTGGTGGAAACGAGAATCGCACGCGGTTTGTACTTATCCTGGGTCAAAGGTGACTACGAGGGTGCGCGGACCGAACTTGAACAAGCGCATCAGTTACATCCTAACGATGCCAATGTAATACGCATGCTGGCGGCAACAGCTCGACGGCAGGGCCGATGGCAGGAGAGCCGAGAACTATTTGAGCAAGCGTTGGAGCTCGATCCTCGAAATGTTCACTTCTTAGGCGACGCCGCCCTGGTTGGGTTGGAGACGCGCGACGCGGCCTGGGCTCAAAAGATTCTGCGGCGCGCGGTCGATCTAAGTCCGCAAAATTCAACGGTCGTGGCCGAGCTTGCTGGAACCTACCAACTGACTGGCGATATCAAACAGGCGCAAACGGTTCTGGAGAGTGCGCAGCCGAAAGAAGGCGATACTTTTTATACCGATATCTTCGGATACAACGCCATTCTGCTACGCAACTATCAGCCGGCAATCACCTTGCTAAAATCTCAGGCGGAGAAAGCCGGCGATTCCGGCGCCTTTTTCTCCAGTTACGCAACTTCGTTAGGCGAACTTCAACGTCGCGCCGGCGAAACCGCGGCAGGAGCGATTAGCTTTCGGAAGGCAAAAGTAGCCACAGAAGAAATGTTACGCGCTGAACCCGATAGCGCCGACATGCTCGCAACCCTTGCGGTGATTGAGGCCGGACTGGGAGAGAAGCACGCGGCCTTGGAACACGCGCGACAGGCGGTTACCCTGATGCCTCGCTCGAAGGAACCGAGAATCGGTCCGGGTTACGAAGAAACGCTGGCCCGCCTCCAGGCACGCATCGGCGACAAAGAAAGCGCGATCACTGCTTTGCAGAGCCTCATCAATACCGCCTACAGTTATCCGAACGTGACTCCGGTGTCGCTGCGCCTCGATTCCGATTGGGACAATCTCCGCGGCGATCCGCGCTTCCAGAAACTCTGCCAGGAACCTAACAAATGAGAGACGAACTTGTGACGGCCAACACACAATTCGTTCGCAAGTCGATCGGGAGTAAAACTCTCGGGCTCCTTTTTCTCCTTTCGCTCTCGGTCTTCATTAACTACATCGATCGTGGCAACCTCGCCGTCGCTGCCCCGCTTCTTAAGGGGGAGCTCAATCTCTCCGCTTCCCAACTTGGTGTTTTGCTGGGTGCTTTCTTCTGGACCTACATGGCTCTGATGATCGTGAGCGGATGGCTAGTGGACCGCTTTCACGTCGGCTGGGTGCTGGCCGTGGGCTTTGCCGTTTGGTCTCTCGCCACTGGCCTGACCGGGCTGGTTCATGGTTTTACTACGCTTTTGCTCTGTCGAATGCTACTCGGAGCAGGGGAGTCAGTAGCTTTTCCCTCCTATGGCAAGATCCTCGCCCGGCACGTTCCCCAAGAGAATCGCGGGCTCGCTAATGCGATAATCACTTGCGGAATGACTCTGGGCCCGGCTGTGGGGACGCTCGGATGTGGAAGCCTTATGGCGACATATGGTTGGCGCCCGGTCTTTATTGTCCTTGGTTGTGTTAGTTTCATCTGGATAGGGCCGTGGCTTCGATGGATGCCGAAAGCACCAGTTGGCTCGCAACGATCTGTTTGTCCGGCCTCAGTCGGAGAGATTCTTCGCCGGCGCGCTTTTTGGGGCACAACCTTGGGCCACTTTTGCCTTAACTATCCGCTTTATCTCATGATCGTGTGGCTTCCTTACTACCTTGTGAGTGAACGGCATCTTTCGATGAAACAAATGGCCTGGGAAGGAGCATTGTTCTATCTCATGTACGCGATCGCCTCACCGATCGTGGCCTCGATAGCTGATCACTTTGTCCGGAAAGGAATAAGCGTCAATTTTGTGCGCAAGCTATCGATGGCGATAGGCCATAGTGTGGTTGCAGCCGGACTTCTCGGGTGTGCCGCGGGCAATGCACGGACGTCTTTCATTTCACTAATGATTATGGGAGCAGCCTGTGGCTTTGCCGGACCTAACACCTTTCTCTTCGCGCAGACATTCGCCGGACCCGCCGTGACTGGCAGATGGACCGGCCTGCAGAATTGTTTCGCGAATCTGGCCGGCGTGGTTGTAGCACCATTGACCGGGTTGGTCGTAGATCGCACTGGACAATTCTGGTGGGCGTTTGTCGTCGCCGCCTCCATCACACTCCTGGGCGGCGTATCCTGGGTGTTCCTGACTGGCCCACTTCAGCAGGTACAGTGGCCCGCGGAAATTCAGGAGACGAAGGCTACATTGATAGGTACGGCAGTTTCTCCTACCTAGACCGGGCTTCTGTTATTCTAATCGATGGCGCCAAAAGAACGGAAGGCATTTTGAAGCCAATGAACCTCTTCTCCGAACTGAAGCGGCGCAATGTCATCCGCGCGGCGATCCTTTATCTCGGTGGTGTTTGGGCGCTCGCGCAAGGTATCTCTCAACTGGGACCGTCGTTCGGCGCACCGGAATGGGCGACGCGTTGGTTTCTGGTCGCTGCGGGAATCGGTTTTCCGTTTTGGAGCGCCTTCGCCTGGTTCTATGAGTTTACGCCCGAAGGTTTGATGCGCGAAAGTGAGATCGACCCGGATAAGTCGATCACCTATCACAGCGGGCGCAAACTCGACTTTGCGATCATCGGCGTGCTCGCGGTTGCAGTCGTGCTGTTGCTAACAGATCGCTTTGTCCTGCGCCACGGCGTCAACGGAACAACGTTCGCGCCAATCCCGGAAAAATCGATCGCCGTTCTGCCGTTCGTTAACATGTCGTCCGACAAAGAACAGGAGTTTTTCTCCGACGGAATTTCGGAGGAACTGCTTAATGTGCTCTCCAAAGTCCCGCAGCTTCTGGTGGCGGCGCGCACTTCATCGTTTTCTTTCAAAGGCAAGCAAATCGAGATTCCGGAAATCGCGCGGCAACTCCACGTTGCCAACGTGCTCGAGGGCTCGGTGCGCAAGAGCGGTGATCAATTGCGGATCACGGCCCAGCTTATTCGGGCGACCGAAGGTTACCACCTTTGGTCGGAGACTTACGACCGCAAGCTCGACGATATCTTCAAGATCCAGGACGAGATCGCGGGCGAGGTGGTGAAACAGCTGAAAGTGACGTTGCTTGGCGCGGCGCCCACGGTGCGCCAGACCGATCCGAAAGCCTACACGTTTTATCTTCAAGCGGTGCAGCTTGGGCGGCAATTCACTCCCGAGGCGTTTACCCAATCTGATGCACTTCTTAATCAGGTGCTCGAGATTGATCCACGCTATGCGCCGGCTTGGAGCGAGCTGGCGAGGAATTCTCTCAACAAGGGATTCGAAGGGTTGCTGCCCAGCAGCGAGGGCCTCGCTCGTGCGCGCGAGGCGGAGGAGAAAGCGTTAGCGATCGATCCAAACTACGCGCCGGCATACGCCAGGCTCGGTTCGGTCGCGGCCTATAACAATGATTCCGTTGGCGCTGCAAAGCACTTCGAGCGCGCCCTGTCACTTGATCCGAGTGATCCGAGCGTGCTCGACGACCTTGCTGTGTTTCTTAAAACCCTGGGCCGGCTACGGGAGGCACTGGCGCTCAACGAGGCTATCGTGCGACGCGACCCGGTGAACGTGACGGCGATTAATAATCTGGGCAACGCCCAGCTATTGATGGGACAGTTCGACGCGGCGATCGCTTCGTTCCGCAGCGTGCTGAGTCTGAGCCCAGGTTACGCCGGCGCGCAGTATTTTATCGGCGAAGCAATGCTGCTCAAAGGCGAAGCGTCTGCCGCGCTCACCGAGATCGAGCAAGAGAAGGACGAGGTTTTGCGGCTGATTGGCTTGTCGATGGTGTATCACGCGCTCGGGCGCAAGACGGAGTCCGATGCCACGCTTGGCAACCTGACCGCGAAGTTCGAGAAGGACTGGTCCTATAACATCGCCTTCGTCTATGCTTTCCGCGGCGAGGCCGACAAGGCCTTCGACTGGCTCGACAAGGCGGCCCAAAATCAAGATCCGGGATTCTCAGAGATCGTATCGGAGAACCTGTTCGACAACATCCATTCAGACCCGCGCTGGCTGCCCTTCCTGCGCAAACTCGGCCGCGCTCCCGAGCAACTTGCTAAGATCCAGTTCAAGGTCACTCTGCCGCCGTGAGCTTTCACCCCAAACGCGCGAAGACCTAAAGAGTGATGAATCCGCCCGACTTCTGCGCGGAGCTGAAGCGCGCAGTCGGAACAACGCTCCCGAGTGAAAAACTCATTCGGACAAATTCGGACACAGGACCTGCCTAATTCTGCGCAATTCGTGCAATTGACTCGTTAGGTCATGCTGCGTCTAAAGCGAAGAGATACGCAGAGTTGCGCACAAATTGCGCATTGTTAGGCAAAATCGAACCCGGGTTCGACTGCCTGGCGCGTGAGCGTCGTCGTTGTCCATTCTTTCGGCAGAGTACTAAGTGCGAGTTTGTGTCAATACTCGGACCTGACCCCTCCGAGCGACGATCGTTCTCGTCCGCCGTCGCTCATCTTATTCTCGTTAGGCCGGGTAGAAGCGACACTCCCCTTTTTCCGAGGTAGGGAATCCGCCCCTAAGGGGGCAAGAGCGAAATTTATTAAGTTGACCCCGGATGCTCCCCTGACCCTTTCTTCTTGACGGCGGCAAATAAACCGGAAAATCTGATTATCGTGGTAAAGCTCGGCTGGGCGTCTCCCATCTAGCACCCGACCCTCTTCCCCACCAACTCACATGAACACTATGAAAACATTCCACTCTTCACTGCTCTTCTTCAGCGCGGCACTACTGCTTAATCAGCCTTGCACGGGTGCTCCCGGGCAATGGGAGGAAACCGGCAGTATGGTCCAGGGGCGCGCCGACCAGACCGCCACGCTCATGTCCAACGGCGACGTCCTTGTCGTCGGCGGCATTTCCGGCAACTTTTTGGGCAGCGCCGAACGTTATATCCCGATCACGGGAACCTGGAGCAAGACTGCCGGTCTCCCGAAGGGAATCATCGGGCATACCGCGACCCTGCTGCCAAATGGGAAAGTCCTCGTCGCAGGCGGCCTGACCCATAGCGGGTCCAAGCCACGGGCCGCCGAGTTGTTCGATCCTCCGAGCGGAAGGTGGTCGTTCACTGGCAACCTTAACACCGCGCGCTCGGGGCATACGGCGACGTTACTGCCTAACGGCAAGGTGCTCGTCGTCGGCGGGTATGATGTGAATATCAACGATGAGACTGCGAGCGCGGAAGTCTACGATTCGGTCACCGGCACTTGGGCGGTTACCGGAAGCATGCAGCAGCCGCGCAGCAACCACACCGCGACATTGCTGCCTAACGGAAAGGTGCTCGTCGCTGGCGGCTTCGATTTCGTCAACGGCAAACGCGAGCAAACCGCCCGCGTAGAACTCTACGATCCGAAAACTGGAAAATGGAGCTCCACCGGCAGCCTGAACGAACGACGTGAGTCTCACAGGGCGACGTTGCTGCCCGACGGAACGGTGCTCGTTGCTGGTGGCTCGAATAACCGCGAGGTTTTTCTTGCCAGCGCCGAACTCTATGACCCAGCAAGCGGAACCTGGACGCTCACCGGCACCATGACTGCGCCACGGTTGCAGTTCACCCTAACATTGCTGCCCAATGGCCAGGTACTCGCTGCCGGTGGCTACACCACCGACGGCAATCTTCTCGCGAGCGCGGAACTCTACGACCCGGCGACCGGCACTTTCACGCGCACAGGCGACATGAATGACAGTCGCGCGGCACACACCGCCACCCTACTACCTACGGGCAAGGTGCTCGCCGCCGGCGGCTATCCTGGCCCTCTCGCCAGCGCGGAACTCTACGATCCGGGCGATTGAGAGCGGGTCGAAGCTCAGCGGCCAAATTGTCGCATTGCAAATGCGATCGCATAAGCGAATTCGAACCCGGGTTCGACTGCCCAGCGCATGAGCGCCATTCATTATGGGAGGCCGAAGGCAATCTATCTTACAGAGCCTTCCGCAAGAAAGGCAATCCCGTTAGGGTCGCCACGCAATCGCACAGCGAATTCGAACCCGGGTTCGACCGCCCAGCGCGCGAGCGCTATTCGTTATGGCAGGCCGAAGGCTTCCCTCAACGAAAGAATTGCCAGAGAGTTACCCACCCGGACACCGATGAATCGCCAATGGATTGTCAGCCGACTGAAAATGGGCAGCTCAGGATATATTTCCGATCTCCTTCATCCTATCGATATTCAGCTCTGACCCCCGAATTCCCCCCCTTGATCCAGATCGGCGATGACAAGTCCATCCTTTCCTTTTCAAACCAACACGTCGACCGATGGCTTTTCGGCCGTATTTCGAGTGACTCTTCCAAAGTCAAAGCGGGTGTTCTAACGACCACTAGGTCGTAGTCAGGTTGATCCCGTCCTTTTCTGACCATTCTGTTACGATTAATTTGGAGGGAATTCTTCCCTACCGGAAGGCAAACTCACATCATGAGCGTAAAGAATTACTCATGAAACACTTCATCAAACTTGCGGTTATTGTTTGCTGCGCTGCCTTTGTGCCTTTGAGCGCGAAGGCGACAACTATTCAGGTGCAGGTGGGTCAAGGCGGACTCAAGTTTACTCCGGCAAACGTGATGGTTCAGGTCGGAGACACTGTAGAATGGGTTTGGGATGCCCTCGATCACAGTTCGACCTCGGGGACGCCCGGCCATCCCGATGGGATGTGGGATTCCGGGATACAAAACACCGGCTTTACCTTCAGCTTTACTTTCACTCAGGCGGGCACTTTCAACTATTACTGCACGGTCCACGGCGCCTGCTGCAGCATGATTGGGAGCGTGACCGTTACCCAAGCCATTGACACCGTGACCATCACCAAGGCGATTTGGAGCAGCGCCCAGATGCTGCTGATGGTCCAGGCTACGGATACGAATGCGACCGCTACCCTAACCTGTACCGAGACCAGCAATGGCATGGTCTTTGGCACACTAAGGAATCAGGGCAACGGCACTTATGCCGGTAAGTTCCGCGGAGTGACCACGAATCCGTCGAAAATTACCGTGACGAGTAGCCTTGGTGGAAGTGCCAACGCCAGAGTCAGACCCAGGTAGTAAGACAAGTACCCGAACGCCGCAGTGTTGGAGGGCCGTTCGATGGTCCAGGTCGCTCCGGCGTCGCTGCTCCGGGCTTAAACAAAGCGAGGCCGGTCCTTGCGGACCGGCCTGCTTCTCCCCTGTGATGTGACCGGACAGTCGAGGACGGTTTGAAACTCCAGGTTGAAGGAGACTACGGTTGAATCTTTACCGCCGCGCTCGCACTGCCGGGGAGACTGCTCTTAACCGTGATCTTCCCAGGAACCCGGAAGACCCCTTTCCAGTTGACGGAAGTGTCCCAATAACAGCGTTAGTCGCAGTGTTATAAACTGTGAGGACCGCACTACTGCCACCGGTGCTGCTGGCCTGCACCTGCAGCTTCAATAGTCGGGCGCGTCAACTGCGTCCTTTCAATTCTCACCATCGACTTCTCAGCCCTCAACTTTCCTCATCCTTTCGGATGCTGGGTCAGTAATGCGCGACACGAATCGGCGCAGCGATGGCAGGCCTTGGCGCAGACCCGGCAATGTTCCATCTGCCTACCATGTTCCTCGCAAATCGAGCCGCAGCGCTCGCACGCCTCAAGGCAGGCCCGCAATTGTGCGCCCGCCAGCTTGAAGTCAGTCCGCGTAAAGCGCGAAATGATTCGGGCTGTGGCCAGGCAGACATCGGCGCAATCGTTGCAATCCCGAATACAAGGCACCAGTTGGGGGACATTTTTCTCCGCGAGACAGGCGTCCGCGCAAGCATTGCATGCTTCTCCGCAGGAATAACACGCGGTAATGCACTCAATCAGGATCGCGTGGTCCGATGATGGATTCACCGGATGGGATTCAAACATTTCCTTGATGTAGCTCATCTCATCTCACTATCGTGGGCGAATCAGCCTTTGGATTTATCCATTCTTGTTCCGGGGACGGGTTCACGAATCGCTGTTCAGCGATCGCTTTTCGCCGCGTCGGGCCGCTCGGCGGCAGTCTTCCGCTACTGTAACCGATTTTCTTTTGTTCGTTAGGCACGCGGCTCCGCGACTGGAGGAAGGCGACAAGAGCATCGATCTCTTCCGGCTTCAGCAAATTAGCGTAGGCCGGCATGTTGACCCCGCCGTTTACGATCCGGGTAATCAAATCCATCCGCGAGAGCTTGTCGCCAATGTAACTTAGCTCTGGTCCGCGCTGGCCACCGTGCCCTTCAATCTGATGGCAGTTAATACAAGCTTTGGCGGCAAACAGTCGGCTGCCCTTAAAGACGATGCCATTGTTGGCTCCAACCAGTTCCGGTGGAAGCGCCCCGGCCTCAAAGTCAGGCGTCCAGGGTGAGCGGTGCCCTTCGATCCAAAGGGAGCCAATCATGATCACGCTGAGCAGAACTACCGCGATCGACCATGGACGGCGACTCGGCGCTCGCTCTCCTTTGTTGCTCAATAGCGGGACGATCAAGAGAATGATCCCCACCAGGGCCGGACCGAAAATCATCAGGTAACCTTCCAGGCTGGAAGGAATCAGTGCGAGCAAGGCAAAATACCAGAGAAGATACCAATCCGGTTTAGGATAAGCCTGGATAATGCTGGGGTCCGGCGGCTTTTCGATCGCCGGCGGACCTAACCAGAGCGCGAGCGCAGAGATGGCCAGGATAAGCAGCGTGCCAAAGACAAAGTCACGCCAGGCTCCATCCGGCCAGAATGGGATCCCATCTTTCTCCAGTAACTCGTAGTATTCCTTCCGATAAGTCTCCGGATGGACTGGCTGGCCCGCCTTGGGCGCAGCGGTTATGCCATGGCGCAGCACGAGCCAGATATGAAGCCCGATAAAAGCAAACATGAACGCTGGAACAATAAAGACATGGATGGCAAAGAACCGGCTAAGAGTTGCTCCACCGATGGTGTTGCCCCCCAGAATCAATCGCGCCAGCCAGTCGCCAACGAATGGCACGCGTCCCGCCTGTTCGGCGGCAATCACTACTGACCACGCCGCGGTTTGATCCCACCGGAGGAGTTGACCGGTAAATCCCATCATCAGGGTGAAAAGGAGTAGGAAGACACCGGTGGTCCAGTTCATCTCCCGGGGATACTTGTAGGCGCCAAAGAGAAAGGTCTGCGCCATGTGTGCGCCGATCATCAGGATCATTGCCGAGGCGCCATAGTAATGCAGCCCGCGGAGGAAATGTCCAAAAGGCGCCTGGTCGCTGATGAAAACCAGGGTGTCATAGGCCTGTGACGATGAAGAAACAAAGGAGAAACTGAGAGCTACTCCAGTTACAACCTGGACGATAAAAGCGAGCGTGGTCGCACTCCCGAAGACATACCACCAACCGGCATCGCGCGGCACCAGGTGATGCATCGAAGGTCCGATGAGATCACTGATTCCAAGACGGTCATCGAACCAGCGCCACAGTCTGTGAAACATTTGCCTCCTCAGGAAAGTGCGGTCTGAATCGGAATTGGCGCCGACTCAATCTGGACTTCGCCGTTTAGGACTCGCGCGTTGTAGCGCGGCAACGGGTGTTGCGGCGGACCGGCGGCTACTTTGCCATCCTTGTAAAAGACTCCTCCATGACAAGGACACATGAAAAGCTCGGCCTCACTCATCCAGCGCACCGGGCAACCGAGATGAGTGCAATTAACCGAAAAGGCAATGAACTCGGTCTCGCTCTCACGCCTTAACCAGACGCCCGAACGCGCGGTGATTCCCGCCCAGGGCAATGACGACGGATCACTTATCGTGACGTTGACCGTCTTGCCGACAGCAAACTCCGTCACCTTTCCTACGGTGACCCAGGTTCGCGGGCTCTTGCGGAAAAGTGGAGCGAGGACAAAGCCCACGACCGGCACCGCGAGGATAGCGGTGCAGATTCCGGCGAGCGACAAACAAAGCTTTTCCAAAAATCCGCGGCGGCTGATCGCCGCCGGATCATCGATATGCGGCGAGTATGTCGGCGGTGAAGAGTTAGCGGTGGTGTTCATGGCGAATTTCAACGATCCAGCCGGCAAGGGCCGCAGCAAACAATCCCAGTCCGACGAGCGCGGTGACAAAGGAACTGATCAGACCCCAGAAGAGAAAAGTCAGTCCCATCGCCACTCCCGCGGGGAAATAGGTGGGTCGGGGCAAATGATTGTCAGGTAATTCCTCCCATGACGATGAGGTCGGCGTGATTGGCGGGGTTTCGTTAGTCATAAGGCATTTCGCGAAACGATCGTCGTCCTCAAGGCTGGGGTAGGAGGCGAAAACCAGCGGACCAGTTGTGAGAAGATTGCCGCAAGATAAATCAGGCACATCGGAACCCACATGAGCAGACCGCCGATTTGCTGATCTTTCTCCGGAGTCATTTCCCAGCCGTCGCGGATCAGCCCGAGCAACCCGAGCTGATCCACCGGCTGCATGTAGATCGCGCAGACCCGGACCGGAGAAAACGTCAGGATGATCCCGAGCATGCTACAGGCGGTGCAGGCGCTGAAAAGATAGCCGACGGCGGGGAGTGGGCTGAGCCGGTCCTGTTCGCGCGGGGCCAGCACCTGCCACCAAAAAAGTGAACCGAAAATGAGCAGCGACACACTTTGCAGGGCATAGATCGGGCGGGAGCTAACAGCTGCATTGCAAAATGTCGGCGCATGCCAGAGCCACATCGAGCCCACACCGGAAAGCCAGCCAATCCCTGAATGGAACAACCAGTTGGCTTTAGTCGTTAGGCTGAGATCCCGCGGCAGCGAAAGCAAAATGCAAACCGGCGCGACCAGGAGGAGCAAAATATGCTGGGCCATGTGCGCGCTAAAGAGATAACCGTCCGCCAGCGCACTCAGCGGCGAGGCCAGGGCGATCATGACAATGGCAAGGCCAAGGCAGAGAAAGAGGATTCCTCGCTGCCAACCAAAGAAGTATAAATAAAGTAAGATTGCGGCCAGACACCCGCCCAGGACGACCGGATTCCAGGACCATGCGGTAAGGAAGAAGTGCGAGGTTGTCATCGATTCAGCAAAGGCAGGAGATAGACCACAGTCAGGACCGCGACCCAGACGCCGTCGACGAAATGCCAGTAGTAACCGAATGCTTCAAGGAGCGAAGCGCGTCCTGCCTTGCGGAAGTCACCCGCGAAGGCCAGCCAAAGTAGAATCAGCATCGCGATCAAGCCGAAACAGACGTGCAGGCCGTGAAAGCCGGTGAGGGTAAAAAAACTCGATCCAAAAAGATTGGTACTTAGCCTCACTCCCTTTTCAAACAGCTCAAAATATTCCATTCCCTGGCCCACGATAAAGATCGTGCCGAGCACGATGGTGATCGTCAGCCAGGCGATCATTCCACCTTGCTTCTGCTTGCGAAGCGCGACCTCGGAGCGCCAAATCGTGAAACTGCTGGCAAAAAGGCAGGCGCTAAAAATTAGAGTCTTGGGAAGGTTAAGCTCGTTAGGCCCAGGACCCGGCGGTCGCTGCGCGTTATAATAAAGATAGGAGAGAATAAGAATCCCAAAGAACCCAATTTCGGAAAAGATAAAGGCGAGAATGTTTACCTTGTTCTTGTCCGGACGAGCAGCTACATCGTTGGGCGAACCGACCACCGGATCGGCGCGATCCGGATTCACCAGGTCCCAGAGCGGTCTCCGGCTAAGAATTGGCGGCAGACGATGGAAGTTTTCCGGCGGCGGCGGCGACCGCGTGGCCCATTCGAGGGTCCAGGCATTCCAGGGATTGTCCGCGGCCGGTTTTCCCCAGACCAGAGTGACGATGATGTTATAGACCAGGATCAGCGCTGCCAGAGTCATGAAGATTGCTCCCACGCTCGAGAGCACATTCATCCAAGTGTAATGCGGCAGGTCCGGGTAAGTGTAAACCCGCCGAGGCATCCCAAGCAGACCGAGAAAATGCTGGATGATGAAGGTCATGTTAAAGCCGATGACCATGAGCCAGAACGACCATTTCCCAAGGCGCTCGGATAACATCCGGCCGCTCATCTTCGGAAACCAGTATTGAATCGCACCGAGGATCGCGAAAACGATCAGACCCACTGCGACGAAATGAAAATGCGCGACCAGATAGTAACTGCCCTTGGTCTGCCAATCGAGCGCCGGCATTGCATGGCTGACTCCGGTCAACCCGGCGGGCACAAATTGCATAATCGCGGCGATACAAAAAAGCATTGGCGAATCGAACCGTAGCCGTCCCCCAACCATGGTCGCGGTCCAGTTAAGGACCTTCACACCGGTTGGGATCGCGATCAGCATCGAGGCAATGCCAAAGAACAGGTCAGCCGGGCGTCCCAGCCCAGTGGTAAACATGTGGTGCGCCCACACCCCAAGACTAAGAATAGCAATGACTACACTCGAGCCAGCGACAAACTCATAACCAAAGATCGGTTTGCGTGAGAAGACAGGGACAATCTCCGAGAGGATCCCGAAAGCCGGTAAGGCAAGAATATACACCTCGGGGTGACCGAAAGCCCAAAAGATATGTTGCCACATCACCGCAGATCCTCCGCCCGTGGGGACAAAGAAATGAGCGTCGAGCTGACGATCAATGAGCAGCATGACCAGCCCGGCGTTCAGCACGGGTAAGGCCGCGAGAACAATGAAAGCGTTGACAAAGTTGATCCAGGTAAAGAGCGGTAATCGGCGCAGAGTCATTCCTTTGGTCCGAAGACAAAGCACTGTCGCGATGATGTTAATCGCCGTGCCCACCGAACCAATTCCAAGGACAAGGAGTGCCGCGACCCAATAATCCACGCCTGCCTGTGAGGCATAAGGTGTCTCACTCAGTGGAGCATAGGCATACCAACCCACATTCGGAGCGCCGCCGGCCAGGATGCTGAAGTGGAGCAGGATCCCTCCAAAAGGGACGAGCCAGAAACTAAAGGCGTTGAGCCGCGGGAAGGCCATATCGCGCGCGCCGATCTGGAGCGGCAGGACATAGTTGATCAGGCCAAACACCGCGGGCATGGCGACGAGAAAGATCATCGTCGTGCCATGCATGGTGTAGATCTGGTTGTAAGTGTCCGGGTGAAGGAAATGATTGTTAGGCACGGCGAGCTGAATCCGGATCAAAAGCGCCTCGATCCCCCCCAGGACAAAGAAGACCAGCGCGGTAAGCAGATAGAGAATGCCAATCCGCTTATGATCGACGGTCGAAAGCCAGGCGAGACGATAGTGACTTCGCTCGTCCGGGCTAAGGATATCGCCGGGCGCAACCGTGGTCACCGCTTCGTTCATCGCAAAGTATTGAAGTAACTCATCAATCGCGTCAGTTGCTCGGGCGTAAAGTGATAGTTAGGCATAAGCACTCCAGGCTTGACTTGCTGCGGGTCTTCCAGCCAAAGGCGCAGATTTTCCGGGGTGTTATCGACCACACCGCTGCCAAGGATGCCGCGGCTGGCAAGATGAGTCAGATCGGGTCCCACACCTGCGCGCAGATCGGAAATGCCTTTGATCGCGTGGCAATTCACACAGCTCATCGCGCGAAAGAGAGTGAGACCCTGGGCCGCGACCGGGTCAGCAGGCAGTGTTGCAGGTTGTAACTGTGCCTGTTCCCATGCGGCAAAAGTGGCTGCATCTTCCGCCACCACCCGAAAGCGCATCCAGGTGTGTTGCACTCCGCAAAACTCAGTGCAGACGCCAGTGTAAGTCCCTGGCCTGGTTGGCTCCAGCCAGAGATAGTTCGGCCGGCCAGGAATCGCTTGAATCTTGCGACTGACCCCGGCGACCCAGAACTCGTGGACCACATCGGCGGATTCCAGGCGCACCGAAAAAGGTTTGCCGAGAGGAAGGTGAATCTCGTTTGCCACCACCGCACCCGAACCCGTGTAGCGAGCTTCCCACCAGAATTGATGACCGATCACGAGCAGATCGGGTCGGGCCGGCGGAGCTGGATCGACCGTGCTCATCGTCCGGGCGGTGAAGACGAAGAGAAAGACAACGATCGCGAGCGGGATCGCGGTCCAAACCAGTTCGATGGTCTTGTGACCGGCGATTTGCTTCGGATCGGGCTCGCCTTCCCGCCAGCGAAAACGAACCAAGCTATAAACAATCGTGCCGCCAACGGCGACGAAGATCAGGGTAAAAATAATCGTGGCGAGAATCCCGAGATCGAAGGTGGCCCGAGCGCCCGGCGATTGCGGATCAAACGCTCCAAGCAAGCCACTCACCGATTTCTCCTCATCTCTTTAGCGCTGCAGAATTGATCTCAGATCAGGCACTTCCGTCGACGCAGAAGCGCCACGGTCTGATCGATATCGAACCTCGGCTGAAGTTGCAATGCCGATCTTTGCAAAAAAGAAGAACACCTGTCCGGCCGATTAATCCCAGGCCGTGCCCTCCTCGGAGCTTTGTCGCAGAGATAAATTTTGCTCGGTGCTGCGATCGCTTTATCCGTTGCCGAAGTTGTTACCTTAGGAGTATGAATCCAACAGTCACGAAACTGGGTTAGCTCAAATACAGCTCGTGTAACTCCTCTGTGGCCACTGGGGCCGCGCCTCGTCTGTAACCGTGGCTCGGTTGTAGCCGCGTTCCCGAAGACGTCCCAACACAGTGAGGCGGCTACATTGGTGTCCCTCTTTTCCCTAACGGGGGCATTGCTTGCGGTTTGGCTTTTTTGCTTGCTTTGCGGGGTTTCTCCAAGGTAGAAAATCAGGCCCGCCTCCTTGCTTTCATCTCTTCCTGCCTCCTGACTAACAAACTTAGATGCCAAAAGACCCGATCACTTCAACTCAATCACGGCCCTGGACCGAAGCGGCGCGCCAAATGTGGGTTAGTAACTGGCTGCTAATATGCGCTAGCTCTCTGGTTGTTGGATCGGTCGTTCTGGTCTGGCTTAGGTTTCCTTACAGCTTCAACGTTGGGGGCTGGGAGTTACCCATCCAGGCGATCGTCCCGCATATTCATGAATTCTCTTATGGCTTCAACGGCATTGCGGTCCTGGCGATCGCCTTTTTCTTGCGCAAACGCTTTCGCTGGTCGCTTCTCCTCGGGGCCGCGATCCTGCTCACGCTTTGGCTGCTCGTCCCGGCTCGGATTACTTTTCATCAAGCCCCTTTGTTGCGCCGACTGAGCGAAGAAAACCAGGCCGTTCCAGCGATCAAGGCGTTCACCCGGAGTTTTATTCCCCAGAATCAAGATCAGAAGGAACAAACCCAAAAAGATCTCGACCCGGTGACGCTGCCAGGGCGCTCGGCTGCAGCGCTCTCGATCCTTGGGCCAGGTTGGTATTGTTTCGGTTTTGGCTCACTTCTCCTGGCTTCTTATGCAGTTAGTCGGCTGCCAGGTCGCCGGGTGAGATCGACCTTTATACTTATCGCTGTGCCCGTAAGTGTGCTGGGCATCCTCTCGGTGCCATCGGTTATTGGACACTACCATTATCATCGCGGCTCTCTGGCTCGCGCGGCAGGCCATAACGAGCAAGCGATTGCCAGTTACCGCAAGGCGATGCGATGGGACGGTTTTTACGCCGGCGGGATTGAAGTCTACGGCTTAATCGGGCAATTGGAGAAGCAGGCTGGCCGCGACCAAAGCTCAGCGGAAAGCTCGATCAGTCATGCTTTGGAGCTGCGGAGCAAAAAAGAGTATGAGCCGGCGATTTTCGAGCTGCAACGCGCCGCGGAAAAAAAACCTGCTCTTGCCAAGGCAGCCCGCCATGAAGCTTCGCGCATTCGCGCCGAGTGGGCGCTGGCGCGTTATCAGGCTGGGGCAATCGGCGCCGCGCTGACAAACTGGGAGCAGGCCTTGTCCGAGGACACGAAAGGGCGGCCGCTGAAGTCACAACCTTCTTTGCTCTACGTCCTTCCTTACCTTGCGCGTGGCAATTGTCAGCTCGGCCGCTACGAAGCTGGGTTGAAGGCTGCGACAGACTGGGCCGAAATCACTGGTGATCATCGCTCCCTGCAAGCCGACGCCTACTCGCTGGCCGCAGATTGTTCGGCAAAGCTGGGTCGCGACGCGGACGCCCGCCGCTACCAAAGTCTGTCTCTGGCGGGCAGCGGCATGTGACAAACGAGGCGCAGCGTTTAGCGCGGGTCGATTATTCGAGGGCCGCCTGGGCTGCGGCCAGCTTCGCAATTGGCACCCGGAACGGACTGCAACTGACATAGTTCAATCCCAGCCGGTGACAGAACTTCACGCTTTGCGGTTCCCCGCCATGTTCACCGCAGATCCCGAGCTTGATTTCTGGTCGCGTCTTTCGACCGAGGTCGCGGGCCATCTCCATCAGGCGTCCCACCCCTTTCTGATCGATCGAAGCAAAGGGATTGTTAGGCACAATATCGAGCTCAGCGTATTCCGGCAGGAAACTGCCGGAATCATCTCGACTCATGCCGAGGGTCGTCTGGGTCAGATCGTTTGTCCCGAAGCTGAAGAACTCGGCGTCTTTGGCAATCTCATCGGCAACCAGACTGGCGCGCGGAATTTCAATCATGGTGCCGACGAGATAGTTGAACCTGGTCTTTTTCTCCTTCGCGACCTGGGCGGCGACCCGGTGCACAATCTCGATCTGAAGTTTTAATTCCTTTGGAAATCCAACCAGCGGAATCATGATCTCTGGTCGCACTTTCCGGCCGCGTTTCTGGACCTGCGCGGCGGCTTCGAAGACCGCGCGCGCCTGCATCTCGGAAATCTCTGGAAAGGTGATTCCAAGCCGACAACCGCGATGCCCAAGCATCGGATTAAATTCATGCAGCTCATTGACTCGGCGGGCAATGATCTCGACCGGCACCTTCATTTTTTTCGCCAGATCGAGCTGCTGTTCTCCTTCATGCGGCAAAAACTCGTGCAGCGGCGGATCGAGAAAACGAATAGTTGCCGGCAATCCATCGAGCGCTTCGAAAATCCCGATGAAATCTTCCCGCTGATACGGGAGCAACTTGGCGAGCGCTCTGACCCGCTCTTTCTTATCCTGGGCGAGAATCATTTCGCGCATCGCGTCGATTCGATCGCCTTCAAAAAACATATGCTCGGTCCGGCAAAGCCCGATGCCGCGAGCGCCGAAGGCGACCGCGTTTTGAACCTGCTCGGGGGTATCGGCATTGGTCCGCACCTCCAGCTTGCGCGCGCGATCGACCCAGCTCATCAACCTGGCGAACTGCTGATAAGTCGCGCTCTTTTTTCCATCGAGCGAGCGTTCCACCAGGACCTGGACAATTTCTGAAGGCGCAGTCGGCACTTCGCCGGCAAAAACTTCTCCTGCGGTCCCATCAATCGAGATCGCGTCACCCTCGAGCAAGGTCGTGCCGCTCGCGGTCAAAGTGCGCCGTTGATAATCGATCTGCACTCCGGAGGCGCCGCAGACACAAACCTTGCCCATCTGCCGAGCGACCAGTGCGGCATGCGAGGAAACCCCGCCGCGCGAGGTAAGAATTCCTTCCGCGGCAATCATTCCGCGCAGGTCTTCCGGCGAGGTCTCAACCCGCGCGAGCAGGACCTTTTCACCGCGTTCCGAACGTTTCACTGCTTCCTCGGCGCTGAAGACAACACGTCCCGAGGCAGCGCCTGGCCCAGCCGGCAAGCCACTGGCGATTTTATTTGCAGACGCGATCGATTTGCGATCGAAGATCGGGGCAAGCAAATGGCCTAACGAATCCGCAGGGATGCGGCGGATTGCATCCTCTTTCGAGATCAGACGCTCGGCCACCATATCGACCGCGATGCGAACGGCGGCCAGCCCGGTGCGCTTGCCGTTGCGCGTCTGCAAAATGTAAAGGCGGTTATCTTCGACGGTGAACTCGAGGTCCTGCATGTCCTTGAAATGTTTCTCGAGAATCGCGCGCACTTTCATGAGCGACTTGTGCGCGGCCGGCATTTCCTGGGCGAGCTTGACCATCGGATGCGGCGTGCGCACGCCGGCAACTACATCTTCGCCCTGGGCATTGATCAAATATTCGCCGTAGAAGACCTTTTCACCGGTTGCCGGATCGCGGGTAAACGCGACCCCGGTCGCGCTGGTATCCCCCATGTTGCCAAAGACCATGGTCTGCACGTTGACCGCCGTGCCCCAGTCGTGAGGAATGCCATACTTACGGCGATACACGATCGCGCGGTCGTTACCCCAGGAACCGAAAACGGCCCCGATCGCGCCCCAAAGCTGGATGCGCGGATCCTGGGGGAACGATTTCCCCGCACGCTCCTTGATCAGCTGTTTGAATCGCCTAACGAGTTCCTTGAGATCGTCGACGGTTAATTTGACATCGGGAAAGTTGTGATTGCCATAGCGCTCGTCCTTGAGCAGTTCAATCACACTTTCAAATGGTTCATGATCTTCTCCCGGGCGTTTCTGCACCCCCATCACGACGTCGCCGTACATTTGCAAAAAACGACGATACGAATCCCAGGCAAACCGCGGGTTGTTGGTTTTGCGAGCTACGACTTCGACCACGGTGTCGTTCATTCCGAGATTCAGGATCGTATCCATCATCCCGGGCATTGAATCGCGCGCCCCGGAGCGGACTGAAACCAGAAGCGGCCGTTCCCGATCGCCAAATTTTTTCTCGACTGACTTTTCGACTTTGCCCAGCGCGGCTTCGACCTCGGCCTCCAGACCTTTGGGATAAGTCCGATTGTGTTCCGTGAAATAGGTGCAGACCTCGGTCGTGATCGTGAAGCCCGGAGGAACGGGCAGACCAATGCGGGTCATTTCGGCAAGGTTCGCGCCTTTTCCGCCAAGCAGCGGCTTCATGTTTCCGGCGCCATCCGCCTTGCCGTCACCGAAATAATAAACCCGGCGCGTCGACCTCGGCGGGCCTGACTTTGCCGCCTTTTTTTTCACGATCCTGCGCGTTGCTTTTGCGGCCGAGCGAGGCTTGCGAGGAGACGATTTTGGTGAGGTTTTCCTGGCCATGAGCGGATGCGATGACGAACTGTTTAGTGCGCGGGGCGCAAACTAAGGCGCGAGGTTCGAGTGTCAACGCGCCCGCAGGGAGATGGTGCTGGCTGACAGAGCACCCGTTAGGGCGAGAAACGCAAATTGCGGCGAGAGACCGTGAGCTAGCTTTCCGCCGGCTCGGAGGCGAGCACGTCATCGATCGCGTCCGCGAAATCATCCACCCCGGACATCGGGACGATGATCACGTTGCGATGGCCCTGGCTGTCCTCGGTGATGCGGAGGAATTTGCCCCGGCCATTTTCCCGCAGATCGATCGAGAAAAGCTTCCTCTCGATTTGCAACTCTCTTGTTTCAATAATGCTGTCCATTTTTGATCGGCGCGAATGTTAGGCCGGTGCTCAATCAAAAGGGAAGCAAAAATTTTCACCTAAAATTTACCCCGCCGTAACAGGGGCCGTTGATTATGGCCGAGCACTCAGCCGCGGTTTGGTTGTCGCCAATTCCGCCAGGCCAAAGAAAACCAGGAAATTACCTTCGGCGTGCCGGTCGCCGAGGTGTTCGCGGGCGTTTCGATGCGGAATCCTCATTTACGATCGCGAAGTCTACCTGCTGCTTGAATTGATCTACCCGCGCAACCACCACTTCCAACAAATCGCCGACCGCCAGACGCTTTTTCGATTGCCGGCCAACCAGGCGGCGGCGGGCTGGATCGAACGCATAAAAATCATCCTGGAGCGAGGAGACATGAACCAGACCGGTAAGCAGCACATCCGGCAGTTCGACCAGCAGTCCGTAGTTGCGAACCTCAATCACCACCGCGCGGAAGACCTGCGGATTTCTCTCCGTTAGCTGTCGTTGGAGAAATTCGAGTTTCTTGATCTTGACCGATTCCATCTCGGCATCGGCCGCCACGCGTTCCGTGACTGAGATGTGCTCGGCAATGCTGCTCAATTCTCCGACTCCGCGCCGGCCCCGTTTTTCGTTGCGCTCGATCAGGCTGCGATGCACGACCAGGTCCGCATACCGACGGATCGGGCTGGTGAAATGCGTGTAATTTGTTTTGGCCAAACCATAATGACCAATCGGCTGGATGGCATAACGAGCACGCTTCAGACTTTTCAAGAGTCCGATCTTTAATGCCTGTTCTTCGGGCCTCCCTCGAAAAGCCTCGATCAACCTTTGCAGTTCCTTGCGCTGAGTCAGGTCGCCGATCTCGAGACCGTAACTGTGCACCAACTCGCGATACTCCGCGAGCTTCTCGGGATCAGGATTCTCGTGGACGCGATAAATCGTCGGGATCAGTCGATTTTTTAGGTCCGCCGCGACCGCTTCGTTCGCTGCGAGCATGAATTCTTCGATCAACTGATGCGATTCGTCGTTCTCGACCCGCTCGAGGCTCAAAGGGCGACCCGTCTTGCGATCGAGGTTTACCTTGACCTCTGGAAAATCGAGATCGAGCGAGCCGCGAGCAAAGCGGCGCTGGCGCAACCGAGCGGCCAGCTCCCAGGCGAGATGCAGGCGCTTTCCAAGCTCATCGTTAGGCGGGGCGCGCAAAATCGCGTACGCCTCCTTATAGGTCAGCCGGCGCGCGCTCTGAATCATTGTCCGGGCAAAGCGCGCCTCCCTGGCTGCGCCATTCCTGGCCAGGCGAATGAAGACCGAATGAGTCAGCCTAACGACACCCGGATTGAGGCTGCAAACGCCGTTGCTCAGACGTTCCGGGAGCATCGGAATCACGCGGTCCGCCAGATAGACGCTGTTCCCCCGCCGGGCCGCTTCCCGGTCGAGCGCGCTTCCGGGAGTTACGTAGGCCGAGACATCCGCGATATGCACCCCCAGTTCCCACTCCCCGTCGGCCAGTCGCTCGACGTGGATTGCATCATCAAAATCCCGAGCGTCATCGGGATCGATGGTCACGATAAATTTCTCGCGCAGATCTTCGCGCTCTGCATGCGGGGCCGGATCGACCGTTTCCGGAATTTGGGCCGCCTCTTTCAGGACTTCCGATGGAAACTGGAGCGGCAGATCATATTTTCGGATGATCGAGAGCATGTCGACCCCGGGATCGGTCGCGCGGCCGAGCAACTCGATGATTTCGCCCTCGGGATTGACGTGACGCGAATCCCAGGCCTCCAGCCTAACGACGACCTTGTCTCCCGGCGCCAGCGATCGTTGCGTTTTCGGCAGAAGACGCGGCTGGACATAAATGTTGTGCGGGATCCGCGGATCATCCGGCACAACGTAAAAGAAATTTCGGGTTTGTTGCAGAGTGCCGACAATCGTGTCGTCGGCGCGCTCCAAAATCCGAATCACTCGTCCCTCCGCGCGCGCGCTCCCACCGCGCGCCCATGCGTAGGCCGCATCGCGGGTGATGCGCGCGACCACGCGGTCGCCATTCAACGCCGTGCCGGTGTTTTCCGCAGAAATAAAAACGTCACCGCCCTGTCCATCTTCACGGGCGAGAAAGCCGTAGCCCGCGGGATGAATCTGTAGCTTGCCGGTGACGAGGTCCGCCTCTCCCGGAAGAATGTAGCGATTCTTGCGAATCCGCGCGATCTCGCCCGAGCGCTCGAGTTCGCGGAGAACATCTTTGAGCTGCCGCCGCTCGGCGCTATGTAACTCGAGTTCACGCGACAATTCTTTGCCGTCGAGCGGCCGATAGCCTGGTCGCGTCAGCCAGGCGAGGATCCGCCTTTTCAAATCCGATTCCCGCTTCATTCCGCGAGCGAGCATCGAAGAAAGTGGCGCGATTGAAAGCGAACAATTTCCGCCTTCCACCAGCGGTCGAATAAAGCGGTGGCTGTGTTAGTCTGAAATCGGGATGAACGAGGTGGTGCGCTGGAAGATTGGCCAAAAAATCCTCGACTTAACAAACCAGGCAATCGTGATGGGCGTCCTTAATGTGACGCCCGATTCGTTTTCGGATGGCGGCAAATTCCTGGATTCGGCAATCGCGGTGAAACATGGCCAGGAAATGGCGGCAAACGGCGCCGCGATCATCGATGTCGGCGGGGAATCCACCCGGCCGGGCGCGGAGCCGGTTTCGCCTAACGACCAGATCGAGCGGGTGGGCCAGGTGATCGAAGAGCTCGCTCAATCGGTTGCGGCCGAAATTTCGATCGATACTTCGAGCGCGGAAGTGGCTCGCGCGGCGCTCGCGGCGGGGGCGACCATGATCAACGATGTGACCGGCGGGCGCGGCGACGATCGAATGTTCGCTCTGGCCGCGGAGACGGGTGCCGGGCTCATCCTGATGCACATGCAGGGACGCCCCGCGACGATGCAAATCGCGCCGACTTATCAGGATGTGGTGAGCGAAGTCGCGGAATTTTTTCGACAGCAATTTACCCGGGCGGTAC
>Ga0206945_1015_pt1 | contig 41513 bp, 29 predicted proteins | sample Alteio_BWOrgHeat_5_FD_152982 | JGI IMG/M metagenome (GOLD analysis project Ga0206945, IMG submission 152982) | Enriched cells from forest soil in Barre Woods Harvard Forest LTER site, Petersham, Massachusetts, United States -... | ecosystem: Environmental > Terrestrial > Soil > Temperate forest > O... | reverse complement strand
GGTATTGTCGCTTGAGCTTCATCAGGTCTTGCACGCTGAAAATCTCGTGCACCATGCAAGTGCCGTCCCACAGGATCATCTTTCGGCCGGTGACTTCCTCCAGATAGGCGCCCAAGTGTCTATCCGGGACGAACAGGATTTCGACGTCAGCCGGCACGCGCCGGATGACTTCTTCGGCGTTGCCACTGGTCACGATCCAGTCGGAGAGGGCCTTGGTGGCGGCGGTGCTGTTGATGTAGGTGACGGTTTGGAACTTGCGGCCGTTGATGCGGAGCATTTCCTGGTAGCGGGCCAGCTTGGGGGCTGGGCAGGATTCGGCGAGCGAGCAGCCCGCCTCCAAGTCCGGCAGCAACACTTTTTTCTTTGGATTCAGGATCTTCGCCGTCTCGGCCATGAAATGAACGCCGCAAAAGACGATGACCGGCGAATCGACTTTCGTCGCGGCGCGGGCGAGTTTCAGGCTGTCGCCGGTGACGTCGGCCAATTCCTGGATCTCGCCCTCCTGGTAATAGTGGGCGAGGATGGTGGCGCCGATCTTCTTCTTGAGGTCCTTGATTTCCTGAACAATATCGACGGCGGGAGGAGCTTGAGTGGCCATGGTCCGGGTTCCTTGTTTTTTTGGTGGCGGAGGAACAACCCACGCTAATCCATTGTATGGCGACCGCCGCGCGTGGTGTCATTGGTTTTCATCGTCATCTCGGATCATTCGCATATATTCTCTTTCATCGGCCTGCCGGGCGCGGTACGGTCCGATTCTCGAACTCGTCATTCCATAATCCACGGGCACGGCCGCCAATTCTCGCGCTCCGCCGGAGACCGAGCATGTTCGACCCTTATGACGATTGGCTCAGCATTCCCAAGGACCAGCGGCCGATCTCCGTCTATGCCATGCTCGGCATCACACCGAAGGAAACCGATCGCGCTGTGATCGAGAAGGCCGCGTCGATCCAGGCAGAACTCGTCAGCCAATACCTTTCAGGGCCTCACGCCGCCATCGCCGAACGCATCCTCAAGGAAATCGAGACGGCGAAGGTCGTGGTCCTCGACCCCGTCAAGCGCAAAGCGTACGACGCGCAGCACCGCAAACCCGCGGCAGGCAAAACCGAACAACCACAGGAAATTGCCAAAGACGATCAATCGGATCGAAAACGGCCGACGAAGACGGCTCCAAAGTCATCTCAATCGCGCCCATCTCGGGTCAAGAACAGAAAAGAACAAGAAGATGACCAGCACTCGCCCGATGAGAATGGCAACGAGTCAGCGGAAAAGAAGTCGCGGTTGCCGCCTATCCTGATTGTCTCCGGCGCGGCTTTCTTGCTGTTGTTAGTCGGCGGCGGAGTCGGGGCGTATTTCGCGTTCTTTCGAAAAGATGCACCGCCGACACCTGCGGTCGCGCAATCGACTACTCCACGCGATCTGCCCCCACCAACGTCCAATGTTTCGCCGAAAACCGAGCCGAATTCGAAACCACAGCCGACGACTGCGACGAAGCCGCCCGACACGCCAAAGCAACCCGAGCCTCAGCCCACCAAGCCCGCCGAAGTCGTCAAAGCGCCGCCGCCCAAGCCGCCCGAACCGGCCAAACCCGCACCAGCCCCGGTTGTCAGAATCCCGGTGCCTTCTGATTCGGACCAAGCCCGCGCTGAACAGGCCCTCAAGGAAACCTTCAAGGCCGAATACGCAAAAGCCAAACCGGAAGACAAGATCGCGCTGGCCGCCAAGTTCTTGCTGCCGGGCCAAGAGGATCGCAAGGATCCGGCGGCGTGGTTCGTGTCATTGCGTGAAGCGCGCGAACTGTCGGTGCAGGCCGCTCGGCCGCGACTCGCGCTCGCCGCCATCGACGAAATCGATCATTGGTTCGTGATCGATGCTCCGGAAATGCGCGTCAAAGCACTGGCCGACATTGCCGGCGCAAGCAGCGACACCGTCGCCGCCAGTGTCTATCGTCAGGCGATGAACTTGATCCAGCAAGCGTACGACAAGGACGACTATGCCGCAGCCAAACGATATGCCAGCGCCATCGAAGGCGCGGTCCGGGACAAGAATCTCAGCGAATTGCTCAATCTGGTCCGCATGCAAAAGACGGCCGTCGATGAATACGCAAAGGAACACGATCTCTATCTGCAGGCGCGAGCGAACTTGTCGAAGAACCCCGACAATCCCGAAGCGAATCTGACCGCCGGCACGCACCTCTGTTTTTTCCTTTCCGATTGGGCGCAAGGTCTGCCAATGCTGGCGAAGTGCAGCGACGCCAGCCTCAAGGAACAAGCGCGCAAGGACCTATCCCAGCCCCCGGATGTCGCCGGCCAACTTGCCGTCGCCGACGGCTGGTGGAGCCGGATTCAGCCGCTAAAAGAACGCGAACAGCGCAACGTCCGGAAATGGGCGCGGACCTGGTACGAACGCGCCGGCGCGCTGGCGACGGGTGCCGATCGGACCAAAGTCATCGAGCGCATTATCGAATCGCAGCGGGCCGAATACGCTCAATTCAAGCGCCTCATTCCCGGCAGTTTCCTCGGTCGCGGACCGGAAGACCACGTCTTGCTTCTACGCGAAGGCGGCGGCAATGCGAAATCGGAAGAAGCCATTGAGCGCGGCCTGGATTGGCTTGCCAAACATCAGTCGTCGACGGGCATCTGGTCCACGGACGGCTTTCAAAAGGCCAACAAGTGCGCGTGCGGCGACCGCGGCGAAAAGCACGACGTCGCGGGGACAGGCCTAGGCATCCTGACATTTGTCGGCGTCGGCGAAACCCACATGCACGGCAAGCATGCGGGAACGGTGGCCAAAGCGATGTACTACTTGATCAGTCAGCAACAGCAAAAGACAAAGGGCAATTTCCACGACAACGCATATGAAAACGCGATCGCCACGATTGCCATCGTCGAGTTGTATGGCTTGTCGCATGACGCGCGCTTGAAGCTGCCAGCCCAAGGCGCGATCAACTACATCGTGTATGCTCAGAATCGCAATGGAGGATGGGGCTACACGCCGGAGACCGAAAAGCCCGACATGTCCGTTTGCGGCTGGCAATTCACGGCGTTGAAAGCGGCGGTCTACGCCGGCTTGACCGTGCCCAAGGAAACGTTCACCCGCTTGTCCGGCTTCCTCGATAACGTCGCCGACCCGGCCGGCCTCGGTTACGGCTACAACATGCCCGGAAACACCGCCTCGACGTCGGCGGTCGGCCTGCTATGCCGCGAGTTTCTGGATTGGGGGCCCGGCCATCCCGGATTGATCAAGGCGATCGACTTTCTGCTTCGTACGGAAAATGTTCCGACGAAGGAAAAGACCAGCATCTACTCGGTCTTCTACATCACTCAGGTCGCGCATCATTACGGCGGCGAGCGCTGGGAGAGATGGAACACCAAGGTCCGCGACCTGCTGATCGATTTGCAGGACAAAGGCGCGGATCCAAAGCTGGCCCACCAGAAAGGAAGCTGGGGCCCGATGGGCGACGCTTGGGCCAAGCAGGGCGGGCGAATGGTCTATACATGCTTGGCGCTGCTGACGCTGGAAACCTATTACTATCACATACCGCTTTATGGTTATGGGCCGTACACGCTGCTTGACTAAGCATTTTCGAGGAATATCCAATGACCTCTCGCCGAACGTTTCTCAAAACCTCGGCAGCCCTCGCGGCGACTGCCGTATCGTATGATCGCATCCTCGGAGCGAATGAGACGATCACGGTCGGGCTGATTGGCACGGGCGGTCGCTGCCGGCAATTGCTCAAGTCGTTGCTCACGATCCAATCTGCGCACGTAATGGCGATATGCGACGTATGGGATGTGCATCTCGAGGCGACTCAGAAAATGCTGCCGGCGAAAGTGCCCTCGACGAAGCGCTACAAGGATGTGCTCGATAACAAGGACATCGCGGCGGTGTTGATCGCAGCGCCGGACCACTGGCACGTTCCGATCACCGTCGATGCGTGCAATGCGGACAAGGATGTGTACGTCGAGAAACCGCTCACGCACAATTTGGAAGAAGGCAAGTCCGTCATCGAAGCCCAAAACCGGAACAAGAAGATCGTACAAGTCGGCACGCAGCAGCGGAGCATGCCGCAAATGCAAAAAGGGCTGGAGATGGTGCGGGCCGGCAGGCTCGGCCGCATTCACAAGGTCCATCTCACCTGGAATCGCAATAGCGATCGCGTCCGCAAGAACCCGCTCGGCGTCAATCCGAGCAGCGTGGACTGGAAGGCATTTCTGGGCAACGCCAAGGAGCAGCCGTTCGACGAGTATCGCTTCCGCAATTGGCGCTGGTTCTGGGATTTCGGCGGCGGCCTGCTGACCGACTTGATGGTCCACCACATCGACATCGTTCACTGGTTCCTGAATCTCGATCATCCCGAGCGAGCGGTGACGACCGGTTCGTATCCGCTCGCCAAGGGAATCTGGGAAACGCCGGACACGATTCAAACCTTGCTCACCTATCCCGATGAGCTCCAAGTCCATTTTGAGGGAACATTCAGCAACGCCCACAACGCCGAGATGATCGAGTTGATGGGCGAGAAGGGCACGCTCTATCTCGATCGCGGCCGGCTCGAATTCACGCCGGAGCGCGGCCAGCCCGGCGCTGAGGAAATGGTCCTCGGCACGGGCAAAAAGGGCCTCGACTTCTACGACAAGCCCGACGGCGAATTGCTCCACCTGACCAACTGGCTTGAATGCATCGCGTCGCGCAATAAGCCGAATGCACCAGCCGAGGTCGGCGTCTCGGCGGCGAGCGCGGCACACCTTGGTAACATCGCCTATCGCGAAAACAAGGTCGCGAATTGGAGCTAAGTGTCCTCAGCGAGCTTCCAATTTTAGCCGCGAGGGGAGCTTGGCGACACGAGCGCGTTGAATCGCTCAGCGCGCTCGTGTCGCCAAGCTCCCCTCGCGGCTAAACATTAATCTGTGTTTGTCTAACGAATTTCTTGATGACACGAGTTCAGAGTCGCTGCCACGTATGCACCGCGACCGGTGAACCAACTGCCAGGATCGTCGAATATGGCGTCGCGCCTTGCATCACGCTCCAACTTGGGCCATACAGCATGGTCCAGTCGATGTCGATCGTCCAATCGTTAACTGGATACACGCGCCAAATTGGATGATCGACGCGATAACCGATCAATCGATCGCGCATCGTCCCGAAGCCCCATTCGTGCTCCTTGAAGAAATGCTCGATCGAGTCGGGCTTCGGCTCGAAAGCCGGCTTGGCCCCGGTCGCTGCAAGGACGTGTGCACGCTCACCGAATTCGATTCGATGCTCGACGTGGATGCGCTCCGGCTTCTCCATCACCACGCTACGCATCGGCGCCACGATGTATGACTCGTTGTAAAGCCAGTTGGCCATCGAGGCGACGAAGCGGCGCGCGATGAACTCGCGGATGAACACGACGCCGCGCTGCTCGTTGTGTCGGACGTAGAAACGCAGATTGAGTTCAGGGAAGTTGCGAAAGCCGGGCCAAGGCATGCCCAGCACTCGGGTATCGAAGAAGTCGAAGGCCACGAGGCTGACGAAGCATTGGCCGTCGCGTCTGTCGAATTCGAGGCCTGGCGGTAGGTGCGGGCGCAGCAGTTCCTCGGGCGCGGCGTAGGTCCCGAGAAAGAGGTTCGACCAGCGGGCGGTAAGGAATCGCATCGGGCCCTCCGCTATAATCTCCGTGAATTCTCTACGGGATTAACACGAGGCGGCAGGATGGCGGACGCATATCGGATCGTGGTTGGGCTGGAGGTCCATGTCCAGCTGCTCACCGCGACGAAGCTCTTTTGCGGCTGCAGCACCAAATTCGGCTTGCCGCCCAACGCCGCGACCTGCCCGGTTTGCCTCGGCCTGCCCGGATCGCTGCCGGTGATGAATCGTCGGGCGTTCGAGTTGGCCTTGCGCGGGGCGCTCGCCCTCAATTGTCAGATCGCCCGCTTCACCAAGTGGGACCGCAAGAATTACTGGTATCCGGATTTACCGAAGAATTACCAGATCAGCCAGTACGACCTGCCGATGAGCCACGATGGCTGGCTCGAGATCAACGTCGCACCGGATCCCAAGAAAGACTTCACTCCCAAACGCGTCGGCATCATCCGCGCTCATCTCGAAGAGGACGCCGGGAAACTGCTTCACGATGAAAGCGGTCGCGGCGGCGTCAGTCGCGTCGATTTGAATCGAACGGGCACGCCACTCTTGGAGATCGTCAGTAAGCCCGAGATGAATTCGCCGGCCGAGGCGGTGTCGTATCTGCAGGAAATGCGACTCTTGATGCGCGAGCTTGGCGTCTCCGACTGCGAGATGCAGGAAGGGAGTATGCGCTGCGACGCCAACGTGAACATCCACATTCCCGCGGACGGTGGGCACATCGCGACGCCGTTGGTCGAGGTGAAGAACCTCAACAGCATTCGCGCCGTCGAGCGCGCCATCGCTTACGAGGCCAAGCGGCAATTGGCGGCGTTCAACGATCCGCAAGATTCGGTTTACTATCGCAAGCGATTGGGTGAGATTTCGAAGGCAACGGCGGGCTGGGTCGATGAGAAGGGCGTGACGCGGATTCAGCGGCGGAAGGAGGAGGCGTCGGACTATCGCTATTTCCCGGAGCCGGACCTGGTGCCGATCGAAGTCGATGATGCGTGGCTCGAGCGCGTGAAGTCCGAAATGGGCGAACTGCCCTCGATGCAGCGCGAGCGGCTCCATTCGCACTACGGCCTTTCCGTTTACGACGCCAATGTGCTCTCGAGTCAGGGCCGGGCGACAGTCGCGTATTTCGAAGAAACCGTCAAACTCTGCGGCGACGCCAAGTCGGTCAGCAATTGGCTGACCAACCAGGTCTTGGCGACGCTTAATGAGCGCAAACAATCGATTGGCGATTTTCCCTTTAAGGCCCAGGCGCTGGCGGACCTGATCACGCAAGTCAAAGCCAAGGGCCTGAACAATCAGCGTGCCCGCGACGTGTATCTGAAGATGTTGGAGACCGGATCATCCGCGAGCCAGGCGGTTGCGGACCTGGGCATCCGTGAGATCTCCGAAGCCGAGCTGCGCGAGATCGTCCGTAAGGGGATTGCCACGAATGCAAAGGCCATCGCCGACTACAAGAAGGGCAACACCAAAGCCGCCGACCGCATCAAAGGCATGGTCATGAAGGAGACAAGCGGCATGGCCCGCATGGACCTCGTGCAGAAACTGCTCGAAGAGGAGTTGGCGGCTTCCTAGGTCGTGTGGACATGCAGCGGAGTCTCTAATCCTCGTCTTCGACTCGGCGCTCGCGATGCCTTGCTCGATCGCGCGGAGGATCAGCCCGGTAGGCGTCGCCTCGACGAGGAGGGTCCCTGAGGTCGCGATCGTTGTCCTCGTCGCGCCGGCGGCGCGGGCCGTCAAATTCGTCATCACTATGCATGCGGTCGCGCCGTGCATCTCGCATGTCCTGCAGAGCATCGATGAATTCTTTGTTCACACGGATCAGCGTAATTTCGCGATCCGTGATCTCATCCGGCCGAATTGTTTTGCCTTGAATGATGGCAATTGTGATGATGGATACGATCATCGACAGAACAAACGTAAAAGCAATAAAGGTGGGGACGTTATGAACGTCCTGCGGCTCCGCGGTTGCCGCCACAATCGCGGATGCGGCCAGCCAGACGGTAATAAAACCTGCCAATGCCAGGATGATCCACAGTACCCTCATTCCGAAATATCGTCGGTGTCGGTCGCAAAACGGTATTTCGACACTCATCTGCTTGGTGAGCACGAGCATCACGATCAAAGCGGGAAGCAAACCGACGAAGATAAGCAAATTAACCCATGAAGGATACCAACGGAAGTTCTTTTTGACGTGCGTTTCCGATGCTTCGCCGCACGCCATGCAGACGTCCGGTAATCGCGAAGCGTGCGTTTCGGCTTCGCGCAGTCGAATGCGCGCCATGATTTGCTTTGACTCCGCCGGTCAGAATCGCAATGAAGAATCCGGGCGCCGAACAGTAGCCGTTTCGAGTTCGCTCTGACTTACTGGGATTACACCCGGAGGGATTCGAACCCCCAACCCTCGGTTCCGAAGACCGATGCTCTATCCAGTTGAGCTACGGGTGCGGCTGAAGGAGATTCTATCGCGTCAGACATGACCGGCAAAGGGCACGCGGTCGCCGCTCATTGCCATTCCCAGGCCACGGCGAGCGCCGCCCAGGGCGTCAGCGGAAGCGTAAATAGAAATGGCCAACGCCAGCCGGATTGCACCGCCCATAACCATAGCGCCAGCGGGATCCAGGGAAAGACGCGGAGATAGGAATAGGTCCCGGCATATATCGAGTAGCTCGCGAGCACGGCAAGCGCTACACCCGCCCATCCGACCAGCAATGCCGACCAACTCGGGCGGAAGAGCGGCATCAGCAGGCACGCCACGACCTCCACTCCCAGACACGACAGAGCGATCAGGTGGATCGGCACGTGCGTCGAGTTGCCCATCGGTTCGCGCAAGCGCTGCATCAGTCCCTCGAGCGGCCATCCCATGTTGCCGTCCAACAGCGGCGACGCCCCGTACGCCTTCCACAACACGTACGCCCAGGCTCCCCACAGGATCGCCGCCATCATCGCCCCGGCAGCCCGCGACCAATCGCGCCCGCACATCGAAAGCAGCATCACGATCGCGACGATCGCCACGTTCTGCTCGCGCGCGAGCACCGCCAACATGCCCGACAACGTCATCCAGCCCACCGACCATTGGCACAGCCATGATGCGAGCAGCAAGACAACCGTAAATGTCGCCAGCGGATCGGTCAAATCGCGCAATGCCGGCGAGCCCGCGTTCACGGCCAGCGGCAGCAACAGTCCCCACCAGGCGTTTCGCTTGAAGCGAAGCGCGAGCACCGCTCCCAGTCCCGCCATTCCGGCAATGGCGAGCAAGTTTACCGCCGGCATCGCCCAAAAGAGCAACTCGGGATCGCCGCCGGTCAGGAGCCAGCATGCCGCCGGGTAGAGCAAGCGAACGTGCCGGCACGCCGGTTTGTCGATTTCCTCGGCATCGTGCCGACGCCAAGGATTGCGGGCCAAGGCATAGTAGAACTGCCCGTCGAATCCCGGCGGTTGGAAGCCGACGCGGACGTGCTCGAACGGCTTGTGCCCCACGCGATCGCGGCCGACGCAGACCAATGCCGATGGATCGCCCGCGAACTTCGGGACCGCGAGATAGCCGGCGACCATGCCAACGTGCAGCAGCAGCGCGACCAAGGCAGGACCGATCGGATTTTGCATGAGACCTTTGGGCATCGCTCCACAGGGTAAAGGATTTCCCGTTTAGGTCAATCCCAGCAGGCCGCGACGAAGCGGCACAAGCCGTCAAACGTCCATTTGACTGACCATCGAACTGGACATAACCTTGATTGACGACTTACGTCGAGCGGGGAAGCCGTGCGCATCAGGTCTCGATCATGGCCCAGTTGATCCTGCCTCCCATACGGGGAAATCAGTCACGAGCGGGCGCGGCCATCGCCGTCAGCGCGGCGTTCATTCCCGCCGCGGTGCTTGGCCTGTACGTACTGATGGGCCGAGGAGCTTCGCCGCTGTTTCTTGGCGCGGGGTTCGTGGCGTGCTTGATCGCGGGAGTCGTGGCGTCGCGTGCGGTCGGCCACCGGCCGTTCGCGTCGGCGCTCATCTGCGTTCCAGGCGCTGTCGGTTTCCTATTCCTATGGCTGGCGAAGCCGGCTCAAAGCGATATAGTCGGTCACTTCCTGTCGGGACTGCTGGTGCTGACGCCAACGGGGTTGTTTTCCGCCTACGTCTTGCTGGCGACGGAAGCCCCAGTCCTTCGGCGGGCCTGCGCCCTGGCGCGGCAGCTTGCGGCGCGCTCCGATCTGCCGATCGACATGAACGCCTGTCGGCAGCTTCCCGAAGTCAAGAACCTGCGCGAGGCGATGCGGACCGAAGCAGCCCCCGCGCTGGCCCTGCTCGCCCACGACAAACCTACGGTGCGCCTGGCCGCGTTGACCGCATTGGAGCATCGCCGCCAATGGCGCGTCGGCGAAGCAAATGTCGTGTTGACGATCGCGCGGACCGACCCTCAGCCGGAGGTCCGAGCGGCCGCGGTCTTGGCTCTGGCGGGCGTGCAGCAGCGTTTGGTCCTCGAGGAAATGGCCGAGTGTCTCCGCGATGGCGCGCCGGTCGTGCGGAACGCGGCGGCTTCCGCCCTGCTTTGGGATTGCGAGCGCCGCTGGATCTGGGCGCGCCATGCCGTCCACGAGGCGCTTGCCGATCCGCGCTTCCAGCGCGACGGAGCGCTGGCGTTGAGCAGCGGTACGTTCAGCGCTGCGGCCGTCTCCGACCTCATCGCATGGGCGACCGAAGCCGGTACGCTGGGGCAGCGTGCGACGCAGACCTTGGCCCGACACTACGCTCAGCGGCTGGCCGAAGGCCTTGAGCCGGCGCTGATCGCGCAATTGTCCCGACACGTCGCCGATGAGCGAACCCCGGCGATCTTGCGCATCGAGCTGGCACAGCTATTGCGTCAGCACGTTCCCATGCCGCGAGACCTTTCGATCCAGTTGCTCGATCCCGCCAATCCGTCGTCGCTGCGGTTACTCGCCGTCGAGCAGTTGTTGCAATCGGGCCCAGATAAGCGGGCGATCGAATCGCTGCGTCAGATTGCTCACCAACCGAACCGGGAACTGGCCCTTCAAGCCGCAGTGATCGTGCAGAAGTACCTGCGCATCGATCTGGGATTGGAGTTAGGCCAGCCGACTCCCGCATATCACACGCGACAGGCCGCCGAGGTCACGCGGCGCGTCATCCAGTGGGCCTCGGAGAAGCAGAATGAAGAGCGGACCGTCGTCGCCGCGCCGGAACCGGAACCTGAACTTCAACCCACCGCGCCGAGCGCATCGCCCCTCCTCTGGGACTCCCTTGTCGCGCCACCGGCCCCCAAGCCAGCTGTCCAAGACCCAGCACCCGCCGAAAAATTCGCCCCACTCGAATGGGATTGATTGGCGCTTTGTCAACCGATCACCACGCGCGGTCGTTTCTTATGGTCCGGTTCGTGGCGGCGCAGTAGGTCGTTAACCAGGAATGGAATATTGCCTTCGCCGAAGAGCAGGAACTTCAAGTTCGCGGCCAGGGCGTTTTGGTCGGACCAGCCGAAGTGGATTTCCGGAGGCTGGCCGACCTTCGAGAACTCGTGCGCGATGGCGAAGAGGACGTGGGCGACAGAGACGCAGCGGGTGACGCGCACCATGTATCGTCCCGGCGTTTTCTGAATTTCGATGAGCGGCCGGTGCGAGAAATCGCTGGCGTCGCCGACGATCACTTCGACGAATATCAGCGGCACTTCTCGATCAAACCTGCGAATTTGGCGGATCGACGCTTCCTTGTCGTCGGGATTGACGCGACCGCCCGGGTGGATCGGCACCATGATCGAGCACTCGAGCCGCTGGATCTCCTCCCAGAGATTGCGGCATTCGTCGGATGCGAACTCGAAACCATCGAAGCGGAACTCTCGAGCTCGATACCAGCGCGATGCCAGCGACGTGACGATGATGGCGACGATGAACAGCCCCGCGATCAAGAGGCATCCGGGATGGTAAATGACAATCCCCAGCGTCATCGCCGCCAGCACGGCCGTGATTGCCGCGGGAGGGAGTGCGGCGACGAGTCCGAGCAACCGGCCGCGGCGGCGGATATCCAGAGTCGAGGCGAACGCGGCACTGGTCATGAGCGTGAGGACGCTCACCGCGTAGGCGCTTCGTTGCGAATCAACGCTGGCACGAAAAACGATCGTGACGATCAGATTGATGCACGTAAAGACATGGAAGATGAATCCGATCGAATATGCCCAGCGCAGCTCCATGCCATAGCGCAGCAGGAACTGGGGCAGCAAGCTTCTCATCCCCAGCGTCACGCTCGCTCCGGCAAGACAGAGGACCAGGACCGTGACGATGTCGTAAGCCGTGCCGAATTCCGGTCCAAATAGCGGATTGACCGCGCTCGCTTCGATCCCTTCCGTCAGCGCCTCACCATGGGCGATTGCAGCTATGGCCCGTTCGTGGCCACGGCCGCCGGCCAGAAGACTGCCCGGGGCCATGAGCAAGGTGGTCACGAGAGCCGAGCCGAGCAGGAGCACGCTCATGATCAATACCGCGGTAAGCATCAATTTGCGTGTTCGAATGGTTTGCTCGCGACGTTCGCCGCGAATCAACGGCACGGCCGCCATGCTCATCTCGAAGCCGCTCAAACCGAGGGCCATTTTCGGCAGCAGGTAAAGACACATACGGATGAGCGATCCCGGATCACTTCGCGCCCAGAGCGGCTTGTCGATGCCCCACTCCCCCGCTTGGATAGCGCTCCACCACTGTTCGATGATCGGCGTGTGCCGCGCCAGGTATAGCATTCCGCTGCCGATGATGATCGCGGTGAGCAGCAAGTAGAACGCGACGAATACGCCGGCGACGCGCATCAAGCGACGAGTGAATCCGCTGCCGCCCACCATCCAAAACAAGATGGACAGGATCAAGAGAAGGATGGTCGTGACGAGCTGGCGATTCCAGAGTTCCCAGAACCAGTGCCACACCGAGTTGTTCGATATCGGCTTGAGGCGCTGACCGGCTTGCGCGAGGTCGTCGAGCGCCCGCTGCCAGCCGGGAACCGAGTTTCCCAAAACGTGAACCGAGGCGTCGGCCGTCGAGAGCGTCCGGGTGAATACGAAATTCGTGGCAGCGAAGCCCAACAAGATCAATACGAGTACCTTGCCGCGCCAGCCGGGGATCAAACGCTCAAGCATCCCAAACGAGCCCTGCCCGGGATTCGCCCTCCCGGCGACGTAGGCGTACACCGGCAGCGCTCCCAGGCAGGTCAATAGGACGACGGCAGCAGTCGCCAATGGCGCCAGCAAACCGGCGGCCTCCGAGGCAATCGACGGTTGATAGGCCAACGTGCTGAAGTAGTCCAGGCCCACCAGCCCCAGCACGACAGGCCAAGACGCCTGATACGTCGGTGTTTTTGCGGTGGAGTCTTCGGCGGTCATCGATCCTCCCGTCGCCGAGAGCAACGACGAGGCCCTCGAAAGCGATGAGATTTAATGATTCGGCGCGAGTCAAACCGCCTCGCGCCATTTGTACGAAAAAAATCTTCCAATTGGTTTGACTGTAACGATTTTTCGGCCTATAGTTCCTCGCCAACCCTGGAATGGCGACCGCAATCGGCGTGTTTTGGCATGGATGTAGCGAAAAACACGGCTGATTCGAAGGTCCTCTAAGCCCAACGCGGGGAGGAGGACTGACCACCGTTCCCGGTTTTGCCCCAAGACTCGCTTCGTGTCGCGGATTCGCCGACGATGACCCGACGCGTGTTGCACATGTCGTCCTGAGATTGCTTCCCGTCACCTTGCCTTCGGGATTTGGGCTCCCAAGTCCAAACCCGACCCCCTCAAGCGCTCGTCGCCCGGATCGACGATCGTCTGCGGTACTTTGCCATCCAACGGGGATGCATCAAACAAAAGGTGACACCATGCGACGTGCAATTCAAATCCTTAGGTCGCTCTGCTCGGATTCAACTCACTCGCAACTCAGCCGCCGGCCGCTCGTTTTGGAAGCTCTCGAAGAGCGAGCTCAGCCCGCCGCAAGTATCCCGACGCTCGGCACGGCAGGGCAGTTTGCCGTTCTTGGCTTGCGCGGGACCGATGTTTTCGATGACGAAGTGACCGTCACCGGGGATGAGGGCGTATCGCGCGGGGGCTTCATCCTGAATCAACGCCACTCCATGATCAATGGCAACGTCCAGGAATACGGCAAGAATGAATACGGCGGACGCGGCGGCCTGAGCGGCAGCGTCAACGTCAATCCGACCTTGCTCACGCAGGCGGATGCCGACGCCGCGACCGCCTCCGACGCGGCCGCAGCCCTGGCGCCGACGCAAACGTTCAAGTCGATCAACAAAGCGACGACGATCCAGGGAAACGGCGGACTCAACGTCATCAATATCAACGGCGACATTCATGAGTCGTTGACGCTTTCCGGCGGCCCCAACGACGTCTTCATCATCAACGTCAAAGGCGATCTCTCACTCGATCACAAAGATTCGCTGGCGCTGAGCGGCGGTGTGACGGCCAATGACGTCTTATTCAACTTCGTCGGCCGGCATGGAAACATCAGCGTCCATTCGGGCGCGGTCGTGAACGGCACGTTGCTGGCGCCGCGATACAACGTCGAGCTCGGCGGAACCGTAAACGGCGAGGTCATCGCGGGCGGCGAAGTCATCGAGATGCATCACAACGCAGTCGTCAATCAAGTCTCCTTCAACGGTGCCGGCAGTAATACGGTGATCGGACTTGCCGGCTTCGTGTTCAACGATCTCAACGGCAACGGAACGATGGATTCCGGCGAACCCGGAATGGCGGGCGTCGTCGTGACGTTGACGGGCACGGCGGCTGACGGCACGACAGTCAGTCTGGTCGCCACGACCGACGTCAATGGCTTCTACAGCTTTACCGGTCTTAGCGCGGGAACCTACTCGCTCCAGCGCACGCCGCCGGCGAGCTTCTTCAACGGCGGCGGCACCGTCGGCACGGTCAACGGCGTTCAGGACGGCACGATCCAGTCCGACGGCACGATCGGCCAGATTTCCTACCAGGCCGGCGGCGTCGGCGGCGGCTACAACTTCGCGGAATTGCCGGTCCCGCTCGATTGATTCGTGCAATCGCATGCAGCCAACCATCGGCGCACTCCAAGAGCAACCGGGGGCAATGATGCCCCCGGTTTGTTTTGCGCCGACGGCATGGTTTCAAGGTAGACCGGTCGCTCCGCAATCCCGCCACCACTCCGAATGTCCGGAAATGTCCGGAATTGTCCGCGCCCCGAGAGATTCTGCCCTCCACCCGCCACGCACCATCCGCCACATTTCACTCCGTGGCCGGAATTGGCCGGATTTGGCAGGGTTTAGGCCGGTGGTCGTTTCCATTTTTTTTCCTGCTCCGCTCCTCCCGGTTGATCGACGTCCGCGATTTTTTTATTTTTTTTCGAGCCTCCCTCCCTTCGGAGATGTCATTCGCTCGTTCGTTTTTCTCATGGCGCGCTCCCTCCTCAACTCGAAGCGGTCGCCCTGGGCTTCGACGCCACGGATCGGGAAAAGTTCCAACAAAATCTTCGACGATTTTGCCAGTTACCGAAGGCCGATCATGTCGACGTCGCCCTTCGCCCGTGAATCGTAGGGCTTACCGATAATCCAAGTCAAGCGGCGAGTGAACTTCGTCTCCAAGATCGCCAATATCGTCATTATCGCCAGCGCGCTGAGACAGCGAACACTCGCGGCAAATAGTAGAGGTCAACAAATGTGGTACGACATTAAGTAAAGTGTCACCGGCGCCGATTCGGACAGGTGTCGCCGCGTAATCTAGGCTTGGCATGGCGCTGTCGATCGCACGACGTCTAACCTCGCTGACGCATCGGGTTAGTGTCGCGAGTCCACACTTACCCAAACCGTCAGCGAGGATAGAACCAAAGCATGCCCACCAGATTTGAGACAATAACCACCTGCGCCATTGTCCGCGTTCATAATTTCGGTGTGGGGTACAAGGCGAAACCATGAGCAAATCCACTCCTTACATTCTCGTCATCGATCAGGGAACAACGAGCACGCGCGCCGTCGTGTTCGATGATTCCTGCCGTGCCTGCGGGAATGCCAGCCGCGAAATCCGCCAGCATTATCCCCAGCCGGGATGGGTCGAGCACGACGCCGAGGAAATCTGGAATACCGTTCAAGCGACGATACCGGAAGCATTGTCGGCCGCCGGAATCGCTCCGAATCAAATCGCGGCCATTGGTCTTTCCAATCAGCGTGAGACGGTGGTTGTTTGGGATCGCAAAAGCGGCCGCCCGATGGCTCGTGCGATCGTGTGGCAAGACCGGCGCACTGCGCCATTCTGCCGGGAACGTCAGTCCGATGAGAAATGGCTGACCGAGCGAACCGGTTTGGTCCTCGATCCCTATTTCTCGGCGACGAAGTTGAATTGGCTGCTGACTCAGAACCCGGAATGGCGGGCGCGTCTCGGACGCGGCGAGTTGGCTTGCGGAACCATCGATAGTTTCCTGCTCTTTCGACTCACCGGCGGGGCAGTGTATGCAACGGATGTGACCAACGCGAGTCGCACGCTCTTGCTCAACCTGCGCACGACCGCGTGGGATGAGGAATTGTGCCGGTACTTTGATATCCCCTTGAATCGTCTCCCCATCGTTCAGCCCAGCGCATCCGACTACGGCACAACTCGCGGCTTGACCGTTTTGCCCGATGGCATTCCCATCCGCGGCGTGGCGGGCGATCAACAGGCCGCGCTATTCGGACAAGCCGCATTTACCCCCGGCCAATCGAAATGCACCTACGGAACCGGTGCGTTCTTCCTGCTTCACACGGGCACGACAGCCGTTGTGTCGCAACAACGATTGCTCAGCACGGTCGCGGCAACCACCGATTCGACGCCGCAATATGCGTTGGAAGGCAGCGTGTTCGTTGCCGGCGCCGCCATTCAATGGCTACGTGAGGGACTTCAATTAATCACAACTGCGAACGAGTCCGAGGCACTGGCGACGGCGAGTGACGACAGTCTGCCGGTCGTGTTTGTACCGGGATTTGTCGGCCTGGGAGCGCCGCATTGGTACGCCGAGGCGCGTGGAGCGCTATTGGGGCTGACGCGGAACACGGGGCCAGCCGAATTGGCCCGCGCAGCCCTCGAAGGCGTCGCATTTCAGGTCGCGGACCTGATCGAAGCCGCCGCGAAAGACGCCGGGACGCCACTCCACGATTTGCGGGCTGACGGCGGCATGGCCCGAAATAGCTGGTTCCTTCAGCGGCAAGCCGACATTCTCGGCCTGCCCGTGCTGCAGGCCAGCCAGAGTGAAGCCACGGCAATGGGTGCAGCGTTCCTGGCGGGACTACGAGCGGGAGTCTGGTCATCCCTCGACCAACTGCGCCAATTCGCCACCACAACCCGCCGCTTCGAGCCTCGCTGGGGACCGGCCGAACGGACAGCCAAGTTGCGGCGCTGGCGAGCGGCCGTGCAAGCGGTCATTGGTTTTGCGCGGGATTCTTAAGCCTCTTTTGCGGTCTGGTCTCCCTACGAGAGCGGTGTCTCGAATCGAAGTTTGCTCAACGCAAGACTCGAAAACAATTGACCACGAGCCGCCTAGGTTTGCTGGCTATAATCAACAGAGATGCAAACTTGGTGTCCGAGAAAAACTGGGGCGATGAGCCGCGCGATGTGACGACGTGCGACATCTGAAATGGAGCGGTACTGTCAATGATCGACCACATAATAAACCTGACCGAAGGAATCGTGAATGGCACAATCAAGGGTGGCGACCTCTTCCGCGTCCACAAGGAGATCTATCGTGAATTGCAGGGGATTTCCGCGAATCAGTTCGCGCAGAACCACCAGATCGAGTTCACGATGGCGCGCGGAATGTTCGAGCACCTAAGCTACCCGAACGCGCACGAGGTCATTGACGGGACGAAGGTGATGAACGCCGCCAAGCGACTGCGCCCCGTCCTCGATCACTACCTCGACCCCAAGCCAACGACGCCGCAGGTGCCGACGCATTTCAATTTCACAACGATCGGAGGAACCAATCATATGGGCGACAAGATCAACATCACCGGCAACGTGACAGGCTCGGCCGTGGGCTCGCACGCCACCCTCAAGGCGCGGGACATCGTCACGCAGATAAGGCAGTCGGGCCTTCTCGGCGAAGACATACAGAAGGCGTTTGCGGACGCGGCGGAAGCGCTGGATGCTCTTGAGGCTTCCGATGGCACAAAGGAAGACGTGGCCGATGACCTAGAGAAACTGAAGAAAGAGTTGGAAAAGCCGACGAAGGACGATGGCCGCATCAAGACAATCTGGGACCGCATCAACTCCGTTGCCTCGACGGTGGCGACTGCACTGTCGGCGGCGGCCACCATTGCTAGTATTGTGCTCGCAGCCAAGTGACGAGTGGTAATCCTGGCGGCGGCTGTCGTCCTTCTTGGAGTGTCAAGCATGAGCGACAACGGGGAAAGCCCAGAGGTCATCGCGCGGCTGCTAAACGGTCTGTCTGCTGAGGAGCTGGCCCGGATCCGCGTACTGCTCGAGAGGCCGATTCAAGGGTCGCCCATGTCCGTCTCCATCAGCGGCCCGGCCATTGGCTGCGCGATCGGCCCGAACGCGGCGGTGAGTGCTAGGGATATCGTCACGGCACTTGGCGGGCAACCGACCGACGAACGCCAGCTGGCCACGGATCGGCTTTGGCGTGCGCTCTCGAAGCGCAATCTCGCCGATCCCGGGGCCGTCGACTTCGGTCAGACCGTCTACGCGAAGCGAATGCAGCTGACGGATGCGCTTGGACGGCCGGTGGCGATCAGGACTGTTGGGTTCTTCCTGGCGCAGATGCCCGCGCCGCTGGTCCGTGAGCCCGATTTGAACCGATTCATGGCCTGGATGGACGTAAACAAGCGGATCTACCCGCCAATTCGGGTCCCGTATTTCCTCCCCGGTATGTTCCCTCAACGGATCTCCAAAGCCGTTGTTTGGCACAACGGCAACCTGCCTCGCTTCCCTCAGGGCAACCAGCATTATTTCACTTATTTGGCCGCCGAGATCGACGAAGGCTTCATCGAGTACGGGTTCTGCGCAGGAGCCGTAATCAAGCCACACGAGAATGGCGTGTACTTCTCTCGAGCGATTGCTGGATTCATGTGCTTCCTCCAGTTCATCCGCGACTTGGCCGGAACGTTTGGCGGCGACGCGGCGGTAGTCTCCGTGGGGTTAGCGCTGCGCGGGACGACCGGTACCGTGCTGAAGGAGTTCGCCGACCCAAACGTCGAGGCGATGTGCGCAACTTCGCCTATTGTGAAACCCAGCTTCCTCTGGACTCGGCCAGCTGACGGTGCCGACTGGTCCCCCGATGCAGTGGCGCGAGCTGCGTCAGTCGAGTTGCTCGATCACTGGTCCATCCTGCCGCCGCCTGGAGCGGAAGAGCCGGAGTTCAGCGGCGGGAAGTACACCGGACGGTATTACAGGTACTATTGCGCTGGTCAGTGGGCTTGAGCGTCGCCAGGCCCCATCGCCCCCGGGCGGGGGAACCGACTGCCTGTAGTTCTGGCGGGGCGTCTGCGCGGCTTGCCAATAGAGGCTCGCGGCGGGGTAGGACGGCCGGCAGATGATCGTGTTCCAAAAGGCCGAGTTGAGCGATGCACGCCGGTGGCGACACGTGGGTGGCACGCCTCGCGTTGTGGCACGGTTTCCCGACTGTGCCATTCGACTGACCGAAGGTCTCCATTTTTTGAATAGCTAAGCGCAGATCCCTATTCTTTGCAAGAAACTTGATCGGCATACCACACATACGACTTCGGCGAGGCAGGAGACTTGCTGTCGAGCGATGATGGGCAGCTGCGATGTTCTTCATTAACTCAGGCGGTCGCCGGCCTTACCGCGTTATTGCTCCCCCACGGCTAGCTGGCTGTGTCAACAAAAACGTCATCAAAGACTGATTTGAATAAATACCGCGTGCGAAAATCGCTTCCCAGCAATTTGGACCGAATTCGCGCGTGAAATTTTCTTCATCTATGCGGTGCTTATCGTCAAGGTCGGAGTACTTGTAGCCAGCAACTGCAATGCTTCTTTCCACCCTTCGATGCTCTGCCCTGAGCAGGGACGCGAAGTGCCTCTCCAAATCCCGTCGAATACCCAACTTATCAAAATGACTGTCGCATGTGTCTCTGTCATTAGAGCTCATATTTGGTGCATCAAAAACGAATTCAAACAGTGGAACGTAGAAAATCTCTGTCCGTTCCGGAACGATCTTCAAATGCACGAAGGGAAGTCCTAGGAAACGATCGTAATAAGGATGGAGAAACAATCGAACGCCGGCTTGATTCCAAATGTCCTTATCTTTTACCCGATTGCAGTCCGGGCAGCTCGGAACTAGATTGACAGAAAAAAAACTGAATTCTGGAAATACCGAACGGGGAAGAAAATGGTCGATCTGCGAAGGTGGGCGCGTGCGCCCACAATAAGGACAGCGATCAAAACCACATCTGCGGATGGCATCACGGAACTCCTTGGCCTCGTTGGCATCGCTATCATAAACTCCGTGAACTTTCTCAAGTAAGTGCCCAAATCCCGCTGGTCGCGGATTGAATCGCCGCAGTTTTGGAGCCATCCGTTCGTAGTGACGAAATCTTGCCGCCAGTTTCCGAAAGAATGCCTTCTTGGTCACCGGCGGATGAACGTTTGCTAGCAACCTATGGTGGATGTCTATTGTCGCTAACCGCGGAGCTACTAACTGTCTCATTGCTGGCTATCCCTTTGACCAGATCGCTTAGCAAACGCATTGCGCAAGTATGTCAACGCCTCAGAATTGAATGAGCCGCCATAGGCACTCTTAAAGCTCTCAAAGTCCCGTCCTTGTCCCACCAGCGAATCAAGCCATTCTTCAAACGGCTTTCTTTCCGTGATGTTGTCGAAAACAAGATTAGCAATTTCCGACAGATCGGCTCCGAAAGTTTCGATCGACGGGGGCCGAATATCGACTTCGCCATGCCCACCATCGTAGAAAACGCGAACATTGCGCGATGGATACTCGCGCGCCACGAATTCGGAATGTGTTGCAAGTACTGCATACGACTCAAAAAGATCAAGCAAGGTGGAAAGCATTCGTAAGTATGCGACAATCAGGTTGGGATGGAGGCAAAGTTCCGGCTCATCGATGATAATAAGCGACGCAGAGTCGATGGCCGCTACGACGGTAAATGCCATGAATACAAACATCGCCTGACCGGCGCTAAAGCGCGTAATGAGCCCATCCTTGCTGGAGAAGCTGATCGTTCCGGTTAATGTCGCGAAATTCAGCGCCTCTAAGGTTTGCTGTGGGTGTTGAAGAACACTTTCGTCAATCTTAAGAAATGGCTTGTCGCGAAATACTGTCGAAATGTTTTCGGAGATAAAATGCGGAGGCAAATCGCTTTGCAAAGGTACGAGTATGCTTTCATATGCTAGCCCATCCCGCAATACCCTCAGCAGCAATGGCAGTTTCGGCCGGGACTTGTTTGTTTTGGCAAGGTCAAACTGAATGATCGTGGTTAGAGCATGCCAGGTCTTTTCCCAAGCTAGGCTGGGTCCTCCCCACCCATTTTCCGTTCGGAAGCCGCAATAATGATACTGCTTTACTCGGTCAACATTGGAATGCGGGGGCCCTGGGGCGCGGACTGGGAAACGCTCAAATGGGCTAAAAGACACTGTGACAACGGATCGAAACGGCGGAAAGCGATCCAACCGATTATCAGAAAACGGCTCACCAGCGGCAGATGTTTCAATTCCGAAAAGGCTGTCAATCAGGGAAAGAAGCGTCTGCGTTTTGCCGAGTCCATTTTTTCCAATAAGAACAATTGTCCTGGTCGGCAGGATAGAATCACGATCAAAACGAAATTCAATCACGTGAGGTGAGGCGAAGCGATCGCCCTTGAACGTTAAAGTGAAATTAAATCGTGTTGGATTGAGATCGTCCGCGTACAGTAGATCGCGAGCACCTCCGTAGCCTCGCGTTGCGTCTTTGCCCCTCAAAAGGGAAATGGAAAACGCTGGATTAGACCGAAGCTCAAGATCAGGCGATTCTGGCCATTTATGCTCCAAGTAGACGACATCGTGAAGTTGTGAAAGAACGCTTTCCCAGTCATCGCGGTCGGGCAAATGCCGTTTTAGATTCTCATAGTAATTTAGTCCCACACCGAGCGAAATAAATTTTCGCTCGCCAAAGGTTACGGGGTGCCAGCCGTCATGCGTGGGCGGAACCTTTTCCAAAATCTCGCTAGATCGTGATTCGTCCTCGATGAAGATCCGAGCTCGGCCAAGGAGCTGAGTCTTGGTCGGCGTGACCGAATAGACGCTGAAAGTTGTCTTTAGGTCGTAATCGTCCCAGGAATCCTTTGTCAAAAAGACCGCCGTTTTTTTACTCAGCGCGAGCGACACTATTCCGTGCGCGTCGGTTATATAGAAAATGGGTATAGGCATGTTGCGCTCGGCCAATTGTTATGCTGACCGCTTTGGGTGAGCATGGGTGAGACGACAATTCCCAAAAGCTAACTCCTTCGTCGCCGATTTAGAAGTTGAACACATGCTCACTCAAGGCGTTGAACATGCACCCGACCGAGCCGATTGAATCGACGCCCTGTAGCGAAACCTAGCTCGTTCAAATGTCCGAAGGTCTCCATTTTTTGGGCTAAGGGCACATCCCTATTGGTTGCAGGAATTTTATCGACGTGCGGCACAAAAGACTCCGGCGAGGGAGGAAATCTTCGTTCGGAGCAAGATGTTCCTTGCCTACACCATTGCCTGCACCCGTTTGGCCGCGTCAGTTGTTGAAGCGATTGGCTCAATGATTGGCGAAACACGCCGCCGGCTTCTCATGCCATCGCTTTCGCGACCTGTTCCATGTACGAGTTCGTGTCGAGACCGAGGGCTTTCGCCAACGCGGCGAGGGCGGAACTCGTCGCCCGGCATTCGCCCTGCTCGATCCGACGGAGTTGGCGCTCGGTGAGCCCTTCGATCTGCGACTGAGAAAGGCCTGCTTGCTCGCGGAGCTTCCGGATCGCGGCGCCATAGCGCTCGTTGTATCCCTCCGTTCGCTGTTGCGCCTTACCGCGAAGCGGTTGCATCTTATAGCCCAGGGTTGCGAGGCTTTGCGAGCTACCCTGGGTACGGCGTCATCGTTTTTCTTCTACGCCGAAGGCGTTGCATCGATCTAATCCCAAACGTAGCGCTCATCCCATTCGAGACCGTACTTCGTCAAAAGGCGCCGGAACTCGTCCTGAAACGACTCAGTACGATGATGTTCTTCCTGGTTCGCGATGTAGGCGCACAATTCCGGGACATGGCTTGGGCTGATGGAAAAAGCGCCGTAGCCTTTTTGCCAATAGAAGTCGGCCAGATCACGGCTCTTGGGTTTGATCCATTGCGACGATTCGCGCTTGATCTCCTTAATGAGGTCCATGACGGAGATCGCGCGGGCAAGGTGACACAGAATGTGAACATGATCGGCCACGCCGCCGACGCGGATGACCGGGCAGCCGAGTTTGTTGCATTCGCCACCGAGACCGCAGAGGATTTCGTCGCGGATGGTCGGGTCGTGAAGGAAGGGATTGCGGTTTTTGGTTGAGAAGACGATGTGCAGATAGATTTGGGCGAAGGATTGGGACATTGGGTCCTCGTTGATGCATAGTACCCAGGGTAGCTCGCAAAGCCTCGCAACCCTGGGCTATAAGATATAACGCCTTCGGCGTAGAAGAAAAAGACAATTGCTTACCCAGGGTAGCTCGCAGAGCCTCGCAACCCTGGGCTATAAGATATAACGCCTTCGGCGTAGAAATCCAAAGCCGTCGTCTTGATCCATGCGCGTTCGAAGGATCATTCCGATTTGGCTTGTCTTGTGTGCGCAAGCCGTAATACTGCTGGGAGGCACTCTCGGCACGCGCGAGTATCAAAGTAAAAGGCGGCAACCATGAGATGGTTTCACACTGTCATCCTTGTACCTATTCCCTTCCTCGCGGTTGGCTGCCTTCCGACGACACCGGAGGATTTGGCAGTGGGCGTGGCGTTGATCGGTTTCAGTTGTGTGCTCACCGGCTTGCGCTTCGGTTTGAAGTTGCTGAAGGTCGAGGAAAGTAAAACGTTTGCAAGGCTCTTCCTCGCGGCGCTTTTCCTGATCGGTGGCGGCCTCATTGCACTGGGGGGCTGGTGGGCTGGCTGGTGGGGCCGGTAGAGGAATGAGCCGTCCGGGTCGATCTCGAAATTTTGAATCATTGATCGGGGCTGTCCGCTGAGCGCGCGGTTGGACTTAGTGAAACGTGCAGCATGCGTTGCTTCGGGCATCGCACTAGCGCAACTCTTTTTGCCCAAATGACTTGTGTAATACGGTCTCAGCAGACGGAGAAGAAAGTATTTCCTACGATACTTTTTCCATTGACTTCCTACGTGGGAAGCCGATACTGCCTAGAGAGGGCGCTATGGCAATCAAAGTCGCACAGAGAATGCTTGAGGCACTGAACAGGCAGCGCCGAGCCCTTGGTATGTCCCTTAGGGACGTTTCCGAGTGGTCTGGCGTACCGATTCTGACCATCCGTCGAGTCCTCGTTGAGCAGAAGGAATCGACTCACTTCGGGAATGTGCTGGCTATAGCCAGTGCTCTCGGAATCGATCCAATGCGCGCCATCCCCGATCCAGCAGAGGTGGTGGAGAAGGAAATTCGCCGTCGAGCGAGACAGGTCGTTCGCATGGTCCAGGGGACAATGGGGCTGGAGGCTCAGGGAATCACAGACCAAGAATTTCTGACAGAGATGGAAGAAAAGGTTGCCGCGGAGATTCGAGCCAAGCCTCGTAAGCAGTTGTGGGGGCGACAATGCCGCGGTTCAAGTCAATCCCAGGCGAAACACCGATCGACGACGTCTCCGGGCTGATTCCGAAGGGCGTGCTCACGCGCGGCGACCTGAACAAGGTCGAGGCTGTCAACATCGCCAAGGCAATGGTCAAGTATCTCGTGGGGCGGCTTGATGAAAAAGCCGCGCCATTCGATTTCGTCTGGTTTCTTCAGCTTCACCAAGAGATGTTTGGGGATGTCTGGAAGTGGGCAGGGAAGCTGCGAACCTCCGCTACGAACATCGGAGTCAGTCCTTCCCAAATCGAGACAAGACTCTACGATCTGACGAACAACCTTCCCCACTGGAAGGACATGCCTCTTATCGAGCAGGCTGCACTCCTCCACCACGAAGCCGTCTTCATCCATCCGTTTAAGAACGGAAACGGGCGCTGGTCTCGAATGCTGGCAAATATCTGGCTGTACCGCAACGGGCATCCACTTACCCAGTGGCCAGACTCGTCCTTAAGCGAGGAATCGCCGATCCGGACCGAGTACCTTGCCGCGATCAAGGCTGCCGACAACAGAGACTACGATCCGCTGAATGAGTTGCATCGTCGCCATACACCGACCGACTTCGAGCATGGACACTAAACAATTACCGGAGAACAAATCGCGAACCGAGGCCGTGGCAGATGTGTCCGTTTCGCGTCGACCCCCTCGAAAGGAAGAAGCGAATGAATCGGGATCTGATCGAGCATTACCAGGCCGGCAGCGACAAACTCCGGCGTGCGGTAGCCGGGCTGAGCCGTGAGCAGTTGCAGGCCCGGCCTGGGCCGGGCGCCTGGTCAATCCAAGAGGTGATCGTCCATCTCGCGGACAGCGACGCCATCAGCATCGACCGCATGAAACGCATCGTGGCCGAGGACAACCCGTCACTCCTGTACGCCGACGAAAGCGCTTACAACGACAAACTCCACCCGCACGAGCAAGACCTGGCAGACACCCTCACCCTTTTGGAGGTGGGCCGCCGGCAGTGGGCCCGGGTGCTGCGGCTGTTGCCGGACGAGGCGTTCGAGCGCAAGGGCATTCACAACCGCAAGGGCGAGGTGACACTGGGCCAGCTGGTCGCCGACTACGTCGCGCACATCGATGACCATTTGAAGTTCATCCACGGTAAGCGGGCCAACCTCGGCCGGACGCTGGCCTGAGTGAACCGGCTGCTCAAGCGGTGTGCTCAGGCGACGTCGCTTTCCCGTCGATAGTGCGGTGTCTGGTTCGGCTTTTTGGAATGTCGAGCGCGCCCGAGCCAGGGAATTTGGGCGCGGGTCGCCGATCTGCGCGGCTCGACGACCCGCGGCGAAACTTAGCTCTTCTTCGCCGTCATGCCTTCGTAGATCATCTGCACGAAGAGATCGGGCGTGAGGACGCCTTTGCCCCATTTGTCGTCGAGGGGCTGGGTCGGCTTGGCGGCGATCACCTCCTGCAACGACTTGCCCTTTTCGATGAGCGGCTTGATGCGGTCGCGTACCTGGGTCAACATCTCGAGAAAGGCGACCAGGTCCGACTTTTTCGACATCGGCCCGTGGCCGGGGATGATCTGAGTCTTGGGCCCTGCCATCTCCAGCACCTTCTTCAGGCCCACGATCCAGCCCTCGATGTCGCCGCCGGTGGAGTAATCGATCAGGGGATAGAAGCCGTTGAAGAAAAGGTCGCCGGCATGGACGACGTCGAAACGGGGAAGCCGATAGGCGGCGTCGGTGTCGGTGTGCGCCGAGGGGACATAGACGGCCTCGATGACCGTATCCCCGAGGTTTACCGTTCCCGTGTCGCCGAAGGTGACCACCGGCAGTGCGGGCTTCGGCGACGGGGGGAACTTCATGTCGAAGAAGGCGATCGTCTGCTCGGTCGCGAGGCGCTTGCGGCAATTATGATGAGCGACGATGACGGTCCCGGATTGGCCAAAAATCTCGTTGCCGCCGGCGTGATCGAAGTGCCAGTGGGTGTTGAGCAAAAAGCGGACGGGGCGGTCGCTCAGCCGGCCGACCAGCGCTTTCAACTCGGCGGCCTTGGGCGGAATGTTGCTATCAATGAGGGCCACGCCTTCCGGCTCGACGACCGCGGCGATGTTGCCGCCGGGGCCGGTGATCAGATGCAGACCGGGGGCGAGTTCCTGGCTGCGAAGGGGAATCTTGCTGAAGTCGGGCGTTGGCAGCTTGGGGCGGCCCGGCTTGTCCTGCGCCCAGCCCATGCCCTCGAATGCGGCCAAGCCGCCGAAATACAAGAATGATTGCAGAGCGGTACGTCGATTCACGGGAATCCTCCTCTCGGAAATATCGAATGCTGCGATGATTTGAAGTCGCCGACAAAACTCGGGTTCCGGCCGTGTCAATGTAGCGGCGGTCGCGGGACAAGACAGGGTCTGATTAGCCAGGGAGTCTGCCCCGCTCCACCTGCATAGGTACCGACACAAGTTGTGAGGATGCAGCCGCGGAGCGGCGACCGATGGTATCCCAGGGTTCCGCAAGGTCTCCACTCTGGGCTACCATCGGTCGCCGCTCCGCGGCCGCGTCGACTTGTGTAGATACCGATGGTATTAGGGCTGCGCTGGTCGATTCTTGTTAGCCTCTTGTTAGCCGGAATCACGGCGGGGCGAGGCAATACACTCCGTCGCTGGCGCCTCCCGCTAACAAGAATGAATTTGACTCAAAAAAGTAAACCGGTCGCCCTGCGACCGGTTTACTTTAGAGGCAATGCACGTCGGTGCTCATTCGATCAGCGTGATCGAGACGGTGCTTTGTTGGATCTGTTGGAAGCATTGCTGCATCAGGGTGATGCGGTTTGACGGCGAGCCGATGATGATCTTGGAGCTCGGCAATGGCGTCGTGGCGGTGGCCTGAGTGTTGCCGATGAACTGGACGTTTTCCAAAATCGCCAGGGCGTTGTTGCGCGTGGTAGCGGCGGCGCTGGAGTTGGCGATCGAGGCATCGAACAGTGTGCCGAAGGCGATGCAATGGATCAGGACCGGCTTCTTGACCGTCGCATAGCCTGGCGCGCCCGCGTTGGTGTTCAAGTTACATATCTGCTGCGCGACCCCGTAAATCTGATTGGGGATCGAACTGTACGACCCGGTGCTGTTGGTCGGGAACTCCGAAGTCTGGCGAATGTCGTAGTACGATTGGTACGCGCCGTTATTCGTGAAACTGGCGTTGGCGGCCTGATTCGCGCAGCCGTCGGTCATGAAGATGATCATTTTCTGAGCGCCGATGCGGCCGTAGCCGCCCGCGGTACCCGCTGGCCAAGGGGAGGGAGTGAAGTTCACTAGCGCTGTCTTGCTGCTGAATTGGTTATAGGCCTGCATGAACCCCATCACCGAGGTCGTACCGCCCGAAGCCCGCGGACTATTCAACATATTGGCGGTATCGAAGCAATTGATCGACGGGTACGTCGAGTTGTTCGTGACGGTGATCAGCGGGTAGTAGAGGCAATCGACCATCTCCGTATAGCTGTTTCCCAAGGGCACGATGATATTGTTGAATTTGCCGCCGTCGTTCGCGCTCCACATCGGGGTGTTGAAGAACGACAGGCAGGCGTAATCGTTGGCGTGATTGTTCTTGATGTCGGTGATCATCGTGGCCATGCCGACCTTGCACGCCCAAGCAGGGGCTTGGTGGACGGTGCCCGGCATCCAGCGCTGGCCGGTGTTGTAGTTGTCGATGAAGTCGATGAAGGTCATCGGACCGAACCAGAAGCGGGTCTTGGGCCGCGGTGGGTTGTCGGTGTACGTCATCGAATAGGTGCCAGGCTTGGTGCTGATGGAGGGACTGCCCCAGTTGAAGTCGTCGCCGTAGCCGGCTTCGGCATTGATGTAACTGTAAACCGGGGATGAGCCGCTCCCGCTCGTCTGCTGGAAGCCGAGAACGTAGTCGATGTATTGCTTCCAGAAACGCTCGTTCAAGTCGGCGGGCGCCACCGATTGGAAACGCGAATTCAGAGCCGAATCGTTGGCGGGATTCGACACGTCTGGGAATGCCGTGTAGAAGGTAATCCGTCCGGCTTGCACCTGGCTGGGGAACGGGTTCGGGCCGGTGTTGATCAGCCAGCGCAAGATCGCGGCGTAATTGATGTAGAAATGCGTGGTGCTACTGGTACGCGGCGGATTGGCGGTCGGGCTGCTTCCAGATGTCCAGAGGGCGGTATTGTCGGTGAGGGGGCTGGTGCCGTTGGAGGCGAAGAAGAACTTTTGCCGCCAATCGTTCGCCGAACGCGGATCGGGCGGCCAGATGAAGAAGGTCTTGCCCCAGTAGCGGGGGCCCGTGGTGTAGCCCTTGAAGGTATAGGCGGAACCGCCGTGGAGAGTCGTCCAGGAGTAGCCGTTGGCCTCCCAGCTGGCATTCATCGACGAGGAACCGAGCACGTCGGTGACGTCGGTCGCGTAGGCGGCTGCTGTGTTATTGGTCTTTTTCAGAGGGATGTCGCCGCCGGGGGCGGTCGCATAGCTGTCGAGCGACGGGGAAAACGCCGCGACCGCCGAAGCGCCGACGTTGTTCTGGTAGAAGTCGGCGGCGATGGCGCTGCCGCTATTGGTATCGACGGCAGTATTGGAAGCGCCGACGACCTGGCCGTCGCCGAGCGTGATCGCGCTGGGCCAAGTCAGCCCGGCGCTCGCGCTCGAATAATGACCGAACTGGGGATAGATGGTGTCCGGGTTGTTGGACTGCGTGCGGCTGCCGGCGATCGGCCCGCCAAGCAAGCTGTCGAAGGACATCGAACCTGACAGGTCGATGACGACGCAGACGTCGCGCGGCCGGTGAACGGCCTCGGCAACCGCTGTCGTCGTCAGCGACGAGACGCCGAAAATTTTGGAGAAGGCCGAATTATTGGTGGCGCTGACCGTGCATTCGACGAGCGACCAGTTCTGGCCGCTCGGTAGGGTGACTCCCCCACCGGGCAGGATCGGACCAAAGACGCCGTTGGCGCTGTCGTAGGTGTAGTAGCCGATCGAGTAGCTGACGTTGGACGCCTGGACCAGCTGGGAAAACACCTTGCAGCTGGTGGCGGCGGTGACGGTATTGGGGCCGGCGTTGGAATAATTATTGTTGGCCGCGACATTGCCGTTGAGGGTGCGTGCGCCGGCCATGGCCCCGGCGTCGGCGGCCAGCTGACACTGCGTTCGCGACACCATCAGCATGCCCGCGTCGATGGCCAGGGCCGTGAATCCGACCAGACCAACAAGGCAGAGCGCCACCAGGGGCAAAATCGATCCGGGTCGTTGATGTCGGGTCATCGAGTGACGCATGATAGCTCCTCAATTCGCTTCGCTGGCCATGACGGACTTGGCGGTAAGCGTGATCGTCGAATTCATGAATAAAAAGGTCGGCAGTATGGGCTTGTAGGTACCGGTGATGACGACGGAGACGTTCGCGCCGAAGGCGACGTTGCTCCAGGTAACGCCGGCGATGGTGTTGCCGCTCGAATCCGCGGCGTTCACGGTGATGCTGGTCGATTGCGAGTAGCCCACGAGCTGGTTGGCGGCCGGCCCCAGTTTCGTATTCACGACGGCTTGGACCTGGGCGGTCGTGCCGGAATACGTGTTGGCGACTGCCCAGCGCGCTCCCTCGCGGGCTGCGTTGTCCATGAGCTGCTTGGTCATGACGAAGCGGCCGTACTCGAAGATCCCGAACAGGATCATGAGCGTGACCGAAATCACCAGAGCGGTTTCGACCAGCGTGGCGCCGGGCCGAGATTGATTCTGGACGCATCGGATGCGCATGGAAATTCCCCCGTTCAACCGCTAGGCAACGCCGGGTTGACCACGAGCGGCTTATCGACCATCGAGTCGAAGTCGGCGTAGGCGACAATCGTGGTGACGCTAGTCATCTTCCGGTTGACGACCGCCCATTTGACGTTGCTGAACGGCAGCGTCACGATGACGTGTAAATGGTCGAGTTGGACGGCCTGGGTCGGATCGTCGCTGGCCTGACCCACCGCCGGAGTCGGATCTTGGGTCAGGTTGTAGATGGTCACGGTGCTGCCGGCGTTGTTGAGACCCGCGGCAGTCAAATAGTTGTTCACAATCGTCGTCATTTGCGCGACGGTCACATTTCCGGTCGAAGCTTGGCGCACCCCTTCGCGAGCGGCGTTCGTGAGGATTTGTTGGGCTTCGATCAGCCGGCCGACTTCCCAAATTCCCAACAGCAGGGATACCAAGATCGGCAGGACGAACGCCAACTCGACGGTGGCGCTCCCAGCCCGGCGCTTGGCTTTCTCGTGGACTCGCACGTGCATGATTCGACTACCTCCCCCCAGCCCACAAAATCGGTCGAACCAATATAGAACACAAATTCGGACAAGCAAAAAATTCACGACACATTCACCGTAACATCATTGGGCAGGGAACTTTCCGGCGATTGGCACGCTCAAAGAGAGAGGTGGGGAGCGTTTCGACGATCAATTCAAACCCCGGGAGATCATCATGTCGCGAATTCTGCCTTGCTCGCTCGTCGGACTGCTTTTTTTCGTCCCGGATCTAATCGCTCAGAAGTTCGACACGTCGAAACTCGTGCCGCTGACGGAATTGGGAACTAACCAATATCGTCGATTTGCTGGGGGCCTGTATCCGAATGGAGCGAACGATCGGCCCGCGGCGCATGAGGCAGCGGGAGTGGCCCTGGCCAAAACAGTGCGGCCGCTCGACCGCGCCGGCGAACCGTCGAGCAGCGGCAGAATCGTCTTGCTGTCGATCGGTATGAGCAACACGACGCAGGAATTCACGGCATTTATCCGGCTGGTCGGCGAGGATCGGAGCAAGAATCCTGCCGTCACGCTCGTCGATGGCGCTCAAGGTGGAATGACCGCGGCGATGGTCGCGAAGCCGCAACTGGATCAGGCACGGGCCTATTGGCCGACAGTGGATCAGCGGATCAAGGATGCCGGCTGCAGCGGCGAACAGGTCCAGGCGGCTTGGATCAAGGAAGCGGACGCCGGGCCAAACCAGGGCTTTCCGACCTACGCCCGCACTTTGCAAGGCGAGCTGCAGACAATCGTGCAGTTCATGCAGCGGCGGTATCCGAATTTGAAGCTGGTATACCTTTCGAGCCGAACCTACGCCGGATACGCCACGACTCGGCTCAACCCGGAGCCATACGCCTACGAATCCGGATTCTCCGTCAAATGGCTGATCGAAGACCAATTGAAGGGAAATCGCGACCTGAATTTCGACTCGGGGAAGGGCGAAGTCAAAGCGCCTTGGTTGAGTTGGGGGCCATATCTATGGGCCAACGGCACGCAGAAACGCGCCGACGGGTTTTCATATCAGGAATCCGATTTCGGCAATGATGGCACGCACCCGAGCGCGTCAGGTCAGCGCAAGGTGGCGACGCTCCTGTTGCAATTCTTCAAGACCGACACGACCGCCAAGCCCTGGTTCACGCGCGCCGACTAAGCAATTCGCCGTTTTTTCTAGGGTGCGTGTAATATCACGGACAATGTTCTGGACATTGTTTAGCCGCGAGGGGAGCGGTAGCGACACGAGCGCGTTGTGCGACTCGACCGTACGCGCTCGTGTCGCTACCGCTCCCCTCGCGGTTAAACAATTCGAGCGTGTCGCTACCTTCGCGGTTGAACTACTTTTTCTTCCAGGGCGCGTGTGGAACCACGGACGGTGTTTATAGCATGTCAGCAAAGTAACTCGCGTGGCAGAGGGAGGCAAACGGCATGCAGTACCGGGCGTTGGGCAGTACAGGACTAACGCTTCCCTGGCTTGGCTTTGGCGCGTCGTATCTGGGTCGGGACAGCCAAACCGTCGATTTCCGCGCTGCGATGCGGGCTCTGCGGGTAGCGCTCGACTTGGGCATCAACGTCATCGATACATCGCCCTATTACGGGCGCGGGCTGAGTGAATGTCTGGTCGGCATTGGACTAAAGGATGTGCCGCGCGATCGCTTCATCCTGTGCACGAAGCTCGGCCGCTATGACGAAGAGCATTTTGATTTCTCCGGCCGCCGCGTGAGCGAGAGCATCGATGTCAGCTTGCGCCGGCTGGGCGTCGAGCACCTCGATATCGTGTTGTGCCACGACGTCGAGCACACAAGCCTGCAGCAGATCGTCGATGAGACGTTGCCGGCGATGCGGCGAGCGCAGCAGCAAGGGAAAGTGCGATTTGTCGGGATCAGCGGCTATCCCATGCACATGTTCCGCTGGATCCTCGAGCGCGCCGACCTGGATGTCGCGCTGTCGTACAACCATTACACGCTGCAAAACACGATGCTGGCCGATATGGTCCCGCTGTTCAAAGCGAAGGGCGTCGGCGTCATCAACGCCGCTCCCTTCGAAACTCGACTGCTGACCAACGCTCCGCTCCCACGCTGGCACAAGGCGACTCCGGAAGTCCGGGCAATCTGCCGTCAGGCCGCGGAGCACTGCACCGAGCGCGGCGTGGACATCGCGCAGGTCGCTCTACAATTCTCCCTCAGCCATCCCCGTCTATCGACATGCATAGTCGGCTCCGCCAATAGCGACAACGTGCGCAAATGGGTCGAGTGGGCCGATCAACCCCTCGACCAACACCTCCTCGCCGAAGTCCTGGCCATCCTTCAACCCATCCACAACTGGTACTTCGCGACCGGAAGGCCAGAGAACCGGGACCATGGATGATCCAGATATAGAAGACTGCCGGAATTCAGTTCCGTTCGCGGAAGTCGCAGAAATGAGCCGACAGATGGCGCGCCCCGCAGATTCGATACCATCGTCAACCTTGGCCTAATTAGCGCGGTTTGCACCACAAAGCATGTTCTCCGGATAAGCCGGAATGGCCGAAACGGTCGATACATTCGACAGATTCCGAATTCGCGACGCTACCAAAGAGACGCAAGGATGAGGGGCTCCAAAGCCAGAAGCGCCATTTGGCTAGCATGCTTTACGCTCGTGCTCGGCGTTTCGAGGCCGATTGCGGCCGCTGAACCACCTCGGCCAGCGCTCAATCTCGGAGCGCTGGAACAGCTCGCCTGCGACCACAACCCAACGTTGCGGCAGGCGGGTGCGAATATCGAGGCCGCGCAGGGTCGGGCGCAACAGGCTGGACTCTATCCGAACCCGACGTTCGGTTATACCGCCGAACGAATTGGCGCCGCCGGAACCGCTGGCGAAATGCAGGGCATATTCATTGACCAAACGATTGTCACCGCCGGGAAACTCAAACTTAGCCGCGCCAAATACGCCCAAGAAGCTTCCCAAACAACGGCGCTGGCCCTCGCTCAGCAATACCGAGTTGTGAACAGCGTGCGCATCCGCTTCTATCAGTTGCTTGCCATGCAGCGACTACTCGAAGTGCGAGCCGATCTGCTCAAGGTGGCCGATGATGCTGTGCACACCACCGAAGAGCTGCTCAACGTGGGCGCCGCGAACAAGCCAGATCTATTGCAGGCGAGGATCGAGGCACGGCAAGAGCGCGTCGCGTTGGAAAATGCCCGCACTCAGTACGAGGCGGCATGGCAACAGCTAACCGCGCTGGTGGGTGTGCCAGACCTGGCCGTTTCTCGATTGGACGGCGATCTCGAGGGGGCAGCGCCCTTGCCGGACTTCGATGCGACCCTGGCACATTTGCTGGAAGCAAGTCCGGAAATCCAGGTCGCTATTGCCGAAGTCGCCCGCACTCGAATTGGCCTGAAGCGGGAGCAGGTCGAGCCCATTCCAAATCTCCAGGTGCGGCTGGCCAACGGCTACGACTTCGAGACCCGCCGCGATGTGACAAGTGTGCAGGTCGGTGTGCGTCTGCCGATCTTTGACAAAAACCAGGGCAACATCCGCACGGCGCGAGTCCAAGTGGCCTACGCCGAGGCAGAAGTGTGTCGCGTGCAGCTATCGCTGCGGCAGCGCCTCGCTCGCGCTTATGCGCGTTATCGAACCGCCCGGGCCGTGGTGGAGTCGTACCAAAAGGAGAACCTGCCGGAGGCCAAAGAGGCTTACGACTTGTACTTGGACAGCTTCCGCAAGCGTCGAGCGGCCTGGCCACAAGTGCTCGTGGCCCAGCGCACCTATTTCCAATTCAGCGTCGAATACACGGAAGCGCTCGCCGACCTGCGTTGCGCCGAGGTGGCAATTCTTGGGCTGCTGCTGGCCGATGGTTTGAATGAGCCGCCCAATGCGCCTAGCGCAGGTGAGCAAGGTCAGCGCTCTGGCCGCGAAGGAGGCGCGCTTTGCGAGCCCATCAACGGTCGAGGCGGGCGCAGCCTGGAGAACCGCTTCGGCGGACACGACTGAGCGAAACGGTTGCACTCAATGATGATGTTCGTGGCCGCCCGGAACGCTAGACCCCGGCTCGATGTATCCTTGGCCCGACACGACCTTGTCGTACAGTTCCGGCGGCAGGACACGCACCACCGTGTGCAGCCCCTCGAGGCCGGCGAACCAGTCGCGGCGCATGCCGCGCGTCTCCGCGGGTTTGGTTAGCTTCTTGATTTCAGCCGCGCTGTACATTCCCATCATGTCCATCATGTCCGCCGGAAAGCCCGGAACTTTGCGGGCCTCGCTCATGCTGTGCCCCATTCCCTCTTCATGACCGCCCGGTTCATGCATCTTGTCCTGCATGTTCATCGGCATGGTAGGCGTAGCGCGCTCGATTCCGGTGTTCTCGCCCATGCCTCGGCCCATACTCGGTCCGTTATCGCGGTTTAATGCCGGGCCGCCCTGCGTCATCCCCATTCCGGCCTGGGCGTTCATTCCCGCCATCATTCCACCACGCGATTCACCGTGCATGGGGCCAACCATGACCGCCATGTGATTCATCATGTGATGGAACATGTGGCAATGAAGCACCCAGTCGCCGGGATTGTTGGCAATAAACTCGATATCGCGCGCCTGGGCCACTCCCACCAGCACGTTATTGCTGGGAATCCAGGCCGTTTCGGGAATTCGGCCCGCCTCGGTTCCCGTGATCCAGAACGTATGGCCATGCAGGTGCATCGGATGATGATCGATGGGGCTCATGTTCACCAGGCGGACGCGCACCCGGCTGCCGAGGCGCACCACCAGCGGAGTAATGTACGGTGCCGAGCGGCCGTTGAGGGTGAACCAGTTGAACTCCATTGACGTGCCATTGGGGATGGTGCTCTGCGGCATAATCGCCCATTCCTGGATCATCAGTGCGAAATCGTGATCGACGGGCGGGTCGTAGGCCACGCGCGGATGAATGATAAACAGGCCCGCCATTCCAAGGCCCTCCTGCATCGGCCCGTGCGAATGGTAGAAGAAGGTTCCGCTCTGATGCAGCGTGAATTCATAAACTGCTTTCTCGCCGGGCTTAATCGGATCTTGGGTGACGCCGTGAACGCCGTCGATTCGGTTGGGCAGTTCGAGTCCGTGCAAGTGCAATACGGTTGGTTCGGGGAGCATGTTGAATAAAGAGATTCGCACGCGGTCGCCTTCGACGGCCTCTATGGTGGGCCCCGGCATGGCGTCGTTGTAGCCCCACACGTTCATCCAGACGCCGGGTAGGAACTCACGCCGGGTGGCTGTAGCGTGCAGATAATACTCCTTAACGCCATCTTTCATCGTCGGCTTCATCAGCCAATTGTCCGGCGTCACGACGGGCACGGGAGCAAGGTCTGGCTTGCGCAGACCCGGCACAAGTTTGCCGCGATCCGTGGCGCTGCCCACTGGACCGCCGCGCCCAGGTTCATTGCGCGGATAGTCTTGATGGTTCTCATGCGGCTGCTTTCGGTCAGCAGGCAGGCCAGTCGCTGCTGCTGAGGTCGTCAGTGCGCCCGCCGCAAGAGTTGTATTTCGAATAAAGTCCCGCCGACTGGTGTTCCGTTTCATTTTCTCGCTCTCCAAGGATAGGAGAGATTGGAGACCTGCTTTATTCAAACCGAAGACAGAATAAATGCATGTCCCCGTTCCCGTTGTGACAGAAAGCAGCACGCGCTGGAGCCGACTTCGCTACTCCGGCAAAATCTTGGCAAGTTCGGCCACAATCGCATCGATTGCCTTGTCGTTGAGTTCGCCCTTCTTGAAGGTGCGGTTGGCTTTGATGGTTACGTTGGTGTACAGCACGACCGTCACTTCCGCCTCCGGCGCGATGTTGTATTCCTTGGGGCCTTCCGGATCATCGATTGCCAGAACGCACTGCTGAAATTTCTCCTTTTTGGCCAATTCCTTCAGCTCCGTTTCGAGCGTGTCGGAGACGCTCAGGAAAACGACGTAACTGCCCATGTTTCGTTCCTTGTTCTTTTCCGTTGCCTGGTCGATCCGCTTGATGAGCCTGGTCAGCTCGGGACTGATCTGGCGGGCGAAGATCGCGGCCACGGGGCTGGTGCCGTACTTGCAATAGAGGCAGTACCTTTCCCCGGCATGGTCACCGGAGCAGTTAAGCGGATGAAGCGGGCCCGGCACTTTTTCACCAACCTGCGGACCGGATTTCAGGTCCGCGGCCGAGGCGACGCTGAGAACGAACGCAACCGCGACCAGCACCGTGAAACCGAGAAGGCGATTCAACATAACTGAACTCCTATTGGAAAATGTACCAGCCCTGCCACACCCAAGTAGGGCGAAGCAATCGTGCGTGAAGCAGCCCCACGCGCAGCAGCGGGATAATGGCTACACGCTGCGAGGTCGAGGCGGCTAGTCGCGCGGAGAGTTCAAACAGTCTGGAATCAGAACCAGGTCAACACACGCAGACAGTGCGCTGGCGCATTTGCCTCAGCGCATAGTCCACGGCTTAACACAGCCAGACGCAATGAAGGACATGAAGAGGAGGAGATGAGTCAACGAACGCCTGGCCCGATTCGGCTCGATGATCAGCCTTGGAAAACTGCAACTCGACTGGCACCGCGAGCGGAACAGCGACCAGATCCGGCAGATGGATCGCCACTTCGGGGCGGGAAATCGGCGCCTTTCCACAGCAGCAAACCTTGACGGGAGTAGTCGGTTTGGGCGACGGCGCTGGGTTGTTGCTATCTTGCGGCGCGGGCTGAGAGCAACAACAGCAACTCTTGTGCGTTGAGGGATGGGTTGACGGAGTTTTCCCCGTATCTACTGGCTGCTGATGATTGCAACACGGCGCCGAGCCAACCGCGCAGCAGCACCATCCGGGCGGCAAGGCCAACAGAATGCTGCATAGGAACGCCAGCGATCGAGTCAACATCGCCATGAGCGCAATGCTAGACGCGGTGAAACGAAAAGGCAAGGCGAACTCCTGTCCGTTCCCGCCTCGTCATGTAAGTTCGTCGCGCAGCCGGATGTAGATAATGTCGACGACCCAAACCTCGTCGGGACGCTGCCGCTCAACAGTCGCAGGACGATTTGGGCTTTGAACTCAGCGGGAAAGGATTGACGGCAACGGCCAGTCAGAATCAAAACTCCTTACGTCTTTTAGAGCAATCTTGGACGGCGCGGACTGCTCGTGTCGGTCGAACACTCGGCGACATCGCGCAACCCGTAGGCACTGGTGCAGGCTACGAACTCGGCGTAAAATCCCTTTTCCATTGCACGCAGTAACGCCCAGTCTCGTGAGCCATGAACGACCCCGACAAAACAAGCGCTTTCCAGCCGGACGGCAAAGAACGGCCTACCGTTGGTTCCGCTGCCGCACCGCCGTCGCACATCGGACGCTACCGAATCGAGCAGTTGTTGGGGCAAGGCGGCTTCGGCACGGTTTATCTGGCCCACGATGACCAGTTGAAACGGCTCGTGGCAATCAAAATTCCGCACCGTGATCGAGTTTCCAACACCGAAGATGCCGAAGCCTATCTGACCGAAGCCCGCACCGTCGCCAACCTCGATCATCCGAACATCGTGCCCGTGCATGATGTCGGCAGCACGGAAGATTGCCCGTGCTACATCGTGTCGAAGTACATCGACGGCACCGATCTCGCCACGAAGCTGAAACAATCTCGGCTCTCGATTCACGAAACGGTTGAACTGGTGGCGACGGTAGCGGAAGCCTTGCACCATGCTCACACCCAGGGGCTGGTGCATCGGGACGTCAAGCCGGGGAATATCCTTCTCAACCGAAGCGGCAAGCCGTTCGTGGCGGATTTCGGTTTGGCTTTGCGAGAACAGGACGTGGGCAAGGGGCCGCGCTATGCCGGAACGCCCGCCTACATGAGTCCTGAGCAAGCCCGCAGTGAGGGACACCGGGTCGACGGCCGCAGCGACATTTTCAGTCTTGGAGTGGTCTTCTACGAGCTGCTGGTGGGACGCCAGCCGTTCCGTGGAGAATCGCAAGCGGAACTGATGGAGCAGGTGACGAACCATGAACCTCGTCCGCTTCGGCAAATTGATGAGGGGATCCCGAAGGAACTGGAACGGATATGCTTCAAGGCATTAGCAAAACGTGCGTCCGAACGGTATATGACAGCCAGAGATTTTGCCGACGACCTGCGGCACTTTCTAGCCGAGCAGACTCTAAGCCGCCAGACCCCAAGTGCAACGGGCCCCGCCGCGCCTTCAATCACGCCGGTCGTGCCGCCGCCGTCCGCGGCGCTTGCACCGAGTCGATCCAGTACCTCCGCGACAAAATCGACCTCGGACCACCAGCCCATCAAGATCGTGCCGAAAGGCTTGCGGTCGTTCGACGCCCACGATGCCGACTTTTTCCTCGAATTGTTGCCGGGGCCTCGTGATCGCGAGGGATTGCCCGATAGTCTTCGCTTCTGGAAGACGCGCATCGAAGAGAAGGACGCCGACAACACCTTCACCGTCGGTTTGATCTACGGACCTAGCGGCTGTGGCAAGTCGTCCATGGTGAAGGCGGGCCTGCTCCCCCGTCTGTCCGAGCACGTGATTGCCGTCTACGTCGAAGCCACTGCCGAGGAAACCGAGAAACGGTTACTGAACGGTCTGCGCAAAGGTTGTCCCGCCCTGCCCGACAACTTGAGTCTGAAGGCGACGCTGGCAGCGCTCCGGCGGGGGCAAGGCATCCCCGTGGGCAGGAAGGTGCTGATCGTCCTGGACCAGTTCGAGCAATGGCTCCATGCGAAAAAGGAAGAAGAAAACACCGAACTGGTTCAAGCTCTGCGTCAGTGCGATGGCGGGCGCGTACAGTGCATCGTCATGGTGCGGGACGATTTCTGGATGGCGGCGACCCGGTTCATGCGCGATTTGGAGGTTCGACTCGTCGAAGCACAGAACTCGGCGGCGGTCGATCTCTTTCCCATTCGCCATGCCGAGAAAGTGCTGGCGGCGTTTGGTCGGGCATTCGGAGCACTGCCCGAAAATCCCGGCGAAACCAGCAAGGACCAGAAACAATTTCTCAAACAGGCCGTCACCGGCTTGGCCCAAGAAGGCAAGGTCATCTGCGTGCGGCTGGCCCTCTTCGCCGAGATGATGAAGGGCAAGGCATGGACGCCCGCCTCCCTGAAAGCCGTGGGTGGCACCGAGGGTGTTGGCGTTACGTTTCTCGAAGAGACGTTCAGTGCGGCGACCGCTCCTCCTGAACATCGCTATCATCAAAAAGCAGCGCGGGCCGACTTGAAAGCCCTCTTGCCCGAAACCGGCAGCGACATCAAGGGCCACATGCGGTCTTATGCGGAGTTGCTGGAAGCCTCGGGCTATGGGAGCCGTCCGAAGGATTTCGACGACTTGATCCGCATTCTCGACAATGAAATCCGCCTGATCACGCCGACCGACCCGGAAGGGAAGGACGCCAACAGCGATTCCGTTCTCCAAACCAAGCCGGGTCAGAAATATTACCAACTGACCCACGACTATCTGGTTCACTCGTTGCGCGAATGGCTGACGCGCAAGCAAAAGGAGACGAGGCGGGGCCGGGCTGAACTACTGCTGGCGGATCGGGCGGCGGTGTGGAGCGCTCGACCGGAGAACCGGCAACTGCCATCGCTGTTGCAGTGGTTCACAATCCGGTGGTGGACCCAGAAGAAAAACTGGACGCCGCCGCAGAAGAAGATGATGCGGAGGGCGGGCAAGTATCATGCGGTGCGCGGGATGGTGGTTGGCGTCTTGCTGGCCATTGCCACAATCACGGGCCTGACGATCCGCGATCGGGTCGAGGAGCAGAATAGGGCGAACCGTGAACAGGCCGAGGAGCAGCGGAAGGCAAATCATGCCGCTGACCTCGTGCAAGCCCTTCTGAATGCGGACACGGCGCAAGCGTCAGCCATTATCGGCGACATGTCCGAATATCGCCAATGGACCGATCCGCTGCTGCGCGAGGAATACGACAAGGCGGCAGACAAATCCCGACAGAAACTGCACGTTAGCCTTGCCCTATTGCCCGTGGATGGCACGCAGGTCACCTTCCTCGAGGATCGGCTGCTCGACGCCGAGCCGCGCGAAGTTCCGGTGATCCGTGACGTGCTGGCCCCGCACAAAGATGATTTGCTGGAGAAGCTGTGGGCGGTCGTCGAGAAGCCGGAAAAGGGCAAGGAACAGCAACGGCTGCGGGCTGCGGCGGCGCTGGCGAAGTACGACCCAGAGAGCGAGAAGTGGGCGAAGGCGGGCGGCCCAGTCGTCGAGCAATTGGTCGGGGAGAACCCGGTATTTCTTGGCCTCTGGATGGAGGGCTTTCGCCCGATCAAGGGCAAACTGCTGGCGCCATTGGCAAGCATCTATCGGGACGTCAATCGTCGGGAATCGGAACGCACATTGGCAACAAACATCCTCGCCGACTACGCCGCTGACCAGCCGCCGGTGTTGGCCGATCTGCTGTTGGATGCGGACGACAAGCAGTTCGCCGTGATCTATGCGAAGTTCAAGGATGGCGCTGCGCAAGGTCTACCCCTGCTCACCGCCGTGATCGACGCCAAGCTGCCAGCGGGTTTGCCCTCCTCGGACGAAAGGCGGGAAAAACTGGCCAAGCGTCAGGCGAATGCGGCGGTGGTTTTGTTGCGGATGAACCAGCCCGCACAGGTCTGGCCGCTTTTGAAGCACAGCCCCGATCCACGGGTGCGGAGCTATTTGATCCATCGCTTGGGTCCGATGGGGGCGGACGCGGGGGCCATTGTGAGGCGATTGGACATTGAATCGGACCTGACGATACGGCGGGCGTTGATTCTCAGCTTGGGAGAATATGGCCCAACGGAATTCACCCCCGACGCCCGGAAAGCAATGCTGCCGAAACTGCAGGAAGTCTATCGCACCGAGTCCGATCCCGGCCTTCATGCGTCGGCGGAATGGCTGCTGCGACAGTGGAAACAGGAAGCGTGGCTCAAACAAGTCAATGACGAGTGGGCC
>Ga0206945_1014_pt2 | contig 42096 bp, 40 predicted proteins | sample Alteio_BWOrgHeat_5_FD_152982 | JGI IMG/M metagenome (GOLD analysis project Ga0206945, IMG submission 152982) | Enriched cells from forest soil in Barre Woods Harvard Forest LTER site, Petersham, Massachusetts, United States -... | ecosystem: Environmental > Terrestrial > Soil > Temperate forest > O... | reverse complement strand
ACCTCCATGAACGTCGGAATGACAACTGCGACGGCAATGATCCACGGATTAAGTGCTCTCGGAACAGTGGGCGCGTCCGCTAAAACAGCAATGGACGATCCGCCCATTACTTATTTCGCCGCTTCCGCTGGCGATGCCGCAGTTTCTTGCAGGACCTTGCCTGCGTTTGGTCCTGTTGGTTTGCTCCGAAGATCGATTGTCGGCGTGACGGAAAGACCAACGAACAAAGGTAGTTTGTCGGGATCGTAGTTGATCAGGTCAATGCGGACGGGCAAGCGCTGAACAACCTTCACGAAATTCCCAGTCGCATTTTGCGGGGGAAGCAAGGCCAGCGTCGAACCGGTACCAAACGTGAAGCCAGAGACGCGCCCTTCAAACTTTTGTTTACCGCCATACATATCAGCTTCGATGATCACATGCTGACCGATGCGGAGGTTACGCAGTTGAGTTTCCTTGAAGTTGGCATCGATCCAAGTATCGCGAAGCGACCTTACTGCCATCAGACTCTGGCCTACCTGCACGTTGTTCCCGGGATTAACATTGCGACGTGTAACTACGCCGTCGATTTCGCTCACAACCGCGCAGTAACGCAGATTTAACTTCGCATCATCCAGGTTACGCTCTGCTTGCATCAACTCCGCCCGCGCTTGTTGTAACCCTGGAGCGGTCTTGATGATTTCCTCATAGATCTTATTGATGTCTCCACCGGGATCGCGCCGGTAAAATTCAGCCAGAACTTCTTTGGGCTTCATATCCCAGGAGGATGCAACCACACCCAACTGCGCGGCACCCTGCCTGAGTTGACTGAGCGCTTCGAGAACCGATGAAAATGTTTGATCGAGGTCGGCCGGAACGCTGGTCAGATCATTGCCCTCTTCAGGATGCGCCGGCAAACCAAGCGTAGCGCGCGCCTGATACACGTTCTCTAGAGCCTGCTTAACCTGTGCGTTCGCGACATCCAGTTGCTCGCGTCTCTGATCATACTCTTCCCTGCTTGAAACTTTGGTCTCCAGGAGCTTCTTCGCCCGATCGAACTCGGCTTCCGCCAGCACCTGTGTCGCCTTGCTTTGTTCCCAGGTGGCCGCTCGCGCACGAATGATTGCGATCTGGTTGTCTACATCTTCGATTGCGTGTTCCAGTTTGAACCGAAGCGCACGCGCCTGTCCGATTTGACTGCGCGTTGTTGCTTCGGCGACAACCAGATTCGCCCGAGCCGTGTCGACCGCGGACTGCTTGATTGCGACTTGAATCTGATAAGGTTCCGGGTCCAATTCTATCAACACCTCACCTCGCCTGACCCGATTGTTGTCATCGACCAACACCCGCGAGACCTGACCGGTTATACGCGGAGCGACGAAGGTCACATAGCTATTAACGTAAGCATCGTCGGTTGAAACGGTGTGCCATGCATGGATCACACGCGGGATCGCGATGAATAGAATAACCAGCGCCACGCCACCAGCGATGAGAAGCTTCCGTTTGCGCGGCGATGGCTTCGGTTTCGGCGGTTCCGCAACCACTGGAACCGCTGCAGACTCTCCCGTTTTCGGACCGGGATCTTCCGTACTCATAGATGTGACGATACCGGCAAGACGAATTTAACCTGGGTGAATCGACTCCACGCCGAAGCCGAGCCCGGCTTGAAAATCAACCAACAACATCACGCACTCTTCGGGTTTTTTTAATAGGTCTGCGGTCATTCGACTCCTCCTATAGTTTATAACGAATCAATAGCTTGGATACCGCAGCGTGCGCATTCCTCGTCCAGTTCATCCTTTAGCGCACCACTAACTCCAATGGCGCCTTCGATTTCTCCTCGACGCTTGATCGGTAAGCCTCCGGGCCGACGAATTACAGCCAACCCATGTGCGATGACGCCCGAAACCGAAGATCGGCTCAAATCCACATCAGATTCTTCTCCGCTTGGAATTCCAAGACCGGCTGCGGCGATAGCTTTTCCTAGGGAGCCGTAGCTGGAAAGGGGAAGAGCGTCATCCATCCGCTGGTGAGCGATTAGATGGCCCATCGAATCACATACGGTGACGCTAATGAAGTACCCGCGCTCGCGGGCATAGGCATGCGCGGCGGCAATCGCACGATTGGCTTCGGCGAGCTTGAGCATCGAGTCAGCCTTTCCCAGCGCCTTTGTCGACCAGCTTCGCACCCATGATAGCTGTTCTCACCATGATCGGTTCGATCTAGAGGACTTTTTCCTCCACATCGTAAACGTCAAAGAAGAATTTCACTTTACTCGGTGGATGACAGAACTCCGGCACGTAAGTCTCGAAGTACTCCTGCACTTCTTCTGATAAATCGCATAGCCGCAGACCGCGCATTTCGTTGTTCCATTTGATGATCGCGCCGCCATCCTTTTGCGTGGCGTTTTCTCGAATCCAGCGATCAACTTCTTCATCGGTCGCGCCGGTGGCAACGAACTCTTTGAATTTGATTGCCTCGAGTCCGGTAAATTTCCAAAAATAGGCGCCGAGGCCGCACGGATAAAAATTGTATTCGCCGTTGATACCTAACAAGTCCGCGCGCGCCTTATCGAGCATTCGCGCGGCGATGACGAACCCGCCGAGTGTTTCGCGAGGGCTACGCGGCGGTGTTTTGCGCAAGTCGCGCGCCAGGGTTTGCAGATGATCCTTGTTCACGTCTTTCCTTCTATGTTCATAATTTTAGTTGTTCGGGTTTCTATTGGGCGGGAACCAGCACCGGGGCGCCCTTGTCCTTGACGAAGAAGACGACGAATTTCGCCGGCTTGGTTTGGCTAGCGTTTCGCCCGACGACGTGAACATCTTGGGGGCCTTCATAGAAGGTCTGGCCAGGTGTCAGAGTCACTTCTTTCCCGCCCCTGACCTGCATTACGATCGAACCTTCCAGCACGTAGATAAACCCATGTGCGTTGTGGCGATGTATTGGGTCCGAACTGCCCGGAGGATACTCAATCAAGAGCATCAGGCCTTCTTTGCCAGGAAGGTCGGTCAGGTCTTTCGACATGAGCTTCGCCAACTTCGCTTCCTTGGGTTCCGTCGTGGCGGCCACGGTTAAGGTGATCCTGGACAGAGCGGCAAGGGCAATTCCGCAAAGGAGAAGAGCGACCACCTTGCCCACCTTCCCCGGGAGACTTGATGATGGGATCGCTGGTCGCTCAACCGTCTTGTTCTGCGGAATGCTACGACTGAGCCACTCGCTGAAACGCGTCGTGCCGAGGCGGGGATTTTCTCCGGGCACGAGGCTTTGATCGTTCACCTTTATGCCGTAGTAGCCCACATTAGCGTCGGTGACCACGTTCCGTGGGTCGCCGGTCGCAGTTAGAAACTGCCGGACCAGCTCATCCTGCCGGATCTTATCCGGCCCAGCTACTTCAACCATTGCATTCATCGGTTCCCCAAGAGCCATGTCTGCCACTGCGGCAGCCACATCATCCGAGACCATCGGCTGCATGAGCACTGGCGATAATCGAATGGTTGAACCGTCAGTCGCCGCCGACTGAGCTATGTTCTTCACGAACTCGAAGAACTGGGTTGCGTGTACAATCGTAAAAGGAATTCCGGAAGCCTTGATCAGATTTTCCTGGGCCATCTTCGCGCGGAAGTACCCACTTAAGGAACCGGGGCCACTTTCAAGCAGGCGATCCGTTCCGACCACCGACAGCGCCACGTGATGTCTTACGCCCGCAGTCTTTTCCGCCACCAGGAGGTTGCGGCCGGACGTTTCGAAGAATTCCAAGGCAGGCTTGTCTTCGAAGGAAGGTGAGTTCGCTACGTCAACCACGACTTGAGCGCCGGCCAGCGCTTGCGCCAATCCCTCACCCGTGAGCGTGTTCACGCCCGTAGAAGGCGACGCCGCCACCACCTCATGACCGGCTTGGCGAAGAATGTTTACTACCTTGGATCCAATGAGGCCGCTGCCTCCGATGACTACAATCTTCATGTTCTTTTTCCTTTATTGAGTTAGCTCTTAACAAATGCGAGCAAATCGGCATTGATGACGTCGGCATGCGTCGTGGGCATGCCGTGCGGATAGTCCTTGTATGTCTTCAAGGTCCCGTTCTTAAGGAGCTTGGCCGAGAGTGGACCGGCGGCTTGATAGGGTACGATTTGGTCGTCCTCGCTGTGCATAACCAGAACCGGCACCGAAATCTTCTTAAGATCTTCCGTGAAGTCAGTCTGCGAGAACGCGACAATGCCGTCATAGCCTGCCTTGGCGCCCCCCATCATGCCCTGACGCCACCAGTTCCAGATGAGAGGCTCGATCGTTTTCACGCCGGGTCGATTGAAGCCGTAGAACGGGCCAGCCGGCAGATCGTAATAGAACTTGGCCCGGTTGGCGGCGAGTTGGGCTTGAAGATCGTCAAAGACCGATTTGGGCAGGCCTAACGGATTCGCCGGAGTCTTGACCATCAACGGCGGCACCGCGCTGATGATCGCCGCCTTTGCCACGTCCTTGTCGCCGTGACGACCGAGATAACGCACGACCTGGCCGCCCCCAGTCGAATGGCCAACGTGAATCGCATCCTTTAAGTTCAGATGATCGGTGACCGCCTTTAGATCGTCGGCGTAATGGTCCATATCGTGGCCACCGTCGGTTTGAGTCGAGCGACCATGCCCGCGCCGATCAGTCGCCACGACGCGGAAACCCTTGCTGAGGAAAAAAAGCATTTGCGTGTCCCAATCATCTGCCGAAAGCGGCCAGCCGTGACTGAAGACAATCGGCTGTCCGGTTCCCCAATCCTTATAATAGATGTCGATGTTAGCTCCGTTTTCTTTTCCGACAGTGACGTAAGGCATAATGAATTCCTTTCTTCGTTTTGCGCTGAAGCAAAGATGTGCCGCTCACGGCAGAATCAGCGTAAATCATCCTCGTCCCTTCAAATTGCATTGCAATGTTACGATTGTGCAAACGCCGGCGATTAATTCCCATTGGCCAGCCGCTTACAAGAGAAATTCAGCGGCCTTCAATCGCCCCTGCCCTGTCGCCGCCGGTTCAAGAGTACTGACTTGCGAAAGGTAGATTTTCCTAGTCATCATGGGCCGGGGTGGTTTTCAAAATTCTCGCCACTTCGCGAATCGCTTCCGGATTGTATTGCGCACCGTGCCCGGAGTGAACCACACGCTCAGAAGCCGCGCCCTCGAGATGCGAACTCCAATAAGGAACGATCCCGTCTGAGCTGTTCGGCGTGTCCCCTCGCCCGCGATCTCCCATGATTGAGTGATATGGAATACCTGGCGTGATCGGGAGTTTGTTGATCGCTTGCACAAATCGGTCGTTAGGCTCGAGCGTGTCGACGCTGTTCGGCATGCGTTTAAAAGCCGCGGCGGCAGGATCATCGATTAGGAGTGGTTTCATCCCTGCATAGATCGGTTCGAATGATTGCGGTGTCTTAACCAGGGATTCGCCGAAGCGTCCGATCCAGCTCGTGGCCAGATCGCTGCCGCGGTGAGGCGTAGAAATAAAAATCACTCGTTTCACTTCCGACCGATGCTTAAAAACGAATGCCTCTTCTAATTCCCTGCGAATCTCGTTAGGTAAAGGAGTGTTTTCGGGTTGGGTTGCAAAATAGGATCGCCAAATTTTGTCTTTGGAATCGGTGACCATGAGCCGGCAAATCATTCCACCCATGCTGTGGCCAATGAGAACAACGGGTTTGTGATTGGGGAACGCTCGCCTTGCTCCATCGAGCTCGCTCCGGAACAATGCAGCTGCGTATGGGTAGGGATAACCACTCGGATAACTGAAGAACCAAAACTGGTATCGCCTCCTTATCCAGGGATCATTGCGCAGGGCGTCGATCATCGGGGCCCAGCTTGCTCCTGTCTCCTGCAAACCGTGAACAAAAATCACCGGCGTCCGATTCGGGTCATACTGCTGCAGCTGACACAACCGAACCGTGCTAGCATATCTTTGCGGATCCATCACGCGCGAGAATCCAAGGCGTTCGGGTCGCTCTCGGGCGATGAACATTGCGGTGGGCGCGGTAAAATCCGCAGCCACGGGGAAAATGCGTTTGCCTAACCCGATGTGTTCGGACTTTATCGGATCGACAAATTCCAGTTCTGCCTGTTGGCCGGAGAAGCGAACTACTGCCGTCACCGGCGCGTAGATACGAGCAAGCCGATATTGCTGACGAAACCGCGGGTTCTCGGTGCGCGCGACGGCAACCAATGGTGCACCGGCGCCGCGGGCTAGCGATCGAGTTTTGAAAAGCTGGCCGCTGACCTTCAAACTGTCGGCCGCGAACACATCGTATCGATTCGGATCGTGTTCGGCGTCGATCGGCTTCCGAACCGTCAGGGTGTAATGGCTCCTGCTCCCGGTTACGTCGAGCTTGTGTTCCCATGGTTGAACCCGCAAGCGTTCGATATTTTCAACCGTCCGCGCGACTGAGAAGTTGTAGATGCTTTGGGCCGAAGAATTGGTTGGCTCCTGTTCCAGGGTAGTTAGTGAGAGTTTGGCGGCAGTAAGGTCATCGCCTAACGACACTAAGGGTTGTTCGCGCTCGGCTCGCACCAGACGATCTGTTGCCTCTTCGAGTTGCCTGTTGCCCGGGGCGATTGTCGGAATGCGCGCCGGCAGCGTCTTTACGCTTGCCAGATGGGCGCAGCCGGAGCACCCGAAGATCGAGAGCGCAATGAGGGTTCTGTTCGACGATCTCATTGAGGTCGCGGTTCAATTTGAGCGCCCTCCGGCCAGATGTACTTGAAGACGAATCCAGTGACGATCAAACCGAAGAGAATTCCAACCACGCGGTCCCGGGCTTTATCGAGGTCTGTGTCAGGGGCGTAGCCTTGAAAGACGCTGATGAAGAAAGCGAATGCAATCTGCAGTCCGGCGTAACTTATCCGTTGACTTCCGGCCGCCACCCAGCCTGCAATCGCAGCGACACAAGCAACCAGCAGGACGAGCGACACGATTGTCTCCATATGTGGGATCAGGAAGACGATGGAGAAGAGCGCGAGCCCTCCACCGATGAGACAACCGACAATTCGCAGCGTTCCTTTGTAAAGCGTTGCCTCAGTACTCTCCAAGGCGATGAAGGTGCAGGTAATAAGTGCAGTGTGGATTCCGGACCAATCAATCGCCGAATAAAAAATGTAACAAAACATCGCGCCAAGAGTTACCTTGAGGGCAAACTGGATGTGTCTCGGATTAGTAAACGCGTCCGGCTTCAGTAAACTCTTCGGCTTAGGCCCATGTTCAGCCCCTTCTGCAGAGTCCGGCAAGAAAAGCGAGGTTAAGACAACTATTACCGCTACGCCGTAGGCCAGCGCGACCCAGACCCACAGGAGTGCGCGGACCAATAGCTCGGGTGAGGGAGCTTGTTCGGCCACGGATTGCGAGTAAGCGATAAGAAAACCGATAATGAATCCGATTGGTCCAATTACCAGGATGCGCGATAGCCACATTCCGAGGAAAAGCGCAACTGCGATTCCGGGAATTCGCAATTCGGGATAATCGTAGGTGAATTTGTAAAGTAGGAGACTACCGAAAATCGCAATAGTCACGCCAATCAGTCCGCCAAGACCAGTCGTCTTTGTGAGAGTTTTGCTCTCTTTCGAGATGAAAAACACCATGTAAGAAGTAACGGCTAGCTCCGGCACTTGGAGCGCCATCGAAATGATGACGCACAAAACCACACCAACCACCAAAATAGCCGTGCGGATCTTGCGGACGCGCGTCGGCGCTAGCTCCCGTTTGAGCCAACCAATCCAATCCGAGTCAGTTGGGTACGCTTCAAGAAATGACGCGGTCATGAGTCATTTTGAAGAACCTTTGATGATCGCTACCGCGGAGGCACCCATCCGAAACAGGTTTGGATCCGGATTCTGGACTTCGATGCGCACAGGAAAACGCTGAGCCACACGCACCCAGTTTAGTTCGCGTTTCACATAAGGGACGCCGCCCTTTAGCAAGTCGATTTCGCCTTCAGGCTCAACGGCCCAGCCGATACCTTGCACCTTTCCACGAAAGCGTTCGTTGGGCGCGGACGAGAGGTAAACAATCGCCTGGCTACCGGGAGTTATATGTCGAACCTCGGCTTCGCGAAAATTCGCGAGGACATACCATTTGCGTGTGTCGAGCAATGAGAACACGGGAAGGCCGATGCTCGCGTATGCACCCGGAGAGATGTTTAGATTAATAACTCGGCCATCGAACGGTGCGACCACCTTGCAGTAGGAAAGTTCGAATTCGGCCAATTTAACTGCGGCGAGCGCACCCGGTCTTTGCGCAATCAGTGTTTGCAATGTGCTCAGCGCAGTTTTGGCCTGATTCAGTTTTTGTTCCGCCGTGGCCAGTCCCTGGGCGGCGACCCGCGATGCGGTCGTGGCTTGATCAATTTGTTCCGCGGTCGCGAAATGTTTCGGCAAAAGCGGTTCGAGGCGGTGCAAAGTGTCGTTCGCCTGTTTTTCCTGAGCCATGGCAAGGGCCACACCTGCGTCGGCTGCCTTCACCCCAAACTTCAATTCTTCGTCCTGCGACTTGCCGATCTCGATTTGTTGATCGAGCGCAGCGAGGATCGACTTTGCCTTTTCCAGAGCTAACCTATAATCATCGGGATCGATCTCGAATAGCAGATCGCCCTCTTTAACCAGCTGATTATCCTGGACCCCCAGCTTTACGATTTGGCCACGCACACGTGGAACAATCCCGACTACGTTGGCCCGCGCCGTTGCATCGTCAGTCCGTGGGTATCGTTGAACAATTCCCCAGACATAGAGAGTTATCACCATCGCCCCGAGGACGACGATCAGACTTACCATTTTGCGAATGAATTTGCCCTTCTCGGTGACGTTATTCGCCGGGGCCGTCTGGCCTAATGGATTAGCCTCCCGATCCATAGCTCTTAGTTCTGATAGAACAGAATCCAGGTGGCGAAAGTAAAGATGATCATAAGGCAGGAGTAGATAAGCGGAGCCGGAGCGATGTAGGACTTCAGGTTTCGGAGCTGTATAATCCAATGCGCGATGAGAGTCAGCGTGAGCCCGCTCAGGATGCACACCATCCATGCGGGAAAATACGAGCCGAGAATATCCACCGTCGGGGAATGGTGACTAAAGATACGCACGGCAGCGAAGCCGAGAACAAAAAGCGCAATCCCAACGCCGAACCACTTTAAAATCATTCCTTGCACCTTCATCTTTGGATGGGCCTAACCGTTCGCGCAGAAGGTCGCGCCAGATCACCGGTACTCAGGGCCAGCGCGGTGGCCGCAGTGAAAATCGCGGATTGCGTGTCGTGACCCACACTCCGCGCGGCAGCCAGGTTTCGCTGCGCGCTTACAATCTCAGGGTAAGTGCTAAGTCCCTGCTTGTAAGATTCAAGGACAGCGTCAAACGCGTTTCGTGACGCGTTCACCAGCTTCGCGGCCGAATCTTGTTTACGTAACGCCGTCTTGAAATCCGTCGAGGCTTTCCAAACTTCGCGCACCGCGCGATCACGCGCCCCGGCAAGTTCATTTTCGGCTTCGTGTAAAGCCGCTTCCGCGATTTCCATTTTATGGCGGCGGGCAAAGCCGTCGAAAATCGGCACACTCGCGGTTAGAAGAACGCCATAAGTCGGCTGATGATCGCCAAAATAGGGCGAGTTAGCGATGCTGACGTCGAGCTCGGTCTCGCTAAGATGTGCATCGATCGCAACCTTGGGATAATACTCGGCGCGAACTTTTCTTATCTCATCTTCTTTGGCGTGAACGTCGGCCAGCTTGGCCACCAGATCCGGCCGTCGTGATAAGGCTCGTGCGATCAATTCATCGACTGAACCATACGCTTGCTCCGAGGTCGATCTTTCGCTGAGGTCAGCCACGCTCAGTGGCACCGTTGGCAATAGCCCAACACTTTCGACCAGGGCGACCCGCGCATCGCTTTCGAGGCCGGTGGTCGCTTCGAGATCGAATTCCGATTGCGCGCTTTGCTGTTGCGCCTGGAGAAATTCAGGTCGGGTCGCCAGTCCGTTGTCGACCCGGGCTTGCACCGCTTGCTCGATCGTTCGCGCGACTTCGAGGGAGCTGCGTGCAACCAGAACTTTTTGATGAGCGGTTCCGAGTTGATAGAAGCGATCGGTTACTTCGAAGACGATCTTTTGATGGGTGGCGTTGAAACCCACATTGGCCGCCATCAGTTGTTCCCGGGCTGCGGCGGCCACCGCGCGGCGTTCGCCGAAATCGAGCAACAGCCATTTTGCGTTCAGCTCTCCGCGGTAAATCTGAGCCTCAGTGACTAACGAGCCACCACCGGTTATCCTGACTGCGGCGCTCGGATTGGTGAGAATCTTTGCCCGATCCACCGCGAGGCTGGGAAACGGGATGAAGGCGCGATCATAGCCAGCCGCGGCGGACGCGACGATCAAGGGATAGTAGGCGCTTTCACTTAGCCCAACTGCGGCGGCGGCCTGTCGCGCCCGCTCCCACGCGACTCGCGTTTCCGGATTGTTGCGCTCGGCGATGTCGATCAGCTCGGCGAGACCATAGGGCTTTCGCGGATTAATTGAGACACGCGACGCGCCCTCAGCGTGATTAGAACTCCATTGGGCGAGTTCGTCTTCGTAATTCGCGAGATTCGGCGGCCACCAGGATTTTTCAGAACTGGGCGACGCGTCATTGCGCGCCTGCGCCATCGCGGTAATCAGCAAGAGATGGATGAGCGAGAGGTGCAGCGCCCAATAGCCTGACTTGATCTTGCGCTTCATGACGGGCCTTTTACTACTTTTTCAAGCGCCTGGAGAGAGCGATTTCGTCAATTTCGACCCGAAACCAGTCTCACCCGTGGGCTTGTGCAGGCTGCGCTGTCTCAGTGGGTCCACATCTCAAAGAGCACACAGACCAGCCGAATGGTAATAAAAAGCAACGGAACGGTAAGGGCGATGACCTGTAAGGACCGAGTAGCGATCCGGTCGCCATCAACACTCGGATCGGGACCAAACAATAGGCGCCGCTTGCGAAACATGTAGGCAAAGCCAAGCAGATTGACGACGACAAAGAATATTCCGGCGATGGTCAGCGCCGGAAGCGCGGTGGGATTAACGGATGCGATCATAATGATTCCTTTCAATGTGTTTTTCGAGCAGGCCGTGTTTTCGGTCTTACTCGTTTTGTTCATGACCACACGATCGACTGGGGCCGACCGCTGGTGAAAGACTATGTTTCTTGCCTGAGCATGCCTGTCAGGCATAGACTCGAAGGCTGTGGAGCTTCGGCATTTGCGCTACTTCGTGGCCGTCGCGGAGATGGAAAACGTCTCGCGCGCCGCGACCCAGAAGTTGCACGTTGCCCAACCCTCATTGAGCCGACAGATCCGCGATCTCGAGGATGAAGTGGGAGTGCAATTACTCGAACGCACCGCCAAATCGGTTCGCTTGACCGACGCCGGGCGCGGGTTCCTCGAGGAGGCGCGCGCGATCTTGAAACAGAGTGAGCAGGCGGTGCAAAACGCGCGCGCGATCGCGGGCAAACAAGAATTGCACGTTGGCGACTGGCCTCTCGCGACCGGGCGCATCATGCCGACGCTTCTACGAGCGTATCAGCAAGCGATGCCGACCGTGCAGGTAAATCTCCACGATTGGCGATTTGAGAAAAACATCGCGGGCGTCCGTGACGGTCAGTTGCAGCTTGCCATTATTGTTCCTCCGCTCAAAGCGAACGCGCTCGCCGGACTCCAGTTCCAGGAATTGTTTAGTGGGCACGTTTGTCTGGCCGTTTCCAGCCATCATCCGTTTGCGCGGCGGAAGTCGATTTCAATAGCGGAAGCGGTGCGCGAACCAGTCATCGCACTCCTTACGGAAAAGTATCCTCGCTACCCGGAATACCTAGCTGCGATTTTCGCGGGCGTGAAAGAGAAACCTCGCATCGTGGAGGAGCACGACGGTTGGTCGGGAGTTTTTTCGGCGGTCGCTGCCGGCAGGGGGGTAGCGATAACTTCAGATGCGTTTAGTTATAGGTTCGACGATCAAATTAAATGTTTGCGTCTAACGCCCGAACCGAAGCGCGTCGTGGTCGGCATCGTTACGCGAAAAGGAAAACTTAGCCCGGCCGCCGAGAAGTTCTGCGCGTGTGCGAAAGAAGCATTCCCTGCCCTGGGTTAGTTTGCCGGAATCAGGGATTTATTTCTTTGGATTCAGGCTTTACTTGCGCTCGCATCCGAGCCACCCGATCGATGAGCGCTTGGACGTCGCGAACCGTGATCAATTGTTCGATCTCCCGGCCAAATAGGAGATCCAGCGTCCAATCAATCATAACCCGGAGCTTCTTGGCCAGGCGCGGCAACTTCATCAGGTAGATGGTTCGCCACATCCACCAGGCGATAAAACCGGAGAACTTCATTCCAAAAACCATTGCGACACCGGTCCGCCGTCCGATGGTCGCAAGTTGTCCCAGGGTCGTAAAAACAAAAGGCTTCACTGGACGATCCATGATTGCGGCTTCGATGTTCTTTGCCGCCCTAATCGCTTCCCGCAAACCGTGCTGGGCGGTTGGTGGAAAAAACTTGCCCGTTTCATAGCCATCAGGAACCGCAGCGCAATCACCGGCCGCCCAGAGTCCGCTAACTGTCGGAACGGCGAGGTATTCATTCACCAAAACACGTCCATGCTCTTTCTTGCAGTCTAACGATTCAATAACCCCACCTGGTTTTACGCCAGCGGTCCAAATGAGAGTCGTCGCCCGAATCGAGGCGCCGTTAGTCAACTCGACGACCGAGCCATCATATCCCGCGACGCGTGCACCCTTTATGATTTCTACATGGCGTTCACCCAACTTTTGTTCCGCGTAACGGCCGAGTTCTTCCCCTAATTCCGGCAACAGGAACTTCCCCGGATGCACTACGGCCACTCGAACCTCCTCCTTGCGCAACGACGGATAAAACTTCAGCGTCTCCCGGACAAAGTCGTTAACTGCGCCCGTCGTTTCCACGCCGGCGAAGCCTCCCCCAGCGGTAACGAACGTAAGTAACTCTCTCCGGATCGCCTCATCCTTTTGCAGGGATGCCTCTTCTAATAGAGCTACCATTCGATTGCGCAACAGGGTCGCATCAGACAGGTTCTTCATGGTTACGGCCCAATCCCGGACGCCATCCATGCCGAAGAAGTTTGTTTCCGAGCCGATGGCGAGGAGGAGATGGTCGAAGTCGAACTCAAGGTCCAACTCGTGCACACCGGCCAGGCAATGAAGTTTTTTTCCGGCTAAGTCGATCCGGTCGACTTCCGCCTCGACCACGTTGACGCGACGGAGGATGCGCCGAAGCGGATTAACGATATCCGTTGGGGACAGATCCCCCCCGGCGATTTCATGCAACATCGGGGTAAAAAGAATGAAATTTTCGCGACTGATCAGCGTGACTTCGATCTCAAGCCCGCGTTTCAGTGCCTTCTCGAAGTACTTCGCCGCATAGAGGCCGGCGAAACCGCCGCCGGCAATAACAACTTTGGTAGTTTTCATCGTAGGTCATGCCCCGTGCTAAGGCTGCTAGGAGATGGAAATGCTAGTTCCAATCGATAGGCACTGTCCAGGGCCCTTCGGAAAGAACCTGGAGAGGATAATTGGGTAAGCAACTCTGCGAAGCGTGCATCGTAAGAATCGCAAATTGGACTATCCCCATTCGGAAGAATCCAATCAGGGTGTTGTTCTCGTACCGCATGGTGAATCTCTTGTTGGAGTTGCGCGTAAATAGGATTACTTCTCATACGTTGTTTGAATGTCACAAGTCAGCGGACGAAGATGAGCAAACTAAGGAAGCCGAGCGCCCCCCCCAGAATCGGACTGAGGACAGCAAACCAGATGGGAAAATCCCATCTATGCTCCACGGTGATAATCGAAGCCTTCATTTTCAGTTGTTTTGAGTGACTTATCAGTTTGCTACGCTACGGCGGCCGTCGACTGACTCTGCGCGAACGACAACCGCAGCTTTCGCAGTGTATGTCCGGAGAGAGTTCCGGGCCCGTGCTGCTGCCATTCGGCGATAAGTCTCTGCTGCGGACGGGGCGTCAGCTTGGATCGCGCCTCTGAGACGACCTTTTGCCCCAGGCTGCTTCTGCTATCTCCAGCATCAGATAATGTCTTCATGAGAAATCATCCGACACCCGGCCCGCTTTTTGAAAGACTATGTTTCTTGCCTCAGTATAGCTTCGAGGCATGCTCCACTTTAGAGAAGCAACTGCAACCCGGTTATGTCTCGCGGTTGCGCTCGGGAAAGGTTCACTCCGCCGCGACATGAGTGCCTTTCCTGGCGACGGAAGATTTCACGAAGAGAACAAAGCAGACGAGCGCACGAGCGCACTGCCTTGGGCACTCTCGCCCGTGCCCGGTCCAACTCTCGTTACCCAAACTATTGCACCAGAAAGCAGTCGAGGTCGTTCGCAAACGTTACCGGACCCGGATAGTGCTTCCCGATCTCTAAACGAGTCTGGTCTTCCTTTCCTAAAGTCCGCAGCATCCGATGAGACAAAACCAGGCGTTTTACCCGAGCATCGGAGGCAATTCGTCCGATAACGGAGGGAGGCATATGCAAGCGTCTCTCAACTCCAGTTGCTCCTTCCGGCACCGCATTGTGGGCGACAAGCAAATCCGCATTCATCGCCAGTCGCGTCAGACCCTCACCTTCACCGTTAGTGTCTCCGGTAAGTACAATTGCTTTGCCGCCAATCTCCACGCGCCACGCCAGTGCTGGAACTGCTCCGTGAACGACCCCGACTGCAGAGACGGCGAGATCGCCGCTGTGAAAGACGGCAACCGGTGTCGAGCCCGCGATCACATTGTGGGGTTGCATTTTGTAGCTGCCCTCTTCTCCGGGCACAAGCAGCTCACTCAAATACCGATAGGCTCCCTTTTTTTCTCCAAACAGATCGGAGACAAACTCTGTCGTTGACGGCATGAAATCGTTGCCGGGCGGACCATAGATTGGAAGGGCGCGCTTGCGGTCTTCGAACCAGGATGACTTGATCAGCGCGGCAAAGTCGCCGCTATGGTCGACGTGGAAGTGACTAAATAAGAGGACATCCAGCTGCGACATTTGGGCGCCGCTTTCCCCAAAACGAAGTGCGCTTCCTCCGCCCGCATCAATGAGGGCTCGGGCCCGTCCGTTCTCCCACACTAAGTAACTGCTGGAAGCGCGCTTGTCCTGCAACTCGGGACCACCGGATCCCAGCACTTGGATCGCCACATCCTGGGAACCGCACGATTGTGCGGCAACTGAGGAGAACGCCGAGCTGACAAGAATGCTAATCAGGGGAAGTAAGTTCGCGGAGATAAGATCGCAGACTCCGTGAAAGCGATGACCGGCCGCGACTAACAAAGCGCTTTTTTTAACCTCCTATTACCGGATTACACAATACCCGCGCCATCAAAAACAAATAGCCGTCGACTCAAGTTTCAATCAACCGCAACATTCGATGGTCAGTAATCGGAGAGAGGGCAACACCGGAGAACTCTCCGTCGACTAAACAATGCTTTAAGGGCTGCCCGCGGCCTGAGCCTCTCGGAGCACGACCTGCGACGAATCCTTAATGTCGGTGATAATTAGAAACCGCTGCGCCGTGGAAGCGGGTGCGTTTTCGACTGCGAGCGTTTTGAGCGGACCGATCGCCTGAGCGATGCCCGCGCCGTCGGGATTCGTCTTCAAGAGTGCGATAGGCACAAGCTTGCCGAAGGGTTGATGACTGGATTCGGCGAGATACACTTGGTACATCGCCTGCGGAGTAAGCCCTTTCGCTGCAATCTGAATCTGGTCCAAAAGACCGAGTGAATTCACCGCCACCGATGCTTCTGCTTCGGGCAGATTAGGCGCGCTCGCTGTTAGGTGCAGTCGAGTGGTGTTGGCTGCGTTCCCGAGTGGAATCAGATTCTCGCTGCCGGCGCCGTTGGGAACGGCGTTGGGCACATAGACCAAAGCCTGCGTTGTTTGTCCGATCGGAATGTTGGCGATGACTTTGTTAGTGATGGTATCGATAGCTACACAGTGTTCACCGTTTTCCAACGCAACATAGACTCGTGAACCATCGCCCGATGGCCAAATTCCATGCGGCAGTTCCCCCACCGGGATCGTCGCAATTAGCTCCGGTGTCTCGCCCCTCCGGAAAATTTTCACCTCGTTCGCGCCGCCGATCGTGACGTATGCGAATTTTCCGTTGCGGTTGTTCACAAAGTTCACGTGATTCGTGATCGGTCCAGTACCCAACACCGCTTTCTGGGCAAAAGGTGGCTTCGCGCTGTAGATCTGCACCTTGCCTACGTCCTTTAACGTGATCCAGACTTCGTCATTTTCCGGAGTGACTGCGACGTTCGGGGAAAACGGACTGAGTTGCGCCAATCGCTTGACCACTTTGTGCGACGCCACATCGATCACCGCGAGCTCGGGAGTAAAGCTTGAACAAACAAAGGCATACTTGCCGTCCGGTCCGAACATGGTCATACCCGGGCCGTTTGCCAGTTCGATGCGGCCGGTTTCCTTCATCTGCGCGGGATCGATTACCGAGACATAATTCTCGCCGCGCACCGTCACCCACAACTCATGTCCATTCGGAGTAAAGAACGCTTCATGGGGCGAACGACCCACGTAAACCACCCCTTTGGCTTTGTTCGTCGCGGTGTCGATCAACGTGACGGAGTTTGATCCCACCGAGACCACGGCCAGTGTCTTGGAATCTGGCGAGTAACCGAGACCGTGAACAAGAAGCTGTCCTATGTAGAGCGCACTCAACGCGCCGGGGACCGGATCACCAAGCTTGATCACGCCAAGCAATTTGTTTGCCGACGGATCAATCACCGACACGGTGTTGGATGTTTGATCGGCGGTATAAACACGATCGTGACTAGAAACGGCAATGTCCGGCCGTGCCCAGGGCGCCTGTTGCGCTATCGCCGGCGTCGAAAGACAAAGAAGGGAAAACCAAAAGATTGTTCTCATGTTAGTTAGCGCGTTGTTGTTTCAGCCAGCGTTGCATCAATTCGATTTCGAGTTGTTGGTCGGTGACAATTTCCTGGGCAAGCCGCCGCATTTGCGGATCCTTGCCACGCAAAAGTTGTGTTTTCGCCATATCGATCGCCGCCTGATGATGGGGAAGCATCAACCGGACAAAGTCGAGATCGCTGTCGCCCGACTGTTTTACTGCTTTCATGGCCATGTGCATCTTGTCCATGCTGGCGACCAACTCCGACCAGTTCGCGTCAGGTGAAGCCTCGTCGCGGCTAACCGGAGTTCCCGCACGAAGCAAGGTCGCGGTCACCATGATAATCGTAGTTAGTATTACAGATACTTTGGTTGCTAATTTCATTGATCAATCTGGGAAAAGCTTACCCAGTTTGGGTTTTTGCATCTTCGATGAAAGCTGAGACTTCTTTTGCGCCGAAGCGGCTATCTGCTGATCAACCGTTCTATCATACCTAACGAATCAGACATTCAGTTATCCTAAAAAACGCGGGCAAGTCAGCGTTGTTCCTCGCCGACAGTCACCCTATGGCATAAGTGGCATGTTGCTTCAGAGGGAAATCCTGCATCGAACCGGGCCAGGAATGCGCGCAGTCCGCCCTTCTCAAGGTCCGCCCGGCTCAAAGGATTTCGTTTAAGAATATGTTCAAAGAAGCCTTGGACGTCGGCTGCTAAGTCGCCTCGCCGTTGCCCAAACGTACAAGGCAGTGGCCAGTCTGTTTCACTGCAAATGGCGATTGCTTTTCGCGCCGCTTTGTCCGCCTGGGCACGCCCCGATTGCAACACGTGAGGCCAGCGCGTTGTTTCAAACCACGCCCCACCCTCCTGCAGCGTTCCTGAAACCGGTTTCGTAGGTTCGCTATTATCCGTCAGGAGAAGCGTTTCTGCGACAAAAACGTTTATCCTGATAAGTTACAATTGTGTGACAAAGCGAAGCCCTCTTTTTAGGAAAAAGGGCTGCTCCTGCGGGGTCACGGACCCTCGCTGATACCCTTTTGACATTCCTGGTCACAACTCAAATACTGAAACGCACAATAAAAAGGAGGAAGTGATGGCAACGGCGAAAAACGGAAAAGATGAACCGCTCGACCTGAAACTTGAAGTCATTGTCATTCCGGTTTCCGACGTCGATCGGGCGAAAGCGTTTTACGAGAAACTTGGGTTTCGATTGGATATCGATTATGCACGTGACGGACAACATCGCGTGGTGCAGTTCACTCCGCCTGGTTCGGAAGCATCGATCCACATCGGCAAAGAAATCACTTCGGCGCCGCCGGGTTCGGTTCAAAATGCTTATCTTGTCGTGTCCGATATCGAGAAAGCGCGCGCTCATCTGGTCAGCCGCGGGATCGAGGTGTCGGAGGTATTTCACTTCGACGGACTGCTTGGCCCGCGCGTCAGCGGGCGGGACCCGAAAGGTGGAACCTATGCCTCCTTTGCCTCATTCAGAGATCCGGATGGCAACACCTGGTTGCTCCAGGAAATCACGACGCGACTTCCGGGCCGCGAATGGAAACGAACGGCCAACCTATCGGCACTTGCCGAATTGCTTCGCGAAACCGAACAGCACCATGGTCAGTACGAGAAAACGCACGCCAAACATGACTGGTGGGATTGGTATGCGCCGTATCTCGATGCGCGTCAGAGCGGCAAGACGCCAGCGGAATCAGCGACAATTGCCGACCAGCACATGACTATGGTTCATCACATTCCTCCTCGATGACCACGTTCCAGATTAGAAATCGATTCTCAGTGGCGGAATTTCGCCGTCCTCGATGCCAAAGTGATCATCCAGGGCAACCGGGCTTCCCGGGAACGTTCCGGAAACGGCGATGCTAACGACCGTTTCGCCCTGGTGCGTCTTGAGGCTCGATGCTTCAAAATTAAAGCTGCATTTCTCGATTATGGTCGTGACCCAGGGTTCAATGTCGATTTTGCCGTGGTGCCTTGCGTTTTCATCCCCTACGATGGCATCTAAGGAAAAGAGGAGACGAATCGCCTTTACGTCGGCCATCTTGCTGGCCTGGATATCACTCTGAACAATCGGCGGTAAACCGAAAAGGCTCGGCTATTCGAGCAGCGGGGCAAATAATAGCCAGATGCGAACACTCTCATTAGTTCTTGGGGCGGTCTTATTTTCGGCTCAGCTCACTCAACGCGGCGGAAACAATCGCAGCCCGCGACGCGAAGATTGACAATGTACCGTTGCATTACCTCACCGCGGGGAAAGGAACCTCGACGGTGATTTTGTTGCACGGGTTCGCGGAGACTTCCCGAATGTGGCGGCCGATCATTCCGTTGCTCGCGGAGAAGTTCACCGTGATCGCACCCGACTTACCCGGCATCGGCGACTCTTCGATTCCGGACAAGATCGACATGCTGAGTGCGGCGAGAGAAATCCATGAAATGGTTCGTTCATTGAAAATCGACAAGGCCCGCGTAGTCGGTCACGACATCGGGCTGATGGTCGCCTATGCCTACGCCACGCAGTTTCCTGACCAGACAGAGAAGCTGGCCTTAATGGACGCGTTTCTTCCCGGCGTACCGGGATGGGAGCCGATCTACAACGCCCCGAACGTCTGGCATTTTCGGTTCAACGGCGAGTATCCGGAAAAATTAGTCCAAGGCCGGGAGCGCACTTACTTCGAATATTTCTAGAACGTCTTCGCCGCCGACAAAAACCACTCGATCCCGGAAGCGGAGCGAAAAGCCTACACCAATGCGTATTCGAAACCGGGGCGAATGCACGCGGCCTGGGCGTATTTCGCATCATGGCCGCAGCTGGCGAAAGATTTCGCCCCGCTTTCGCAGACCAAACTGACAATACCCGTGCTCTCGATCGGCGGCGAAAAATCGTTAGGGAAGGAACTGGGCGAACAAGTGAAACTCGTCGCCGACCATCCGATGATCATTGTTTTGCCAAATGCAGGTCACTGGATTCTTGAAGAAAAGCCGAAGGAAACAACGGAGGCGCTGCTGAAGTTTCTATGAGACGGGCGGTCGGGTCAATCTTATACTCGTTAGGCAAGAACGAATACTTGAAAGACGACCCTGTAGAGCTTGAGCAAGTTCAACGGCATTGGCGAGATGACAGGTTGCGACCTACGCTCCCCTTGGGTGCAGCCTCGCACGATGGGCGCAATTGGACGCAAAGGCTGAAGAAGAGTTTTCCCGGAGCCGACAGGGTCCGGTACCATTTTATCATTTGCGGCTTTTCTTTAGCCGAAACGGACCCGATTTCCTCTGGTCGCAGTAGCCTTGGGCGAAGGCGGCTCCTGGGACGGAACCTTGAGACCGACCGTATACTGCCTTTTTGACATTCGGTCGACATGCCGGGGCGTTGATGGGAATCAGCGAAAATCTTCCCGTGGTGGCGTGAACACCTGAACCTCCTCCGCGTCCTCAATGATTTCGATGCTGTGCTCGATGTTCGCCGGAATGGCGTAGGTGTCGCCGGGACCCAGCTCGTGTCGTGAGTCGCGTGTAAACACACAGATGCGACCCGATAGAATATAGCCGGTCTGCTCATTCGGATGCGAGTGAAACGGGATTACGTTCTCTTTTCGGTAATGCATCTTGGTGACCATCGACTGTGGTCCAGTGGCTAGGAGATCGAAGGCAACACCAAAGGAATTTCGGGGCTTGGCTTCTTTAGGTTTGACGACGTGAATCATACTTTTTTTGGATCAACGAAGCTCAAGAGACGTCTTTGAGAAAATGTTTCAGGTCTGGCTCGGACCCACGACTCTCGTGCGAAGCTGAACGAAATCGTAGCTGGCAGCCATATCCGTAAATATTTGTTCGCCTAATGTCGGAGGGCTTCAGCAGGAGAGATTCGCGTGGCATAACGCGCTGGAATTAGACACGCAATCACGGCGACAACGGCAAGAACCAACGGCACCGTAATAAAAGTAAACAGATCGGTGGAAGACACGGCGAAGAGCAAGCTCGACATAAGACGCGTGACGAACATTGAAATCACCAGACCGGACGCCGCGCCGATCGAGACGAGAACTAATCCGGGGCGAACGGCAAGGAGCAAGATATCGCGGATTTGCGCACCAAGAGCCATCCGAATGCCAAACTCCTGGATGCGTTGTTTTACCAGAAAAGCGGTGACGCCGTAAATGCCCAGGCCGGCGAGAAACAGCGCCAGGAAGGCAAATGTGGACATAAGACACAAAGCCAATCGACGTCGTGCCATGGAACTGGAGATCAACTCATCCATGGTTGTTACGCCGTAGGCCGGAAGCTCCGGATCAATTTGCTCCATGGTGCGCGTCACGAGCTGTCTTGTCGTGTTAAGATTCGCAGCGGTGCGAAGAAACACTGCAAACCTATAACCCGAGCGCTGAAGAATCGATCCGTATAAGCGTGGTTCCGGCGCTTGATCTAACCCGTGGTCCAGCACATCGCCGACCACACCGATAATTTCAGAGTTGGTGGCTGTGCTAACAGAGCCGGTGGCTGAGCCCTTAGAGTCCCTCACATGTTGTCCAATCGGATCTTGTTGCGGGAAGAATTTTCGGGCGAACGCTTCATTCACAACGACCACGTTGGTTGCGCCGTAATCATCATGATTCGTGAAGACGCGTCCCTTCCTTAGCGGAACCTTCAGGAGATCGAAATAATTTGGGCTCACCGCGCCGTAATCAGCAGTGTACTCTTCCTGGGCCGAGGTAGCACTGTCTGGAAATGAGAACGCGATCAAATTCCTGGAATTGCTAACGTTGCTCGAGAATGGAACATTTGTGCCCAACCCAACCGCAACGCTCTGCACACCTGGTGCCGCCTCCAAGCGCTGAACCAATTCGCGCGCGAATCGTGCTCGCTGCGACGGATTCAAATAATGATTAGCGTCGGGGTTGTCTGGCACCGGGATCCAGATTTGCGCGACAGTTACACCGTGCGGATTAATGCCCGGTCGTTCGCGAAGCATGGCCGAAAAACTCCGGATCAATAATCCTGCGCTGATCAACAAGACCACCGACAAAGCGACCTCCAACGTTACCAGCGCGGCCCGGGAACGGCTTTGGCGAATCCCGGGTTGCCCGCCGGTGCGGCCGCCTTCTTTCAAATCGTGATTTGGGTCGGTCATGGTGGCGTGAAATGCCGGACCCAGCCCAAACAGAATCCCACTGAAGACCGACAGCACAACGGCCAGAGCGATTACTCGCCAGTCGCCATGGATTTCACTTAGTCGAGGGACCTCCGGAGGCAGCAACGCGAGCAACGAGTCGCCGGCAAATCCCAGCACGAGTAGAGCCGCCGCCGCACCGGTCAATGAGATGAGCACACTCTCGGTCAGGACCTGACGCACTAGTCGCGAGCGCGAGGCTCCAAGCGCCTGACGAATCGCAAATTCGCGCATTCGGGTCAACGAGCGTGCGATCAGGAGAGTGGCAACGTTCACACCCACGATTAGGAGAACGAAAGCTACCGCGGCCAGCAACATGATCAGCATTGGGCGCACCTCGCCGGTAAGACTCGATTGCACAGGCTCAATTCGAAGCTCCCAATGTGACTGGTTAGGATAGTCGGTTGGATAGCGCTGCTGTAGTTGCCTAACGAATACATCTAATCTTTGTTGCGCTTCTTTAATCGACAATCCGGGCTTGAGCCGTCCGATTGCGCCGGGAATAAACCGGAGACTTCGATTCGGCGGGACCGGATAGGGCAGAGCAACGAATCCTGCGGCTGTCCAAACTTCCACATCCCCGCTAAGACCTTTACCGGGATGACGGAAATCGGGCGGCATCACCCCGATGATCGTATAGCCATCCTTGTCCAGGCGAATTCGTTTGCCGATCACCTTTGGATCGCCGCCGAACTGTCGTTTCCACAAGGCGTCACTGATCACGACGCCATCTAGAACGCCTGGGGCCCACTCTGCCTGGGTGTATGCACGTCCCAATGCCGGTTTCGCCCGCAGCATGTCAAAATAACTCGGACTGGTGCCGAGCAACTCGATGCGTTCCACCCGGTCGCCACCGGTTAGAGCGGTGGGGGCCGGAAAGATCACGCTAATCTGCTCAAAAATGTCCAAATGCTGGCGCAAATCTTCAAATTCCGGCACGGACATGCTGACATCCCTGGCGCCGGCTCGATGGTCAAAAATTCGAACCAGTCGCTCCGGCTCCGGAAATGGCAGCGGCTGGAGCAGGACTGCCTGAACCAAGGTGAAGATGGCGATGTTGCCACCAATTCCGAGCGCCAAAGTCAGCACGCTCACGAGCAGAAAAGCCGGCCCCTTGACCAGGGTTCGCGCCGCATAACGCAAATCGGCGATGAGATTTTCCATAGATTTGTTTCTTGCTCTTAGTAACGAAGCAGCGACTTTCCACAAATTCATTATTATCACAATGATGTTGCCGTTGTCGCACGATCCTGCTATTCGTTGAGAAGTGGTTTAGGAGGCTCCCGTGCTCGATGATTTACGTGCCCTCGTTGAGTTTGCCCAGGCTGGGTCCATCGCCCGTGCTGCCGATCGTCTATTCCGGACCCCCTCAGCGATTACCCGGCAAGTGCAAAGGCTGGAGGCTGCCTTGGGTGCCGAGTTGCTCGACCGCTCGGTCAAGCCGCCGCGTCTAAACTCGCTCGGCTCCAGGGTCCTCGAACAAGCGCGAGATCTGTTGCAGCGGACCGAGGCGCTGAAATCTCTTACCTCGCACAATGCCGAACCTCACGGCCTCCTGCGCATCGGGCTCGCCCATGCCCTGGCCGAGGGGACGCTTATCGAACCTATTCGGGCGCTGACTGAAAAATATCCCAAGGTCCGAGTGCGGCTGTCGAGCGAACTTACCGGTGAATTAATTCAGCGGCTGCTCGCGGGTGAACTCGACGTTGCTGCCGTGCTCTTGCCCGAAGGTAAAGCCGCGCCTTCACCACTGGTGACGAATATCATCGCTCGCGACCGCATGGAGATCGTTCAAGGCGCCGCCGGCAAGGTTCGCGGTGATTGGAAAAGTTTGGGCCGAGCACCCTGGGTGCTCAATCCGCCCGGGTGCTTTCTTCGGGCGAGCCTCATCGATCGGATGGAGCGTGCCGGCTTCACCCCGATGATTGCGGCTGAAGTCCACAACATGCATATGCAGCTGGCGTTCGTTCAGGCCGGTTATGGTCTTGGGCTGCTACCCGCTCGCTTTATTGCCAGGAATCATTCTATCGATCCCGTGAAAGTATTGCGTCCCCCATCGTTTGAACTGCACCGATCCGTGGCCATAGTCCGGGTTGGGCAACTCGGCGCCTTGGGGAAGGCCCTCGACCTATTGGCACACGGGTTTCGGCAATTGTTTGAGGCGGCCGACACCAAGAAGCCGGTGACCAGGCAACGAAGAGGCGTGCCCGCGAATCGGCGGGCCGCGCGACCGCGCAAGTAGTCTCCGGACATGGTTGCCGCTGAGCGGCCATTGAGGACATTTGTCCTCCCGTTAGGCAGAACCGCGAGTTGATTGCCGCCGAACGGAACTGAAAACATCGACGATGTGAAATGTGTCCTTCATCGGCTTAACCTGCTTGCTTCGGCTCAAGCCTTGACCACCAGGTCGATCTCAACGCAGGCCCCAAGCGGCAGCGCGGCCACCCCGATCGTCGTCCGGGCGGGAAAGGGCTGACTGAAATGCTTTGCGTAGATCTCATTCATCGCGCCGAACTCACTCATGTTCGTGAGATACACTCCGGCCCGCGCAACGTGATCGAAACTCTTGCCCGCCGCCTTCAGAACCGCCGAGAGATTCCGAAAGATGCGGTCGGTCTCCGCCACAATACCCCCCTCGACCACCTTGCCGGTAGCCGGGTCTTGGCCGACCTGACCGCTGAAGTAGAGGAAACCACCGACTTCGATCGCCTGGGAAAATGGGCCGGCCGGAGGCGCGAGCTCGGGCGAGCTAATGGCGGCCTTATTCATCGCAAACTCCGGTGGATCGATTGCTCTTTGAACACTGGATAACAATTCATCTTAAAATTACTTCGCGAATCAGTTCAATGCCCAAGACTTTTCTGTATTCACTCCGTTCCACTCTTTTCTTGTTCTGAAACTCGGTGCTACCGATTACCTTCCTGGCCACATATTCTGCCTCGATCCCTTTATCACCGATGTTCCCACCATAAGCCGCCATGTTTTTAAAAGTGAGATATAAAAATATATTGGGCTGATCCGGTGATTTTGGACTGGCCTGGAAAACCTTATAATCGATGATTAGCCCAGCTTTCTTCATCGCTTCCATGGTCGGCTTCCAGGTCGAATTTAGCCACGCGATGTACTCTGGAAAATGCCCGTACTCCACTTGGAGGTAATTCACCTCCGTGACCGGGCCGTCCGTATACTGGCGGTCATTCTGGGCAAGTGCATTCTGGGTCAGTGTATCCTGGGCACGGGCATCAAGCGAAAGTGAGCAAGCTGCGAGACCCATGGATAAGATAACCGTTCTAATCATTTTCTCTTGTCACCAAGAACTGACCATTCCACAAGTTCATTATTATCAAGATAATAGTACCATCTGCGCACGATAACGGCTCGTCTTCGACACTCCCAATTATTCTCGTCCGATTTAGTGCGAACCCCTCTTTTGCCCAACCAACCAGTGCGATTTGAGCGAATCAATCTAATACCCCCCGCGGGTCCTGAATTCTCTTGCTCTGTGAGTTGCCGGCAACTGAGGAGCAGCTAACAGGTGCAGCTGTGGCGGCTCTTTCTGTTCCCTGCCTAATGGAACAGCAGTTATTAATCTGATGGTTACCATCCGTTATTCGTTAGGCCAGATTTACTCACCTTGACGAATCAGTTCGTCGCTGTTGTTGAACTTCATTCCGCTCCCTGCCTAACGAACCGTTCGGACGGCGTGCCGAATGTCGTCCACTACTGTGGGCGACGCAGAGTCAGATTGTCTTGCTTCGACAATATCAAGGGATCTTTTGTAGAAGCTCGACACCAGGCAGCGTGCGAAGCCTTCGCGGCCTCCGGGACCTCGGTTAGAAGGTTACTGTGGTTCCAGATCGTAGGCTTCGACCAGAGCAACCCCGCTTCGAAATTGAGAATCGTGGACCAAGGCCGTGTAGTGGCCCGGATTAAGGGTGGCAACAATGGCCGACTCCAGATCGTTTGCTGGAGGCACACCCGTGTTGATGATTTCTTGTTCCTGGCTCGAACGCCAATTGTCGTTCGTTGCCATAAGGTTACCGTTGCCGTCAAATAACTCCAACACCGGATCAGGCAACGGTGCGCTCACCCCGGCCGCGGCCAGCGAGGGACCGAGAGCGCGCACAATCACGCTTGTCTGATCGGCCCCGCCGATGATAAAGCCACCAATCATTTGCAGCGCTCCGGCCGAGACTTCGCCGCGGGTCGAGATGTTACTCACCCGCGAATTAACTGGATCGACGTCGTAAAGTTCCACCAAGCCGACTCCCACTCCAGTCGTGGCACCATGCAGAACGGTGGTATAACTCCCAGGCGGCAACTCCGCAGTCAGGAAAGATTCGAGCGGATTAGAAGGAACCAGAGGGTTTGGAATTCCATTTAGGACCTGCCGATTGTTGTTAGCTTCCATCAGGAAGCCTGCGGAGTCATATAATTCCAGATAAGGATCGCCGAGCACTCCAGACAGCCCAAAAGCGCTTAGTGACGGCCCCAGACCGCGGAGGACTACACGCTTGTCAGTGATACCAGTGAGGATAAAGCCGCCAACCATGACGCTATCTCCATCCAAGACCTGCGCCCGAGTTGAGACATTCAGCAGCTTCTTTGTCGTATCATTGGGTCCGGGAGTCGGTAAAGGCGGCGGAGGTGGAATCTCGGCAAAGGCGTCGGCAAGAAATGCCAGGGCCTGATCCTTTACTACCGACCAATAGGAAAAGGAATGATCGCTCCCGGGGATAGTCAGCACTTGATAATTAATCACTCCGAGCGCGTCCAGATGCGCTATCATGTCTGGTATTGTGAATACGGCATCGGGTCTTCGAGGCTGTTCACCATCAGCAGGGGCGCGATCGTCTTGTCCGCCAGCCATGCCGGAGACGCAGCTTTTAGCACCGTAAGATCAGTTGCCGGAACTCCGACATAGCCAAGAACCTTGACCGTGTAATCCGCCAACCCCGGATTTGGACTGAAATCCGTCGCATCATAGAGGCCGGAGAGCGACACGCCTACATCAATCCGGTCGTCACCTGGAGTTCCGGTCGCGGCGACAAAGGCGGTATGAGATCCACCGGCCGATCCGCCCACTGATCCGACTTGGCCATTGCAGCGTGGATCAGAACGGGCGCTGCGCACGGCCAGTTTCACATCATTGGTCTGATCTGGGAATTGGCCACTCGACTTCTGACCCGGTAGGGTTCCGGGCGGAGCCAGACGGTATTCGATTGAAAAGGCAATATAACCTTGGGCGGCCAGATCTTGGGCAAGAGTCACCGAATCGGGCGAGCTAGTTGGCGAACCGCCATAAAAGTTGCCGCCATGAATCACGAGCACTGCCGGCCACGGTCCCGCCTTGGTGGTTGGGGCATAAGCGTCCCAATGAAGCACGGTCCCGTCGGAAGCGATTCCGTAAACTTCTGTGGTCGGAACGACGTCTCCCGCCGCTCGACAGACCCCAACCAAGCCGATCGCAAGCGCGATCTTTAACTGAAAGCTTAGAAGGCGTAACTTCAAAACTGGATCTGCGAATAAACTGGAAAATTTAAGAGACCAGGTTGAACGCCTACGGTTCAAACGGCCGCAGAAACGTAACCCTTCGGTAAGCAGGTCGAAACCCGTTCCCATCGTGACCATTTTTTCGCCGCTCAAATTCGGCTCGAAACCAGGTCCTCGCTATGAGCCGGATTCGAAAGAGAAATGCTCGGGGGGGGGACTTGAACCCCCACGCCTTACGGCATACGCCCCTCAAACGTACGTGTCTGCCATTTCACCACCCGAGCGCGAAGAGGAAAGTTGAATGAGCAGTAGCGGAAAGCAAGCGGGCTCTCCTCGATCGGTGCTCGGGGTCGAAACGAAGAAGTCACAGGCGAGGCGCGAAACCTGCGATTAGGTTGCAACTGATGGAGACTATGGCTGACCGGCAATCGACAGACTGGATCAAGCTCGACTTGCACATTCATACTCTCGACGATCCCAAGGACCGACTCGATTATTCCGCCCACCAATTGCTCGAACGCGCTCGGGCGCTCGGGTTCGGCGCGCTCGCGATCACCCTGCACCATAAGGTTTTTGATCGCGCGGAAGTTTTTGCTGACGCCGCTGAGATGGGCATCTTGCTGATCCAAGCGGCCGAGGTGCGATTGGAAGGAGCCGATGTCGTGCTCTTAAATGTCAGGCCGGCGGAGGTGGAAAATCTCCATACCTTTGACGATCTCCGCGCTTTGCGCGCCGGCCGCGGGAACGAGATTTTTGCTTTCGCGCCCCATCCTTTTTTTGTCCTTGGCTCATCCATCGGGGAGCGACTTGTCCGGGAGATCGACTGTTTTGATGGGATTGAGATCTGCCATTTTCACAAAGGTTGGTTCGATCTCAATCGCCGGGCGCGAAAAATTGCCGCCGAATTTGGCAAGCCGCTCATCGCCACTTCTGACGCGCATCGGCTCCAGGCTTTTGGGGAGCATTACAGCAGCATCCCGAGGCCGGACCAGCTGGACGTTGCCAGTGTCCTCCGTGCCTTGCGCGAAGGGCCGCTTCGCCTAACGACTCCGGCGGCAAGCTGGCGCGATTTGTTTCAAGTTTTCTATTTTGTCTTTATCAAACATCCGTTGCGGAAGCGATTTGGCGGCGGGCATTCGATTCATCCCGAAGAAGCCGGACTTGTCTCCGATGGTTGATTGTGTCAGCTCTAGCCTGCGACCGCTCCATCAATGAAACCATCCATCTTTTTTTGCCTGACTTCCCTTCTTGCTCTCACTTTTACCGCCTGCCCGACCACGGATTCGAAAAAGTCGGAAAAAAAAGCGGCGGCGACCGCTCAAAACCCGCCGGAGGAAGAGGCGGGCGTCGACTTCCAGGCCTTTGTCGGCCGGCTCCGCAAAGCGGTCCGCGCTCATGACATGAACATGCTCGCGTCGATGATGACCGAAGATTTTGGTTATCGATTGGAGCCCGAAGGGGCCGGGGCGGGTGTGTTCAAGTACTGGGACGACAATAATCTTTGGATGGAGCTCGACGGGATTGTTTCCGAGCGCTTTGTCCCGAAGGGGAATTACATGGTCGCGCCGCCGCAGTTTGCCGACCCGGCCTCCGAGTATACAGGCTATCGCGCCGGTATTCGACGGGTCAACGGCAGCTGGAAGTTTGCTTATTTTGTCAATGGCTAGCAGATCAGTTGAGAGTCGTTAGCTGAGAGTTGAGAGTTGGCCTCGCGCCAGAATCGCTGGCTCTCAACTCTCAACTATTAACTTTCCACTCTCCTCTTTGCCCCACCGGCCCCCGTTTGTTTTCGTTAGGCGACTGGTCCGTTGTCAGCCGGGAGAAAATGCCGAGTGCGTCACGGTTTTTGCCGCCGCCGACCCGATCTTCGCCGGACATTTCCCGGGCAATCCCCTGGTTCCGGGAGTGATCTTGACCGAGGCGCTCGCCCAAACCGCGGGGATCGCTGCCGCCTCCGGTTTTTCCGAAAATGCGCGCCCGCTCTTCCTACTCTCGGCGATTCAGAAGATGAAATTCTTCGGCGCTGCGAGACCAGAGGACGAGATTTTGCTGAGCGCGGAGAGGGTCGCGACGGTCGGTGAATTGTGGCAGTTCGCGGTCAAAGCAAGAGTGGGCGAACGAGTGATTGCTGAAGGACAAATCGTGCTCAATTTGACCTCGAAAAATTCCGCTCCGGAATTGGAATAGCAGCAGCTTGGATTATTCTTAGGCCTTGAAAATCGATCCGAGGCGCCGACCCGAGTTCGCGGTCGTGATTCCAGTCTGCGACGAGGCAGCCTGCATCGGTCCCGTGCTCGATGAATTTCTGGGGACACTGGATCCGGAGCGGTTTGTGATTGCGGTCGGGGTCAATGGTTCGACCGATGGGACCGCGCCGCTCGCCCGACAACGGCCCGTGCTGGTTGCGGAAACCACGCAGCTCGGTTACGGGCACGGCTGCCTGGCGGCGATCAGCATAACGAACGAAATTTTTCCCTCGGTCGAGGGTTACATCTTCTGCGCCGGCGATGGCGCGACCGACCCTCGCGATTTGCCGCTGCTCGCCGCGGCCTTTGATGAAGGATACGACCTGGTCCTGGGCAGCCGCACTCGGCGGTTCGCGAACTGGCGCGGCATGACTTTGGGCCACGTGATTGCCAACACCGGCCTTGGTCTTTACGCCGGCCTTCTCGGCGGCCGCCTCTTCAGCGATCTCGGTCCGCTTCGAGTCGTTAGGCGAACGCTCTTTGAAAGAATCGCGCTCCAGGAGATGACTTTTGGCTGGACGATCGAAGCGCAGATTGCCGCGGCCAAACTCGGGGCAGCGATCTGCGAGCTGCCGGTGCATGAACGGAGCCGAATTGCGGGCGAACAAAAAGTGTCCGGGGTGAGCTGGCAACAAACCTTCGCCATCGGATGCCAGATCGTCGCCGCCGGCTGGCGCGCGCGACGCAGATTCCGTCCCGCGCCTGTGGTGGCGGAGACTCTTTTCGCGCGCCCCAATCGCAACCGCCAGCACGAAGCGTGAGCCGCCGACTCCGTGTTTAGCGTCGAAGGCGCCAATTTATTTCCAGTCCGCCAGAGGGACGGACTCGTCGTGGTGAGCCTGGGGCAAACGCCCCAGGGCGTTTAATCAGATAGATCCTGGCGCTGAAGGTGCGCCTCAATCGCCTGGCCTTGAGCGAGCGACCAATCGATCGCGGAGATGAATCGCGCTTTCAGCGCTTGTTTGTGGGTCTTATACCTGGGGCGTTGCCCCAGGCTGGGAATGATTTGGCGCCTTTGGCGCCAAGAAAATAGAAGCAGTATATTCCCCGCCGCTTTTCCCCGCCGATCGCCGGGCGTTAGCCAGCGCGCCGATTTCCCCCGCCGATTTCCCGCCGATGGGCAGGCTCGTGCAAGCTCCTGGTTCTTTTGCCTGACGATCCGTTGATTGATCCGGAGGAAGTGACGGAATTTGCCGCCAAGAATTCATCTCGCCGGCGAATGATCCTCGCCCGCGAGCGCGTGCCTAACGAATCGTATCCGCCACTACTGACCGGGGGCAAACGGCCGCTCGAGGTCGTAGATCGTGCCCCAGACGCCGGTCGCGACCACCGCGACCTTTCCCTTCCAGGGTTGCGAACTCGCGCCGTAAGCGCGCTTTTCTTCATTGCCCCAAAAAAGATAACGCGCCTGCAAGGCTCGGGCCCGCTCCCGCCAATCAGGCGCACCGAGCATGAGCTGCCGCAACTGCTGCTCAACTACGCCGTAATCGCTGAAGCCCTGGGTCCACAAATGACCCGGATACCCGAGTACGCATTTCCGTCCATTTAGGAGCAGCGGATGGTTGTAGGTCGGGAAGGCAGCGAAACGTTCGCGGATCGGCACCTGGCGCAAGACGGTCGCGATCGCGTTCAGCTCCGTGCGGTCGGCGATGTCGTAACCAGGAATGCCCATTTTCAACCCGCCGATCAGACAAACGAAACCGGAAATGAAAAGAAGGAAACAAATCCCGCCACGGATCGGAATCGACCAGCGCGCAATCAAGTCCCGCCACAAAAAGGCCAGGCCAATGAGGTAGGCCCAGATAAGGAGCTTGGTATTGTCCCAACCCCAGGGCGCAGTTTTGACAAAAAGGGCGAGCAGAAAAACCCCGGCCGCCGGCAGGACAAAGGCAAAAGAATCGGAAATGAAACTCCGAACCGGCTGGAGAGTTATAGTCGTTAGGCCAGCAAACAGGGCAAAGAGAATCAGAAAAACCACTTTTTTCCAGAATCCCATGTTTGTCAGGGCGGCCGCGTCTGGAGCGAGGTAAACAAAGAGGCTGAAGAGCAGGACCATCCCGATTGCGGAAAGGAGAACTGTGAGTCCCCTTTTCTCTGCCTTGTTCGCCACGATCTTTTTTCGAAGCTGCCAGCAGACCAGGACAACGAGTGCGATCATCGCCGGCAGGAGCAGGCCAAAGTTCGCGAACCAGAATTCGATCTTCGACCAGAACCCGCCCGGGGTTGAGAAACCCGGATCGCTTTCTACCCATCCCGGCGCCCAGGTCAGAATCGACTTCGCCTGAAAATGATCGGTGATCATCCAAACGATCCAGGTCGCCGGAACAAACGCAGCCGCCAGGAGAATCCCGATTTGTTTGCGCATCTCCCAGGTGCCGATCAAGAGCCAGAAAGCGAGCACGATCGAAAGGGCCAGGAAAGTGTGGACGTGAAACAGCGGCATGGTGGCGTAAATCGACCATTCCACCCACCACGGAACCAGGCCACGCCGCCCGGGAAGCGATTGATCGCCTTCGCGGGGAAAATATTTTCGCCGCCAATGGAGCAGGAGGAGCAACCCCGCTGGAATCGCATAGAGCAACCCGCGCTGGGTAACAAACATCGTCAGGGGGATGCTCTTCCAGGCGATTCTTTCCCCCTGGTAATCGGTGAATTCGTGGGTCCGAAAAAAAGCGAAGCCAGCGATTCCGCCGTTAAAGAGAAAACCCGCAACCGTGAACGGGCCGCCCCAGCGATAGAGCGCATAGAAGGTGGCCGCGCAACCGAGCAATCCGGTCCAGACCAGCACGCGAATCAGGTCGAGCCGCTGGAGAATCAAGAGCGAGTTGAAGAAATCGATCCCAGCCGGGTAGCGGAGTTTGCTGAAAACATAAATCGGATTGTCCGGCCAGAGCGCGACCCCATTGGCAAAATACTTGATGTAAGTGAGGTGGAGGGCAAGGTCGCCGAGATTGTTAGGCGATTGGATTTTGAGATGGTTACCGTCGATCCAAAGGACCCAGCAAAAAGATCGGACCGCGAACATGGCAAAGACGATCCCGACCACCCAGGTCCAGAAATGCCATCGCCGCGAGGAGGGCGGCGGGGGCGCGCTTTTCGTGACTGGCTGCGCAGTCTCCGGAGCCTGGCGCAAGAGTCGTCGCTGGGCACGCTTTGATTTCGGAGCGGGCGCCGCTGGCGGAACAAACACCTTCCGGCGAGGTCGAGCCGGAGAAAAAGGCGAAGTCCCGATCCAAGCCCAGATCGCCGCGGCCATCGCCAGGACCAGGGCCAGGCCGGCCAACCCTCCATCCAATCCCCCGCCGATAATTCCGAAGAGCACCCCGGCAATCGTGGCCACGTTGACCAAGGTCAACCCCGCGGACAGCCACTTCATTGCGGCAGCGCGGGAGTGGTCGCCGGTTTGCCCGCAAAATCAGGACGCTTACCCGGGAAGAATTTTCGGAAGGTCCGCGAATTAAAATAGATTCTGGAGAGGTCCTGGTAAGGCCGAATGGTCATTGGCTCGGTGAAATAGGAGTCGTGAAGCTTCTTTTCCACCTCGTTAATCCGATCTGACTGCACGACCAGGAAATCGGCGTCCATTTTTCCGGGAGAGTTATTCTGTTCGTAATAACCAATGTTAGGAAAGTCACCCAGCAGCCATGGAAAGGGATAAGTGCTGGTGCGGATAAAGTGGCCAGTCAGGCTATAATTGGAAGGGTTACCCCGGACCGCCCGCATCAGCGGGTTCATCAACTTATAGATATCGTTGTAAGTCTGAACATAGACATAGGGTTCCGTTTCGGTCGAGCAGCGGAAGTAATTTAGCCAAATCGCCAACCCGAGCGAGCCACAGAGAGCCAACCCGACCACGGCGCGCTGAGTGTTGCGCATGAAAGTCTCGCTTAGGTTCGAAGATCCCCGGAGCAAGAGCGAAAGCCCGCCGCCGGCGAGAGCGCCAAGAACCGCGCAGGTATACAAACGCCAGCCGATATCTCCACAGACCGGACTGGTGCTGCTCGCCGCGAGGGTCGTGCTAAGGCATTCGCTGAAATAGCTTCCCCCATTGCAAAGGCCTCGGACGTCGCTTTTTTGAATCGGATAACTAATCAGCGCCCCGAAGATAAATCCGACAACCGCAAAACCGACCATCCGAAAAGCCTTTGCTGGGATTTTGACTGCGGTCGCTCCCTTGGCAAAAACAAACAGCAATGGCCAGACAATGCTGATAATGATCCATGGAGTCTTGTAATGAATGATACTGTAAGCTGCGAAGACTCCTACACCGTAAATCGCGAGATAGCGGATGACGTAGCTGCGAAAGAATTGGCAGACCAAACAAAGAGTCAGGCCGATAAAGACCGGCCACTCATAACGAAGGACTAACTCCAGCCAGTAAGGCCACGGTTTCTCATGACCGTTGCCGTTCGAGCCGGTCTTCGCCCAAATCGCGAAGGTCTCATATAAACCTTTTACTCCCGACCAATGCAGAAAGGTCCCGGAATAAAAAAAGACAATCAGGAAAATGGAGGTGATCAAGACCATGCCGAGGTCAATCCAATCCCATTGCTGAGGCGCTCGCTTCAAGTCGGTGGTTGGGTTCAGCCGGTGCGAAACCCACAGAACCCCGGCGGCAATCACCGCGCACCCGACATGGATGATATAAGTCTCCTTGGTTAAAATCATCCCGGCGGTTCCGATCCCGACAGACCAGAGATAGCTGCGCGCTCCGAATCGCCAAAGGCCAAGTAAGCCCAAAACAAAAATCATCGAGAAGAGCAGGAGCCAGACTTCGTGAATGGAATAGCGACCGTAAAAGACAAACCCGGGCGAAACGGCCATGGCCAGCGCGGCCAGCCGGCTCACCCATTTCCCGACCAACGGCTCGAACTTCAAGGTGGCCACGATTGCCCCAATGCTCGCAAGCACGACGGGCAGGCGCAGCGCCCAGATATGCCGCCCGAAAAGCGATTCCGAGAAGAGGAGAATGTAAAAGTGCAGCGGCCCGTGATAATTGCTCGGGTCATAGCGGTAAAACCCGGTCCGCTTCATCTGGTCGACGAACCAGCCGTTGATCCCCTCATCGAAATGTGGCGGCTTGATCGTGAGCAGGAAAAAGCGCAGGAACACGCCCAGCGCGACGATGCCCCAGAAGGTCCAGTCAATTGCCGCCAGCCGGTCGGCCAAAGAGCCGGGAGGCTGCTCAAATTCTCCTCGCGCGGATTCTTCTCCGCTGCTAGGTAGCGCTCCAATGCGCATATTGGTCACGGGCGGCTGTGGGTTCATCGGGAGTAACTTTATTCGTTACATTCTGCAACATTACAAGCCGACGTACATCACAAACGTCGATGCTCTGACTTACGCCGGCAATCTGGCCAACCTCGACGGCGTGGTCGAGGAACATGGCGAACGTTACGAGTTCTTCCAGGCCGATATTGCCAGCGCGGACCAAATGGAAACGCTCCTCCACGAAGAACAGTTCTATGCAATCGTCAATTTTGCCGCCGAATCGCATGTCGATCGGAGCATCAATTTGCCCCAAAATTTCATTCACACCAACGTGGTCGGGACGAGCGTTCTCCTCCAGGCGGCGCGCAAGTTCGGGGTCCAGCGTTTCATTCAGGTTTCAACCGACGAGGTTTATGGTTCCCTGGGACAAACGGGAAAGTTCACCGAAGATTCGCCGCTCCGCCCCAGCTCTCCCTATTCCGCGAGCAAGGCCGGGGCTGACCTGCTCGCCCTTGCTTCCCATCACACTTTTGGCCAGGACGTGATCGTCACCCGCTGCTCGAACAACTACGGCCCCTACCAGTTCCCGGAGAAACTGATTCCCCTCATGATCATCAAAGCCCTCGAGGACCAGCCGCTGCCGGTCTACGGGGATGGACTTAATGTCCGCGATTGGATCCATGTCGAGGACCACTGCGCCGCGCTGGTTGCCGTTCTCTACAAAGGTAAACCCGGCCGGGTCTACAACCTTGGCGGCGACGGTGAAATGGTTAACCTCGAAGTGGTGAAGTTGATCCTGGATCAGCTGGGTAAACCGCACAGCCTGATTTCCTTTGTCACCGACCGGCTCGGTCACGATCGCCGTTACGCGATCGATTCAAGCTTCGCCAAAAAGGAGCTCGATTGGCAACCATTGCATCATCCGCGCGAAGGACTTGGGAGCACGATCGATTGGTATCTGCGCAATCGACCCTGGTGGGAAACGCTCCTCCATCGCACTGAGCGCTTCGAATAAGGCGCCCCAAGCGAGTTCTCCCCCAAGCATTGTCTCAGTCCTCGCGTTGAGGAAGAGCTCCGGGGAAGCGAGGGTGCCACGCCCGCTCTGCGACGCGTCTCGCCGCACACAGCAAAGGGGACGGAACACCCGTTGACGTTGTCGCCGCGGCTCTGTGAAGCCCGCTCACCAAAGCGAGCAGTACAAAAAAGTACCGCCCCCCACGTCCGAAGGACATGAAGGGCGGCTGTTCCCCCCAGAACACTCCATCTTTAGAATCATCTGCGGGCGGCTGCAACAAAAATCTCAAGAAAATTGGTTACAACCTCCGCAATCAGCCGAAAAAGCGCCGTGTGATCAGGCAATTTTCCCGGCCGGCCCGATGGAAGTGCCGGTCGAATCGATCCACTTCCACCATCGGATGAATCTCGCCTAACGAGTATAAGTCTGAGACTAATATTCCACCGTTCAATACCGGATTCTTGTTGATCGCACCGCTCGGATGGAATGGCACTGTGACCACGCCGCGGCGCTTCAAAACCGCCGTTCCTTGATAGCAGATTTAACAACCTTTTTGACCAATTGCGGCCTGGGAGATGAATTTTATTTTTTTAAGCCAACATTCATTTGCTGGAAAGAATCAGTAATTACTCATTCCGAGCCCGTCTTTGGGAACAAGATCCTTGACTCCGCGTTCTTTTTCCGTGTAGAACTCGAAACCAGCCAGGAGATCCTATGATAACTCGTCGAGTACTTTGTCTGCTCCCTATCTTTGTCACGGCCACTGTTTTAGCTGACAACTGGGTCCCGATTTCAGTGACCAATGCACCGACGGCGCGCAACGCGCACTCGGCGATTTTTACCCGGATCGATGGGACCGATCACATGATTGTCTGGGGTGGCCAGGATTCCAACATGGTTCCTTTTGCCAATACCGGCGGGCTTTGGAAACGATCGACCAATCAATGGACCGCGACCACGACGACAAACGCTCCCTCCGGGCGCGAAGGGCATCCTGCGATCTGGACGGGTCACGAGATGATTGTCTGGGGCGGTGATGACGGACAGAATTTTCTCAACACCGGCGGACGCTACAATCCGGTGAAGGACCAATGGCAGGCGACCTCCTTGACTGGTGCGCCTTCGCCGCGTTTTGGTCACGCGCTCGTCTGGACCGGTGATCGCATGATCGTGTGGGCGGGCGCAATCGGTTTCGTGGGGGACGTGAATGATGGCGCACTCTATGACCCCGTGACTGATACCTGGTCGCCCATGAGTACCGTCGGCGCGCCCTCGCCCAGGAATCACATGGCGGCGGTCTGGACTGGCTCGCAGATGCTGGTCTGGGGTGGAATTAGTCTCGGCACTTATGTCAACGACGGCGCGCTCTACGATCCCCGGACCAATACCTGGACACCGATCAGCGCAACGAACGCGCCGTCGCCCCGGCTCTTTTTCGCTTCCGCCTGGGACAGTGTAAATCTCTTCATTTGGAGCGGAGTCGACTCGCGTTTTCGCCCGCTTTCCACCGGCGCAATTTATAACACCAAGACGAACACCTGGCGCCGGGTCAGTCAAACCAACGCACCAGCGGGTCGACTCGGTCCTACCGTCGTCTGGTCCGGCCGGGAATTTCTCGTCTGGGGTGGTTCTGACGCGGACGGAAATCCGATTGGCACGGGTGGGAGATACAATCCTGCCGGGAACACGTGGACAACGATCACGACTACGAACGCGCCGGCGCCCCGTTCAAATCAGACCGCGATCTGGGATGGAGATGGCATGGTCATCTGGGGCGGTTCCGGTGAATGTTGCAATAACTGGTTTAACGACGGGTTCATTTATCGACCCTAGGAATTTTCGATTTCGATTAGAGTCTCGATTGCAGCTCTGGCTGCTGTGATTAATGGATTGACTATCTGTTATTGGCGGGCGCTGCGATTGACTGCATCATATTGTCGTTAGGGCAACGCCCCAGGATTTCCGGGGATGATGACACCGCTTCTCCGCAGTGAATTACAGCGATCGCTAACTATCGCCGATGACCGGCGAGTTTCTCCATCTCCGTGACCACTCGATCCAGCTCCTCGATCAATGCATTTGTCCCGTGCTCGCGAAAGGCTTTCACCAGCGCGCGATAGTACCAAAGCGCTCCCTCCTTGCCTGACTTAAAGCGGTCCCAGACTTCTTCGCCCTCTTCGCGCAGATTATGCACGATCGCCCGGGAATTGTGCAGTTTGTCCGCAGCGGAAACAAGCCGGGTCGAGGCCGAAGCGGTCTTCAGGTGCGCGATATATTTCTCTTTCCGCGCGCGCCAGGGCGGCTTGGGCGTTTGCTCCGTATCCGTGCAGCCGGCCACAATCTCACCGACCTCTTGGCCAAACTTCTCCTCGATTTCGCGCTGGCGCTCCGGACCGCCGCAATCTTCGACCGCGTCATGGAGTAACGCGGCGATCGCCTCGGTTTCATTGGCACCGTATTCCATCGCAATTGCAGTTACGCCGAGAAGGTGACCAATGTAAGGGATTTTGGTTTTCTTCCTTAGCTGTCCGCCATGAACCCGGGTCGCATAAATCAGTGCTTCTTCGAATTTCGGTGAGAGTTGCATAACGGATTGTTAACTATCCAACGACAAACTCAATATCGGTTCCCGGTAGTTATTCAACAGCACAAACTCGCGGTCGAAGGGTCGAACTGATTAGAGCGTCATCGCATTTGATGAGCTGATCGTAGTGAATGATCGCGGCACGCCCCGTTGAGATGGTGGATTCGCAGGAATTGACCCGGCTGAAATGCTCTGGTCGCAGCTGCACTCGTTAGGCAGATCGCTCCGTCGCCCCGACAGGCGCGCTGGCAGTGAGTTTCGCGTGTCGATTTTTCTCGATATTTTTCTTTGGAGTAAGTACTTAGAAATCATGAGATTTAAAAGTTCCACCTTGCAGCCGAGCTCGCGTTTTCTGTTTTGGGCCATGATCGCGTTTGGCTTGAACCTGACCGCGTCTATCTCGTACGCAGAGTTGTTGTTTTCCGATAGCTTCGATTATCCGCCAGGAGCTCTCGATGGTAACGGGCCACCGCCGAACAGCCCACCTGGCCAGGGGGGTTGGACGACGCTTCTGGGCGACCCGCAAGTGGGCAAAATCGGTTTGCGTTTTCGCGGCTTGAGCTCGGCCGGAACCGCCGCCTTGGAGGCGACAGACTTGTCCACCGGAGGAGAGGTTGCTGCGGCAGATATCACGCCAATCAGCAGCGGCATAGTTTGGATCGGTTTTTTTACGCGGCAGCAATCGCAGACGTGGAGGGGCGGATACACTGATCTCAGTTTTAATGACCTGGCGGTCGGACCGACGACGCCGCAATTTGGGCTTACCTTTTTCGCCGCTGGTCAGTATGCGATCGACAACAGCGCTGCCGACCTGCATCAAGCTACCACCGGAGTAACGGCGACGAATGCTACCGTCTGGCTAGTGGTGAAACTGGATTTCAATAGCGGCTTTGAAACCCTTTACGTGAACCCTTCGCGCGTTGGTGAACCCATAACCGCAGAAGGTACGGCCCAACTTCAGATGGAACCCGAATTTCAAAGCAGCGGTTTCGACCGGCTAATCTTGCGCTCGGGCTATTTTATCAGCACCTATGCCTTTGATGAACTGCGTGTGGGCACCAATTTTCAAGACATCGTTTTCTGACGAAGCAGATTGTCATTCGAGAGCCCGACATTTGTCGAGGATAAGGTTCGCAGGGATGGTTCGCGTCACGCGCTTTCAGCGCTGCTGACTTGTTACAGCGCGTCCTCGGGCGTTGCCCCAGGTTAGCGATGATTAGGCATCTTCGACGCTAAGAGACGCACTCTTTGAGAGAGGATCAAAATGATCTGTGTTCGACAATGTGTTCTACTTTGCCGGTCCCATTTGCAATTGGGCAAAGAGAAAGCTGTACATGTCGGCGAGTTGTTTAATCCGTTCACTTAATGCGGTGCCGATTCCGTGTCCGGCGCTGGTTGAAGTCCGCAAAAGGATTGGATGATCAGATTGATTCGCAGCCTGGAGTCGCGCGGTCATCTTGCGCGAGTGATAGGGAGCCACCCGACCGTCGTTCGCCCCGGTCATCATGAGCACGGCCGGATATTTCGTCCCGTCAACCACATGATGGTATGGAGAGTAGGCATAAAGGGCTTTGAACTGCTCCGGATCCTTGACCGTGCCGAACTCGGTCACATTGAAAGCGCCGTTGGGCGCTAACTCAACCCGCAACATATCGTAGATTCCAACGTAGGAGACCACCGCCCGCATCAATTCCGGATGCTGAGTGATCAGCGCGCCCATGAGCAAACCGCCGTTGCTTCCTCCGAGCAACCCGAGCCTGTTTGGGTTGGTATACTTGTTCTCGATCAGGTATTGCGCCGCCGCGGCAAAGTCATCGAAAACATTTTGTTTCTTCGTCAGGTTCCCGGCCTTGTGCCATTCCTCACCGAATTCTCCGCCTCCGCGAATATTCGCCACGACATAAATGCCGCCGTGATCGAACCAGGCTCGCCGGGTGAAATCAAAACCGGGCGACATGCTGATTCCGTACCCTCCGTAGCTATACAAAAGAGTCGGGTTATTCCCGTCCAGCTTCGTTCCTTTCCGGGATAAAATATTGAGCGGGACCTTGGTTCCATCCTTCGAGGTCGCCATCTCCCGACTCACTTCAATGTCGTCGAAAGAGACCGGCGAGGTGTTACGCAGGGCAGTCGGTTTTGGCTCCGACTCACCCGCTCCCAGTTGGAACCAAGCCGCCGGCTGGGTATAACTCTGGTCACGGAAAAGGACCAGACCATCTTCGCCTGCGACTAACTCCTGGACACTGGAGATTTTCGGGATCGGAATCGTTGCCCCATTTCTTCCATCAAAGTCAAAACGCCTCAGCTGCGAAGGTCCGCCCAACAAATCGACGACATAGAGGGCGTTGCTCCCCGGCTCGAGTTGTTGAATCACGGCCTCACTTTGAGGGACAACCTCAACCGCTTTGGCTAACTCCGGTTGATCCAGGGTCAAGCGCAAGACTTTGCCGCGAGGCGCATTCGCTCGCGAAAGCAGATAGAGGGCCTGGTCTCGCCCGAGCCGCGCGATTTTGGCCCCATCCTCGAAATGAGTGAGCTGACGCCATTGCCCCTCCGGCCCCAAGAGGTAGTGAGCGAAATCTCCGCCGTCGCCATTCGCGACCGAGGCCAGGACATACTTTCCGTCCGCCGATCCATCGAGCTTGACCTCGGCAATCCGCGGAAACTCCTTCCCCACCTGGTAAGTGTCTGAGTTATCCGCGGTTCCAAGCTTGTGAAAGTAGACTTGTTGATAAAAGTTCAGGTCGGGGTCGGGCCGTTCGCCTTTGCGCGGGAAACGGGTGTAATAGACCCCGGTGGCATCCGCGTTCCAGGCCGCGCTTCCGCCCGCGGTCGGATACTGCACATGAGCGATGGTGTCGCCGAGCTCTTTGCCTTCGGTTGCGTCATAAAAGTGGAGGGTTCCATCTTCGCTTCCGCCTTTGGAAAGTGAGACCGCAACCTTTTTTCCATCGAGCGAAGGCTCGAACCAATCGATCGCAGTCGTTCCCTGGTGGTCGAGCTGGTTGGGATCGACCAGGACCTTCTCCGAATCCAGCTCCTGGGCCGAGCTCAGCCTAACGAGCATAGGTTGTTGCTTTGGCGGCTGGAACTTGAGCGCGAACAATGCGCCCGGGCGAAGAACAATCGAGGAGTAACTGGGCGAGGTCTTCGCATACCATTCCTGGAACTGTTTCTCCAACTGGGCCCGCGCTGGAAGCTGGTCGAGATAGGCACGGGTGTGCTGGTTCTCCGCGTTCGACCAGCCCTTGACCGCGGCCGCCTGGTCGTCCTCGAGCCATTGATAGTCATCCTCGACTTTGGTTCCCTGGTACTCGTTGAAGACGGGTTTCTTTTCGGCCTGAGGCGCGGCTTTTGTATTTCCCGAGCAAAGGCTCCAGGGCGCGAGGCCGAGAGGAACGACGAGCAAAGGAGCGATGAAGCGGCGGATTTTCATGGGAAGAACAAGCGCCAATCCGCGTGCGATGCAACTCGCGAAGGCAGAAAGTTCTCAC
>Ga0206945_1013_pt1 | contig 44103 bp, 31 predicted proteins | sample Alteio_BWOrgHeat_5_FD_152982 | JGI IMG/M metagenome (GOLD analysis project Ga0206945, IMG submission 152982) | Enriched cells from forest soil in Barre Woods Harvard Forest LTER site, Petersham, Massachusetts, United States -... | ecosystem: Environmental > Terrestrial > Soil > Temperate forest > O... | reverse complement strand
GCATCCACCCACCACGTCGCGCCAGCGGTATTGAATTCCGGCGTGGCCACCACCGAATAGTTGGTATCGGGCAGCGGCGAGGAAAACACCACGGTCACCGTGACGGCGGAATCAGCGATGCTTGCCACACCGCTCCGGAGGTTGGCCGGACCGCCCAGCAATTGGAGCGTCGCCGCGTTGAACGCGTTGCTGTTGACCGTGCCGGGCTGGAGGTAGCCGCCATTCAAATTGGTGACGCCGCCGCCGTTGCCCGAAAATCCCCCGGCCGCATTGACGGAATTGAAGCTGGCGCTGCCAGAATTATCAATGCGCGCCGTGGTCGCGCCAGCCACCATCCAACGTTGCAAATCGGCTGTCTGACTGTTGGCGCCACTGACGGTCAAGGGGACTACGCTGGGGCTGGAAACACTGACCGAGAGCGGAACCTGGATGGCCGCATTGGTGAAACCGCCACTTTGAATGATGAAGGCTGCCGGATTATCCGCGCCAAAATTGAGGTTTCCCGAATTGTCATAATAGACATAGGCATCCAGTGAATCGTTCGAGTTTGCGAATGTGAGCTTGTTGCCCCATAGCACCAAGCCGCCACCATTTGCCGGGTTTGGCTTTATGTTGATATAGCCATATAGATCCTCAAATACCGCGCCGTTGTCATCGCTGTAAAACTGGACGAGGCCATTGTGGTGCGGTGAATTCAGGTTGAACGGCGTGGTGAACGACGCCGCAGGATAATTATTCGTCACCAGCCCGGAAATACCGATGATGCCGCTGGCGATGATGTTGCCATTCTGGTCAATGGCAGCCTTGAGATTGTTCGCGTAGTCCCGGACTTCAAAGAGATTGGTGCTTTGTCCGGACCAGCCCTGCACCGTCAACGGCACGCTCAACGCGCTCTGATGCGTTGAGTCCTGTACTATGGTCGGGCTGGTCAACAGAACATTGGTGAATCCGGCGATCGTGAGCGGCTGCTGCGGAACCCCGCTGTCGATCACCAACCCGCCCAACCCATTGCCGTTCTCGGAAAGCTGGGCATAATTGGTGGTTGTATCTTGAATGGTCAACGACCCCCCGACGACGCTTATCCCCCCTAAATTCATGGTGTTGGTGGTGACAACTAATTGGCCGGCAATGGTCACCACGCAACTCCCGGGGGCGTTGGTTGAGGCTGCAGTGGTGATAGTAAAAGGCTGGTTGCCCTTAGTATCGGCGACAAAGAAATTATCCACACTAAACCCGAAAATGCTTTGCATATAGGCCCTTGTGGTCGTGTCCCAAACCAATTGGCCGGACATGAACCGGTTTGACCAATTCGTGCCATCGGCGGTGGCGGGCGTGCTCCAACCATACCAATACTCCATTTGCGAAACATCATCGTAATTTTGCCACCTAGTTTCCACCGCCTCAATCCACGAGGGATCGTTGGGGCAAACCGGGCTTCCCACATCGTCGGCGTAGTTAAACCCGCGGTGCCAGGTGATATCTGGCGCGGGGTCATTGAAAGGATTGGGCGCCGCACCGACCGTGTGCTTCCATGTCCCCCAGTTGGTTGAAGACGAATAGGGCGGAAAATACTCCATCATCTTCATGCCGTGGCCGGGAGCGGTTGGGGCAAAGGTTGGGTGGATGCTCAACGCCGCGTTGGTCGCGGTCGAGTAATCATCATTGATAGTTTCCAAGGTGAGGTTGGTGATGGGCAAGGCGCCCGCCTGTAAATTGGTGAGGACGCTGTTAGCCGCACCCGCAGCGTCCGCATTGAGGTGGGTCAGGCCGGAGCCGTTGCCGGAAATGATCCCCTGGTTCAACATGACCACGTTGCTGGAAAGGCTGCTGTCCGGCACGGTTCCGGTCAGGCCCGACGCATTGCCAGACAGGGCAAAGAGGGCATACGGTGTGGCGGTCAATGCTTGGTTCGGGTTCAAAGCGGTGAAATTGACATTGCTTCCGCCGGGCCGGACTCCCAGTTGCAGCCACAGAGGAGTGCCGTCGAAAGCACCAACGCCAAAATCCAGCGGCACGGTGAACCGCCCCGCAGTCACCGGCGTCAGAACATTGGTGATGGTGTCGCCCACCTGGTTGCCGTTGGTGGGGCTATCGAACAGGCTGAACGTGAAATCAAAGACTCCATTGACGTTTGTACCGTCAACCGACAGCCGGCCCTGATAAGTGAAGGCAGTACCCTGCGCGTCAACAAGCAGCGTCGAAGCGAATATGATCGCCATTGCCCAAAGCCAAGTCAGCCGGAAAGAAAAAATGCCCTTCATCGATGTCTCTTATTATCGCATGACGACCGCCCGTTTGCAACCCATCACCGATTTATTGGATGTTTCTTTATATCAAGGCGTTTTGAATATAATCCGGCACTCATTCAAGAATTTTAAATGAAGCCGGGAGTGTTTCCAATATACTTTGCAGCAAGGGCTTACACCATCAGGATTCTTTTGCTTCCAGCAGTAGGAACCGATTCATCAAGGCCAGTTGCCGCCAGCCATGTTCTTTTGGATTCAAAACATGCCGGCATGCTTTAACACAAAAACCCGTCTGCGATAACATTCGTTTCCATTCACTGGCAAAATACCATCGCTCTCGAAACGGCGAGTCCCAGGGATACATCCATCGCCCGGTCAATTCATGCCAAGGCTTGACCAAACCGCGGCCTGAAAGCTTGTCACGATCAGCAATGATCACCGTGCCGCCTGGTTTCAACACGCGCCGGATTTCCCCCAATGCCCGTGACAAATCGCCGACGTGTTGCAATACGGCCCAAGTATAAATGAACTCCACCGACCCGTCTTCCAGCGGGATTTGATAGGCCGAACCACGTCGAATCTGTCCCATGCCCGCTTCCACCAAGGGATCAACGCCAATGAACTTGAGCTTGGGAAATTGCGTGGCCAGATGTTTCAAATAGCGGCCTTCACCGCAACCCAAATCCAGCACCATCATGCCTTCGCCCAGTTTTTTCAAACTTTCGGCAATCTCCGCGCAGATGATCTCATCTAGAGGTCCAAGACGCGTGCTGTGGTGCTTCCAAGCACCATCATCGATCTGTAACTCGAAGCATTTTTTTGACCATGCCTCCTGCTCTTGATAGACGGGAAAGCCATACTTGTCATAAAGCAACAACGCGTCGGCGAAAAACTTCACCGCCCAATTGGGCAGCATCATCGGCTGGTAATATCCCCAGAGCGGCACGCTCGCCGGCAGTGCGCCATGCAGGATTCCGTCCCCGCGCAACTGCTTGGATTTGACGTAATAGATGGCCAGTTGCGCCGCATCGCGCCAGGCGGTGTCGCTGGTGATCTCAGACAAGGCGAGGCAAAGTCCCGCCCATTGCGCCAGGCCGGGAATGCATTTTTCCTGGTTGGTCACTTCCCAACGGGCGTTGTACTGGCTGCGCGGCACCAGATCGCGCTCCATTTGCGCCTTGCGCAGGGGTTCCGCGCCTTTCAGCACGATCTCCAGCCACTCGCGCTCGCCGGTGTACTGGTATGCCATCAAGAAACCTTCCAATACATAGACCAGCGTGTGCAGCACCGGGTCGGCCCCCGGAATCAATTCGCAATTGAGAAAGAAACCGTTCGCTTGCTGCCGGGACGCGGCCCAGCGCAGAAATTTCACCGCGGCCTCGCGGAAACGCGGCTCGTCCGCAAGGTGCGCCGTATCCAGCATGGCGGCCGCCGTACGGCTCAGGTACACGCACGGATCGCCGGGGTGATAACCGGCGGTGGTCCAGGAACCATCCGCATCCTGCACGCGAACCAGCCAGTCTGCCGCGCGCCGCGCCGCTTCCAAGTAAGCCTGCGACTTTGTCTCACGATAAAGCCGGTTCAACCCCAGCATCACCTGCCCCGTGTCGAACACCTGGGGCGTTGCCCGGTCGATATCCGGAAACGAGCCATCCGCCTGCTGCACCGAGAGCAGCCATTCCCCCGCCCGCAGGGCGCTCTCCCGAAACCGGCCGTCCCCCAGTGCCGCCGCCAAGTCAAACATCGTCGGGATAATATAGCCGGTCGTCTCGATGTAAGCGTGGCTCAAGCCGTGGACGAAGCTGAAGGATGCCGCGTAGCCGCCCGACTTTTCCTGGGCGCCAAGAAACCATTCGCCACTGAGTTTCAGATGCTCACGCGTGGGCAGGATTTTCTGGTTTCGCATCGCGCACACCGTGTGGAAAAATTTTCCCGCGTGCGGCAGCATGTAAAACAATGTCTTAAATCTCATGCGCTAAATCTTTGCTTTGGCCACAAAATGGCAGACTTCCGGTTCGCCCGGTTCGAGAACCTCTATCTCGTAGCCAAGCGCGACCAAAAAGTCCCGGCATTCCCGGCCCAGTTGCCGCGAGTGAATCTCGATGAACAGCGCCGGCCGGCCGGCCGCCAGCAACTGCCGCGCGCCCTTCAGCACCTGTAATTCCGCCCCTTCCACGTCAATCTTCATCATTGCGGGAGCATTGATTTTGCCAGCGGTCAGCAGTTCATCCAGCGCCACGGTGCGAACCTGGATCCGTTGCGCAGTCTGGTTGTCCGCCTGAAACGAACTGTTGGCCAGCTTGCCCATGCTGCTCTCGCCCATCAGGACAAAATCAATCATGCCTTCGGCGTCACTCACGGCGGCCTCCACCAGTTCCAAAGGCAGGTTCGGATTGAGCGAGATCATCTTTTTGATCTGCGCACAGTTCGCGGGCATCGGCTCGAAGATAAAGACCCGGGAAGCCCCGGCCAGGGCCATCACGCCGCCAAAAAAGCCGTGCCAGCCGCCGATATCCAGCGCCGCCTCGCCGGGTTTGACGGCCTGCGCCAGCAGTTGTGAAAATTCCAGCTCATAGGTGCCCGTCCAGATCCCCTTGTCGTCAGGCAGACGGACCGGGTAATTCAAGCCCCGCGCCGGGCCGGCATCCACCGTGTGCACAAATTCGCGGCCTTCCAAAAACCTGGCCAGCAACCAGCGCTGCAACGGGGCGACCAGCGGGAGGCGTTTGATCCTCCCGCGCCATTTCCACGGGACCAGCGCGATGCTTTTTTTTAGCGACTCTTGAATCATTTAAAAACGCCCGGTAATTTTTCCCGGCACACCCTTTCAAAGACCCTGATAAAAACTTTCATTTCCTTCTCCAAATTTCCGTCGCGCAAGGCAAACGCCCGCGCATTTTGCGCAAACCGGCCAAGTTGAACCGGGTCACGGTAAAGCATCAAAATCTTGGCCGTCAAATCTTCTATGGAGCCGGGGGTGAAAAGCAACCCGCCTTTTGAAGCCTCCATGACTCCGCGCAGGCCCGGAAGGTCGCTGGCGATCACGGCCAGCCCCGCCATGTGGTAGTCGAAAATCTTGTTGGATACCGTCAGGTCGTGGTTCCGGTTGACCTTCCGCTCCAAACACAGCCCAACCGTGTGGCGCGCCGCTTCCTTGACGGCGTCCTCCGGCGCATAGGGCGGATGAAACACCACGCGGCTGGTCAAGTTCAGCTCGGCAATGCGCGTCTTGAGCGCCGCGCCTCCGTCCGCAGGCATCCGGCCTTGTAAATGGAGACTGATTTCGACCGGCAAATTTGTCAGCGCAACCAACGCGTCATCCAATCCCCGCTGGCCCAGGCCCACAACAGCATTGCGCCAATATAAATTGAAACCCGCGGCTTTGGCCGGCAATTCCTGCGCGACTGGCGGCGTGTTGTTCAATGGCAGCGGCCGGTCGATCCGATATTCGGTCGCCAAGGCATCCGCCAGTTGGGGACTGCTCGCCAGAACCAGCGCGCACTTTGGCAGGCAGATTTTCTCCACCGCGCGAACCAACTCGCGCTCCAAGGCGGTCTGGCTTTCCCCCATGTCCGAGTGAAACTCCATGGAATCAAACATCACCAGCGCACCGCGTTGGCTGGCCGCGCGATAGGCAGGCAAGAGAGTTTCAATGTTGTGGGCGAGATAGATGTCCGCCTTGATTTCCCGCAAGGTTCTTTCCATCCCGATGACCCGGCTGGACAAGGCTGCCGGGACAACCGCGCCGCTCAATTTGAACCAGAACCGCGCCAGACCGGCCCCGGCGCGATCCCGCGCCAGGCGGAAGGGGCCGCCAGCGCGCGTGCTGAAATAATGGGTCTGCCACACCAAATTTGGCAGGTTTTCAAATGCTTTGACCGGACGCCGCGCCGCCCCCCCGGGCGCACAGTCCACAAAAAAAACTTTTGCGGCGGGATATTGTTTCGCGATGGCGGCGGCATGGCGCGGAGCGCGCGGCTCTTGCACTCCCTCGTACGGAGTGCAAACACAAACTGTTATTGTTCCCCCTTCAATGTCCATCTTGGTCCAACCTTAGGATCCGATTTAAATATTTTGAACCGGGAACATAAACCGCCAGTTCCCGCAACCGGGCCGTGAAGCCCAGCCGGAGAACCAGCAGGTATAACAGCGTAAACCCGGCGCCGTAGACCACTGCCACCCAAAACGATTTTATATCCGCGCCGGTGCCCTTGAGCGCGGCCTGACAAACTCCAAAGGCGATCGCGCATGCCAGCAACGCCGGCAAAAGGGCATCGAACACGCCGCCAGTCTTGAGATGATGTCCTTCCACCAGCCAGACCAGCATCAATACGAGCACCACCAGTTGCACACAGGCAATCGTCATCAGATAAGCTTGCAGGCCGTGTGGCAACGCGAAAATCAGCGCCAGCACGGTCCCCGCCAGGACCAAAAAGTCTGCAACCAGGCAATGCTTCAACTTCTCCTTTGAAAGCAACAACGTGTTTGCCGTCTGGGCCAGCGTAACGGCCACACCTGCGAGCATGGCCCACGGCAACAACGGGGCTATTGGCGACCACTTGGAGCCCCAGATGTCCAGCAACACTTGTCCCGCCAGCAGCGCCGCCACCCAGCCCACCGGAATGGTCACCCAGGCAATCAGGCGCAAGACCAGCGCGTTGACGCGGCTGACGTTGTGCGGGTCAGGATTGACCCGCGTGAGCACTGGATAAATGGCGGCCATCAGTTGTTCGGCAAAATTCTGGCACAGCATCTGCCCAAACCCCACGGCACTGCCCAGGATGCCGAGCTTTCCCAGCCCGAGCAAGGAGACCACCACTGCGCTCTCGATGAGTTGCCGGCCGCGGAACGCCAACCCGCTCGCCACGCGCGTCCAGCCGAAACGCCACGCGGGTTTATAATCTTTCCAGGACCACGTCCAAGAGGGCCGCCATTTGCTGATGATGAACAGATCAATGATGAACGGCAGCGTCACCACCAACACGGGAACCACCAGCGCATACGCGCCATAATGAGCCAGCACCAGCCATAGCTGCACCAGAAATCCTGCCAAGAGACCGATAGCATGCAAGGCGCGCAGACGCGGCCAGTTGAAGGCCCGCTCCAGCATTTTCCGGCGGAATTCACAACCCCAGTCCAGCAGGAATAGCAACGACACGAGGTGCAGATAAGGCGTGATGACCGCGTATTGCGGGAACCACCGCAGGCCAAAGGCCACGAGGTTGGTGATGATAAAAAGCGGGATTTGAAAGAAGGCGCCCGCCGTGAAGTGGTTCTGAAAATGCGTGTCCTGCTCGTCGCGCACCTGCACCGTGTAGGCCACGAAACAGTTGAAAGCGAACATCTGTAGAAAACCGATGACGCTATTGACGAAGTTGAAGATCCCGTAATCCGACGGCGCCAGCAGCCGGCGGAATATCAAAAACGAGCCCAAACCCAGGATGGCTGTGCGGAAGAACATGAACGCCGCGTTCCACAGCACCGCTGATTTGGCGTGCTTGGCGAGGCTCATGGCGATTTCCGCCGCAGAATCGAAAGCGAGTCCACCTGCTCGACCAGTTCATACCGGGAGTCGCACCGGATGTGGGATTCAAAATATTGGTACGAACCCAGTTGGGCCACGTCGGGATTGTGATCGGGCACGCGGGTGTCGTGCAATGCCACAATGCCTCCGGGAACTATGCGGGCCGACCAGTCCGCCCAATCCCGCTGGATGCCCTCGAGCGAGTGATCCCCGTCGATGAACAGGAAATCCAACTGCCCCGGAACATCCGTAACCGCTTCCGAACTGATTTTTTCCACGAAAACAATTTTACGTTGTGCGCGGATGCGGCCAGTTTCCCGGCGGGTGATGAATTTGCCCCAGCATACGCCGAGGCGTCCGGGAAAGAAGGGGTCGATCGCGTAGAGGATGCCGTCCGGGGCCATCGCCCGGGCCAGTATCGCCGAGGTCAATCCCTCAAAAACGCCGATCTCCGCCACCCTTGAGCGGCTGGCGGCGTGACGGCGCAACGTCTCACGCTCGGCAACCGTTGTCTGGGAGTGCGCCGGATCGAGGCCCAGGAAATAACGGATCAAATGCTTGAGTGTTTTGCCCATAAACGGATTCCGTCGGTTGCAAACATGCTGGCAGGCAATATAGTTGGCGAAAACCGAACAAACCACATTTTATTAACATGCGTGGTCTGTTCACGCACTCACTCCAAGCACAACCCTCAATATTCAATCGCCGGGTGAAATCTGAAGTTGCGCGCCACAAGGAAACCACTGCCGGCCACGGCTCACAATTCGTGATAGTTGATCCGGCTGATCGTCACCGGGATTTTCTGCCACCAATCCGTGCACAACAACCGGGTCTCCTCCGCAAAACTGTCCCCGCCGGGATGCACCATGAGTTCCACCGAGCGATAACCGAGCTTCTTTTCACTGGCCGCCTCGGTGAAAATCTGCAAAGACGTGAATCCATTGGTCGTAATGGTGTGATAATAATGCCGCAAGGCGAAATTCCAGACCGCCTTTCGCGCCAGCAATGGCCAGCGGCCGGGAGTGCGCCGGGAATAAATGTTCATCGTAGCCCGCGCCTTGCGGATCCCAAACCGGCGCTGAACGCCTTTGAATACGGTGAAAAGCCCCGGCACCGTGTGCGTGTGGTGATGGCTGTCCAAATGACTGATTGAGACGCCCGCCGCCCGAATCCGCTCCACCTGCGCACACCATTCTTGAAAAATCGCCGTACGTATCTCCGAAGTGATGGGAACCTCCCGCACCGCATTTCCAGCAAAACATCCCTCCTTGTCCAATATCGGAAGCAATCCCGGATGGGTCGTCAACGGTTTGAATTGCGACGCGTTCAGATGGACGCCAAACGAACAACCATTCATCCGCCCTGCCCGCACCACGGCGTCCTCCAGAGCGGCACCATTGGCCATCATCGTTGCCGAAGTGACGCGCCCCTGGGCCATCAGTTCAAAAATGGCATTGTTGACTTCCAGGCTCATGCCCAGATCGTCGGCATTGATGATCACTTTCATTCCGGTAATTCCACCTTGAGACTGACCACATCATCGGCCCCGGACGCGGTCTCCAGCGGCAATTCCAGCCGGACCTGGTCCCCCTTTGCACTTACTTTTTGAAAACGCAGGTCGTCAAAAACCGCCGCCAGCGGCCCGTTGCGCGCGGTGACCACCAGATCAGCCACCAACTTCCGGCAAGCCCGCCGCCGTTCGCGTTGGGCCAGCCACTGAAAAAAAGCGTGCTCCACCCGCTTCTGGGCCACCCGGCATGAAAGCACAAAATTCGTGAGTTGCGGTTCCGTCTCCCGTTCATCCACGCTCGCAAAACCGACAATCCCGTAGCTTCCGAACCGGTCCTCGCAACGCAGCGCCAGGGAGAGCACTCCGGTGGTATTCAGCAGGCCCGTGAACTCCACCGCCGAATAACGGCGACTGGTCAAGTTCAGCTGATTGGAGCGCTGCACCAGTTCCAAGCAACGCTGCACCGCCGAAGGATCATCCGGCACAAATATCTGCAATCGCATCCGGCACGAACGCAGGAAATCCAGGTAATTGCCCGGAAACGAATGACTCTCCTCCGTGCGTTTGATTTCGGTCACATAAGACGCCCGCCGGACCCGGCTCATCTCCGTGACTGGCACATCAAACTCGGGCAGTCCGGCCAGCCCGGCAATCTGTTTCTCCGAATAGGTGCGCACCATTGGCAACGCCGCTTCCACCTCCGCGCGTTCGAATGCCGAATCATCAATCAGGGCAATGCTGTCAACCCCGAGGTTCAACCGCCCGGCGATCTGTTTCAGGTTTTCACTCTTGGCCCCCCAGTTGATGGCGGGATGGAGAAAATAATCCTGCAACCCATGCCGTTGGATGACCGCCCAGGCCGGGTCGAAATCATTCTTGCTCGCGATCGTCTGCAAAATCCCGCGTTCATCCAGCTGCCCGATCAGCTCGGCGGCTTCCGGGCGCAATACCAGTTTGTCGGCCCCGTCTTCCACCAATATCCCCTGCCAGAGCGTGTTATCCAGATCCCAGGCAACGCATTTTACTTTTCCGGCCGGAGCCAGGTTTTTAGCCGCGGCCGGGACCGGAGCGCGGTATTTGACAAAATCCAGCCAGGTGAAGATCAGCCGCGCCTCCCGGTCATTTTCCGGATACAAGGTCAGCCGTGCGTTATCCCAGTTGACGAGACTGATCAACGGGGCCGCCGGCATGGTAAAAAAATTGTCGCCGGGCCGGATGGGGATGGCCTGCCGGAAAGCCAGGCTGCTCCCGTTCCATAATTCCAGCAACAAGTTAAACGGCTGGTCATCCGGCGAAAACGCCTCCACCACAAAATCGTCGTAATCCGCCTTTCCGGGGCCGGCCGCCAACCGGTCAAAAAAATTATCCCGCACCAGCGCCAGCGCCCCGTTCAAGCGGCGAAAAGGCGAAATCGGGCGCAGGCCGGCGGAAATCACGTTTACCGTCGCGGTGACGATGCGGTCCAAACCTGCCCAGAGGCGATGCTCCGATAAACCGGCCGCGCGCGGTCGCAACGTTGATTCCATCTTACCCCAACGCCGGAAGCGCAGATCGGCACCGCAATCCAGCAGACCGCCGAATGCCGGATTGGGCCGGATACCATAGACAAACCGGGCGCATTTGCGGTCAGCCCGGGCCACATAAAGCCTGCAGGATGCGTAACATTGCGGCGGAGCGCATTCCAGGCAGTGCTCAATCCAGTGCACCAACATCGTGCGGGCCACCCGGCTTCGCGGCAGGCGCGATGGCTGCGCGGGCGCGACAGGCTTTTCAGCCGCCCACAACTTTTGCGATTGCCAGTCAAATTCGAACATGCATCCGTTCCTCGCCCCAACTTGCGCCAGTCCGGGAACATCTTGATGCTACTTTTTCATTCCGGCTTTGTCCATCCATGGGAGACGAGGACGAAAACTGAATGCCGGGATGGACTGCTTGGCAGGCGAACCCACCGAATGAGACAGCCCAGACGGCGGGGCGAAAGAAAATGTGCTTTTGTTCCTTGCCGCCCTGTGAGATTTTTCAGTCTTAATCTGCATCTATGAAAATCGCCATTGTCGGCCTGGGTTACGTGGGATTACCCCTGTGCCTGCAATTCGCGCGCAACGGGGCGCTGGTCGCAGGCCTCGACACCGATGCCAAAAAAGTTGCAGATCTCAATGCCGGACGCAGTTACATCGGGCACATTCCCTCTGCCGCCATCCAGGAACTCGGCGCGGCCGGCCGTTTTTCCGCTTCCACGGATTTTGATCTCATCAAAAAAGTCGAGGCCGTCGTCATCTGCGTGCCTACCCCGCTGGACAAAAATCGCGAGCCGGACATCTCCTACATCCTTGCGACCGGCCGGGCCATCGCCCCGCACCTACAGCGCGGCACCCTGGTCTCGCTCGAATCCACCACTTATCCCGGCACGACCGATGAGGATTTACGCCGGGTACTGGAAACCGGTTCGGGGTTGCAGGCCGGAAAGGATTTTCACCTGGCCTTTTCCCCCGAGCGCGAGGACCCGGGCAACCCCGGCAGCCAGGTGGCGGAAATCCCCAAGGTTGTCGGCGGCCTTACCCCCGCCTGCCTGGCAAAGGCCATGGCGCTTTATGGCATCGCCATCAAAACCATCATCCCCGTGTCCTCCTGCCGGGTGGCCGAAGCCACCAAGCTGCTCGAAAACATCTTCCGCGGCGTCAACATCGCGCTGGTCAACGAGCTCAAGGTGGTCTATGCCGCCATGGGCATCGACATCTGGGAAGTCATTGCTGCCGCCAAGACCAAGCCTTTCGGTTTCATGCCATTTTATCCCGGCCCCGGACCCGGCGGACACTGCATCCCCATCGACCCCTTTTATCTGACTTGGAAGGCCCGTGAATACGGCCAGAACACACGCTTCATCGAACTGGCGGGCGAGATCAACACCGCCATGCCCGAATACGTCGTCAGCCGCGTCACCGCCGCGCTCAACGCCCGCAAAAAATCAGTCAACGGCGCCCGGATACTCCTGCTGGGCCTGGCCTACAAAGCCGACGTGGATGACGACCGCGAATCATCAACCTACACCCTGCTTGAATTGCTCCAAAAACTGGGTGCGGAAGTAGCCTATCACGATCCGCATGTCCCGGTCATCCGGCCCACCCGCGGACATCCCCAATTGGCCGGCATCAAATCGACCGTCTGGGGCCAAAAACTCATTTCAAACTTTGATGCGGTCCTGATCTCCACCGCGCACAAGGCCGTCAACTACCAGGAATTGGCCGACTGGGCGTCCTGCATCGTTGACACCCGCAATGTCATGGCCACATTCAAAACGAAACCCGGCCAGGTTTGGAAAGCCTGAATTATTTCGCAATGAATTTGAGCGGTCTTAAAACCCAGCTCCTCCAAAACGACCCCGCGTTTTGGCCGCAAATGGCAGAACTGACCGCCACCGCCAGCGGCTTTGAAGATTTGATCTTTTTATCCGCCCTCCGCAAAAAAGCGCACGCCCGCAAACTGCCCCGGCCCGGCCCGGCCGCCCGGTCGTTGCGCCTGGCCATCCTCGGCGGATACAGCTTGTATCCGCTGCACGATCTCCTGGCGCATCTGCTCGACATGGAAGGTTTCGCCGCCGAGTTCTTCCTGGGTGATTATGACAATTACGTCGCCGAGATCATGGAAGCTGGCGGTGCCCTGTATGCTTTTCGGCCTGAGGCGGTCCTGCTGCTGCCCGGCGGACAGCGCTGCAAACCGCCCGGCAAACTCACCGATCCCCGCGAAACTGTCCAAGCCGCCGCGGGTGCGGTGGTCGCGCAACTGCTCGAACTTTGCCGCACGATCCACGAACGCACATCTGGCACGGTGTTATTGGGCAATTTTCCGCTGCCGGCCCGTCATGACCCCGGCGCATTTCGGTCACGCACGCTGGCATCGGACTGGAATTTTCGGAAATGGGTGAACCTTGAGCTGGGTTTGAATGCGCCGGCGTCCGTGAAGATTTGCGACCTGGAATATCTCGCCGCCCGCCATGGCCTGCTGGCTGCCGAAGACCCGCGCGGCTGGTTTGAAAGCAAGCAGCCCTGCGCCCCCGCCGCGCTCGTGGAAATCGTCCGGGAAATCACCCGGCTTGTCCGCGAGCTACACACGCCGCCGAAAAAAGTATTGGTCCTGGACCTCGATAATACGCTTTGGGGCGGCGTGGTGGGGGACGACGGGCTGGACGGCATTGAGATCGGCGACACCTCGCCGCGCGGGGAGGCGTTCAAGGCCTTTCAAAAATACATCGCCTCGCTCCGAGAGCGCGGGGTGCTGCTGGCCGTGTGCAGCAAAAACGACCACGCCCGCGCCATCGAACCGTTCCAGCGACATCCGGAAATGGTCCTGCGGGAGAAGGATTTTGTGGCGTTCAAAGCCAACTGGGAACCAAAGTCCGACAACCTCCGCCAGATGGCGGTGGAATTGAACCTGGGGCTGGACAGCTTTGTGTTTGTGGACGACAACCCGGCGGAAATCGACCTGGTCCGACGATTCACGCCGGAGGTGACCACGATTCTGCTCGGGCCAGACCCGGCGGAATACGTCAGCCAGTTGCAGGATTGCCGATTGTTCGAGCCGTCCGCCATCACCGCCGAGGACGCCCAGCGCACCGGCCAGTATCGTGCCGAGCAGGAGCGCCAGACGCTGCTCACTTCCGCCACGGACATGACTGCCTACCTCAAATCGCTGAACATGGAAGCGGTGTTGAGCGAGTTCACGAGCACCGATGCGGCCCGGCTGGCGCAGCTCATCAACAAAAGCAACCAGTTCAACCTCACCACGCGCCGCCGGACGGAAGCCGAGGTACTGGCATTGCTGGGGCAGGAAAATCATGTGGGCTTTTCCGTGCGGCTGGCCGACCGGTTTGGCGATCATGGGCTGATCTCCATCCTCATCGGTGCGGTGCGCGGCGAAGTGCTGGAAATTGACACCTGGCTGATGAGTTGCCGGGTGCTGAAGCGGCAGGTGGAAGAAACCGCCCTCAACGAGCTGGCGCGCCTGGCCATCACGCGGGGCTGCACCCGGCTGGAGGGCGTCTATCTGGCCACGCCAAAAAACGAAATGGTGCGTGATTTCTATCCCCGGATGGGATTTCAAACCCGCCGGGAGGCCGCCGAACGCGGGGAGTTTGCGCTTGATTTGAAATCCTTCCTTCCCCGAACCTCTCAAATCCACATCCGCCAACACGCTTATGAGCCAAAGTGACGTCATCGCCCGGCTGCAACCCATCTTCGACACCTTGTTCCTGGAACCGCCGCAACTGACACCGGCGCTCACCGCCAAGGAAGTGCCGGAATGGGATTCGTTGATGCACATCTCCTTGCTGGTGGCGGTCGAAAAGGAATTCGCCATCCGCTTCCGGGTGGGCGAGGTGGAGGCCGCCAAAAATGTCGGGGAATTTGCCGACCTGATCGCCCGGCGCACGACGGAAAAATGAACTGATGACGCCGGCGTTTTCATCCCCCCGACAGACGGCGGCATTTGCGCTGTTGCTGGCATTATTGCTGGCCTCGCCGGTCTTGGTGGCAAAGACCGGCTGGCTCAACCGCCGGGATGTCTATCCGGCCATGCCGGTGAAAACGGGACCGTTCGCGTGGATCCAGCAGCAGATTTATTCCCGGACCGATGACGTGGACATCGCCTTCCTCGGCTCGTCACACATCTGGTATGGCGTCGATACCGCCTACGTGCAGAAGCAGTTCAATGAAACAACGGGACGGGAGGGGCAAGTCATCACACTGGGATGGTGCTGGCCGGGTTATGATGCGGCTTATGCGATCGCACGCGACCTGTTGCAACACCGGCATGTCCGCATGCTGGTCATTGATGACGAAGATAACCCCGCCTACGACGATGCCCCCCACGTCGAATCCTCCCATTGGCTGCGGATGGGGGAAAATTCAGACGTGATGGCCGGCCTGCCCTTGCCGGACCGGTTTAATTTGTACGGCGGCATGGTGCTGGGAACACCCAGAAATTTATTGAGCGTACTCCGGCCCAACCTGATGGAAACCGTGGCTGAATCCAGCACGGGTTATTGGAACCAGACATTTGGGACCCAAGATTTTTCCGAACAGCGGGGATGCCTTCGCGTGAGAAAAAATTCCGAAACCGATCCAAATTTCGCCCCATTTGCCCCACCCCTTCGGGCCACCCCGTCCGATACGACAGTCTATTCCCCCCAGACAGCCGATTCATTCGCATTTACCGGTCCGCCCCTGCGCCCGTACCATTTGTTCTTCGCGCGCAAGCTGGCTCAATTATGCCGGGAAAACGGCACCCGCCTGGTGATATTGCACGTACCCACACTCAAAGACAGCGCCTTGGCCACGATCCCGGAACGCACGCCCTGGGAAAAGACCTTGGGCGCACCAGTGGATGATATCGGCATCCCCGGCGCAAAATTGTTTGACGGCGTTTCTAGCAGTGATGTACGCCGGTTTTTCTTTAATGACACGCACCTCAACCTGAACGGTCAGGAACGGTTCACGCCGCTGGTCACACCCGCATTACTCAAATTATATGCCTCCCTCTGCCATTCTTGAGAAAGGCCTGTTGGCCCTGGTAATTATCCTGTCCTTGGGTGCCGTGCTGCTGGCGGCTTTGACGCCGGGATTTTCCTTCGACAACGGCCTGGTTTACCAGGGATTTTGAGATGACCTGGCCGACCACATGGCTGTTGCTGGGCGCGTATATTTTGCTGGGGCGCTGGCTGGTGCGCTGGCGCGGACGCGCACAAGCCATGCTGTTTGCGCTGCTGAATATCGCCGTGGTATGGGGGTTCTTTTTTTGCGGATGGAAAGTTTATGCCGCCGGGTTTGTGCTCTATCTGGCCATGGTCTCCTTCCAATACTTTTGTTTACGAAGATGGGAGGCAGGTTCCGGCTGGCTGCCGTTTCTGGCACCCATTTTCTTTTTGATTTTTATCCGTTACACACCGTTTGCCCTGTTTCCATGGTTGACGGGTTTTGTCAGCTCCCCGGCATCCCAGATGCTGCGCAACCATCCCCAGATCAACCCCGCCGTGTGGTTTGTCGGCCTATCATATCTCGCCTTCCGAACCAGCCATCTGGCCTTGGAAGTTCGCAACGGCGTGGTGCCACGCCCGAATTATTGGGAATACATCGGCTTTGCCTTCTTTGCCCCCACGTTTTCAGTCGGCCCGATCAATCCGTACAGCCAGCACCGGCTCGCCTTTGCCGGAGAGCGGCCACCGGAAATCCCCGAAGGCCGGGCGCTGTTACGCATATTGGTCGGCGGGGTGAAATACACTTTTTTCAGCCCCTTGCTCAATGAACTCACCTACAGCGGTCTCTTGCGGGACGGGCACCCGCATCCGTGGGTGGACCTGCCCATCGCAATGGTGGCATATTACCTTTATCTCTACTGCAATTTCTCCGGCTTTTGTGACATCGCCATCGGCGGCGCCGGCTTGATGGGCGTGCCGGTCGCGGAAAATTTTGCCAACCCGCTCGCCGCGCGGAATATGAGGGAATTCTGGAACCGCTGGCACATCACTCTCTCGCAATGGATGCGCGACATCGTCTTCTCCCCGTTGTCCAAAGCCTTGGTGCGGCTGTTTGGCCCAGCGCAGGTCAACCAAGCCATTGCCGTCGCAATCTTCGTCGTCTTTCTGTTGATCGGCGTGTGGCACGGGGTGGGGTGGAATTACGCCGCTTTTGGCGTGGCCCAAGCCCTTGGGGTGATTGTGACACACTACTATACCATCGGTCTCAAAAAGCGGCTCAACCGCGATGGATTCAAAGCGTACAACTCCAATCCTTGGATTCATGCCGCCGCCACGGGCTTTACCTTTTGCTATTACGCCGCCACGCTGTTTTTATTCGCCAATACGTTTCCACAAATGAAGGACATTTTTGCGACCCTTCACTAAAACGCTATGGCCAACGAGATTAACCCGCTCTCCTACGAAGACCTTTCCCTGGGCATGACGCGCGAACGCGACTACACCGTCACGCCGGCGATATACGAGGATTTCCTGCGCCTGTTCGGAGACCGCAGCCCGTTGCATGTGGATGCGGATTACGCCCGGGCCTGTGGTTTTTCCGGGCCGCTGATGCACGGGGCCGTGCTCAACGGTTTCGTCTCGAATTTCGTCGGCATGGTGCTGCCCGGCGGACGGAGCCTGGAACTTTCCGTGGACATTCATTTTTCCCAGCCGTTCTATCTTGGCGATACCATCCGGGTGCAGGGGAAAATCGCGCAGAAACTCGATGTCCAACAGGTGGTCGTTCTACACCTGATATTTCTCAACCAGACTCACCCCGGCACAACCGCCACCGCAAAGGTGCAGGTGAAGATGATGTCAGCCTGACCTATCTCTTCTTGGCTGCCAACACGATGATGATTTCCGCGCAGCGCCGGTTGAAGTGTTCGGTTGAAAACTGCCGGACATGATCCGTCACTATCCCGCGCGGCAGGGTCAACACCTGTCGCAAGCCGGCCAGTAATTCCTCCGGCTGGTCGGGATTCACCGCCACGGCCTGCGGACATCCGGCCACCACCTCGCCGCTGGCGTCCACCTGGCTCGCCAGCACCGGCACGCCGCACGCCAGCGCTTCGAGATACACGATGCCGAAGCCCTCGCCACGACCCGGCATCACAAAGGCATCCGCCAGCCGGAAGTGGTCCACCAGTTCCGCATGCGCGACCTTCCCGGCGAACACCGCCCGGCCACGCAGCCCCAAGGACGCCGCCTTTTCTTCCAGCCGCGCACGGTCGGCGCCATCACCGGCGATGAGGTAGGCGATGTCCGGAATTTCCCGCGCCAATTGCGGCAAGGCCTCCAGCACTTCGTCCACCCCCTTGTAACGCTCCGTCGCCGACAACCGCGCCACCGTTAGCAAAACCTTCCTGCCAGCCAGACCGTAACGTTGCAGCAAGGCCGGGTTCTTTGGGCCAGGCGTGAACTGCCCCAGGTCCACACAGTTTGGCAGAATGTAACTCTGCGCCCGCTTCGGCTCCGCCCAGGTCAAAAAGTTTTTCTGCGTGAAATGGCTCACGGCGATGACCGCGTCCACCTTTCCAGCCAGCCAGTTCACCAGCCGGCTGGAAGTGGGCAGCCACGCGTCAATGCCGTGGATCACCAGCGCCACCGGCGCACCGCAAAAAAAACGGGCCAGGAATGCCACCGGCAGCAGGTTGATGTGGCCGCACAGGATGAGCTGCGGCTTGGGATTTGCCCGGGCCGCCTTGAGAACTGCGCGCGCAAAGCGGAATTTTCCGCCAACGCCGTCCGTCACGAACTCCAGCTTGTCCGGCAATTTGCCCGGCGGTTCGGGAATGAGCCGCGGAACGGCCACGACCTTTTCCGCCTCCGCCTGCCCGCAGAGCGCGGACAGCAGGTCGCGGTTGAACTTGGCGATGCCGCCGTGGCCGCCGAACGCATCCGAAACTAGCGCAAGAATTCGCATCAGCTTTTCGTGAACCGCCCGAAGACATGTTTCGCCCAGCCACGGAGCCCGCGTTCCGGCTCCTTGGTTCCCTGCTCCATCAACCATTCGCGCACCGGAACTTGAAAACCCGTCTTGGCACGGTTGAGGATCTGCGGTGGCAACTTCTTCGCCGGCGCGTCCGCCATGTCCCGCTTCGTGGGCGGATTCGCACCCGCGAGCATGGGGGCCACGCCTCGAAGCAACCCTACATCCACCAGCGGCACGCGGATCTCCAGTGAATGCGCCATGCCCGCCCAGTCTGAATCCCGCAACAACTGGTTGCGCATATACCAATTCATTTCCAGCGCGGAGACCTTGGCCCGCGGCGAACGGATGCCGGCGACCGTTTCGTCCAATCGCGCCATGGTTTGCAACTCATCCCAACCCGCGCGCACCAGGTCGGCATCCAGCAATTCCGGCAGTTCCCACGGCATGAACATGCCGCGCCGCAACAGATACGCACCGCCATAGCTGCCGCCATATTCAAGCAGCCCCGCATACTTTGGCGACGTGAACCGCTTCAGCACCGGCGCGCTCAAGGTGCGGAACACCTCGCCCGCCGCGCTGCCCGCGCCCAGCCAGCCGAGGGAGTTCACGCTGCGCGGGATCTGTTCAAAGCTGGGATAACCGCCGAACACCTCGTCGCCGCCAAGGCCCGAGAGCGCCACCTTCAGATCCGCGCGTCGCGCCGCCAGGCTCACAAAATAGGTGTTCACCCCGTCCGTGCTGGGCTGGTCCATCGCCGCGAAAAGTTTTCCCGCCTCGTTCTGAAAATCCTGCCGCTTGACCCAGACGGTCTGATGCTGCGCACCGTATTGTTGGGCGACGGTTTCGGCCAGCGGCACCTCGTCGTTGGGCGTGCCGCGAAACTCCTCGAAACCCAGCGTCACCGTCCGCAAGGCGCCGCCCTGCTCCGCCGCCAGCGCGGCCAGCATGGTCGAATCCAGTCCCGACGAGAGAAACACCCCGACCGGCACATCGGCAATGAGATGATGCGCCACGGAATCGCGAAGCAAGGCTGACAATGAATCGCTGCCCGCCGACGGTTCCGCCGTACGCAGGATTTCCGTGACCGTGCAAAAACTATTTTCCCGGCGTGAGCCATCCGCTCCCACCCACAAGGTCGAGCCGGCGGGCAACGCCCGGATTTCGCGGTATAGCGTGAACGGCTCGGGAATATGGCCCCACAAAAAGAATCCGACCTGCCCGGCGGCATCGGGCGTGGTGATGATTTTCCCGCCAGCCAGCAGTGCCTTGATCTGCGACGCCACGCGCAGGGTCTTGCCATCGTCGGCCACATAAAGGGGTTTGATGCCGAAAGTGTCTCGCGCGAGGAACAGGCCGCGCTTGGCGCCATCCCAGATGGCGAAGGCAAACATCCCACGCAACATCCCGGCCATCGCTTCGCCGCGCTCGGCATAAAGATGCAGCAGCACTTCGGTATCGCTGGTGGACCTGAACTTGCAGCCTCGCGCCTCCAACCCGGTGCGGAGTTCGCGGTAATTGTAGATCTCTCCGTTGAAGACGATGGCCAGTTGGCGTTCGGGCAGCAACATCGGTTGCGCACCGCCCTCGGAAAGATCGATGATGGAGAGCCGGCGATGGCCGAGCCCCACGCGGCGTTGCGGGTCGAACCAGTTGCCCGCGCCGTCCGGGCCGCGGGGCGTCATGCGGTCGCGGATGCTCGTCAGTTCGCCCTCGTCCACGCCCGGCACGGCGCCGTAGGCAAAGATGGCCGCAATGCCACACATGTCAGGCCCCCTGCTCCCTGCGAGCCACGTAGTGGCTCCCCAACACCAGCACATCCATCTTGGTCCGCAGAAAACAGTCGAGCGCCTCCTGCGGCTTGCAGACGACCGGTTCGTTCTCATTGAACGACGTGTTCAAGACCATCGGCACGCCGGTCAGGCCGCGGAACGTGGAGATGAGCTGGTGATAAAGCGGATTGGTCTCCCGGTGCACCGTCTGCAGGCGGCCCGAGCCATCCGCGTGCGTGGTGGCCGGAACCAGCTTCCGCTTCTCCACGCGCACCTGGAAAACTTCCATCATGAACGGTACGTCGTCATCCTGCTCGAACCATTCGCTGACCGCCTCGCGCAAGATCGACGGGGCGAACGGACGGAAACTTTCGCGGCGCTTGATCTTGGCGTTGAGAATTTCCTTCATGTCGGCGCGGCGCGGGTCGCCGAGGATGGAGCGATTGCCGAGCGCGCGCGGGCCGTATTCCATGCGCCCCTGGAACCAGCCGACCACCCGGCCTTCCGCCACGGCGCAGGCCGTGCGGTCGCACAATACAGTTGCGTCAGTGATTTCCTCAACCGTGCAGTTCTCCTTTTTCAACTCAGCGGCCTTGGCGGCGAGCAGAGCCTTGATCTCGTCATTGCCAAACTGCGGGCCGGTGTAGGCGTGAGCCATGTGGAACCGCGCGGGCGCGGGTTCGTGATGATGATGCGCGGAGCCGCAACCGCAGCCGTCGCCGTGGGCATGCCCGTGTTGCACGACAAACGCCGCGCCGATGGCCCCGCCGGCATCGCCCGCCGCCGCCGGGAGGTACATCTTCTTGAACGGCGTCTGGAGATAGACTTTCCCGTTGGCGACGGAATTCATGGCGCAACCTCCCGAGAGCGTGAGATTATCGCAGCGGTACTTTTTGTGCAGGACATTCAGCAGCGCAAAAAACGCCTCCTCATACATCGCCTGCGCGGAGCGGGCCAAATCCTTGTGAAGCTGCGCGAGTGGTTCGTCTTTTTTGCGCGTGGGGCACAGGAGCTTTTCCAGCTCCGGCGTGTAGAGCGTACCGACCTCGGGCGTGCAGTTGTTCCAAGTGTAGCTGACGTTCTCGTTGTGGTGGCGGAAATATTTCAGGTTGAGCCGGAAGGTGCCGTCACTCTGGATACGGACAATCTGCCGCATTTGCTCCAGATATTTGGGTTCGCCGTAAGGGGCCAGCCCCATGACCTTGTATTCATCGCCGAACCACGGAAAACCGATGAGCTGGGTGATGGCGGAGTAAAATATCCCCAGCGAATGGGGAAAATAGACGCGACCGTCGATCTGGATCTTTTCGCCGCGACCCATGCCCCACGCGCAGCTCGCAAAATCGCCGAAGCCGTCCACTGATACGCACACCGCTTCTTCGAACGGCGAAACCAGATACGCCGACGCCAGATGGGCCAGATGATGCTCGATGTGATGCACCCGGGCGCAGATGAGTTCGCCGGGAAAGGCCTCCCGCAGGGAATCCTCGATGCCAGCAGCCTTGCGGACGTTGCGGATGCGGTTGAAGACCAGACCCAGATTGGGCCGGTGCGTGAGCAGGAACATCAGCCGGCGGAGATTGTTCACCCCGGGTTGGCGGTTGATGGCGACATGGTCCACATCCGAGAACTTCACGCCTGCCTCAGCGAGACAGAACTTCACGGCCTCGGTGGGCAGCCCGGCCCAGTGCTTGACCCGGCGGAAACGTTCCTCCTCGGCGGCGGCGATCAAAACCCCATCACGCACAATGCATGCCGAAGAATCGCCATGGTAAGCATTGAGTCCCAGAATGAGCATTTGTTGCAGGAGTTTGCGGAAGTTGAACGGGCGAATAAAGAGTTTTTATGTGTCAAACGGGCACAACCATACAAAAGGCGGGCCATTGGATTCTTGACGAATGGGTGGTTTGGACGTACTCTTAGACGAAGCCCTCAGGAAAATTTTAGGGGCTTGGGAAACGTTAGAACAAGAATTCCACTATTAGCCTATGAAGACAATGATTGGCGCTTGGACAGCCGTCCTTGCATTATTTGCATTAACCTCCACAAAAGCGGCAACCTTGGTTGATAACATCTGGCCCACTGGCGTTCGCACCAATGGGACGACCTCTGACTGGTTCACCACCTCCTCGGCCAACGTTAGCGCGGGCACAGGCTTTTTGAGCTTCACGAATCTCATCGGTTCCAGTGAATGGAGCACGTATTTCACTGCCGCCGGCAGCCCGGTGCATCTGAACGTTGGCGATACCCTCACCCTGGCACTGACATTCAAGATCAATGGAATGGGCGTGGGCGGCACTTCTTCAAAGACATTCAACGTGGGGGTGTTTGATTCTTCCGCGGGAACCCGGTTGACTACCGATGGAGCCCCGCCGTGCGCAAGCTACACGGGATATGTACTCCAAAATTCTTTTGCCGCCACCTGGCTAGCCGGGCCGACTTGGTATGAACGAACCAATACGGCTAGCACAGACGCATTGAAGACAACTGCCGACAACAGCAAATTGACCCCCAGTGGAGCCTTTAGCAGCGGTTCCCAATATTTTACCAACCTCGGCACCTACACCCTAACCCTTACGCTGACCCATACCAATCAGTCGCAAATGGTCATGACGGCCGCCTGGTCAGGCGGAGGATTGACCAACACGGTCACGGACACCAACGTGCTGGTGCTCACAACGAATTTTGACACATTCATCGTCAGGCCCACTTCCGACAACACCACGGCAACGAACATCATCTACACCGAGTTCAAAGTCACCGGGCCGACCGGTTCGGCCAGCGCTCCCCTGATCGTGTCCAGCCCGCAAAGCCTTACCCGGGAGACGGGGACTTATGCCCAGTTCAATGTTTCAGCCAGCGGCGGACAGCCGTTGTTTTACCACTGGTATTCTGTGGCCGGCGGCGTGACAAACCTCGTGAGTGGCCAAACCAATTCACAGCTTCAATTCATCAACGTCCAGCCCGGCCAGGCGGCCAATTATTTTTCCATCGTGAGCAACAGCTTGGGCAGCGCAACCAGCGGCCCCGCCACGCTGACCATCACGACGCCGGTTTACACCGCCACCAATCTGGTCGTGGACGACTTCTGGCTGGATGGCTCGCAAAACAACACCCCCATCGCCACCAACAATTCAGTCTGGTACGCGTCAACCGCCGGTTCGTTAAGCGCCAGTACCGGCACGATGACCGGGACGGCAGATCCATCCTCATCCCGCACCTGGGTGGGATATTTCGCGAACGACCCGTCAGTCGTTGATCTGGCGGTCGGCACGGCCTTGAAGGTGACCCTCGTATTTACCCCGATCACCCCGGCGCCGCAAAACAACAGTTCCCTGCGCTTCGGCATCCTCAACTTTGCCGATGGCGCCACGCCCATCACCGCCGATGGATTTGGCACCACAAATTTCAATGTCGATGGATACATGCTGACCGAGAATTTTGGCACTTCCTTTGGCGTTGACCGGCCGATGACCCTCTTTTCCCGCGAAGTCTTCACTGATGGCGACTTGCTGGGAACCTCCGGGGATTACGCCGTATTGGGAACCAACGGCCCGTCCGGAGAGACAAACCTGCCGGCTTTTGCGAGCGGGACGTCCTACACCCTCACCATGACGGCGTCACGGACCAGCACGACCAACGTCAACCTCAGCACCAGCATCACCGGGGGGGCCCTTAACCTGGCATGGAATGAAAACGACACTACGAACCTGTACCGCCGGTTTGACAGCTTCGCGATCCGCGCCAATCGCAGCACCGATTCAGCCGCATCATTCAACTTCACCGAGTTCCGGGTCGAAGTCATCACCGCCACGACCACATCCACCCCGATTCCGCTGCATGTGCAGCTTAGTGGCGGGAACGTCACTTTCACCTGGTCAAACCCGGTGTTCAGCTTGTATGCCGCGCCGGTTGTCACCGGCCCGTATACCCTTATCAGCGGCGCCGCCACCGGCTATTCGGTTCCCGCGACAAACAGCCAGCGGTATTTCCGCCTGTTTTCACCGAATTAAACGGATCCAGGAAACTTAAAACAAAAGGGCCGGGATTTAATCCCGGCCCTTTTTGTTTTGGAAAGACGCGGCGAATACCGCCTCAGCGCGCGGAGATCTCCAGCATCCGCTCGATCGGCAACCGGGCGCGCTTGAGGATTTCCGGCGGCAGCTCGATGCGCGGGGCGAGATTCTTCATGCAGTCGCGCACCTTTTCCAGCGTGTTCATCTTCATGAATTTGCACTCGCTGCAACGGCAGTTGTCGGAAGGCATCTGCATCACGTTAAATGTCGGCGCGCAAATAAATTCCTTGCCCGGGCATTCCTTCCGCAGCCGGTGGATGATGCCCGACTCCGTGACGATGATGAACTGGGTGGCGGGATGGTTGCGGCAGTAGTTGATCATCCGTTCGGTCGAGCAGACCACGTCAGCCAAGTCGCGGACCTCGCGCAGGCTTTCGGGGTGGACCACCAGCCGCGCCTCGGGAAACGCCTGTTTCAATTCTTGCAGGCCTTCCCGGCGGAATTCAGCGTGGGCGTAACAGTTCCCCTTCCACAACGTCATCGGCCGGCCCGTTTGCTCCATCACCCACTGGCCCAGATTCTCGTCCGGCACAAACAGCAGGTCTTTCCCTTCCGGCGCGGCGCGCACGATCTTCTCCGCGTTGCCGCTGGTCACGATGACATCGCTCAAGGCCTTCACCGCGGCGCTGCAATTGATGTAGGCGATGGTCCAGAAATTGGGGTTGGTGGATTGCAGTGCGGCCAGCTGCTCCGCCGGGCAGCTCTCCTCGAGCGAACAGCCCGCGTCCTTGTCCGGCAGCACCACAATCTTGCCGGGGTTCAGGATCTTGGCCGTCTCCGCCATGAAATGCACGCCGCAGAACACGATGACATCGGCATCCGTCGCCGCCGCCTGCTGCGCCAGCCCCAGCGAATCGCCCACATAATCCGATACGTCCTGGATTTCGGGCACCTGGTAGTTATGCGCGAGGATGACGGCGTTGAGCTGCTTTTTCAGCGCAAAAATCTCCGCTGCCAGCGGATTGAACTTCTCCGGCGCCATGACCGCGCGGGGCTTTAATTGAACGACATCTAACATGCTTAAATTTACCGTTGCGCGGCGGATGAGTCAACCGGCGGCCGTTTGCGGGCCGCCCGTTCGGCGAACAGGAAGAACACGCCCGGCCCGTAGCAGATGAGCATCACGCTCAGGCCGGTAGCGATGCCCCAGAACGAAGCCGCCGGCGCGCAGCAGTTATCCCGGTTGCGGATGATGACATGGCTGGGCACGGCCACCAGTAGCTCCAGGACGCTGCCCCGCATGAGCCAGCGGATCAGTCGCGCCGCCGCGTCCTGAGGTTCGTTGGCCTTGCTCATGCGGTAGAAAACCACGCCCCACACCGCCCAGAGCCCGACGATGATGAGGAAATACCAGTTACCGAACACGTCAAGCACGGCGAAGCCCTTGTCACCCGCGATGGCACAGGCGACCGACATGAAGCCGGCGAACACCAGGTTGGCGAAGAGAAACGCGGAGGTGATGATGGGCACGAGAAGTTTCCGGCGCGAAGTCAGGCGGCGCTTGGAAACATCCACCGGCACCAGCAGCAAAAGAATTTGGCCCAGCACCATCACCCCCAGCCACAGCCAGTAGCCCCACGTCCCGAAAAGCGCAAAGGCATCGGTGACGGATATTCCCGAGTTTGCCTTGCCCGGCTGATGAAACCCCCACCAGCTGCCAACCGCCAGGAAAATGACCGGAGCGGTCAGGAGGATGAGAGCCAACGCATAAAGAAGAACCGTAACGGCAGCCCAGCGTTTCATGGTGGGAGGCTAACAGATGCCGGGGGTGAAGCAACTCAAAGCCGGTGAAGACGCGTGCGCCGTACCAGAATCAAACCGCTTCCGTACCGAACACCCGCTGGTGTTCCAGCATCGCATAACGGTCGGTCATCCCCGCGAGGTAATCGCAGACGGCCCGGTGCAAACCCACCTTCGAGACGCGGCGGCGGGACTGGTCGCCGATTTGCGCGGGATGAGCCAGATAGTGGTCGAACAGCCGTTGCAGCATCTTCTCCCCGCGCAGATTCACGGCGCGCACTTGCCGGCTGTGATACAGGTTCTGATAGAGATAGCGCCGCAGCCGCAGGTTCAGCCGGCGGCGCTCCGGGCTGTACTGGATGAGCGCCCGGGCCCGCAGCCGGACTTCATCCGCGCTGTTCACCCCGGCCGCTAGGATCAATTTCTCCGAGGTCTCCACCACGTCGGCCACCTGGCTGTCGATAAGGCAGCGCACGATGAAATAACGGCGGCACTCATCGGGCAATTGCCCGTGTTCGCGGCGGACCAGGCGCGCGGCGTCATGCCAAAGCTCCACCTGCCGGTCGAGTTCCTTCTCCGACAGCAACCCGGCGTCCAGGCCATCGTCCAAGTCATGCCCGTAATACGTGATTTCATCGGCCAGATTGGCAACCTGCGCCTCCAGCGACGGCGATTTGGCAGTGAAGCCGCGGGCATCCGGATTTCTCGCGGCGGAATGTTTCGTCAAACCTTCGCGGACCTCCCACGTCAGGTTCAAGCCGGCGAAACCGGGATATTTGCGCTCCAGTTCCTCGACCACCCGGAGGCTCTGGCGGTTGTGCTCAAAGCCGCCGTGGGCGCGCATCAGATGGTTCAGGACCGCCTCACCGGAATGGCCGAACGGCGAATGCCCGAGGTCATGCGCCAGCGCGATGGCCTCGGTGAGGTCCTCGTTCAGGCGCAATACCCGCGCGATACCGCGGGCGATGGCCGCCACCTCGATAGTATGGGTCAGCCGGGTGCGATAGTGGTCGCCGGTGCCGTTGAGAAAAACCTGCGTCTTGTATTCCAGCCGGCGGAAGGCGCGCGAATGGATGATACGGTCGCGGTCGCGCTGATATTCGGTGCGGTGCGGCGGCGGGGTTTCGATGTGGCGACGGCCGCGGCTGTCGCCGCTGAATTGCGCGTAAGGGGCCAGCGTCCGGCGCTCGGCCTGCTCCATTTCCTCGCGCGACCGGGGCATGGCACGCAGATCACTTCGCCAGCAACTGCTGCACGGAGATGCCGCGCATCTCGAACAGCCGGCGGATGGTGTCTTCGATAAGGTTGTTGGGGCAGGATGCGCCGGCGGTCACGCCCACGGTGATGCGCCCTGCGGGCAGCCAGTTGCGCGTCTCAATCTCCTCCTTGCGGTGGAGATTGTAATGCCGGATGAGCCCGGGCGACGCCATCATGGCGGCGTTCTTGATGAAATAGGTCGGCAGCTTGGCCTCGCCCATCTCGGCCAGATGCGACGTGTTCGAGGAATTGTAACCGCCGATGACGAGGAGCAGGTCGGGCGGGTCCAGCAGCATCTTTTGCAAGGCGTCCTGCCGGTCCTGGGTGGCTCCGCAAATCGTGTCGAAAAAGCGGAAATGCTCCGCCACCGCCGCCACGCCGTATTTTTGCTCCATCGCTTTCCGGAAGCGCCGCTGGACCTCCTCGGTCTCGCCGCGAAGCATGGTCGTCTGGTTCGCCACGCCCACCGCCTGCAGATGCTGGTCGGGGTCAAAACCCGGCGAATACGCGCCCTTGAACTTGTCCAAAAATTCCTGCTTGCTGCCGCCGTTCAGGATGTAATTACAGACGTAATCCGTCTGGGTGAGATTGAAGACCACGAGATAATGGCCGGTGCCGTAGGCGGTCGCCTGCGAGGTGGTGGCCTTGGTCTCCTCGTGCTGCGCCTTGCCGTGGATGATGCTCGTGACGTGCTCCTTGGAGTACTGCCGCACGCGCTTCCACACGCTCATCACGTCGCCACAGGTGGTGTCCACCAGCACGCAGCCCTTTTCCTCGATCTGCCGGCGGGTGGCGACCTCCGTGCCGAACGCGGGGATGATGACGATGTCGCCGGAAGCCAGCCGGTCCAGCTCGGAAGCCGTCGGCTTGGGCGAGATGATCTGCACGCCCATGTTACGGATCTGGTCGTTGACCTCGGGATTATGGATGATCTCCCCGAGCAGGTAGATGGGGGTCTGCGGGGAGACCTCGGAAAAATATTTCTTGGCCGCGTAGGCCAGGTCGATGGCGCGCTCGACGCCGTAGCAGAAGCCAAATTCCTTGGCCAGCTTCACGGTCAGGTCCCCGGCGGAGAGTACGCACGCATTGGCGCGGATGGATTCGACCAGTTCGCTGCGGTAGTGTGAAAGCACCTGCGCCTGGACGGCCTCGAGGATATCCGGCCGGCGGAGGTTGATCTTTTTCTGGATTTCCGGCGCTTCCGTTGACATATCAATGCAATAGTAACACGGAAGGAAGAATCGTCGAGCAAGAAAGCCCGGGGCCGCATCCGGCCGCGGTCTGCCCAAGCCATCATGGGCCAATACTAAGGACCGACCTCTTTACGGAAATACTTTTTGATGAATACGAGGTAGCCCAGGAACGGCAGCGAGCACAGCACGGTAAACCAGCCCATATCGTTTCCTGTGAATAGGCCCATCTTTTGGATCTGGTCTATCTGCACCTGTGAAAGGCCCTGCAATTGGTACATCTCGATGATGTCATGGTGTGCATACGTCAGCACGCCGGACGCCATGAATACCACCATCGCAACCAGAATTAGCCACCAACCCCGGATATCGAGCCGATACAGCCACCAACCCGCACAGCCCCAGACGGCGGCGACAATCACGCAGAATAACGCGCACGGCAGGCCGGTGATGAACACTCCAAAAAACGGCATCACCGGATGGCCCGCCAGTAGCAGGACGAGCATCATTGGCGCGGCGAGCCATGTCCACAGGCTGAATCCCAGCACCGGTAAAGGACATGCATCAGTCCAGCACGGCACCGGGTTACGTGCCGCACAGGTGGCCTTCACATGACGGCTGTTATAGAAATATGTCCATACCGCCGGCACGAGGACGAAAAATATGGCGAAGAAAACGGTCATACCGATGATCATGCCCGTTATGGCTGCCGGCGGCATTGTCGGCTGGCCTGTCTTGGGCGGTATGCTCGCCATCACCTTGCCCATGACAAACGGCATGAGCGCCGTCAGAACAATGCCGATGATAAGCCAACTCCAGGAGAAAATGAGCAGCAGATCTCGCGCCCAGCGTCGCGCCCCGATGGAACCGATCCCTAGCCAGATCAGCGCCACCGCAAGCGTACCATAGATGCCGGTAACTTGCACGATGGCCGCATGGTTGGCCGGCGGTGCGTTCGGCACTTTGGCCGCCATCATCTGCCCGAACACCATCAGTGGCACAGACAGCCCCGCGAGGCAGCCCAAAAGCAGTGTCAAAATGCCGAAGACAATCAGGCCAGCGGAACGGTCTTTGAAAACAGGCGGCGGGGCGGTCTCAATAGGCGGGATTGCAGGATCTAGCTCGTTCATAAGCAGGATTTTGTCTGCTGAATACGCCCGTTTTAAACTCGTGTCGAGTATTTACCGAAATGAATCACCTGCCGTGGGATTTACTGCGGCTGGACGAGCAGGCTGCCGCCTTCCCGGGTACCCAGAAACCAGCCGCCGATGATGTTGTTCGTCCCCGGCAGGTTCAGGTACAACCCCTTCAAGGCCGTCACGGTGTGTGTTCCCGTGTTCGTGAACGTCCCGCTCACCGCGCCCGAGGAAGGCGTGAAGGTCAGCGCGGTCAACTGGTTGGGCGTCCCGAGGATCTTCACCACCGCGTTGGACACCGACACATTGTCCGTGATGTTGGTCGTCAGGTTGCCGCCCGAGAGCGTCACCAGCCCGTTGGTGATCAGCAGCCCGCTGGGCGTGTTCGTGTAGATCGAGCCGACGACCGACGTCTCATTGCTGAACCCGCCGACGTAATAAATATTGTTCGCCGCCGCGGTCTTCAGCCAGAACAAATCGCCGCTGGGCGTCGAGTTGCTGAAGTTCAGCCAGCCCATCAGCGCGCCCGCGTAGCTGGTGACAAACCCATTGCTGACCGTGTTAAATGCATACGTATACGCCTTGGCATACACCGGCACGTCTCCATTGGTGCTGATCCCCGCCGCCTGGATGCCGCTGATGCCCTGCCCGTCCGCCAGCGAACCAGACGCCGTCACCGACCCGCCCGTGATCTTCAGCGTCAGGTAGCTATAACCCGACGGGCCAACGGCAACATTAGTGAAGCCGGGCACCAGCAGATTGTAAGTCCCCGCAACGGGTGACGGGTGGGCGGTGCTGTAGGTCGAGAGGTCGCCGCTGACCGTCGAGGTCCAGTTGCCACTGTTGGCCACCGTGCCGCCGATGGTGTCGTCGAAATTCAATTGCAGGCTCACCGTCAAGGGCGGCTTGCCCTGGCGCACCACTTGCCGGGTGGCCGTGCCCTTGCCATTCAGGTCAAACGTGCCGGTGATGCCGCTCAACGAATCCCCATCTACGAAGAGTGAGCCGCTGAAAGACTGACTGCTGTCGCTGGGCGTGACAGTGGCGGTGAACCAGCCGGCATTGGACTCGGTCACCCCGTGGTTCGTGTCGCTGAACAGGCCGTAGTACGTGCCACCGAACGGCAGGAACCGGTTGGTGACGAAGTTGACGGTGAGGCTGAGGTTGGACTGCGCCGTGAAAGTGAATTGGGCGCTATTGGTGCTGGTGCTGTCGGTGTTGTCCACCCAGCTGCTGAACAGATTATTATGCGCCGCCGTGGCAGTGAGCGTGTAGATGCGGTTCACGAAGAGCCGGGTGGTGCTCACCAGGCTGGTCGGCGTCACACTGTCAAACAGGTTTGTCATGGTCACCACGCCGTAACCGTTGACCGTCACCGTCACATTGGCCGGCACGGCAAAAAGGAAGCTGCGGGTGTTGGTGACCGAGCGGTTGCCCATGGAATCTGCGCTGTAAGCGGAGATTTGGTTTGAACCCACGATCAGGCTCAAGGGCAAACCCCACTTCACGCTGGAGCGCGTGGGATTGTTTGTAATGCTGGCCGGTTGGTAGGCCCCGCCGTTGAGGCTCACATAGACGTTGGTGACCGATGCGTTGTCGCTGGCCGTGCCGGTGGCGGTGATGCTGTTGGTCGTCACCTGCGCATTGCTGGCCGGCGTGCTGATGGCGACCGCCGGCCGGTTGGTATCCACCTTCACCGTGAGGACAGCGACGCTGCTGGTGATCGAGCCTTCCCCATTGGCGACCACCACTCGATAATCAATGAGCGTCGGCGAACTCACGCCATTGGTGTTCGGCGCGGCATTGGTGTAGCTGGCGGAGGTCGCCCCGCCGACGGGTACGCCATTCGAGTTCCATTGGTACGTCAATCCGGCCCCGACGGCGGTGACTGAAAACACGGCGGGAATTTGCTGGAAAACCGTGGCGCTCTTGGGCTGAACCGTGATCTTGGGCGCATTGGTGTAAAAATTGGCGGTCAACGTCAAATCCGGCTGCATGGCGAAGGTCAACTTGGCCGGGGCGGACGTGTTGGTGGTTGACGGGGTGACGAGGTCCCAGTGGTTGAAGGTGTAATTGGCCGCGGCGGTGGCGGTCACAGTGTAATTCCTCCCGATGAAAAGATTCGCGCCGTTGGTCGGCGTGCCGGAGGCGGAGGCCGTGGACGCGATGGAACCGCTGCCGTTGGTGACGATGACCAGGGTTGTCGGCTCGCGATAAAATATCTTCTCTGTCACCACCGCCGAGAAGTTACTGACATAATCCATGCTCTGGGCCTGGACGATATTGGTGCCGGGCGCCAAGGTCAGCGGCAGCCCCCACGTCGCCGCCTTGAGCGTGGAATTGGTGATGTTCGCCGCGGTGAATCCGCCGCCGTTAAGGCTCACGAAAACCCGCGTCACCTCCGCGTCGTCCGACGCCGTCCCGACCAGCGTGATGTTGTTGGAGGTGAGTTCCGCATTGTTGGCCGGGAAGGAGAAGGCCGCCTTCGGGTTGGCCGAAGTGATTTTCAGCGTGACCGTGCCGACGGCAGAGGTCAGCACCCCGCTGCCGGGCAGAATCTTGAACAATGTGCCGAAGTTGAGTGCGTTGCTGCCGCCAAACGCGGTCGAACCGTACAAATATTTCCCTCCAGCCTGGGTCAAGCCGGCTGCGGGCGCCGCCCCGTCATCGCTGTCCGCAAAGGAATAAAGCGGGTTGAAGTTCCCGTTGGTGCCGATCTCAAAGACCGTGCCGAACCCGTTGGTGCCCGCGACGGACGCAGTGCCGTACAGATTGCTGTCGCTCCATTGGATCAAGCCAGCCAGCGGGGTCGCGCCGTCGACGTCGTTCTGAAAGGAATACAACGGCGTGAGCACACCGTTCGTCGTCACTTGGAAAACCGTGCCGAAACCACTGTCGCCGCCTTCCGAAGCCGTGCCATACAAACTTCCGTCCGTCCCCTGCACCAACCCAGCCAAGGGCACCGCGCCGTCGGAACCGCCGGTGAACGAATACAGTGGCGTGAACGTTCCATTGGTGGTCACCTGAAAAACAGTTCCATAACTCAATACGCCGCTGCCGCCGTCCGAAGTCGTGCCGTAGAGGCTGCCATCGGCGCCGAGCACCAGACCAGCCATGGGGGTCTCGCCATCATCACTGCCAGTGAAGGAATACAACGGCGTGAGCACGCCGTTGGTCGTCACCTGAAAGATTGTACCGCCGCTGGAGCCGCCCCCCCCTGAAGCCGTGCCGTAAAGATTGCCGTCGCCGGCAAAGACCACGCCCGCCATCGGCGTGTCCCCGTCACTCCCGCCGGTGAAGGAATACAGCGGGGTTAGCACGCCGTTGGTGGTCACCTGGAATATCGTTCCCAGACTGTTGCTGCCGCCCGCCGAAGCCGTGCCGTAAAGGTTACCGTCGGGTCCCATCACCAGCGCAGAGTAAGGCCTCGCCCCGTCAATCCCGCCGGTGAAGGAGTAAAGCGGGGTGACAATGCCATTGGTCGTCGCCGAAAAAATAGTCCCCAAATTATTGCTGCCGCCGGCGGGTGTCGTTCCGTAGAAGGTTCCGTTGCCGGCCCACAACAAACTGGCCGACGGCCCCGCTCCATCCGCGCCGTTGGTGAAGGAATAGAGCGACTTTAACTGGGGTATGCCGCTGACCACCTGGAAGGTCAGCGTGTCCGAACCCGCAAAATTGGTGAAGGGCGTAAAGACGAGATTGGTCACCGGGCCGTTCAGAACAATCGGGCCGGTGATGGGTATCTGGTCGGTGGGGTTGATGTTCAGCGCCAGAACGCCATCGGCGGGTATCGTCTGGATGTAATAGGTCAAAAAGTCGCCATCCAAAATATCCGTAGTCAGGGGAACCGACGCGGTCAGTTCATCCACGTTGACGGTGGCGCTGTTCTCCAGCGGCCCGGAATAAGGCATGATGGCAACATTGCTGTTGCCCGAATCCGCCACGGCAAAATCAGTGCCGCCATCGACGTTGAAATTGCTGCCCCAAATGGCCTTGGGGTTGTTGCCGGCCGGGAATGTCCCCTCGAAATCAAAGTTGCGGTTGGTGTTGCCAAAGAAAACTGAAACCGTTTGATCGCCTTCGTTGAGGACCGCCAGATCGCCCAACCCGTCCCGGTTGAAATCCTCGCCGCCGGGACGGTAAAAGATGGATACCGGATGGCTGCCCACGTTGAGCGTGACGTTGCTCTGGACCTGCCAGGTGAAATTGGTGGTGTAGTTGGTGAGGGTCAGCGTGATATTGGTCGTGATATTGGTGAGGATCTGCCCCGCCAGCAGGCTCACGGTGTTCGAATTGTAATTGGCGACCATCAGGTCGGGAATCCCGTCGCCGTTAAAATCTCCCGGCAACACACTGTCCGGCTGGGGATCGCCGGTGGAATAGGAAACGGTTTGAGCCCCGCCAAAAATGCCGTTGGTCTGACCGTAGAGGATGGTCAAGGTCCCGTCGGTCTGGTTAGCGGTGATGATGTCCGGCATTCCCGGATGAGCCAGGTTCGCCACCGTCACGGAGGACGGCCCGGCTCCCACCGTATAATTCGTCAGGCCGCTAAAACCCGTGCCGTGGGTGTTGGTCAGGACGCTGACGCTGCCTTCGTTATAATTGGCCACCACCAAGTCAGACCGGCCGTCGTGGTTCACGTCGAACGTCACGATGCATTTGGGCCCGGGATTGGGATTGGCGCCGACCACATAATTGGTCGCCGCCCGGAAATTGGCCCCTACTCCTTCGTTAATGAGCACGCTCACCGTGCCGTCGTTAAAATTGGCCGTCGCGAGATCATCCATCCCGTCACCGTTCACATCCAGATAGCAAATGGACTGGGGATCGTTGCCCACCGCGTAGGTATCCATCTGGCCAAAAGTGCCGTCATCCAGACAAAGTCGCACGCTGACGGAATTATCGCCGGAATTGGCCACTGCCAGGTCGCGGGAGAGGCCATTGCCGCGCAAATCGCCCAGGCAAAGCGCCACGGGGATGTTGCCCACCGGATAATTCGTCGTTATGGCGTACAATGCGGCATTGGCATTGGTCAAAAAGAGGAAAGATGCCCCTAAAAAAGACAAAAATAACCACCGTGAACAAGTCTTGAGCATCGCTTTGCTTATAGGCTTTTTAAGCCAAAATGTCCATGAAAAAGCCCTCCGTTTGCAAATCGTCACAAATACCGTCCCTGCCGCCAGCCGCGCTCTCGGAATCTGCCCGACCCATCTCAAACCAGCAAAACTGGCCTAGCGGGGATAAATAGGCATTGCACCGCCGGGGTTTTCCGGGAAGATATGGGCGCGTCGGAGCGTAGCTCAGCCTGGTAGAGCACTTGGTTTGGGACCAAGACGTCGCAGGTTCAAATCCTGTCGCTCCGACCATCCACCTTTTTCAACTCGCCGCGCGTCCCCCTTCCAGCTAGGCTGAAATTTCTTAATGGATAGCACCGGGATACACCGACCACGCAATGTCGGCTGGGCACGCGCCGCCGCCCTGCTTTACGGCGACTGGGGCACGAGCAAGGCCTACGTCATCGGCCTGGCCTTCGTGGCCGCCGGATTTTCCTCCCTGCCCATCATCATCGCCGTCTGCGTGCTCACCGGCCTGGTGGGCATCAACTACATCATCGTCTGCAAACATTTCCCCGACGGCGGCGGGGTGTATTCCGCAGCGCGGGAACAAAGCCGTTTTCTGGCCCTGCTCGGTTCGCTGCTGTTGCTGGCGGATTTCATGGTCACGGCGGCGATGAGCTGCTGGGACGCCATGAGCTATTTCGGCGTCAACCTGGACTGGCTCAAACTGGCGACCATTGTCTTCATCGTTCTGGTCGGGGCCATCAATTATTTCGGCCCCAAACATTCGGGCAGCTTCGCTTTTGTGCTGGCCATCCCCATGGTCCTGGTGGTCATCAGCATCATCGTCCTGAGCGCGCCGCACCTGACGTTGACGCAACTCCAGCGCCCGCACGAATCCTTCCGCGCGAACTGGGTGGCCTTCGTCGGCGTCATCCTCGCCCTGAGCGGCGTGGAGGCCGTGGCCAACCTCACCGGCGTGATGAAGCTCGATGCCGGCTCGACACCCGAACATCCCAACATCGCCGGCACCGCGCGCAAGGCCATCTGGCCCGTGTGCATCGAGGTCGTATTCGGCACCGCCCTGCTCGGCTGGGCGATGCTCTCGCTGCCCAGCCGGCTCGGCGACACCATCAAGGAACGTTACGCGGATATGCTCCGGTTCCTCGGTGAATACTACGGCACGCTTTCATTCGGCGTCCATGCCGGCCAGATCATCGGCGTGGCCATCGGCCTCATCGTGGGCCTGTTGCTGTTGAGCGCGGTCAACACCGCCGTGAGCGCCATGATCGGCTTGATCTATATGCTCGCGCGCGACCGCGAGATGCCGCAACCCTTCACCCGCTTGAATTCCCACGGAGTCCCGTGGCTGCCACTGGCGGTCGCCACCGGCCTACCCATATTGCTGGTGATCCTCTCGGACGACTTGGATTCCCTGGCGGACATGTACGCCATCGGCGTCGTCGGCGCGATCACCGTGAACCTCGGCTCGTGCTGCTTCAACCAGCGGCTGAAACTAAAATGGCGCGAACGCGCTTTCATGATGGTGACCTTCGCCATCCTCTTCGCCGTCGAGATCACCATCGCCAAGACCAAGCCGGCCGCGCTGTTCTTCGCCATGTGCGTCCTGCTCGTCGGCTTTGGCCTGCGCTGGTGGGCCATGAAGCACGCCGGCTTTGAGACACTCATCGTCAACCGCAACATCGCCGCTGCGGTCCAGCCGGAAAACCTGGTGAACTTCCGCCCCAATCTCACGGCCAACCAGTGCATTCTCGTCGCGGCCCGGGGGCTGACCCCCGTGCTGCGCTACGCACTCGAGGAGGCCCAGTTGCGAAAAGGAAATCTCTACGTGCTGTTTGTGAAAGAGCTCGCCGTAGCCATGCCCGGGCTGCTGGCCAACACCACGCGACCCCGGTGGCAGGACGACCCGGAGGCCGCCAGCATCATGGCGCCAATGCTGGAACTCGGCCACCAATGCGGCGTGCCCGTCATTCCCCTTTATGCGGTCAGCGAAAATCCTTCGGGCGCCATTCTCGACCTCGCCGCCACCATCGGTGTGGATATGCTTATGCTCGGCTCTCCGCACCGCTCCGGGCTGGTGAAATTGCTCAAGGGCGACATCGTCACCCGCGTCGCTAGAAATCTTCCCGAAAACATCCAGCTCATCATCCAAGGTTGAGTTTTCGGCAACTTTCGCCACCTGAACAAAAAACGCCAGTCGGGTAAAAAAACTTCAGGCAGAACCGCGTCGTTTTCCTTCACCGTAAATAGTTCCATCTCTATCACGCTTGTTTAAAGCTGTTTGCAAAACAGCTTTTTCCGTGCAAGCCCGGTGGCATCGTCGTTGCTTAACGCTTACAACCGCTGCGGTCGGATTGTTTCAGGCACGATGAAACAGTCCGGGCGCGGCTAAAATCGAGAGCCAGTTTCGGCCCGTTGCCGATAGACAAACACAAAAATAAAACTGATATGAAAAAAATCGAAGCGATCATCAAACCATTCAAGCTGGAGGAAGTGAAGGACGCACTGGGAGAGGTGGGGATAGAAGGAATGACCGTCAGCGAGGTCAAGGGGTTCGGGCGGCAAAAGGGCCATACGGAAATCTACCGTGGCAGTGAATACACGGTAGATTTCCTCCCGAAGATCAAACTGGAACTCGTCGTGGCAGACAACCGGACCGATGTGGCCGTGGCCGCCATCGTGAAGGCCGCCAAGACCGGCAAGATCGGCGACGGAAAGATATTCGTCTCCGCCGTGACCGAAGCCATCCGCATCCGCACCGAAGAGAAAGGCGAACAAGCTGTCTGAACCGTCAATCTTGAACCTTAAACCAAATGAAAATGAAAATGAAAAAAATCCTCAGCCTTAGTTTTTTGATTGCGATCAGCGTGTTCGGCGCGATGTCATCGCGCGCGGACGACACCAACGCCGCGGCCGCAGCCGCCACCAACGCGGTGGCAGCCGTGACCAACGCCGTGGCCGCAGCCGCCCCGGCCGCCGCAGCACCGCTGCCCGCGCCCTCGCTCGACCAGCGGGTCGCCTCGCTTGAGGCGTACATCGCCAACACCGACCCGACCGCCCCGTTGAAAGACACCAACGGCAACCAGGTGGTCGCCAACCCGGTGATCATCGGCAATCCCGGTCCCGGTCATAACGCCTGGCTCCTGACCAGCACGGCCTTCGTGTTGTTCATGACCCTGCCCGGCCTGGCCCTGTTCTACGGCGGCATGGTGCGCCGCAAGAACGTGCTGTCCGTGCTCGCGCAATGCTTCCTGATCACCGGCTTGGTGACCATCCTCTGGGTGTTCGTCGGCTACGGCATGATCTTCGGCGGCACCGGCGCCGCCGCCAAGGAAGACCTTGTCACCGGCTGGGTGGGCAGTCCCATGATCGACTGGATGATGAAGAACGTCACCTCCGCGCCCAACAGCAACTACTCCTACTGGGTCTCGGAAAACGTCTTCGCGATGTTCCAGTTGATGTTCGCCGTCATCACCCCCGCGCTCATCATCGGTTCCATCGCCGAACGCATGAAGTTCAAGGCCATCTTGATTTTCATGACGCTCTGGATGTTCCTCGTTTACTTCACCCAGGGCCATGCGGTCTGGGGCATCAACGGTTACATGAACGGCGTGTGGAACGCCGGCGCCAAGATCAAGGCGATGGACTTCGCGGGTGGCACGGTGGTGCATATGACCTCCGGTTACTCGGCGCTCGTCCTCTGCTTGATCCTCGGCAAGCGCACGGGCTTCGGCAAACAGAACTTCGCGCCGCACAGCCTGGTGCTCACCTATATCGGCACCGGCATGCTGTGGGTCGGCTGGTACGGGTTCAACTCCGGCAGCGCTGTCGCGGCTGACGTGATCGCGGCCAACGCCTTCACCACCACGACCATCGCCACCGCCATCGCCTCATTCGTGTGGCCGATGTGGGAGTGGATCACCAAGGGCAAGCCCAGCGTGCTCGGCTTCTGCTCCGGTGCCGTCGCCGGCCTGGTTGTCATCACCCCCGCTTGCGGTTATGTGACGCCCCAGGGCTCCATCTGGATCGGCATCGCCGCCGGTACCATCTGCTGGTTCATGTGCTACAAGGTCAAGGGCTGGTTCGGTTATGACGACGCGCTGGACACCTTCGGCGTCCACGCCATCGGCGGCACCACTGGTGCCATCATGACCGGCATGCTCGCCCGTAACTCGGTCAACGCGAATCTCGCGACCAACCTCAAGGCCTACGTCACCGACACCTGCTTCCAACCGCTCGTCATGGAGCAGGTCAAGGCAGTCGTCATCACGATCGTATTGAGCGTCGTCGGCACGGTGGTCATCGCCTACATCACCAAGGCGCTGGTCGGTCTGCGTCCGAGCGAGGAAGTCGAAATCGCCGGTCTGGACATCAGCGAACACGGCGAAGAAGGCTACGTCAACTAAGCCGGACAGTTTCCAATCACCGTCACGCCGTCATGGAGCAATCCATGGCGGCGTGACTCTTTTTATGAGTAATACGGAAGGGAGAGAAATTTCTGTAGCGGCGCTCTATGAGCGCCGGTTTAACGGGGCTTAAACGATCGGCGGTCATAGACCGCCGCTACAAGCCGAATCACCCCACCCGGATGACCAGCGCGGTGGTATCATCCTTGCCGTCCTGTTCGTTTGAAGACTGAACCAGCCGTTGCGCCACGTTTACCTCGGACCCTTGGGACTGGCGTTCGCGCAAGATTTCGCGCATCTGTTCGTCGAAGAGCCCCTCCACCAGCCCATCGGTGCAGAGCAGGAAAATGTCGCCGGGCCCGTAGGCCACCGCCCCAAGCTGCGGATCAACAAACTGGTTCCCCCCGCCCAAGGCTTTTTGCAAAACCTTCCGCCGGGGATGATCCCGTGCCTCGCGCTCATTGATCTGCCCATTGCGGTAAAGCCAGCCCACATGCGTGTCGTCATGACTCAGCCGCTTCATCTTCTTCGCCCGCGCCGGCAGATGGTATATCCGGCTGTCGCCCACATGCCCGTAATACATCCAGCCGGGGGTGAACCAGCACAGGCTCAAGGTGGCCTCCATTCCCGCGCATTCCTCGTAACTGTCCCCCACAAAGGTCAGCGAGCGGTGGACTTGATCGAATAATTCCGTCAACACATCGCCAAAGCCCGCCTCGATCCCCACGGCGGACTGCCGGAAGGACCGCGGCAGCAGCATGGTGATCTTTTCCACCGCGATGGAGCTGGCAAACTCGCCGGCCATCGCCCCGCCCATGCCGTCGCTCACGGCAAAGGCATAATCGACGTTGGCCATTGTCGCCGCGCCGGTCTTTCCCAGCCGCTGGACTTCCCGGCCGTCAAACTGAAGGCCCAGAAACGAATCTTCGTTGTTCTTACGGGTCTTGCCGCGGTTGGTCCAGCCGGACCAGTTCAATGTGTGGACGGCGGGCTGGAAGCTTGTTCGGGTTTGCTTCATGAATGGGAGTGGCCGTGGTGCGGATGCTCGATGATCGTCGCGAACTCAAAATCCACTATGCAAAAACGCCCGTCGCTCTGGCGGTAGGTCACGTTGCGCATGTCCGGATCGTCATGGCGCACGCCGAACTTGGCCAGCTCGGCGAACAGGCTCTTGGTCCGCGCCTCGTCCAGGTGTTCCACGCGGCTGCCGCAATTGCTGGTGATGATGCGCGGCTTGTGGGCATCGGCCTCGAGCAGCCGGGGCACAAAATCGCAGCCGCGCGCCTCCAGGTGCCGCAGCACCCGCACCTCGTTCTCGAACCGGCTGTGCGCGTCCGGGCCGTGGTAGGCCTTCAGGACGCGCCCATCAAAGCTGATGTTCACCGTCGAGCGGAGGGTGTCTTTGACTTTCAACATGCCGCCGGAAGGCCGCCCGCACCCGCGCCAAAGCCGGCTTCCGATTCCAAAATATGTGGAAACGGCGCCGCATTGAAAAGCGGATTCGCCATTATCCTCACCGCCGCGAATGGTGGATAAATTCCAACAGCGAGGCTAAAAAAACACAGCCGGAAACAGCGCCCGCCATGTTGCGTATTAAAAAACTGAATCGTCATAAAATGCGCTTGCCACAGGCCTTTGCCCATCTATCTTTAGCACTCGTGTCGCACAAATCTTTCGCCCGGCATCGTATGTGCTACGGGGATTTGCGCAGTTAGAACCGATAATAAAATACAACAATCACATCCATGCCAAAATATAAACTCGAATACCTGTGGCTCGACGGTTATGAGCCCGTCGCCAACATCCGTGGCAAGACCCAGATCAAGGAATACGACAGTTTTCCGGAACTCAAACAGCTCCCGATGTGGGGATTTGACGGCAGCTCGACCCGGCAGGCGGAAGGCAAAAGCTCCGATTGCATGCTCAAGCCCGTGGCGGTCTATCCCGACAGCACCAAGAAAAACGGCGTGCTCGTCATGTGCGAAGTCATGCAGCCCGATGGCAAGACCCCGCACGTCAGCAACAGCCGCGCCACCGTCATCGACGACCCCGGCGCCTGGTTCGGTTTTGAGCAGGAATATTTCCTCTACAAGGACGGCAAGCCCCTCGGCTTCCCCGACAGCGGCTTCCCCTATCCCCAGGGCGAATACTACACCGGCGTGGGCTACAAGAACGTAGGCTGCATCGCCCGCGAGATTGTGGACACGCACCTCGACCTCTGCCTGGACGCCGGCATCAACCATGAAGGCATCAATTCCGAAGTGGCCAAGGGCCAGTGGGAATTCCAGATCTTCGGCAAGGGCTCCAAGAACGCCGCCGACCAGATGTGGGTGGCCCGCTACATCCTGATGCGCCTCTGCGAAAAATACGGCGTGGATGTCAACTGGCACTGCAAGCCGCTGGGCAAGGACGTGGACTGGAACGGCTCCGGCATGCACTCCAATTTCTCCACCACCCACATGCGCGAAGTGGGCGGCAAGAAATACTTCGAGAAGCTCATGGCCGCGTTCGACAAGTACAAGAACGAGCACATCGCCGTTTACGGCCCGGACAATCATCTCCGGCTCACCGGCCTGCACGAGACGCAGTCCATCGACAAGTTTAACTACGGCATCGCCAACCGCGGCGCGTCCGTGCGCGTCCCGCACAGCTTCGTCAACAACAACTACCGGGGCTACCTGGAAGACCGCCGGCCGAACTCGCAGGGTGACCCCTACAAGATTGCCAGCCGCATCTTGCAGACCATCAAGACGGTCCCGACCAAATAACTTAGAGGACTGGAGGAACCAAAGGCGCGGCCGCAAGGCCGCGCCTTTTTTATTACAAAGATTGAACTCTGGCGCGGTTCAGCTATAACCAGCGCGTGCCAGATCTGCCGCCCAAGCCGCTTACCACTGCCACGCGCTATTGCGCCGTGCTGGGGCATCCCATCAAGCATTCCGCCTCCCCGGCCATGCAGAACGCGGGCATCGCCGCGCTGGGCCTCGATTGGCGCTATCTGGCCTTTGACGTCCATCCCGAGCACCTCCGCGCCGCCATCTCAGGCGCCAAGGCCATGAAATTCGTCGGCCTCAACCTCACCCTGCCCCACAAACTCTTCGCCGTGGCGATGGTGGATGTGATCGACTCTTCCGCCAAGGAATGGGGCGCGGTCAACACCATCCGTTTCGAGGCGCGCACCCAGTCCGGCGACTGGCTGCCCGTCAGCGAGTTCGAGGGGGAGTCCTCCGACATCATCCGCAGCGTGGGCTTTAACACCGACGCCGACGGCCTGGGTCTGGCCCTGAGCGAAGACATCGGGCTTCATCTGGCCGGCGCCAAGGTCGTCCTGCTGGGCGCAGGTGGCGCCGCCCGCAGCGCCGCCCTCAAGTTCGCCGCGGAAGGCGTCGCCGAACTTTTTATCGTCAACCGCACCGCCAGCAAGGCCGGCGAGCTCGTCCGGGAAATCCAGCAGCGTTTTCCTGCCGTGAAGACCGGCACGGATTATCCGACCGGCCCGGTGGACCTCCTCCTCAACGCCACTTCGCTCGGTCTCAACCCCGATGACCCCCTGCCGCTCGACGAAAAACGGTTACCCCTGAAAAATGCCCGCGCGGTGTATGACATGACCTACCGCCCCGCCGAAAGCGCCCTCCTGCGCGCTGCCAAGGCTGCCGGCTGCCGCGCCGCCAATGGCCTGGGCATGTTGCTCCATCAAGGGGCGATGGCCCTGGAGATCTGGAGCGGCCGGCCCGCGCCCACCGAGGCGATGCGCCAGGCGTTGAAGAAGGACATCTATGGGGTCTGACACCATCTTTGATTCCACGAACTGGCCCGCGGTCGAGTCACCTTTCTGGAGCGTGGTGATCTTCGTCTTCGGCAGCATCGTCGGCAGTTTTTTGAACGTGGTGATCCACCGCCTGCCCCGGGGCGAGAGCGTGGTTTCGCCGCCCTCGCACTGCCCGTATTGCAAATATTCCATCCCGTGGTGGCTGAATGTCCCGTTGTTCACCTGGCTCTACCTGCGCGGCAAGTGCAAGAACTGCGGCGCGCCCATCTCCATGCGGTATTTTCTGGTCGAACTGCTCACGGCCCTGGCTTTTCTGACCGCCTGGCAATCGTTTGGCACCCAGTCCGTCGGCCAGGCGCTCATCTACTGCCTCGTGCTGGCGGGCCTTTTGGCCGCGTCGTTCATCGACCTGGAACACCTCATCATCCCCGATGAACTGACCATCGGCGGCGTCATCGTCGGGATTTTCTGCTCGTTCCTGCCCGCGCTGCACGGCCAGACGACCGTCACCGCCTCGGTCGCGCAGGGATTTCTCGGCGCGGCGGTCGGCGGCGGATTGATCTATGCTATCCTCCGCGCCGGCAAGCTGATGTTCGGCCGTCAGAAAGTCGCCCTGCCCGAAGGCACCAAGATTGTCTTCAGCGAGACCAACCTTTGCCTGCCCGACCGGGATATCCCCTACGAAGAGCTTTTTTACCGGCGGTCTGACACCATCGTCCTGGAAGCCGGCCTGGTGGAAACGATTGACCGCGGCTGGCGTGAAGCGAGCATCCGGCTTTCGCAAGACAAACTGCTCATCAACGAAGACCAGTTCGCCCCGGAAACGATCTGCCACCTCGAGGCCGTGACCGACGCGGTCTACCTGCCGCGCGAGGCGATGGGGCTGGGCGACGTGAAATTCATGGCCGCCATCGGGGCGTTCCTTGGCTGGCACGCGGTGTTGTTCTCGCTGATGGTCA
>Ga0206945_1012_pt1 | contig 46802 bp, 37 predicted proteins | sample Alteio_BWOrgHeat_5_FD_152982 | JGI IMG/M metagenome (GOLD analysis project Ga0206945, IMG submission 152982) | Enriched cells from forest soil in Barre Woods Harvard Forest LTER site, Petersham, Massachusetts, United States -... | ecosystem: Environmental > Terrestrial > Soil > Temperate forest > O... | reverse complement strand
TGCGGCGACTAGCATGAATTGGCGCGGAACGGAAAGCAAGCGCCAGTTGGGAGCATATAGTTTGTCGACATCGGCGGATGTCGTTGAGGCATAAGCAAACGATGTTCAGCCATGGGCAATATATGTGTGGTACTGATTGTGAAAGGGGCAGATGATGATAGCAAGAAAAGTAAGACCGTCGGCAATAAAGGAGAAGCAGGATTTGTGAGACTGATTTAAATTATTCACCAGTGGCCGGAAAATTAGAACGGCTGACGGTGAGCACAAATCGTAAGTTGAAATGAAAATCTTCGTCGCAGGATTAAGTTACAGGACCGCGCCGGTGGAAGTGCGCGAGAAGCTGGCTGTGCGCCCGTCGGCCCTGTCTTGTTGCGGCTGCCGGTTGAAGTTGAACGCCGCTTTGGACGAAGTCGTACTGCTCTCGACCTGCAACCGCGTGGAAGTCTACGGCACCACTCCCTGGGTGGCCGGCAAGTTGCACCGCATCTTCCAACAACTCACTTCGGCGGACATCGACCTGACCCCCTACCTGTACGTCAAGGAAGGCGCGGCGGCGGTGGAGCATCTTTTTGCGGTGACGGGTGGACTGGACTCGATGGTCATCGGCGAGACCGAGATCACCGGGCAGGTCAAGAACGCCTATCAGGCGGCCCAAAAGGCGGGACTCACCGGGCGCGTGCTGAACCGTCTGTTCCAGACGGCCCTCCAGATCGGCAAGGAGATTCGCACCCGCACGGCCATCGGCCGCGGGGCGACCTCGGTGGGCAGCGTGGCGGTGGAACTGGCCGAGAAAGTTTTCGGCGGCGACCTCTCCGACAAGACAGTGATGATTTTAGGCGCGGGCAAGATGGGCGAAGCCTGTGTGCGGCACCTGGCCAAGCGCGGCACGCGCTCGGTGCTGGTGGCCAACCGCTCGCTCGAACGCGCCGAGGCGTTGGCGGCGGAATTCGGCGGCCGGGCGCTGGGATTCGATGGCCGCATGGCCGCTTTGATCGAGGCGGACATCCTTGTGAGTTCCACCGGCAGCCCGACGACGGTCCTGCACAAAGGTGACATCGCTGCGATTTTACCGGCGCGTGGCAATCGCCCGTTGATCTTGATCGATATCGCCGTGCCGCGGGACATCGCCGAGGACACGCAGGAACTGGAGAACGTCTACCTTTACAACATCGACCACCTGGAATCCATCGTGCACGAGAATTCCAAGCTGCGCGAACAGGAGCTGGCCCGGTGCCAGGACATCATCACGCGGCGGACGGCGGCGTTGATGAAACGGTTTGAGCCCCGCGACGAGGCCGGTCGGGAACTGGCGGCGGGCTGGGCCATGAACGGAACGATGATGGCGAAAGCCTAAAACAATTTTGAAACGTCCGGATTGCAGCGCTGCAACGGGCGAGTTCGGAAAACGGCGGCATCGAGCGATGACACCGTGGAAGTTCAGAAAAAAACCAAAGCACGTGCAAAGAACCAAATATATGAAAACACTAAAAATCCTATTAACGACGGCCCTGCTGGCCGCCGCCCCCATGGTCATGCGGGCGACGATCCTCGGCGGACCCCATGATTTCTCGACGAACTCATGGAACACCCCCGCGGACGTCTGCGAGACCTGCCACATCCCCCACGCGTCCGACATCAGTTCCCAGATCCCCCTCTGGAACCACAATACGACGCCGAACAAGGGTAATTACACCACCTATTCGACCCCGACCTTCACGGCCAATACCGGCTTGGGCCAGGCCCCGCAGCCCGACGGTCCGTCACTGGCCTGCTTGAGCTGCCATGACGGCACGCTGGCCGTGAACTCATTCGTCAACACGCCCTTCGGCGCGAGCACCAACAGCCCGCAGTTCATCCAAGGGTCGCACATCGTGACGATGAACGGCAGCACGGACCTCTCGCACAACCATCCGATCTCGTTCACCTATAATTCCGCCCTGGCCACCCGGGCGGGCGACCTGAACGATCCCATCAGCTACACCATCGGCAGCGTGCCGGTTTATCCGGGCACCCAAGGTACCAACGCCAACATCGTGGCACCGGTTCCCGCCAGCTGGCCGGGCGCCAGCCTCACCGGCAAGAACCTCGACCAGGCGATGCTGTGGAACCACGAGATGGAATGCAGTTCGTGCCATGATGTGCACGGGATGGTCGGCAGTTCGCCCTCCAGCGGCATTCTGCTCAAGATCAGCGGCAAAGACACCAAGGGACGCGCGGACTTGATCTGCCGTAACTGCCACTTGAAGTAATCAAAACGGGTTGTTTTTTGGATTTGTTTTGGTGGTTTCAGGGGGCCTTGGTCTTTCAAGGCCCCCCTTTTTCGAGGCGGGCGGAAACGGTTTGGAGTTGCGGAGTCCCCCATGGCAGGCAGAAGCTGGGAAACTGCGGTCGGGTTTATGTAAGAAATTATATTTTAAATATTTATGAAAAATAATAGAGGCATGATTCGGATGGGGCTGCCAGTGGTTTTGGCGGCGGTCACCTTGGGGCTGGCCGGTTGCGCCACGCAATCCACCGCGCCCGAAACCCAGAGCTACATTTTTTTCCCGCCGCCGCCGGATGAACCGCATGTGCAATATCTCACCAGCTTTTCCTCGGAATCCGACTTGGGTGGCGGCACGCGCTTTGAGGATTTTGTGCTCGGCACCACGCTGGCCAAGCAGCCCATCGCCAAGCCCTATGGCATCGCGACCATCCCGGGTAAGATTTATATCTGCGACAGCGGGGCGGCGTCGCTGGCGGTCGCGGACCTGGCCAAGTCCAAGATGGATTTCATCACCCCGGAGGGCGAGGGCCAGATGCGCACCCCGATCAACCTGGCGGTGGACCAGGACGGGACCACTTATGTGACCGACATGGGGCGCGGTCAGGTTGTGATCTATTCGTCCAGCCACGATTATATCGGGGCCATCGGCATGATGAACGGGATGCGGCCGGGCGGCGTGGCGGTTTCCGGCGGGCGTGTCTATGTCAGCGACCTGCAGAGCCACACTATTCGGGCGTATGACAAGACTTCGCGCAGCCTGCTCTTCAGCTTTCCGCGCGACCCGGCGGACGACAAGTCCAAGCTCTTTCTGCCGACCAACCTCGCCGTGGACCAGGCCGGGCACGTCTATGTCTCCGACACGGGCGGGTTCTTCGTGAAGATATTTGATGCCGACGGAAATTTCCTGCGCAAGATCGGCAACATCGGTTCGGGTTACGGGCAGTTCGCGCGGTCCAAGGGCATCGCGGCAGACCGCGAAGGCCGGGTTTTTGTGGTGGATGCCGCGACCCAGGTGGTCCAGCTGTTTGACCCCACGGGGCAATTGCTGACGTTTTTCGGGTATCCCAAGACCAGCGGCGAAGCAGGGCTTTTCCTGCCCGCCGGCATCGCATTGGATTACGACAACGTGGCGGCTTTCCAGAAATATGCCGCGCCCGGTTTCCAGTTGGAATACCTCATCTTTGTGACCAACCAATTTGGAGGCCACCGGGTCAGCGTCTTTGGTTTCGGCCACAAATAATAAGTAATGGCAAACGTCCGCCGACATGTTCACAAACTCATCTCGACCCCGGGGCGCGGCAAACGCCCGGTGGTCTTGCTGGCGTTGGTCGTGGCGGTCGGGCTGGCGTTGCTGACGGGTTGCCGCAGCGATACCAACTACAAAGTCCTCAGCTTCTTCTTTGACGGCGTGCCGCAACCCGGCGCGACCAACGCCGCCCCGGCGCAGGTGGCGGAAAACACCGCCGCGACCACCAACACGGTTTCCCCGAACAAGCCGGTCGTGCCGCTCAACCTCAAGATTTCGCACCCGCCCTTTGTGGCCGGCAATTGCGCCGCGTGTCATGACGATTTCTCAAAAGGGATGAAGGGTCCGCTGTTAACCGTCTGCTTCACCTGTCACGATAATTTTCTCGCCAAGGCCAAGGCCAAACATGCGCCGGTGGAAAGCGGCGAATGCATGGACTGCCATGAGCCGCATGAATCGGTCAACAAACACCTGCTCAAGCAGACCGGCACCGCGCTTTGCCTGAATTGCCATGATGACCCGCTGGCCAAGGGCAAGTTCAAGCACGATGCCGTCGTCAACGGCGATTGCCTGGATTGCCACGACCCGCACGCCTCGGCAAACGGGAAGCTTTTGAAGAAGGCCATCCCGGCCGCCTGCTACGACTGCCACGATGATTTCACCAAGGGCAAGAAGGACGTCCACCAGCCGGTGAGCGACGGGGACTGCATGAGTTGTCATGAGGCGCACGCCTCAAATCAGAAGGGGCTGCTGATCAAGTCCTCGCCCGAACTGTGCTGGACCTGCCATGATAATTTTCTGGAGAAGGCCAAGTTCAAGCATGACCCGGTGGAAGATTGCACCAGTTGCCACAACCCGCATAACTCGAATGAAGCGAACCTGCTGGCCAAGCCGGAGCCCGCGCTTTGCCTGGATTGCCACGACCAAAAAGACCTCGACCACGTCAAGGCCCACGCGGGCGTGGCGGGTAAATCTTGTACGGATTGCCACGACCCGCATGTCGGCGACAACGCAAACTTGTTGAAACCCGTCACGGCCAAGCCGGCGACAGCCCCGGCGGCCAAATGAAGCCGCACCCTCCAGCCTGGCGGGCGTGGGTCTGGGTCTTGCTGCCGGGCGGCATCCTGCCGGCGGCGGCGCAGTATCAATTTCTCAACAACCTGCGGCCGGAGGAGCCGCAGCCTTTCCGGTGGAACTTCGACAGCGGCGCGCTGGGGCTTTACAGCGAAGGGGTCAGCGAGAAGGACACCTACAGCGGCTCGGGTTCGGAAAATTACAGCCGGTTGTTCATCGGGCCGGATCTGCAACTTGGCCTGGACGGTTCGATCTACCATCCCAACCTGGCGCGGTTCTCGTTGAACGTGGACGGCGCGATCGGGAACGCCTGGCAGACGACCGGTTCGGGCGGCAAGAGCACGACCACCCAGCAGTTCGAATACTTGGGCGACCTGCAAAGCTCGCTTTTCCTGCTGAACAACAAGCCCTATGCCTCGAGCATCACGGCTGCGGTGACGCACTCGTTCCGCGACTACGATTTTTTCAACCAGACCACCGTGGACACCTGGGGATACGGGATGCGCACCGGCTATCGGGACGGCCCCGTGCCGGTCAATTTCAGCTACCAGCACCTCAACGAGACCGAGACGGGCCTCAACGAGAATTCCACCACCGTGCAGGACACGTTCAACATGGATGCGACCTACGTCCATCCTTTTGGCGCCACGCGGTTCAGTTACGGGCTGACGGATTTTTCGGACACCAGCAACGGTGGCGAGAGCACCGGTTTGGGCCAGAATGTGGGGTTGAACGACGACGAGACCTTCGGCAGCCGGCAGCAGATGACGCTCAATTCGGACCTCGGCTATTCCTGGGAGAACAGCGGGGGCACTCCCAATGACAACCTGAATGCCGACACCCATCTGGGCGCGCAACACACGCCCAACCTCTCGTCATTTTACGACATGAGCTACAGCCGCAATACCTCTGGGCCGAACGTGTCCGATTTTTATAACGTGGACGGCGGCGTGCGGCACCAGCTTTATGAAAGCTTGAGCAGCGATCTGGAAGGTTATGTCCAGCGCAACAACTCGATGGGGACGGACGGCTCGGTGGGCACGACGGAGATCGGGGTGTCCCTGAGCGAGGGTTACATGAAGCGTTTGAACGACGAAACGCACCTGTCCATCAGCCTTTCCGGCGGGTACGACCACACGGACGTCTCGCAATCGGGTTCGCAGGTACCGGTGATCGACGAGCCGGACAAGTTTCAAACCACTCTGGGGAACACTTTCCCGCTGAAGGAGCCCAACGTGATCCAGTCCTCCATCGCCATCTACAGCGACACCCTGCACACCAAGCAATATGTCGAGGGTATCGATTACAGCGTGTCGCAAAACGGCCAGCTCACCTACATCACCCGGCTGACGGGCATCTCCACCATCCCGCAGGGCACGACAGTGTACGTCAGCTACAATTACAACACGTCGCCCTCGGGTTCCTACGACACCATCAGCGAAGGATTCCAGGTGCGGCTGGACTTTTTCAACGGGCTGCTGGGCGTGTATGGCAACGTGAATTCCGTCCAGAACAGCGGCTCGGTGGGCGTGGTGGTGCAGGATCTCACGTCGTATGAAGCGGGGGCGGATGTGTCGTGGCGTTTCCTGCGCGCGGGCGCGGAGTACCAGATCTATGACTCGACCTTTTCCTCCTACACCGCGGCGCGGCTGTATCAGACGCTGAATTTCGTCCCGGACTCCGAGTCCTCGCTGAGCTTCAGCTTCGCGGAGAGCTGGACCACCTATCTGGAAAACGGCCGGGATGAGGCGGTGCTTTCCTTCATCAACCATTATCACCGGCGGTTGAGCCGGCACTGGGGTTTTGACTTTGAGGATGGCATCTCGGAGACGTCGGGCGCGGGCGCGGACCAAACGGTGGCCAGCATCCGGCCGGACCTGGAATTTGCAATCGGCAAGTTTTCACTTAAAGTCTCGTACGAGATGCAATATCAGGAATATCTTGCCACGCAGCAGACATTTCAGCAGATGTTCACCTTGCGCGCCCGGAGATCGTTCTGACATGGACCACGCCGAAAATATTCCGCATATCCTGATGAAAAAGCGCCAGAGGACTGGCGCACTCCAAGACGCTGGTGCGAACTTGCGGGCGTTAATGAACGCGCAGCGTCTTGGAGTGCGGTGGTCCTCCACCGCTTTGGGATGGCGACGTCCCGCCGGGGGGCTTTTTATCGCCGCTATATTTTTTGCCGCCGGTATCTTTAATATCGTGGCCGCGCCGACCGGCCCGGCTTGGCCGCCGCTGCCGGATGTGGCGCGCGTGGTCTTTGTGCGCAGTATCACCCAGCCCGCAGACGTGGGGATCAAGGGATCGGCCCTGAAGCGCTTCGCCAACTGGTTTGTCGGCAGCGCCGGCGACGATAAGCGGCTGGTCAATCCCTTCGGCATCGCGCTCGATGAGAGCGGCGGGTTTTGCGTGACGGACACCGGGGCCAACCGGGTTTGCCGCTTTGACGCCGCGAACCAGCGCTGGCAGCAATGGGACCACATCGGCAACATCCATTTCGCCGCGCCGGTGGCGGTGGCGGAGAAGGGTGGAATCATTTTCGTGGCGGATTCGGCACTGGGCGAGGTAGTGGCGTTTGACCTCACCGGCAAGCTCCAGTTCGAGATCAAGCAGGGTCTCACGCGGCCTTCCGGGCTGGCCATTCTGGGGAACCAGTTATATGTGTCCGATGCCGGGTGTCATTGCGTGGGAGTGTTTGACCTGCAAGGCAACCGGGTGACCAACTTCGGTGAACGCGGCACCGGCCCGGGCGAATTCAATTTTCCGACGCACATCACCGCCGACAACCAGGGCCATCTCTTGGTGACCGATTCGTTGAACAGCCGGATTCAAGTGCTCGATGCGAGCGGCAAATATCTCTCGGAGATCGGCAGCGCGGGCGACACCTCCGGCCATTTTGGCCGGCCCAAGGGCGTGGCGGTGGATACGTTCGGGCACATCTATGTGGCCGATGCGGTGTTCGACAACCTCCAAATCTTTGACCTGTCGGGGCGGCTGTTGTTGAGCATCGGGCAGACGGGCACCGGGCCCGGCGAATTCGGGCTGCCCAACGGTATCGCCATCGGCGCGGACAACCGGATTTACGTCACGGACCCCGGCAACCATCGCATCCAGGTGTTCCAATACGTCGGCCAGCAATGAAGATGAACTTTCGCCAACTCTCTGCGCTCCTCGCCCTCGGCGGGTGGCTGGCGGTTTGCCCGGCTCGGGCGGACAGCATCCTCGGCACGCCGCACGATCTCTCGGCCAGCGGGACGGGCACGCTCAAGGCGTCCACCGAAAGCGGCGTCTGCATCTTTTGCCACACGGTACACCGGGCCAACGGCGAGCAGCCGTTGTGGAACCACGCCATGTCGTCCGTCACCAATTACATCGTCTATCAAAGCCCGACGCTCAAGGCGGTCGTCGGCCAGCCGAACGGTTCCTCGCGGCTCTGCCTGAGCTGCCATGACGGCACCGTGGCGCTGGGCATGGTGAGCAGCCGCAGCAATCCCATCCGCATGCAGGGCGGCGCCACCGTGATGCCTTCCACCAGTCCCGGCTATCTCGGGACGGATTTGAGCGGCGACCATCCGATTTCTTTTGTCTATGACCAGGCGCTGGTAGCGGCGTTGGCCGGCACGGACGGCGCGCTGAACGCCCCGCCCACGGGCACCGGCCCGGTGCGGCTCGACCAGAACAACGAGATGCAATGCACCTCCTGCCATGATCCGCACAACAACCAGTACGGCAATTTTCTGGTCATGGACAACACCGGGTCGGCCATGTGTACGGTTTGCCACACCATCGAGAACTGGACCGGCTCGGTTCACGCGCTTTCCACCAAGATGCTGACCTCATCCGCGTCAGCCCGGGCGGGGCTCAATTCCCTGCAGACCGTCAGCCTGCGGACCACCAAGCCGCGGACCCTCGCCGCCGCCGGCTGCGACAACTGCCATGCCACACATTTTGCCGGCGGGCGGGAGCAGTTGATGAAATTCGCCATGCCGGAAAAGAACTGCTTCGTCTGCCACAGTGGCAACGTGGCGGCCAAGAACATCGCGTCGGACTTCCAGAAGATCAGCATCCACCCGATCACGCTCAACGCTGCGACGCACAATTCGCACGAGGATCCCATCAACCCGCCCGCGCGCCATGTGACCTGCCTGGATTGCCACAACCCGCACGCAGCCACCCACACGCCCGGTTCGCGCACGCAGGCCGCCGGCTCGCTCAAGGGCGTTGCGGGCATGAACGCGGACGGCGTGGTGGTCAACCCGGTGCGGCGGGAATATGAACTGTGCTTCCGCTGCCACGCGGATAGCGTCGCGCGCGGGCCGGCCAACGTGAACCGGGTTTGGCAGGAGACCAACAAGCGGTTGCAGTTCGACCGCAATAACATGTCGTTCCACCCGGTGGAGTTCGTGGGCAAGAACTCAAACGTGCCCAGCCTCATCGCCCCTTGGAACCCGTCGAGCCTGATGACCTGCACGGACTGCCATAACAGCGATTCCAGCCCGGCCGCTGGCGGCACCGGGGCCAACGGCCCGCATGGTTCAATTTATCCGCCGCTGCTGGAGCGGCAGCTCGTGCTGACTGATTACAACCCGGAAAGCACCGCGAACTACGCGCTGTGTTACAAATGTCACAGCCGCGTGAGCATCCTCAGCGACCAGAGTTTTCATGCGGTCAACAGCCTCGGCCAGCCCGCCGGCCACCGTTTCCACATCGTGGACCAGCAGACGTCCTGCACCACCTGCCATGATTCGCACGGCGTGATGGGCAACCCCCGGCTCATCAATTTCAACGTGAATTACGTCTCACCCGCATCCAACGGGAAGTTGCAGTTCACGCAGGGGAATCAGGGGCCGTTCAGCGGCACCTGTACGTTGAAATGTCACGGCGCGGACCACATCGCCGCGCCCTACGGGCCGGGAGTGGTTCCGATGGGGATGCTCCGGCGGCACTGAGAATTTTGGGCGAGCTTAAAATACCTCGGCGTGGAGGCCGGCCACTTGGCGCACGGTGAGGGCGATGTGTGAGAGGGCGCGCAGTGGCAGATGCTCGCATTCCTTGTGGTTCGCGAGCCGGGTGGCAGAATAGATCTGCACCAGCGGGATCTGCGCGCCGTTGGCCTTAAGTTCCTTCAATCGCAGGGCGTATTGCTCGATCTCTTCCAGCGGCGGCGACTCACCGTTGATGACGGGAAAGAGACTCTGGATCACCACGGGACGTTGTCGGGCAACGAGCAGGATGTTGGCAAGAATCTTGTCCAGCGAGATATCGAGGCGGTTGACCTTGTTGAGGAAGGCCTGCGTGCCGCCGTCCAGTTTGGCCCAGATCTCGTCGTATTTCGTGAAATGCTTGAGCCCGTGTTGCACCTGTGGCTGGTCCAGCCCGGTGGCGTTGGTGAGCAGGACCATCTTGAAGAAGGGCGCCCGGCCCATGGCGCGGATGTGGACGATGGCCTCGACCGCGTCGGAAAAATGCGGGGCCAGGGTGGGCTCGCCGTCGCCGCTGAGGGCCACGTGGCGCAATTCGAGCAGTTCTTCGGGCAGGGCGGCGTAATGAGGGTAGTCGTGCAGTTTTCCCTCGCCGATGAAGGTGATGGTCTTGAGCAGTTCCTCCGCCATCACCTCGATGTCCAGGGACTTGTCGCGCGGGTGCGCGGAGCGATCTACTTCGCAATAGATGCAACCGAAGTTGCACTTGCGGTCGGGGTTCATGTTCACGCCGACGGACAGGCCACGCGCGCGCGAAGAGATCACGGCATACACGAAGCGGTTGTCGAAAAAGTCGCGCTCCCGGCCCAGATGGGGAACCTTCCGCTCTGGCGGGTAAACTGAAGCCGGATAAAATGGTGAAACGTTTTGCAATTGATACCAGTGAAACCATAGGCCTTCGCCAGGTTTGCAGCTACGCGGATGCTGTCATTCAGCGGACATTTCTTGCGGGGCTAATTACGGATGTATCGCGATGATTTTGAAGTTGTTGGGATGATGGCGTCGGGCTGGCTGGGGGGCAGGTAAAGTACCCATACCCGCCGCGCTGTCCGATGGATAAAATACGTTGTGGATAGGACAAAATACGCGTAGCCGATATTGTCCTCTTCAACCAGAGTCTACCCAGACGGCTGCAAAACGACTGCAAAACAAATCAAACGACTAATACATATGAAGAAAATCATCATACTTACCGCGGCGATGGTACTCGCCTCCGTGTGGGCGGCCTCGGCCGCCGGTGGCGCGGATCTTTGGACCTCAAGTTGCGTCTCCTGCCACGGCGCGGACGGCAAGGGCCAGACCAAGATGGGCCAGCACTACGGCGTGAAGGACCTGAGCGATGCGAAGGTCCAGGCGGGCCTCACCGACGACCAGATCACCAAGGCCATCAAGGAAGGCGTGACCGATGCTGACGGCAAGCAGAAGATGAAGCCGTTCGCCGACAAGCTCTCGGATGACGATGTGAAGGCGCTGGTCGCCTACGTCCGTACGCTCAAGCAATAATTGACCGCGGTTAAACACGGAGCGGGCGGGTCCTCCGGGAACCCGCCCGCCATCGTCAATCATGAGCGCCGGCCCGCAAACATCTTTCACCAAGCGCCACCTGTGGAACTGGACAAGTTTCGCGGGCGGCGTCATCGCTTTCGCGGGGTTCTTCGCCTTTCTGTTGCTCTCGGCGATCGATTTCATTGCGCACGCCAGCAGCCCGTATGTGGGCATCCTGGCCTACGTCGTCGCACCGTCGTTCCTGATATTTGGGCTGGCGCTGATGGCGCTGGGGGCGTGGATGCAGCACCGGCACAGCCGGCAGTCCGGCGGCACCGCGTGGGAGATCGACTTTTCCCGCCTGAAAGACCGGCGCAAGCTGGCGTTGTTCGCCGTCGTGAGCACGATTTTTTTGATATGCACGGCAATGGGAAGTTACCAGACCTATCATATGAGCGAGTCGGTGGAGTTCTGCGGCGAGACCTGCCACACGCCGATGCACCCGGAATTTACGGCCTACCAGAACTCGCCGCACGCGCGCGTGGCTTGCGTGGAATGCCATGTCGGCAGCGGCGCCAAGGCCTATGTGGCCGCCAAGTGGAACGGCGTGCACCAGATGGTGTGCGTCTTCACCGGCAAATATCACCGGCCCATCGAGACGCCCATCAAAAACCTGCGCCCCGCGCAGGAGACCTGCGAACAATGCCACTGGCCGGGCAAGTTCGACGGCAACCTGGACCGCACCTACAACCACTTTTTGACCGACAAGACCAACACCCAGTTTTCCGTGCGCCTGCTGCTGCACGTCGGCGGGGCGGACCCCGCGCTCGGGCCGGTCGGCGGCATCCACTGGCACGTCAGCCAGAACAACAAGATTGAATACATCGCCACCGACGACAAGCGGCAGGTCATCCCGTGGGTGCGCGTGACCAATTCGCGCGGCGAGGTGACCGAATATCGCGACCCGTCCTTCAAGGGCGACATCAGCAAGTACGAGATCCGCCGGATGGACTGCATCGATTGCCATAACCGGCCCGCGCATAATTACCGCGCGCCCAATGATAGTGTGGACCTGGCGATGAGCCTGGGACAGATTGACCGCACGATGCCGTGGGTGAAGTCTAATGCCGTGGAAGTACTGACGCGGCCTTACCAGACGACCGACGAGGCCGTGCAGAAGATTGCCACAACGCTGCGTTCCGAATACCCCACCAACACCAGCGCGGACGGGCTGGTGGCGAGCGTGCAGACGATCTACACGAACAATTTCTTTCCGGAGATGAAGGTGGACTGGCAGTCGTACCCCGTGAACATCGGGCACAAGAACTGGCCGGGCTGTTTCCGCTGCCACGACGGCTCGCACAAGACCGCGGACAAAAAGAAGACGATCCCGGCCAGCGATTGCAACACCTGCCACACGATCATCGCGCAGGGCAACGGCGACGATCTGCAGAAGCTCAATGGCAAGGGCAACGTCTTCTTTCACATCGACTCGGAATACACCGACTTCAGCTGCAACACTTGCCACACCGGCGGGATCCAGAAGTAGGTTTTCGCGAGGGAGTTTGCGCCGCCAAGCTCAAGTCTTAGAGCTGATTCTTTCCATCGCCCACCGGGCGTGTTCGGCGATGAGCGGCTCGGCGTCTTGCGCGGCGCGTTCCAGGGCGGGCAGGGCGGAGACATCGCCCACGTTGCCGAGGGCCACGCAGACGTTCCGCAGCAATCCGCGCCGCTTGGTCCGCAGGATAGGTGTGCCGGCGAACATCTTTTTGAAACCGGCGTTATCGAGAGCGAGGAGTTCCAGCAAATCCGGCGCGTCGAGGTCGGCGCGGGCGTGGGTCTTCATCAACTGCCCCTCGCGGGCGAACCGGTTCCACGGGCACACCGCCAGGCAATCATCGCAGCCGTAGATGCGGTTGCCGATGAGCGGGCGCAGTTCCACGGGGATGGAGCCTTTCAACTCGATGGTGAGATAGGAGATGCAGAGCCGGGCGTCGAGTTGGAATGGCGCGGTGATGGCGGCGGTGGGGCAGGCGGTGATGCAGGCGGTGCATTTGCCGCAATGATTTTTTTCCGGCGCGTCGGGCGCGAACTCCAGTGTGGTGAGGATTTCCGCGAGGAATATCCAGTTGCCGAGGCGGCGGCTGATGAGGTTGGTATGCTTGCCGGTGAAGCCGATACCCGCTCGCTGGGCGAGATCGCGCTCGAGCACCGGGCCAGTGTCCACATACCAAAGCGAGCGGGTTTCCGCGCCGCCAAGCTCGTTGACGAACTGGGTGAGCGTCTTGAGGCGTTCCGCCAACACATCGTGGTAGTCCGCAAAGCGCGCGTAACGGGCAATCACACCACTCCTTGCTCCTTGCTCCCTGCTCCCTGCCGTATGGTAGCTGGCGGCGAGCGTGATGAAGCTTTTTGCGTTGGTTAAGACGAGCCCGGGGTCGGCGCGTTTGAGGGCGTTACGTTCGATCCAGCCCATCTCGCCGTGATTTTTTTTGGCAAGCCAGTCTTGGAACTGCGCGGCGTGTGCGGGCGGCTCGGCGGTGGCAAACCGGCAGTCGTCAAACCCAAGTTCCTTCGCGCGCTGGGCGATGGTCTGTTTCATCGGCCGGCCTGGGCAAATTGATGGGCGACCTGCTGGGCGACGGCCTTGATGGAACGCACCTCGGTGTTCATGATGACGTCCGCCTGCCGGTAAAAGGGTTCGCGCTCGGCCAAGAGGGTCTTGATTTTGGTTAGCGGATCGGGCCCGGCAAGAAGCGGGCGATGGGTCTGATGACGGACGCGCTGCCAGATTTTTTCCGGCGAGGTCCAGAGGCAGACGACGAGCGAATGGGTCTTGAGGCTGTCGAGGTTGGCCTGGCAGGCACCGAGTCCTCCGCCGGTGGCGATGATGAGTTTGCTGCGCACGGCCAGCGCGTCGACGACCTGTTTTTCGATTTCGCGAAAAGCGGCCTCGCCGTCCTGCCGGAAAATTTCGGTGATGGTCTTGCCGGCGCGGGCCTCGACGAGGTCGTCGGTGTCCACAAATTCAAAGTGCAAATGCTCGGTCAGGACGCGGCCGACGGAGCTTTTGCCCGTGCCCATGAAGCCGATGAGGGCGATGTTGCGGATGTCCCGGCTGTTGTTCACCGGGTTGACTTAACCGATTTGCGCCTACGAATCACGCGGATTCTACATCATTTACCGGCGAGGCCATTGAGGTAGGCCAAGACCAGCTCGGGTAATTTGCTGCTGTAACCGCCTTCGAGGATGCTGAAGGCTGGCACACCCAGACCGCGAATGGCCATGCCCAGCCAGTGGAAATCCTCTACGTCCAGCACCCCGTCAACGAGCGGATCACGCAGGTAGGCGTCGAATCCGGCGGACACGGCGATGAGCGCGGGGTCGAATTTCTTCAACTCATCGAGCGCGCGGGCGAGCGTGCGGAGATAACCGTCGCGGGGCGTCTTCGGGGCCACGGGAAAGTTGAAACTGTTGTCGCCGGCGTTTGCGCCGCCCGTGCCGGGATATTCGGGATGCAGGTGAACGGAGTAAAACGCCATGCCCGGATGATAGAGCAGGATGTCTTCGGTGCCGTTGCCGTGGTGCACGTCGAAATCAAAGACCGCCACGCGGGGCACTCCTTCGGCATGGGCGGCCAGGGCGGCGATGGCGATGGAATTGAGGTAGCAAAAGCCCATGCTCCGCGTGCGAGTGGCGTGATGGCCGGGCGGGCGCATGAGGCTGAAGGCGGTTTCACCCCGGCGCGCGGCGCGCATGGCGGCCACGGCGGCTCCGGCAGAACGGCGGGCAAACGCGCCGATGTTTTTGTAGAAGGGGGTATCTGGGTCAAAATCCTGCGGCACTTCCAACCGCGCGAGCATTTCCGGAGTATGGGCGCGAAGGATGAGGGCGTCGTCGATCTCGGCGGGCAGCTGCCAGGAGACGGGCAGCTGGTCCTGCTCGCGGAGTTTTTTCACCGTTTCGGAGACGCGGGCGGGGCGTTCCGGATGGCCGGGATGCGAATAGCCCGCGCACTGTTCATCGGTGATGACAATCATGGATTGATCCTGCCGGGCGGATGAAATTTGGTGGGCCTGCCCGGACTTGAACCGGGAACCAAAGCATTATGAGTGCTCTGCTCTAACCATTGAGCTACAGGCCCGCAAGCGGGCGGGCAAAATGCCCCGCCCATTTGGTGGCATCGTAGGCAAACGGCGGGCGGTATCAACCCAAAAGCCGCGCCGGCAGGCTGGAATCAAGTCATTGATCGGGTGGGTGGATGACTTGCACGTTGTGGTCGGGATATTGGTTGTGGCGGTCGGCGGCATCTTGCATGGCCGTCTCTTTTTTCACCTCAATGGCCCCCGCCCAGATTTGGGTCTGTGTGCCGTCGGGCGCAGTCGCGATGTCGACCGCCTGCCAGCCGTTCACGCGGTGGCCCATCCGGCCCGACTTAGATTGGTCGGCGATGGCTTGTTGGGAATAGGGGTCTTCCGCGCAACCGGCCACAACTAGCGCCAAGACTGCCACGGCGAGCATGTTCTTAATCTTCATAGTTTTCCTTGGTTGAACTGGCCGAGTATTGGCCCGCTTACCCTCCGGCGTCAAGCAGGTGATGGCGATTTCCACTTCAAACCGGCGGCGAGGATTTGCCGGAATTTTTTGTCCATCCAGACTGGCAAGACACAGATCGCATTATTGACTCATCACAGGCCGTGCGAGCGGATACGGGTTCATGATTGAGATTCTTTTTTGCGCCGGAGAAGCCTGATTTTGACGGCTTTGATTTTGCCGTTTTTCTTGGACGGGACGATTCCCTGCGGGACAGAGCAAACCACCATGGTGCCGCCGCGGGGATTGCGCTGCACCAGCAGCGAAGCGCCGATGACGCCGGCGCGATATTGCATGATGCGCAATCCCATGCCGCCTTTTTTACCTAATTTCAGCGGGATGCCCGCCCCGTTGTCGTTCACCGACAGCATCACCTGGCTGCCATTCGCGGTCAGGGCGAGGTCAATGCGCCGGGCGTGGCCGTGCTTGATGGCATTGCCGACGGCTTCCTGGGCGATGCGAAAAAGGTGGATGCCGGTCACATGGTCGGACAGCAAGACCGGATTCTTGCATTGGAAACGACACTCCACGCGGAAGACATTTGCCGTCTGCACCGCCAGATTCTCCAGGGCGCCCATCAGTCCCTTGGCTTCCATCGCCACCGGCGACAATCCATGGGCCAGTTCGCGGGTCTGGGTCATGGCGTTTTGCGCCAGTTGCCCGATTTTTTTCGCCTGAGCGGTATTGGCATCCGATTTTTTGTCCAGTTGGCCCGCCAGCGTATGGCTGAGGAAGGTGATGCCCGCCAGTTGCTGGCACAGATCGTCATGGAGATCATGGCCCAACCGGCGTTTTTCCCGCTCACTGATGGACAAAATCTCCCGTTCCAGCTCGATGCGCCGGGTGATGTCGCGCACAAACCAGCGGGAATGGATCAATTGACGGTTCTCCCATAATCCATTGGCATCCACGATCACATGCCTGAGCGAGCGATCTTTCTGGCGGAGGCGCAGATGGAAATTCCGCACGGTTTCGCCCTGGGCCAGTCGTTGAAGCAGGCTGGTGATGGCCTTGGAGTCAGCGAAGAACCGGGCGATGGGCCGCCGCAACACTTCCTTGCCGGTGCCGCCGAGCAATGCGAGTTGCGCCTGGTTGATCCGCAACACCTGCCCGTTTGGTTTCACCCAAAGCAGGCCGATGGGGGCCTGGTCGAAAAAGTTGGTGAGTTCGTGTTCGCTCCGGCGCAGCGCCTCTTCCGCCTGTTTGCGTTCGGTGATGTCATGGCCGATGGCGAGCACCCCGGAGATTTTGCCGCCGCTGGAGATGGCCTTGGTGAACCACTCGATCTGCCGGATGCTGCCGTCCTTGAGGCGGAGGGGCGCGACCAACGCGGACACCGGCCTTCCCCGCAACGTCTGTTCCAGTGCGTGGAGCGCGCGGGGCTGTTCCGCCTCGGGGATGAACAGTTCAACCATGCTCCGGCCTTTGATTTCCGTGAATGGATAGCCGGTGAGCTGTTCCGCGTAGGCATTGGTCCGGATCAAGTTGCCCTCGCGGTCCACCACCGCAATCATGGTGGGGGCCAGTTGGATGAGGCTCTCGGAAAATGCCTTCAGCCCCTTCAGGGTGATATTGATCCGGGTGAGTTCCGCCGTCCGTTCGTGCACCCGCTGCTCCAGCTTGTCATGCGCTTGAAGCAGCATGTCCTGGGCCTCCTTGCGCTCGGTGACGTCGTTGAAAAAGACGGCCACCTTGCGACTGCCGGGTCCACCGACCCGGTAAGCGCTCACATCATACCAATGCTTTAGCGCGCGGGCTTCATTCATGAAGCGCGCGGGTTTGCCCGTCCGGGCGACTTTACCGTAGATGTCGAACCAATGTTTTTCGAGTTCCGGCACGAGTTCAAGTATCCGCCTGCCTTTGGCGTTGCGCATGCCGGTTTGCGATTCAAATGCCGGATTGACCTCCAGAAAGCGGTAGTCGACGGCCCGTTGGTTGGCATCGAACAACATCTCGATGATGCAAAATCCCTCCTGCATGGTGCTGAACAAGGCGCGATAGCGTTCCTCGCTCGCTCGCAGCGCCTCTTTTTGTTTCTCCAGCTCGGCGATCAAGCGCCGGTCGGCTTCGATGCGGCTGAGGTCGGTGGCGACCAGACAGATCAACGGGCCATCGGCCCGGTCGAGACGATTGGCCCAGACATGCATCGGCACCGGGGCTCCCGTGGCCGCGATGAATTCGAGCCGGGCATCGGCGTTTGCGGTCGCGGCGGCCTGGAGCAGTTGGCGGAAACGCCCCGCATCGTCGGGGGCGATGAAATTGGCCAGGTTATGCCCCAGGAGGTCTTCCTTGGGGCGGCCCAGCAGGACATTGGTACGGTCATTGCAGAAGAGCAGCGTCCCGTCGGGCGTGGTCGCCAGCCCGGCTTCATTCATCGTCTCGATCATCAACCGCGGCAGGTTGTCCGCCTCCGCCAGCGCGAACACCCGGTTGCCCTTGCTGCCGGAAACGACGATGGCATCCACCTCGCCTTCGCGGATGGCGCGGAGCGTCTCCTCCGCCTCGGCGAGCCGGGTTCGCAGGTCGGTGTTCTCGGCGCGAAGCTGGGTGGTGCTGGATAGGCCGGCGGCGGGCATACGGGATACAGGAGGTGGCAGTTTCGGGCGTCAGCTTTTATCCCGCAAATCCAATCCCACCAGCAACTTCTTGGTGTCCGCCATGTCGCCGATGAGGCGGCGGAGGGGCAGGGGGAGTTTCTTGATCAAAGTCGGGGCGGCGATGATCTGCTCGCCTTTGGCCAGGGTCGGTTCGTCGCGGAGATTGGTTATTTCCAATTTGTACCGGCCATGCAGATGTTCCTCGCAGGTCTTCTTGACCGAGGCGATTGCCATCACCGAACGGGGCGTCAGCCCGGCAACGTAGAGGCGGAGCACATAACGGTTCTTCTCTCGCTCGCGCAAAGCGCGTTCGATTTTTTTCTTGTCCCCCTTGGGCTTTGGTTTGGTCATACGGGTTCCTGGGTGCGCGGCCGCAGATCCAACCCGACCAGTACGCGTTCGGTATTGGAGAGGTCGCCGATGATCTTGCGGACAGGCTGGGGCAATTTGCGCACCAGGGTGGGCAGGGCGATGATCTGGTCGCCGCGCGCCAGCTTGGGATCGCGGAGCAGGTCCACGACTTCGATGTAATACTGGCCTTTAAGGTGTTCCTCACAGAGCTTCTTGAGGTTGTCGAACGCTCGGACCGAGCGTTCGGTCTGGCCGGCGACGTAAAGGCGCAGATCCCAGTAGCCGACTTTTCGTTTTTGTGTTTTGGTTTTAGGCATGGGGGAAGGTCCTTTCAATCGGCTTTGCGGGCGCGGGCCAGTTGCGTTTGGGTACGCCGGGCGGTCTCCTGGCTTTGTTGCTCCAGCTTGGCAGCGGAATCCTGTTCGGCGGCAATGTTGGTGAGCTTGGTCTGGAGGGCGGTCACTTGCGCCTGTAGGCTGCGGCGCTCCTGTTCCAATTCGCGCTGGCGGCGCTCGTTGGTCTGTTGTTGCAACTGGGCCCCGGCCTTGTCCTGCGCCTCCTGGCTCAACCGCGCCGCCCCGGTATAGACGGCGCCGGGGCCGGTATAAACATCCACCAAGTCGATGCCTTTGCTGCTCAATACGAATTCACGCATCTGGTTGGAGTGGGACATGCCGCGGCTCTTGAGCACATAGAGCACCCGGTTGCGCTCGCTGGCCGACTGCACCATCTGTAACAGCAGCCACGCATCCATCAATGAACTGACGCCCACTTCCGACTGCTCCACCAAGGTCCCGCCCGAAGTCAGGCTGGTGAAGAGCGCGGTGATGCCCTCGCCTTTGAGGAAGTCGAGCACGCGCGTGAGCATCGCCCTGATCTCGGCCTCGTTCCCCACGGCGATGAGGTTGGTGATGGGGTCCATCACGACCGCCTCGGGCCGGAACTCCGTCACCAGCTTGTGCAAGGTCACCAAGTGGCTCTCCAGTCCGTACAACGTGGGGCGGACCGAGTGGAACTTCAACAGTCCCTTGCGGACGTACGGGCCGAGGTGGAGCCCGATGGAACTCATATTGCGGATGATCTGCTCCGGTGATTCCTCGGACGACCAGTACAGGCACCGGCCGCCGCGCTGGCAGATGCTGTTGGCAAAGGAGGCGGCGATGCTGGTTTTGCCGGCGCCGGCGGTGCCGGAGATGAGAATGCTGCTGCCCTTGAAGTAGCCTTTACCGTCGAGCATCGTGTCCAGGCGCGGGATGCCGGTGGGAACGCGCGCGGAGCTGACGGGGTAGTTCAATGCCAGCGAACTGATGGGCAGAACGCTCAAGCCCTGCTCGTCGATGAGCGCGGGATATTCATTGGTGCCATGCGCCGAGCCGCGATACTTGACGACGCGCACGCGCCGCGTGGCGACTTGGTTGTTCACCCGGTGATCGAGGAAGATGACGCAGTCGCTGATGTATTCCTCGAGGCCGTGGCGGGTGAGGGTTTTCTCACCTTTCTCGCCGGTGATGATGACGGTGACGCCTTTCGTCTTGAGCCAGTTGAACAGCCGGCGCAGTTCGGCCCGCAAGGTCGCCTCGTTGGGCAGCCCGGAAAACAGTGCTTCGAGGCTGTCCAGCACGACGCGCTTGGCCCCGATGCTGTCGATCGCGCTGCCCAGCCGGATGAACAGGCCCTCAAGGTCGTATTCGCCGGTCTCCTCGATTTCGCTGCGCTCGATGCGGACATAATCCACGATCACCTTTTTTCGGCGCAGGAGCGTGGTCAGGTCGAAGCCGAGCGAAGCGACGTTGTCGGCCAGTTCCTTCTCCGTCTCCTCAAAGGCCATGAAAACGCCCGGCTCATGGAACTGGCGCGCGCCGCGCACGATGAATTCCATTGCCAGCAGCGTCTTGCCGCAGCCGGCCGCGCCGCAGACGAGCGTGGGCCGGCCCTGGGGCAGTCCGCCGTTGGTGATTTCGTCCAGCCCGCGAATGCCGGTTGCGCATTTGGCAAAGCCATGGTTCTTGATATGGGATGTTTTCATCAGTCTAAAAATCTTTCCTTGCGACTGCTCCTTGTCTCCTTGTGTGCTTCTCGTTGGAAAACTTACTGCGATTAGTAGGATTCTTCTCGGACTGGGTCAATATAAATGTGGCAGAAACATCAAATTAATTGTGGCCGGCATTTTATCCTGCGGGGGTAAATGTGGCTGGCGCGGACCGGCACCACGAGGTAGGGCGAAGCAAGGGTATGTTTCTAACGAGGAGCGGGCTAGTCCAGCACTTCGATCTCGAGGAAGCCCTGGAGCTGGCGGATGCGCGTGGGGTGGCGCATCTTGCGGAGGGCCTTGGCCTCGATCTGGCGAATGCGCTCGCGGGTGACCTTGAACTGCTTGCCGACTTCCTCGAGCGTGCGGGCAAAACCATCGCCGATGCCGAAGCGGAGCTCGAGCACATGGCGCTCGCGTTCGGTGAGGCTGTCCAGGACGTCGTTCAACTTATCCTTGAGCAGGCTGAAGCTGGTCATGTCGAGGGGATTTTCAGCGGCCTTGTCCTCGATGAAATCACCAAAGTTGGCGTCCTCGCCGTCGCCCACGGGGGCCTGGAGGGAGATCGGCTGCTGGGCCATCTTGAGGAGCGCGCGGATGCGGTCCACGGGGAGCTGCATGTCATCGGCGATCTCCTCGGCGGTGGGCTCGCGGCCGAAATCCTGGAGGAGATGCTTCTGCGAGCGCATCAAACGGTTGATGTGCTCGATCATGTGCACCGGGATGCGGATGGTGCGGGCCTGGTCGGCGATGCTGCGCGTGATGGCCTGTCGGATCCACCACGTGGCGTAGGTGGAGAACTTGTAGCCGCGGCGGTATTCGAATTTTTCCACGGCCTTCATGAGGCCCATGTTGCCCTCCTGGATGAGGTCGAGGAAGGAGAGGCCGCGGTTGGTGTATTTTTTGGCGATGGAGATGACCAGCCGCAGGTTGGCCTCGACCATTTCAGTCTTGGCCTGGATGGCCTGGTAGGTGTACCGCTTCAGGGCCGTGTAGGCCTTGATGTATTCGGCGCCGGGCCGGCGGACGAATTCCTCGAGCGCCCGGATCTTCTGCTGCTCGGAGAGAACGACGGTGTGATGGCGTTCGGATTTGGGCTGGTGCTTCAATTCCTCCAGGGCGCGGAGGCTGACCTGAAATTTATCGTAGATGTTCTCGGCGAACTGGACCATCTCCTCGATGACCTTTTGCTTGAAGGCAAACTTGGGAAAATTGTGCTGGAGCTGCTGGTCGGCCTGGCTGAAGGCCTTGAGCGCCCGCTGACGCTGGGTCTGATTGCGGGTGGCCTCCAGCAACGTATATTTGTGGTCGGTTTGGAGGTCAAGTTCGCGGGTCTGGTGCACCAGCCGGCGCAGGGCGCGCAGGTGCTGCTCGCGCTGTTCGAGCTTGGAGTCCAGGATCACCCGGTCAAAGCGTTCCTTGGGCGGCTCGGAAAGCAGCTTCTCGGCGATGGCGATGTGTTCCTTGGCGGCGAAACCAAAGCCGTAGACGATGGTCTTGACCTCCGCCTCGGCGCTTTCGATGCGCTTGGAGATCTCCACCTCCTGCTCGCGGGTCAGCAACGGCACCTGGCCCATCTGCTTGAGGTACATGCGGACGGGGTCGTCGAGGATGTCCAGCCGGCTTTTGTCCTCCTCTTCCTCCACATCGGCCTGCTTGACGCGATCCACCTCGGCCTGGTCGACGATCTCGATCTCCAGGTTGCGAAGCTGGTTGTAGATCTCGTCGAGCTCGTCGGGGGGAGTTGATCTGCTCGGGCAGGGCGTCGTTGATGTCGTTGTAGGTGAGGTAGCCCTGTTCCCGGGCCAGCCGGACCAGCTCCCGGATTTTTTCGGTGAATTCCGCGCCGGGCTGGCCTTTCAGGGCGGCGACCATGGTCTCGACGGACTTTTCGAGGTCGGAATTGCTGGGGGCTTTATGGTTGGGGCCGTGCGGCTGGGAAGTCGACGCGTGGCTCTTGGCCGGGGCGTGCGGGCCGGGCGCCTGTGTGCGCGCCTTGGCTGCCGGGGACTTCTTCGACTTCGGATTGGGCATATTTCTCCTCTAGGCGCGTCGCGAAATTTCGATCAGGTCGAAAATATGGGAACCGACGGGAGGAGAGTCAAGCTTCGGCGAATTTTTTTTGCGAAATTTTTTTCCGCCGGGTCAGTCCACGAACATGGCTTCGTCGGCCTGCATCAGGGCGTGCGCGTATTTGGTCCAGGAATCCAGGGGCCGGCGGCCGGAGAAGGGGATGGCGTTGAAGCTGGCCGGAGTCTTTCGGCGCGGTTTTTTTACGCCCGGCGGCGCTTGCGTTGCTGGCTGGAGATTTTGGGCGGGAGCGGGGCTCGCATCGGCGATCTGCAGCGGTTCGGGCGGCGGCGAGTTCTGGATGTAGTCCTTGCCCAGCGCGATCTCCGCCGGGGTGGGTTCGCGCTGATAAATCCGTTCATACAGATACCGGATGCGCGCGCTGTCATCGTCCAGCCGGTCGAACTCATCGCGGTTGATGAGGCGGCGCGCCTCTTCCACGACCATGGGGCTGTTCATCAGGAACAACGCCTGCTGCGGCACGAGGGTTTCATAGCGCTTGCCGGTCTCGGCGTCGGGGTTGGCGAAATCGAACTGGGTATAGATCTCCGGCAGGTTCTGGCGGTCCACCAGCCCGTAGACCGTCCGGCGTACGGAGTAGGGCAGCACGTTCAACCGCACCGGCCGGCCGCCCATCGTGTAATTCAGGTTGCCGCCGATGGCCAGGATGGAATCCCGCACCTCCTCGAAATCCAGCCGCTGCAGGTTCGCGTGCCAGAGCAACTGGTTGTGCGGGTCGATGTCCGCGTAATCGTTTGAATTCACGCAACTTTGCTGGTAGGTGCTGGAAAGCACGATGAGCCGGTGCAGTTTTTTGAGCGACCAGCCTTGTTCCATGAACCGCGCGGCCAGATAATCCAGCAGTTCCGGGTTGGTGGGCGGGTCGGAGCGCATGCCGAAATCATCCGGCGTGGACACCAGCCCATCGCCAAAATGATGCTGCCACACGCGGTTGACGATAACGCGCGCGGTAAGCGGATTACCCGGGCTCACGATGGCCGCCGCCAATTGCAGACGTCCGCTGCCGTTGGTGAAGGGCGGACGATACGCGCCCGATACCACTTCCAGAAACCGCCGCGGCGCGATCGGCCCGAGATTTCCCGCTTCACCCCGGATGAGCAGGTGCGAATCCGTGGGATGGAGCGAATCCACCAGCACCGGGGCGCGCGCCGGCGAGCCGGGATGGGTCACCTCCAGCAGCGCGATTTTTTGGATCAGCTCGGTCATCCGTTTGCGCTGGTCCTTGGTGAGTTCGCGCGGCCGGATGGCCTTGAGCGCGGTGAGTTCCACCTCCATGGCGTTGTATTTCGCGGCGAAGTCATTGTAATCCGGCGTGAATTCAATCGGGCTGATCAACGGCTCCTCCTGCGGCTCGACGGAACTGGCGAAGATGCCGCGCAGCGAGTAGTAATCCTGCTGCGGGATGGGGTCGAACTTGTGGTCGTGGCAGCGCGCGCAGGAGACCGTCAACGCCATGGTGCCCTTGCACACGACGTCGATGCGGTCGTTCAAGATGTCGTTGGCCATGCCGTTGAAGTGGTCGCCCACGGTGAGGAAGCCCATCGCGGCAAGATTGCTCCGGTTGTTCAGTTCCAGCTTGTCGGCGGCGATCTGCTCGACGAGAAATTCATTGAACGGTTTGTCCTCATTCATTGAACGGATGACGTAATCGCGGTAGGTCCAGGCATAGGGATTGAGGGGGCTTTCCTGCTGCCGCCGCACTTCGCCCTTGGTGTCCGAGTAACGCGCCACATCCAGCCAGATGCGCCCCCAGCGTTCGCCGTAGCGCGGCGAGGCCAGCAGGCGGTCCACCACCTTCTCGTAGGCATTGGTCGAATCATCGGCGAGAAAATCCTGCATCTGCTGCGGCGAAGGGGGCAGGCCGGTGAGGTCAAACGTCACGCGGCGCAACAGGGCCTGCTTGTCGGCGGGCGGCGCGGGCTGCATATTTTTCGTCTCCAGCTTGGCGAGGATGAAGTTGTCCACGGGCGTGGCGCACCAGGCGGAATTGGTCACTGCCGGAACGGCGGACTGTTTGACGGGCAGAAAGGCCCAGTGCTCGCTGCCGGCCTTGCTCCAGTCGTGCGGGTTGGCGAGCGAATGGATGGTGCGCGGATCGGGCGCGCCGCGGCGGATCCATTCCTCGAGCAGGGCGATCTGGTCATCGGAGAGCTTGCGATCCTTGGGCGGCATCTGCAGGTCGGAGTCGGTATAGCTGACCGCCTTGACCAGCAGGCTCTTTCCCGGGTCGCCGGGGACGATGGCCGGGCCGGTCTCGCCGCCGGCCAAAATTGTTTCGCGGAATTCCAGCGATAAGCCGCCCCGGAGCTTGGGGGATTCCCGGCTGTGACATTTGTAGCAGTTCTCCACCAGCAGCGGGCGGATGTTGTTCTCAAAAAAATCCGAATCGGCCTTGCTCAACTGTGGCCCCGCCGCCGATACGGACAAAGGCAGCAGGAAGCCAAGCAAAGGAAGAATGAAGAACGAAGAATGAAGATTTTTCACGGCGGCGCGAAAAATTCTGCCTTCTGCCTTCATCCTTCTGCCTTCGTCAGGCGATGATGTCTTTGACGACATTTCCATAAACATCGGTGAGCCGGAAGTCGCGCCCGTTATAGCGATAAGTGAGCTTGGTGTGGTCGAAACCCATCAGGGCGAGAATCGTTGCGTGCAGGTCGTGGACATGCACCTTGTTTTCGATGGCCTTCGAGCCGAAATCGTCGGTCTTGCCGTAAACGGTGCCGCCCTTGACGCCGCCGCCGGCCATCCAAGTGCAGAAGCCGGAGTTTTGGTGGTCGCGCCCCGGGGCATCGCCGCCCTGGGAATCCTTCACCGGCTTGCGCCCGAACTCTCCGCCCCAGATCACCAGCGTGTTCTCCAACAGGCCGCGTTGCTTGAGGTCGGTGAGCAGGGCGGCCGCCGGTTGGTCGATGTCCGTGGCGCGGTCCCGAAGCTTCACTGCCAAATCTTGATGATGGTCCCAGCCCGTGGCCCATACCTGCACGAACCGCACACCGCGTTCCACGAGCCGCCGCGCGATGAGCAGCTGTTTGCCCTGCGGGCTGTAACCGTACATCTGCCGGATGCTTTCCGGCTCCTTTTGGAAATCAAACGCGTCGGACGCGGCCGTTTGCATCCGAAACGCCGTCTCAAACGCGGCGATGCGCGCCTCCAATTGCGCGTCCTGCTGGAGTTTCTGGGCCTGCATCTGGTTGAGCTGCTGCACCAGATCCAACTGGCGGCGTTGTTCCTTGAGCGAGATGTAGGGGTTTCGGATGTTTTGGAGCATGTCCTCCACGCTGTCGGAATCCGTGTTGACGCTCGTGCCCTGATAGACACCCGGGAGGAAAGCCGACTGCCAGTTGGAAGTCCCGCCCGGCGGCAGGCCTCCGCCCGTCCGCAGCGAGATGAAGCCCGGCATATTCTGGTTTTCCGAGCCCAACCCGTAAATCGTCCATGAACCGAGGCTCGGCATGGCCATGCGCAGCGAACCGGTGTTCATCATCACCGTGGCGACCTCATGCGCGGGGATGTCCGTCCACATCGAGCGGATCAGCGCCATCTCGTCCACATGCTTGGCCAGGTTGGGAAAAACTTCACTCACCTCCATGCCCGACTGCCCGTATTTCTGGAATTTGAAGGGCGATGCCATGGCCACGCCGTCCATGCCCGGCAGCGCACTGCCGTCATATTGGGCCAGCGCCGGCTTGTTATCCCAAGTGTCCACCTGCGAGGGGGCGCCCTGGGCGAAGATGTGGATGATGTTTTTGGCCTTGGCCGGCAGCGGCGGCAGCTTGGGGGCCATGGGGTTGAGGGAGTCGGCGGTAGAGGCGAAGAGGTTCTCGCCCAGCAAGGTAGCGAGGCCCAGGCCACCCATGCCCATGCCGAACCGGTGGAGAAACTGCCGGCGGGTGAAGATGACATCTTCCGGCCGGGCGCGGTGTTCGTTCAGGTTCATGGTTTCGTCGGTTGTTGAAGAGACAGACGTTGGCGGCGGCAAAAAAGTTTCATGCAAATGGCCCGTAAAACTAATCCACCCGATGTGAGCAGTTTTCAAGCCGGAAAATGACGCAGCTCAATTTTTTAAAACAGCCGCCCGGACCGGACGCAAAAACCAGACCGGCTTACTGCCTATAAGTGGGGTATGGTCTGTCGCAGCCGATTTGCTTTTTCCCAAAGACGTTGTAAGGTACATTTACCAGTGACACTTATAGTCTGTTGTAGGGCTTGTTAATATGGAAGCGTCTTCTAGGGCTTGTAATGCAGTTTGCTATTTGTGTTAAACGTTGATGTTAAAAAAATATTTGGCACATCGGTGAGATTTTGTCGAAACCTGATGGGCATCTCCCAGGAAGAACTGGCCGAACGGGCGAACCTGCACCGCACCTATGTTTCGGATGTCGAGCGGGGCACCCGGAACCTCTCCTTGGAAAGCATCGAACGACTGGCGCGCGCCCTGGAAGTTTCCGTCTCCGCCCTTTTCTCCAACCCGGAACTGCTCGGCCCAAAAATTATCAAGGGCAACGGCCAGGGCCGGGAACTGGTTGACATCCTGTTGGTGGAAGACAACGCCGACGACGTGGAAATGACCTTGAGCGCCTTCGTGACGGCGCGCTTCACCAACCGGGTGCATATCGTCAACGACGGCGCGGCGGCACTGGACTATGTTTTTCACACCGGCAAATACGCCCGGATCCTCCCGCGCGAGCGGCCGCATGTCATCCTGCTGGACTTGAACCTGCCCAAGGTGGATGGGTTGGAGGTGTTGCGCCGCCTCAAGGCGGACAAGCGCACCCGGTCGATCCCCGTGGTGATACTGACCGCTTCACATACCAGTGATGACATCGCCGAGTGCCGGCGCTTGGGGGCAAGCAATTACATTGTGAAGCCCGTGGATTTCCAGCGGTTGAGCCAGAGCACCCCGCGGTTAAACTTGGAGTGGGCGTTGCTCAAGCCTGCTCCCGGTCGCAATGGTCAAAAAGCACGAACCCCCGCCCGGTCAGTCTCCTGAATATTGGCCCATCCACCGGGCAAGCGGTTTTCTGGCTTCGTTGAAAGATTTGCCTTTTACGTACGTATCCTAAGTGGGACGCGCGAGCCTCCCTATAACTAATAGATTGACAAAGATTTCAGCCGGCAGAACTTATGGACGTCCAACCAAGCAGTACAACCGCGATACTTTCTATGCGGGTAGAGCAGTCAGATACTTCAGTGAGGGAAATCAGTGACCTAAAGGCCGCGCTCGACGAGCATGCCATTGTGGCCTTTACCGATTCGCAGGGGAAAATCACCTATGTTAATGACAAGTTCTGCGCCATCTCCAAATATTCCCGCGAGGAATTGATCGGTCAGGACCATCGCCTCATCAATTCCGGCCATCATCCCAAGGAGTTCATCCGCGGCCTGTGGACGACCATCACCCACGGCAAGGTCTGGAAAGGCGAGATCAAGAACAAGGCCAAGGACGGTTCCTTCTATTGGGTGGACACGACCATCGTTCCCTTTCTCGATGAAGCCGGCAAGCCGCGCCAGTATGTGGCGATCCGTGCGGACATCACCGAACGCAAGCGGGCCGAACAAAACCTTCGGGCCTCAATCAAAGAGCACAATGACTTAAGGGCCGCGCTCGATGAGCATGCCATCGTGGCCATCACCGATTCGCAGGGAAAAATCACTTACGTCAACGACAAGTTCTGCGCCATCTCCAAATATTCCCGCGAGGAGTTGCTTGGCCAGGACCATCGCCTCATCAACTCCGGTCATCATTCCAAGGAGTTCATCCGCGATTTATGGACGACCATCACCCACGGCAAGGTCTGGAAGGGCGAGATCAAGAACAAGGCCAAGGACGGTTCCTTCTATTGGGTGGACACGACCATCGTTCCGTTCCTGAATGAAGATGGCAAACCCCGCCAGTATGTGGCGATCCGCGCGGACATCACCGAACGCAAGCAGGCTGAGGCGGAACGTGCGCGGTTGGCGGCCATCGTCAATTCCTCCGATGACGCCATCATCGGCAAGACGCTGGAAGGAATCATCACCAGTTGGAACCCGGGCGCGGCAAAGATGTTCGGCTATCCCGCCGCCGAGGCCGTCGGCAAGCCGATGCTGATGCTTTTCCCCCCGGAGCGGGTTCAGGAGGAAGTGGATATCTTGGCGCGTATCGCCCGGGGCGAGATCGTCGAACATTTTGAAACCATTCGCGTCACCAAAAGCGGGAAGCGGCTGAATGTGTCGGCGACCATTTCACCGATCAAGGACGACAACGGCAGAATCATCGGTGCTTCCAAGATTGCGCGGGACATCACGGAACGCAAACAGGCGGAGGAAAAGATCCGCCAGTTGAATATCGAGCTGGAACAGCGCGTCATCGCGCGCACCGCCGAGCTGGCGGCCGCCAACAAGGAACTCGAGGCGTTCTCCTATTCCATCTCCCATGACCTCCGCGCCCCGCTGCGCGCGATCAACGGGTTTGCCGGGATTGTGCTCGAGGATTTTGGTCCGCAATTGCCCGAAGAGTGCCGGAATTATCTGGGGCGGATCCGCAACGGCGGGCAGCGGATGGGCGAGCTGATTGACGACCTCCTCGCCTTCTCGCGCCTGAGCCGCCAGCCCGTGAACCGGCGGACCATGGACCCTGCCAAGATGGTGCGCGATATCCTTGATGAATTGAAGCCGCAGCAGGAGGGCCGCCGGATCGAGACGCGGATCGGGGAACTGCCCGCCTGCCACGGTGATCCCGCCTTGCTGAAGCAGGTCTGGGTCAACCTCCTGTCCAACGCGCTTAAATACTCGCGCGGCCGCGAACCCGCAATCGTCGAAGTCGGCTGCGAAGGCCAAAAAGGCGCGAACATTTATTTCGTGCGCGACAACGGCGCGGGCTTTGACATGCAATACGCGAACAAGCTGTTCGGAGTGTTCCAGCGGCTGCACCGGGCGGACGAGTTCGAGGGCACGGGCGTAGGGCTGGCGATCGTCGCGCGGATCGTCCACCGGCACGGCGGCCGCGTGTGGGCGGAAGCCGAACTGGACCGGGGCGCGACCTTTTATTTCACACTAGAAAAGGAAACAAATCATGAATGAAACAAACGAAGTGGAGATCCTGCTCGTTGAGGACAACCAGGACGATCTGGACATGGCGTTGCGCGCGTTGCGCAAGGCGAAACTGACCAATCGCATCCAAACCGCCCGGGACGGCGCCGAGGCGGTGGATTTCATCTTTTGCCAGGGCGCCTTCGCCGAGCGCAAATTTGAGAACCCTCCAAAGGTGATCCTGCTGGACTTGAAACTCCCGAAGATTGACGGGATGGAGGTATTGAAGCGGATCAAGGGCGATCCGCGCACCAAGATGATCCCGGTGGTGGTGCTGACCTCGTCCAAGGAACAAAGGGATGTGATCGAAAGCTACAATTTGGGAGTCAACAGCTACATCGTCAAGCCGGTGAACTTTGAGCAGTTCGCCGCCGCCGTGCAGGAACTGGGGATGTACTGGCTGCTGCATAACCTGCCGCCCAAAACATAACCCGCCGATATGCCCGAACCACTGAACATTTTGCTCGTCGAAGATTCGCCGGATGACGCGGATCTGTCGCTGCGTGAATTGCGGCGGGCCGGGTTCGACCCGAAATGGAAGCGGGTGGAGACCGAGCCGGATTTTTTGGCCGAGATAAAAAACCTGCCGGATATCATCCTCTCGGATTATTCCATGCCCCATTTCAGCGGACTGCGGGCGGCGGAACTGCTGCAGGCGAGCGGCCTGAACATCCCGTTCATCCTCATCTCGGGAACGGTGGGGGAGGATATCGCCGTGGAATCCATGAAGCACGGCGCGACCGATTATCTACTCAAGGACCGGCTCGCGCGCCTGGGGTCATCGGTCCAGCATGCCTTGGAAGAGAAGCGCGGACGGGATGAACACAAACGGGTGGAGGACGCCTTCCGCGCGAGTGAGGAACGCTACCGCACCACCCTCGAACAACTGTCCGAGGGATGCCAGCTCATCGGGTTTGACTGGCGCTATCTTTATCTCAATGACATGGCGGCCATCCACAACCGCCGGTCAAACGCGGAATTGCTGGGCAAAAAGATGACCGAGGCCTGGCCGGGCATCGAGTCCAGCCATGTTTTTATCATGCTCCGGCGGTGCATGGAGGAGCGGATTGCCCTTCATGCGGAGACGGAGTTTGTTTTTCCCGATGGCAGCAAGGCGTGGTTTGACGTCCGCGGCCAGCCTGTCCCGGAGGGGATATTTGTCCTGTCCATCGACATCAGCGAGCGCAAACGCGCCGAAGACGTATTGCGAAGCATCACGCAGCAGCAGGCCGGGCGGCAGCGGAGCCGGATAGCGAAGGACCTGGCGGTCATTTTGGCCATCGGCGCGATGATCGTCGGCATATTGGCCTACAGCGATGTGCTTCAGCCGGTCGCCAACAAATTTGTTTTAACCTACGAAAACCATCTCGACGACATGTTCAGCGTGCTTGGCGTCGCGTTGGCGGGTTTTTCCGTCTTTGTCTGGCGGCGTTGGAAAGACATCAAGAGCGAGGTCGGGCAGCAGGCGCGCATCGAGGAAGCCCTGCGCATCATGCACGGTGAGCTGGAAAAACGCATCCAGCAGCGCACGGTGGAGTTGACCAAGGTCAATAAGGCCCTTCAGGGCGAGATCAGCGAGCGGAAACGGGTGGAGGAGTCGTTGAAACTGTTCCGCCTGCTGGTGGACCGTTCCAATGACGGCATCGAGGTCATTGACCCGGCAACCGGCCGGTTTCTTGACGTCAATGAAGTGACCTGCCAGCGGCTGGGCTACAGCCGCGCGGAACTGCTGTCCATGAACGTCCCCGATATCGAATCCACGGCGGTGACCCCGGACACATGGCCGGCGATTGTTGAACAGATCCGCCAGTCGACCTTCAAGATCATTGAAGGTATCCACCGCCGGAAGGACGGTTCGGCCTACCCGGTCGAGGTCAACGTCCGGCTGGTGCGGGCGGACCGCGAGTACCTGGTATCCATCGTCCGTGACATCACCGAGCGCCGGCGTGCCGAGGAGGATCTGCGCGCCAGTGAGGAAAAATTCCGCCAGATCGCCGAGAATATCAATGAGGTGTTTTGGGTGACCGACCCCACCATGCACGAGATCGTCTACGTCAGCCCGGCTTACGAAAAGATCTGGGGGCGGTCTTGCGAGAGCCTTTATGCCTCGCCCCGCCAATGGATGGATGCCATCCACCTCGAAGACCACCAACGCGTGTTAAAAGCCAACGAAGAAATGCGGACATCGGGCATTTATGACGCCGAATACCGGATCACCCGGCCGGACAAGACCGAGTGCTGGATCCACGACCGCGGTTTTCCCGTCCGCAACGCGGCGGGCGAATTCTACCGCATCGTCGGCACGGCGGAGGACATCACCGAGCGCAAAAAACTTCAGGCCCAGTTCCTTCAGGCCCAAAAAATGGAGGGCATCGGCCAGCTCGCCGGCGGCGTGGCGCATGATTTCAACAACATCCTGGCCGTCATCCAAATGCAGTCGGAATTATTGAAAGGCAGCGCCGGGGCTTCCGCCGAACAATCGGAATTTGCCGATGAGATCGGCATCACGGTTCAGCGCGCCGCCGCCCTGACCCGCCAGCTCCTGCTCTTCAGCCGGCGCGAAGTGTTCCAGCCGAGCGACCTCGACCTGAACGCCTCCGTCACCAACACGGCGAAGATGCTCACGCGCATCGTGGGCGAAAGCAACCGGATGCAGCTCAAGCTGGCCTCGCAACCGATGTTCATCCATGCCGACGCGGGCATGATGGACCAGGTGTTGATGAACCTGGTCGTGAACGCCCGCGACGCCATGCCCAACGGCGGCCAGCTGATCATCGAGACCGCCGGCGTGGAATTCGATGAATTCGCCGCTTCCCAGTCGGCGCAGGCGCAGGTGGGTTCATTTGTGCGCCTGAGCGTGAGCGACAGCGGCTGCGGCATCCCGCCGGAGGTCTTGCCCAAGATTTTTGAACCGTTCTTCACCACCAAGGATGTCGGCAAAGGCACCGGCCTGGGACTGGCGACCGTCTTTGGCATCGTGCAACAGCACCAAGGCTGGGTGAACGTCTACAGTGAGGTCGGTCATGGGACGACATTTCAGATTTATCTGCCCCGGCTGGCCAGGAATATGGGCCAAAAGTCCTCGCAACCGGGGCTCGCGAACATGCCCGGCGGCAACGAAACCATTTTGCTGGCCGAAGACGACCCGTCGCTGCGCGTCTCCGTGCGGCAAACCCTCAGCCGCCTGGGTTATCGCATCCTCGAAGTGCCCACCGGGATCAAAGCCATGGAAGTCTGGAGAGAAAACCGCGATGAAATCCGGCTGTTGCTGACCGATATGGTGATGCCGGACGGCATGACCGGAAAAGACTTGGCCCAACGCATTCTTCAGGAAGAACCCCAGATGAAAGTGATTTACATGAGCGGTTACAGCGCCGAGGTCATCGGCAGGGATTTCCCGCTCAAGGAAGGCGTCAATTTCCTGATCAAGCCGTTCCAAGCGGCCAAGCTCGCCCAAACCATCCGCAACTGCCTGGACGGTTCAACGCCGCCGTCCGCCTGATCTGGCACCCGCCTCTTCCTGGCCGACCTACTGGTAGGAGTACATGATGGCGCGCAGGCTGTCGCCATTATTAGCGACAACATCACTCCACAGGGCGGAACTGAAACCGTCGATCAGCGGGTTGTATTTCTGCCAGGCGACGTGGCCGTCGCCGAAGCCGGCGTTCAATCCCGCCGGGGTCTTTTTGGGAGTTTTGTGGGCGAGATCCTGCAGGCCATTGTCAGGCAGGGTATCTACGATCATGCTCTTTTTGGGATCGACCGCCGTTGATTTAAAGCCTCCGATGCAGATCCACGTCTTTTCAGTCTTGTTGGGGTTGTTGTTGTAGTCGCCGCCATTAGGCATGTCTCCGACCACCCGGCTTCCCAAGCTGGTCGAGACAGTAAAGGGGCTTTGGTAGCAGGGCATGTAACTGTAACCACTGCGGACGGTGTTTTTATCGAGCACCCCAGGCTTGGCGCCGAGCGGCCAGGGGGTATGGGCGGTATCGTGACCGCTATAGCGGTCATAAAGCCGGTCCAAATCGGCGCCCGAACCGCCGTTATCTGCGGTATTCACAGGGTCACCGGCGGGATTGAAACTCGGGCAGTAGTAGATTCTGCCGTCGACCACGAATTTCGAGCGCCAAAGCACCCCCAGATTGTACGGGCCGCCGTCGGAGCTGAACGCCAACGGCGAGATGGAATCGTAGCGGAACATCTCAAAACAATATTGCGGGTTGGCCGGCCGCCATTTCATCGTGGGATAAGTATCCGCGTTGTCACTGCCATACATGATGGCTGCGAGGCTCAGTTGTTTGATGTTATTGATGCACTGGGTGCGGCGGGCCCGCTCCTTGGCGGCGGCCAACGCCGGCAACAACAACCCGGCCAGGATGGCGATGATAGCGATGACGACCAGCAGTTCGATCAGGGTGAATCCATTGTTTACACGGCGTGATTTGGCTAAGGCATGGCTATTCATAGGTCTAAGTGGATTAACAGGGTACGACTGATTTTTCTACTTTCGCCTATTTTTCCATTTAGTCAAGGGCAGGGATAAAAAATTAGGGTGGAGAACGGATAATAGGAATTCTTCCTACAATACCTGTCGAAACGAAAAAGCGCGGCTTGCGCCGCGCCTTTTAGGGAACCAAACCCAAATCAAAGGTCGTATTCCGCGAACCACGCGCCGTCCTCGGGCTTATGGGTCAACTTGAACCCGACCGCCTTGCAGATGTGTTGCATGGCGTGGTTGTCATTGAGGATGTGGCCGGTGACGCGGTCGTGCTTTTCGCCGGCGGCAATCTTGACGAGCCGCTTGAGCAGTTCGGTGCCCAGGCCCTGGCTCTGCCATTCGTCGCTGATGAGAATGGAGAACTCGGATTCGTTCACGCCGTGCTGCTTGCTCAGGCGTCCCACGCCGAGGATGCGCCGCTCCTGCGTCTTGGGCGCGCGATATTCGGCCACGAGCGCGATCTCGCGGTCGTAGTCGTTGAAACAGATATGCGTGAGCCGGTCGTGCGCGACGCGTTGCGAGAGCTTCAGCGAATTGAAATAACGGTGGTAAACACTTTCCTCCGAGAGCGTCTCGTGGAACTTCACCATGAGCGTCTCGTCCTCCGGGCGGATGGGACGGATGAGCACCGGGGTCTTTTTCTTCGTCTTCCAGATGGAGACATACTGCATGGGGTAGGGGCGGATGGCGGACTTGGGCAGATGGTCTTCGGGCGTGTCGAGCTTGTGCAGCACCACGCGGCCGTCCAGCGCATAGATACGCTCGGCGGAGACCAGCAGCGGGTTGATGTCCACCTCGGAGATCCACGGCTGTTCCACGACGAGCTGGCTGAAACGCACGAGCAACTGTTCGAGCGCGGCGATGTTCGTGGCCTTGCGGCCGCGCACCCCCTTGAGCGCGGTGAAGATCTTGGTGCGCTCCATCATGCGGCGCGCGAGCGTGGCATTGAGCGGCGGCAAACCCAGTGCGCGGTCTTTGAAGACTTCCACCAGTTGTCCGCCCGTGCCGAAGAGCAGCACCGGGCCGAACTGCGAATCCACACTGCTGCCCACGATCAACTCGTAGCCTTCCAGCTTGATCATCGGCTGCACCGTCACACCCATGAAATGTTCCTTGCCGACCTTCTTCGTCACGGAAGTTTCGATGGCCTCCCACGCCGTGCGCACCGCCGAGGCCGTGCGCAGGTTCAACTGCACGCCGCCCACGTCCGTTTTGTGCGTGATCGTCTCGGAATAAAGCTTCAACACGACCGGAAAACCAATTTTTGCGGCCAGCTTCACCGCGTTCGCCTCGGTGGTGGCGATGGCGGTCTCGACCACCGGGATGCCGTACGCCGCCAACAGTTCCTTGGATTCAAACTCGGTCAGGATGGTGCGCCCGGCCTTGCGGACAGTGGCGATGATCTCGCTGGCCTTGGCGTGGTCGATCTCCTTGTAAGTGGATTCGTCGGCGGTGGCGGGGGTCTCATAGAGCGAGCGCAGATCCTCGCTGTAGCGGCACATGTAATAGAATGCCCGTGCCGCGCGGTCGGGATATTTGAAGGTCGGGATGCTCGCGGCGTTGAGGATGTCTTCGCCGGCGGCCACCTGTCGCGCGCCCATCCAACTCGCGATGATCGGTTTGCCCTCGATATGCGCATAGGGCTTCAGGCATTCGGCCGTGGCCGTGGGGTCCGTCATCGCCTGCGGCGTGAGGATGACCAACAGGCCGTCCGTGTTCGGGTCTTTGGAGACGATGTCCACGGTCTTGGCGTAAAGCTCCGGCTTCGCGTCGCCGATGATGTCCACGGGGTTGTTGTGGCTCCAGGTGGGCGGCAAAATTGCATTGAGCGCCTTCATCGTTTCCGGCGTCAGCTCCGCCAGTTGCGCCCCGCTGCCGATGAGCGTGTCGGTGGCGATGACGCTTGGCCCGCCGGCGTTGGTGACGATGGCCAGACGCGGGCCCGCCGGGCGCGGCTGCTTGGAAAGCACCTCTGCCATGTCGAACAATTCCGAGATCGTGTCCACGCGCACCACGCCCACGCGCCGGAACGCCGCTTCCAACACCTCATCGCTGCCGGTCAGCGAGCCGGTGTGCGAGGCGGCGGCCTTGGCGGCGGCGGCGGTGCGGCCGGGCTTGATGACGATGATCGGCTTGGTCAGCGAGACCTCGCGCGCGGCGGAAAGGAACGCCCGCGCGTCGCCGATGGTTTCCATGTAGATGACGATGCTCTTGGTGTTCGGGTCGTCACCGAGATAATAGATGAGGTCGCCCCAGCTCACATCCAGCATCGAGCCGAGCGAGACGAACGAGCTGAAACCCACGTTCTCCTGCAAGGACCAGTCGAGGATGGCGGTGCACAACGCGCCGCTCTGGCTGATGAACCCCACGCTGCCGGGCCGCGCCATGTCCGCCGCGAACGTCCCGTTGAACTTGTTGAGCGGGGACATCACGCCCAGGCAGTTCGGGCCTACGATGCGCATCCCGCTGCGGCGAGCTTCCGCCAAAATCTGCCGCTCCAGCTCCACGCCCGGCGCGCCGATCTCCTTGAACCCCGCCGAGATGATGACTGCCCCCTCGATGCCCATGTCCACGCAATCCTTGATGATGCCCGGCACGGTCGGCGGCGGCGTGATGATGATGGCTAGGTCCGGCTTGGTGGGCACCGCCTTGATGTTCGGGTAGGCCGGCAGGCCCAGCACCGTCGGGCGCTTGGGATTAACGGGGTAGATGATGCCGTCGTAACCGCCCTTTTGGATGTTCTCCAGGATGGTGCGGCCCACGCTGTTCACCGTTTCCGTCGCGCCGATGACGGCCACGGACTTGGGCGCGAAGATGGCGTCCAACGGCTGGGCCTGGCGGCGGAGGAGGTTGTGGGTCCAGCCGGACTGGGAGGAAGGCGACAAGGTCTTATACATATTGGGCAAAATTTAGGTTTCCAACGGACAAGAATAGAATCCCGTCGAAGCTTCCGCCTGCCAACACCGAATTTGGTGTAAGCTTTCCCAATATTGGCATGTAGGACAGCCGTCCCGGCTGTCTCCGACTTCTGAAAAGAGACAGGCGGGACGCCTGTCCTACCTCACATGCACAGGAATACGTATGCGGCGAAGGACACCGCCGCCAATCCCGCCGCTGCGGCCAGCGACCACAGCACGCTGTGCTTGCGCGCCGCCATGGCAAAGGTGGAGATGATCACCCCCATCTGCGCCACGAGCATGCCGTAGAAAAATTTCCCGCTGCGCCGGTGATGCCGCTCCGCCGAGATGTTGCCCTTGCGCACCTGCAATTCATACACGCTGGCGATGGTCCCGTTCAGGCTGGCCTCGGTCTCGTAACGCGCCGACAGAAAGCGCAGGCGCGCGGCGGTGAAATCCTTCGGGGCCGGGGCCGATTTCTCCAGCCCGTCGATGGTCTTGCCGACCGGCTTGACGGCGGCGTCAAAAGCCTGGGCGCGCGCCTGCGCGTCGGCGAGCGCGTCGGCCAGGTCGGCGTCCTTGGTCTTGGCCAGCAGGGCGGACATCTGGCTGTCCGGCGCGGAACTGGCGAGCGCGTTCAACGCGTCCTTCACCGCCGGGGTGGCGTTCAATTCGGGCGTGGCGGGCAACTGGCCCTTGAGCAGGGCGGTGGTGACGGTATCCGGCTGACCGCTAAGGCTGGCCGGGTCGAGCGGCTGGAAAGCTGCGACCGTCTGGAGGATGTCCAGCGTGTCGTGCTGCATGGCGCTGCGCATCTTCTTGGCCTGAAAATAACCCCACTGGTCGCCGGCCTTGGACTGCAATTGCGCGGCCAGGGCGCGGTCGTATTGCGCATGGGTCATCTCGCTGGAGGCCAGGCCGGCCAGCGCGGTGGCCACCACCGTCATGATGATCGGCGTGGCGGCGAGGATCTTGCCCCACTTGCCCTCGGGCAGGCCCGTTTTCAGTTCTTCGGGGATCTGGATTTTTCCGGCCATAACGTTCGTTTGGTTCGACTGATTGGCCGGAAATTAGCGAAAACCCGCGGAAAAGCCAGCCCATTTGCGAGTTATGAGATTGGGGCGCAAATAGAACCGGACGGATGAACCCGGAGCGCAAAATGATTTGCACTTCAATTTTCCGCGAAGCACGGAGATTGCACCCAAGACGGGCTCAATCCGGTATCAGGCAACTTGGGCAGGCTGGAGTTTCTGCCAGAGGGGGCCGCCGAAGCGGGCAAACCCCAGCAGCGCGACGAAAATGCCCAGCGCGGGATAGATCGGTTCGGGAACCACGGAGAGGGTGGCGGAATAATTCGCGCCGCCGTTGTTGTCGAAAAAAGTTCCGCTGCCATCGTTGGCCACAGCACCGAACCAGAGTTCCAGCGTGTAGTTGCCGATGGCAAGGCTCTGGTCCAGATTCACACCGCTGCTGGAAGCCACTTGCTGCCATTGATCGTTATTCCCGACGTTTTGGAGGAACGGAAGATTGAACGATCCAGAAACGGACGTTCCCACAACGAGATAATTAAGGGCCGCAGATGAGGCGGCGCCACTTTGGGCAAAACCCGGATACGTTTGGACCTGGCCGCCGAGCGTCAGGCTTTGCCCGGACTGGATCGTGAACGTCTGGCCGACATAACTGGGCGTGGAACCATCATTGCCCTGGTTGGAAATGTCGTAATAGCTGTTGCCACCGTTGTTATTGTCCAAAATGGCATAGCCGTTGCCCACAAAGAGCCCCGCCTGGGTGGCCGTGGCCGACAAAAGTGTCAGTAGTCCAATGAATATATTGCGCATAAACATAGTGTCCGTTAGCGACTCGCCAAGAGTCGAGGGTTGTGGTGAAACAGGTCTTTAATGCAACGCGTTTTTTGCCCTAAAGTCAAGCACCTCATGAAAAATAGGGGCAAAAGCCGCGTCCGATGGGGTATCACGAACATTCCGTTGCGGGCTTGAGATTTGGCGGGCAATAGCGTATTGCTCGGCGCATGTTCATCGTGCATGTAGCGGTCCATGTGAAACCGGATTGTGTGGAGGCTTTCAAAACGGCCTCGCTGGCCAACGCCCGCGCGAGCTTGCAGGAGCCCGGTGTGGCGCGCTTCGACATCGTCCAGCAGCAGGATGATCCCACGCGCTTCGTGTTCGTGGAGGTCTATCGCGATGACGCCGCCGCCGTGGCGCACAAATTGACGACGCATTATCCCGTCTGGCGCGACGCGGTGGCGTCCATGATGGCCGAGTCGCGCACGAGCGTGAAGTTCAACAACGTCCACCCGGGCGAGCAAGGCTGGAAATGAATTTCGACTTCGCCACGGCCACGCAGATCGTCTTCGGCGCGGGCGGGTTGGCCCAAATCGGCACGCTGGCAAAACCGATCGGCCAGCGCGCACTGGTGGTCACCGGCCGCGAAGGCGCGCGCGCGGAAAAATTGCTGGAATACCTGCGCGACGCGGACGTCAGCGCGTCGACGTTTTCCATGGCCGGCGAGCCGGATATCGCGACGATCAACCGCCAGGTGGCGTTCGCCAAACGGGAGGGTTTCGACCTGGTCATCAGCATCGGCGGCGGCAGCGTGATTGATACGGGCAAGGCCATTGCGGCGATGCTCACCAACCCCGGCGACGTTTTGGATTACGTGGAGATCATCGGGAAGGGTGGGGCATTGACGCTGCCGTCCGCGCCGTTCATCGCCATCCCCACCACGGCGGGCACGGGCGCGGAGGTGACGCGCAACGCGGTGCTGGGTTCGCGGGAGCACCGCCTGAAGGTCAGCCTGCGCAGCCCGCTGATGTTGCCGCGCATCGCGCTGGTTGATCCCCAATTGACCTATGATTTACCGCCCGCGCTCACGGCCAGCACGGGCCTGGACGCACTCACGCAGCTCATCGAGCCGTTCGTCTGCAACCGCGCCAACCCCATGACGGACGCATTATGCATCGAGGGGATGCGGCGCGCGGCGCGGTCGTTGCGCGCGGCGTTTGCCAAGGGCAGCGACACGGCGGCGCGCGAGGACATGGCGGTGGCGGGGTTGTTCAGCGGCATGGCGCTTTCCAACGCCGGGTTGGGCGCGGTGCATGGTTTGGCGGGGCCGATCGGCGGGGGTTTTTCCGCGCCGCACGGGGCGGTCTGCGCGGTCTTGCTGCCGCATGTCATGGCGATGAACCTGCGCGCCTTGCGCCAGCGCGACCCCGGCAACGCGGCTGTTTACCGCTACGACGAGGCCGCTTACTGGCTCACGGGCGACCGCAAGGCCAAGGCCGATGAAGGCGTGCAATGGGTGCGCGCCGTGGTGGGCGACCTGAAGATTCCGCGCCTCGCGACTTATGGGATCAAGGAAGATGATATCCAGGACCTTGCCGCCAAGGCGGAGAAGGCGAGCAGCATGAAGGCGAATCCCATCAAGCTGACGGCGGCGGAACTGACGGAAGTTTTGAAAGAGGCGCTCTGAGAACCCTCACCCTAACCCTCTCCCATCCGACGGGAGAGGGAAAGTAATTCAAGCGCTTGGTAGTTTGTTTCCATCCACGGCAAGATACGCGCAGCAATCGTGCGACCGCTCGGGTTCAATTTTGGAATTGATCGTCCTACGTTTCCCCCTCTCCCATCCGATGGGAGAGGGCAGGGGTGAGGGCGGTCACTTCAACGCGGTGTAGACGCGGTGAACGTCCTCGTGGTCGTCGAGCGTGTTAAGAAAGTCGGTGACTTCCTTGCGGTATGCCTCGGTGACTTCGGTGAAATTCTTGGCAACGTAGCGGATCTCCGCCGCGATGATGTTCCAGCCTGCGGCCTTGAGCGCCTTGCTCACATGGTCGAGGTCCTTGATCTCGGTAAGGAACCGCGCGCCCCTGTGGCCCTCGGGCGTCTCCTCGGCTTCGAGCGGCTCGATCTCCTGCGCGCCCGCCTCGATGGCGTCGCCCTCGGCATCGCGGTTGGCGTCGGTATGGGTGGCCTCGACGACCCCGAGGTGATTGAAGAAAAAGGCGACGCAACCCGGCGCGCCGAGCTGGCCGGTCTTGAAGAGATTGCGGATCTCGGGCGCGGTGCGGTTGCGATTGTCCGTCAGGCACTCGACGATGACGGGCACCTTGTGCGGCGCGAAACCTTCGTAAGTGACCAGCTCGTAGTTGACCGCCTCGTCGCCGATGCCCGCGCCCTTCTTGACGGCGCGTTCGATGGTGTCGCGGTAGACGGAGGCTTTCTTGGCTTTTTCGATGGCGACAAACAGCCGCGCATTGAGGTCGGGGTCAGGCCCGCCGAGCTTGGACGAAATCATGATTTCGCGGACCAGCTTGGCGGTCATCTGGCCCTTCTTCTGCGCGTTGGCTTCGCGCCCGGCTTGTTTCCATTGTGCGCCCATAAAAGATAGATGTTGAGCGGACAAAATGGCCCAGGCCGCGCGCCGGTTCAATGCAAATCGGTGACCACCAAGCTGGTCATCGAAACGCTTATCCGCGCTTGCCAGCGCCCCGCCGGTGGTTGAAAATAGCTGCTACTGTGTCCCAGACACGGCGAAAATCATGCCGAACAATTCAGACGCAAAAAACAAGCCGGGCCGCCCCGCCGCCTTCTCCGAGGCCGGCGCATGGCGCGACGTGGCCGGCGGCTGGCAGCCGCTCTTCGGAAATTTCCGCGGCGCGGGTTACAGCATCGAGTGGCACGATTTCTATGCGAAGCGCGAGCTGGATTGGGCGGCGAGTTTTCATCCCGGCTGCGTGGAGCTTTGCCTGAACCTCGATGGCGAGGGCTTTGTGGCGGGGCAGGGTTCGCGCATGGAGTTCGCGCCGAATGTCGCCGGGTTTTATCACCGCCAGGACGAGCCGCTCACGGCGCGCCGCGCGGCGGGCCAGCGGCATCAATTTCTCACCGTAGAATTTTCCTGCCCGTTCCTGGTGAAGCATCTCGCCGACGCCGAGGCCAAGCTGCATCCGGTGGTGCGCGCTGCCATGGAAGGCTGTCCCTGCGAACACGTCGCTGGCACCACGGTACGGCTTACGGCGCACCAGTTGCAGACCATCGCCACGCTGCGGCAGCCGCCCGTGTATGCGGCGGCGCAGCCGCTCTGGTATCAATGCAAGGCCCTGGAGATGGCGGTGACGTTCCTGTTCCAGCCGGAGGAGGCGGAGGAATTTTTCTGCACGCGCCAGCAGCGCCTCGCGCAGACGCGCGTGGAGCAGGTCATCTTTTTGTTGAAGCAAAACCCCGCCGAGCCGCCGTCGCTCGAGGAACTGGGGAAGAAGATCGGTTGCAGCCATTTTTACCTGAGCCGAATCTTCTCGGCGCAGACGGGCAAGACTATCACACAATACCTGCGGCAACTGCGCATGGAGCGCGCGGCCGAGTTGCTGAAATCGGGCGAGTACAACGTGACCGAGGTCGCGCTCGAGGTGGGTTATTCCAGCCTGAGCCACTTCAGCGCAGCGTTCCACGAGACGTTCGGCTGCTGCCCGGGTTTGTATCCGCTGGCCACGCCGGCGCAGACGCTGGCCCGGCAGGAGAAGTCGGGCAGTTGAAACATTCAATATTCAACATTCAACTCCCAACATCGAAGGGACGTTCGCGCGGAACTGCTTGGGCGTTCAATGTTGAATGTTGAGCGTTGAATGTTCCCACTTTCACTTGGGATTGCGTGACCGGGTCACATCACCCAGGCGGAATCGTTACCAGCAACCGCCCCCGCTCATCCGTGACGATGGGGAACACCGGCAGGTCGCGATGCGCCGGGCCTTCGGTGACGTGCCCGGCGGGATCGAAGGTCGAGCCGTGGCATTTGCAATAGAAAGTCCGGTCGGTCTCGGCCTCGAGCCGGCATCTCCGGTGGGTGCAAATAGCGGAAAGGGCGAATAACTTATCGCCCTGACGGACGAGGAAAAATCCCTGGTATTGGAAACGACTGTAAACCCCATCAGCGGCGTAATCCGCCGCCGGCCCGGCGTCCACCGTCCGTTCCGCGCTGGGAGCAACGGGGCCGCCGGTGTCATCCGCCGACCGGCAGCCGGCCAGAAAGGCGGCCGACAAGAGCAGGAACTGCCGCCGGTTCAGATTTACGCCAGACATTTCAATATTCGAATACCAGACTGGTGATGAAACCGCAATGCACGTCCTCGCGCGCGCCGCTGTCCACGGGAAAGACATACCCGAAACCCAGCCGCGGCTGCACGCGGCCGATGGCCTTGAGATTGATGCGGAATCCCGCGTTGCCCAGCAGGCTATCGTGCCCCGAGTCGGCCTTGTTCAATTCCGTTTCGCCATCAAATTCAAAGACGGGGACCAACTGTTCCACGCCGGGCAGGGGCAGTTGCTTGTGCGGGATGGTATAGCCGAAAACAAAACCGTACTCAAAGGTCCGCAGGTTGCCGTCCTCGCCCGGTCCAAACAGCGTGGAATAGCCCAAGATGGATTGCAGTGTGAAATTTTCGACCTTCAGGTCGTTGAAAATCTTGGGGACCAGCTCGGCGTTTTTGCTCACGGCCGATTGGGTGGGGATGCCCACCTCAACCCCCGCGCCGAAGGTGGAATCGATGAGCCCGCCGGGCGAGACGTACTGTTGGAAGGGATACCGTGCGCCGAGGTCGATGTTATCCATGCCCTCGGTCACCACGCCGTTGTTCACATCCCGTTCGTAGGGCGCTTCAATTTCAAGGGTCAACAGCCCGAAGCCGGTCTCGATTTCGGGATGGATGATATCCGTGTGGCCGTCGGCATTGCGGGTGTGCAGCCAGTCCAGCCGGGCTTCATTGACCTCCAAGTCCGAGTCGTCCACCAGGAACGGCTCGGGAAAAACTCCCTGTCCATAACTACTGCGATGATCCAGCAAGTTTAAAAAACCGTAATGCGTATCTGCTGACGCCGGCGCGGGCTGATCGTCCGCAAAGGCGTTGGCGGGGATGAACCCAGCCGCAAACGCGCCCAGGAAACCGATGATGAATATATTCTTCATGGCGGTGACAATAATGGAAGCCGCGGAACCGCGCTGTCGGTCGTTTGCGATTCTTTAGCGGTGGCTTGCAGGCCGGGTGGAGATTATTTCGCGGCCTTGTCGCGCTTGCGACGCAGTTCTTTGCGCAGTTTTTCCAAAGGCAGTGTGTTCAGGACGTCGGCCTTGGTCAGCCAGCCTTTGCGGGCCACGCCCGCGCCCAGGCGCAGGAAGGCCGCGTGCTCGTTGCGGTGGGCGTCGGGGTTGATGACGCATTTCACGCCCTTGCTTTTGGCGTAAGGCCACATCCGCCAGTCGAGGTCAAAACGGTAGGGATTGCAATTCAGTTCGATCCAGGTGCCGGTCGACGCGCAGGCGTCGATCACCGCCTCGAGGTTCACCGGGTAAGGCTCGCGCTCCAACAGCAGCCGGCCGGTGGGATGGCCGAGCATGTGGACGAACGAATTTTCCGCCGCGCGGATCAATCGCTTCGTGTTCTCCGCCTCATTATTGGCTGGGACATGCAGGCTGGCGACCACCACCTCCAGTTCCGCCAGCAGGTCGTCGTCGAAGTCCAACCGGTCCTTCAGGATGTCCACTTCCGACCCGGCTAGCAGGCGGAATTCACTGTCGCGGGCAGCAAGTTGGTCGTTCAACTTTTTGATCTCTTTGATCTGCTCGCGGACGCGCGCGGCATCAAGCCCATTGGCCTGGAAGGCCGCCTTGGAATGGTCCGTGATGGCCCAGTATTCGAGGCCCAGCTCCTCCATGTAGGCGGCGGTCTCTTCGAGCGTGGCGCGACCGTCGCTCCAGGTGGTGTGGTTGTGCAGCGCGCCGCGCAGGTCGGTCCATTCGATGAGGCGGGGCAGGGCGTTCTTTTGGGCGGCGGCGAACTCCCCCTGATCTTCGCGGATCTCCGGCGGGATGTAAGGCAGCTCGAGCTCCGCAAAAATGTCCTCCTCGGACTGGCAGCGCACGAGCAATTTCGGGTCGCGCGTCTCCTCCTTGGACTTGAACAGGCCGTATTCGTTGAGCCGCAGGCCGCGCTGGATGGCGCGCTGGCGCATGACGATGTTGTGCTCCTTGCCGCCCGTGAAATAGGCCAGCGCGTAGGGGAATTCCGCGTCGCTCACCACGCGCAGGTCGCATTGGATGCCCTCGCCGACCAGCACGCTGGTCTTGGTCTCGCCGCGGGCGATGACCTTGAGGACGCCGGGCTGCGCGGCAAAAAATTCGATGACCGCCGCCGGATTTTTCGACGAGGCCAGCAGGTCGATGTCGCCGATGACTTCCTTGGACCGCCGTAGGCTGCCCGCGGTGCTGCAACGGATGACGTCGGGATGGGTGCGAAGACTTTCCAGCAGCGGCTCGGCGGCGGCCAGCGCCTGCACCAGCAGATGCTTGGAGGCGTAAGTCCGCTTGCGTTCGATGCCTTCGAGCAGGTTCGTCTGCGTCTTCTCGCCGAAGCCGTCGAGCTCGGCCACCTTGCCGGCCTTGCAGGCGGCCTCAAGTTTTTCCACGGAATCCACGCCAAGCTTTTTTTGGAGCGCCTGGATTTTTTTGGGTCCAAGGCCCGGGATCTGCAGCATTTCCACCAAGCCGGGCGGGATGGACGCCTTCAATTCGTCGTAATATTTGAGCTCGCCGGTGGCTGCCGTCATCAGGTCCGGGTGGTTGGTCTCAAACCCGGTGTCGCAAACCGCCACCGTCACCCCCGCGCCGCGGGTGACCGGCCAGGCGCTGCGCACGTTGATGTCCGCGCCCCAGCGCGTGCCGGTGGCGGGGTTGCGGTTCTCCAAATAATACTGGTATTGGTTGAAATAACTGGCCACCGGCTGGGGTGCGTACGGGCTGTGCAGTCCGCCCGAGCCCCGCAAGACCGGATAACACGCGGCGACCTCCGGCAGCGCCGCCAGCCGGTGCGCCTCGCGCGCGGCTACCAAGGCGTCGGGCGCCTGCAGGATGAAGATGCTGTCCGTGACGCCGCGCACCAGTGTCAGCGCGTGGCCGATGGTCAACCGTGACAGATCAGCGGGTGATTTCAATTGCAGCACGACCCGGCTGCCGAATTGCACGAAGTTGGTCGAACTGCTTTCCGGCCACGCCTTCAGCCATTGACGGTCACGGCCCGTGGAGAATTGCCGGAGGTCGGCGGCGTCCACCCGGTAAGCCGAACGCATGGGCAGGCGGAATTGGAAGCGGTTGGTGGCGGCATCCGCCGCCACGGCCACGGCCCCGTGGAAGGCCATTCCGAGGCACAACAAGATGGTCAGCTTCCATGGCGCAAAACGGAGCATACGTCATTAAATACTAACACCATAGTCCCCTTTTGCAAGGGTCACCGAACTGGGCCCAAGACCCAGTGTTTCCCAACCCGGCGGCTGTTGGCGATGGCGGCGGTGATGAAATTTTTCCCCGTCTCCACCGCGCGCGGCAGCTTTTCCCCGCGCGCCAATGCCGCGCAGATGGCGGCGGAATAGGTGCAGCCCGTGCCGTGCGTGGAAATGCCCTTCACGAACGGCGCGCTCAACAGCAATTCTATCCGACCGTCGAAAAAGATGTCCACCGCGTCGCGCCCGCCGCGCAGATGGCCCCCTTTGACCAAGGCCGCACAGCCAAACCGCCGGTGAATCTCGCGAGCCGCTTCGCGCATCGCTTCCAC
>Ga0206945_1011_pt1 | contig 48230 bp, 29 predicted proteins | sample Alteio_BWOrgHeat_5_FD_152982 | JGI IMG/M metagenome (GOLD analysis project Ga0206945, IMG submission 152982) | Enriched cells from forest soil in Barre Woods Harvard Forest LTER site, Petersham, Massachusetts, United States -... | ecosystem: Environmental > Terrestrial > Soil > Temperate forest > O... | reverse complement strand
TCGCGTCGATCGTGAACAAAAGAAGCTGCATCAATAGTCCGCCGAAATAGGCCATGACGAGCAACCAGCCCGTCATTTCCAAAATCGTCACGCCGTGCCGGCGATACTCGGGCGTCATCCGCGCCGTCGCGATGAGCAGTGAAAAACAAAGCGTCACGCCAAAGGTGATTACCAGCGCCCGGCGCTTTCGATTAGCGATTGCCGCCAAGTAGACTCGGCGCGCTTCGCGAGACTGCGATTTGCGACAGGCCAGCCAGGTTACTAGGCGTTGGCATTGCCGGGCTGCCAGGATCATCGGCGCGACGCAAACGAACAGCATCACCGCCCAAGTGACCAGCAGAAACCATCCCGGCTCCTTTCCCTCATCGGATAGAGAATAAATGAGCGTGTTCACAAAAGCAACTCGCTCGTTTGGCAAGTAGGCCGCGCCAAGTCCCGGCGAAAGAATGTAATTCGTGACCGGCTGCAATCCATATTGCTGCGAAAGCTGCACCGGTGTTTTTCGACCGTCGCGCTTCAAATGATAGGCCTCGACGTCATCCCAGAAAGCCGCGAACTTTGGATCGGTGAAAAGAGGCAATTCCTCCACGAGATGTTCAGCGAAGAACGCCAGCCAAAACGCGCCGAGACATGAAATGGCGATCACGCCAAGACGGGTCAAGAATCGGATCGTGACCGCGGTAAGCACGCTCGTCCGTCCATTCGCCGTGATTCATCATCCACGAAGAAATCTCAGAAAGCATTGTACCGGCCGATACGTCCGCTCCCGCCCGCGCGCTATTTGTCAGCCCGATACGACTTGATCGCCTTCTCGATCTGTTCGGCGCTGACTTCCGCTGTGACGACGGCCAGCTTTTCGCGGGCTGAGGCGCGGATCGAGTTGATGACCTCCAAGAGCGGTGACAGCTCCGGCTTGTCCTTCACGGCCTGGGGAATGAGCGATTTCGCCAAGCCGAGCAGCTCGTTGACATAAGTGCTGGTCGCGACGGCGCTTTGCGCCGTCTTGCAGTTCAGCGCGAGTTCGAGCCGGACGCTGGACTCGACTTTGATCACGCCGATGATGCCGTCGACGCTTTCGAGGTTTTTGATCTCGCCCGTCGCATCCGGTGAGGCGACGAACCAGATCGCTTGCTTGCCGTCGGCCTTGGCGATCAAGGACGATATCTCGGGCTTCGGTTTGCCGGCGGGCGAAGAGAACCTGGCGCGGTCCTTGGACAGCAGCAGGGTCGAGTCGTCCGGGAAGGTGGCGAACATCTTCTGCTCGCCCGCGATCTCGTACACCGTCGCCGCGCCGTCCTTGCGGATCGCCAGCTTGTCCTTCTGCTCGGCGGCAACTTTCTCGGCGAGGTCGCCGATCTTGGCGCGATTGAATTTGCCGCGCACAATCACCAGTCCATCCTTGTTCTTGGCCGACGTCATGGCCAAGGTCATCTGCGTGATGTCGTGTACCGGATCGAGGCCGATGTAAGTCAGCACCTCCTGGCCCTGCGGATTCTGCTTCAACGCCTCATCAATCACGGTGCGGAGGTACTTCGCCCCGAGCGGCGAATTGAAAAGCTGACTGAGATTGACCGAAACGACGACCTCGGTGTCCGCCGGGAGCCGCGGATCGACGTCCGCGGCCGGGGCCAAGCTCGCTGCCAGCACGACGGTCGCAAATCCGAAAACGTGACGAAGCGATTCCATGTTCGGTCTCTCCGGTCCGAAGAAGAGCAATGATTCCGGGGCTGGGGATCATAACAAATTACCCCGCTCGCCGGTAGCCGGTTTCAACCTGGCCGTCGTCACTAAGGTGCCTTCGGTTGCTCCCCTCGGCAACGTGATCTATCCTTGGGCAAGTGTTCGTTTAGGATAGACCCCTTGGACTTACGCCGATGCGAGCGCCAGAGCCGGTTGTGGGCAAGAGCAAGCTGACTGGCCGGAAGGATGACGGCCGCAAGTCCGCCAAGTCCGAACCGGCCGCGGAAATCTCGGCCGGCGCGCCCGAGTTTCCGTTCCTGAGCCCTCCCGTCGAAGCAGATGAAATCGGCCGCCTCGCGAACTATCGCGTACTGCGCCTCTTGGGAAGCGGCGGCATGGGCCATGTCTTCCGCGCCGAGGACGTCGCCCTTCGCCGCGCTGTCGCCCTCAAGGTCATGAAGCCCGACGCGAGCGCCGATGCCAGTAGCTGGAAGCGCTTCCTGCGCGAAGCCCGCGTCATGGCGCAGATCAAACACGAATCGCTCGTCACGGTCTACCAGGCCGGCCAGGAACGCGACACCGTTTACCTCGCGATGGAGCTTCTCGACGGCTCGTCGCTGCAGGACTGGATCTCCAACAACCCGCGCCCGAAGTTCTCCGAGATCCTGCGCCTGGCGTGGGAGATCGCCAAGGGCCTGTCGATCATTCATCGGCATGGTTTGATCCATCGCGACATCAAGCCGTCGAACATCTGGCTGGAGAGTCCCAACAATCGGGTCCGCATCCTCGACTTCGGCCTCGCCCGATACATCACCGACGACCAGTCGCTGACGCAATCCGGCACCGTCATCGGCACGCCGTCGTACATGTCGCCCGAGCAGGCGCGCGGCGAGCCGGTCGATCCACGCACCGATCTCTTCAGCTTCGGTTGCGTGCTCTATTATCTCTGCACCGGCGTCGACGCCTTCCAAGGGAACAACACCACCGCCGTGCTCACCGCGATCGCCATCCAGAAGCCGCGCCCGGTCCGACAACTCAATCCGGCCATCCCGGCCGTCTTCTCCGATCTCGTCATGCGCCTCCTGGAGAAGAGCCCGCACGATCGGCCCGCCTCGATCGATGTCGTCGGCGAACAACTGCGCAGCTTCGCCGGCGGCGCCAAGCCGGCGGAAAAGACAATCGACAAAGCGCCGGCCAAGCCGGTTGAAAACACGAGGGAGACGGAAACGATCGCCTCTCCAAAACCGGAACGGCCGCGGGCGAAGGTAAGCAAGAAACGGAAGCGCGCCAACCGCTGGATATGGCCGCTCATCGGCGCCGGCACGGGGCTTGGAGTAGTTATTTGCGTCACTGCGGCGGTCCTCATCGCGAAAGCGCTGAATCGCGACGCGACGCCGAATCGGCGTGACAATGCGGTGTCATCTCAGCAACAAAATGATCCAGCGCCGCCGGTGCAACGCAATGATCCGCCCTCGCGCCCAGCGACTCCGGATCGTGCCGAGACGTTCGTGAGCGATCTGCAACCGACGAATAAGAAGAATTGGCCATTCCTCCCGCCTGCTCCGCCCGGAATGCCGCCGATGCAGGCGATCGGCGGCGTGCGCGTGCGCGGGCGCGACTCCAGGCACGGGATTCTCATGCACCCGCCGCCTCCCTTCGAGGGCGGCGCCAGCGTCAGTTACGAACTCGCCAAAAAATACTCCACCTTCCACGCGGAAGCGGCATTCAACGACGGCCCGATTCGGCCGAGCTCGGCCTGCACTTTTTCCGTCTACGGAGACGGCAAGCTCCTCTGGCAATCCCGGCCCCTTCGATCCCAGTCCGACATGGAAACGTGCGACATTTCCGTCAAAGGCGTCGAGTCGCTGAGGCTGGAAGTGACCTGTTCCGACATGCCCGACGGCGATTTCGCCGTCTGGTTCGAACCGCTGTTGAAGAAATAAGTCGAAGCGAATCGAGCGGAGGGGAAGGGATTCGAACCCTTGAACACCTTTCGGCGTCTCCGGTTTTCAAGACCGGTGCATTCAACCGCTCTGCCACCCCTCCGAGCCTATTTTCAAGCCATTCTGACTAACCCAAAATCTTTGGCTGCACCAATGGCTGCACCTAAACGCGAAAAATTCGCTTAGTGCACATTCTATCTGACAACGATTGCCCAAACAGCCTTCATGTCCCGAACATCGTGTTCGATTGCAAGGACAGCCGCCAATCCAGCCGGGTTCATTTAGCAGGAAAGGTCTATTGGGGGAAGATAGGGCTATAGACGATTGAACAAAGAGTGGGCTTACATGAATAGTCGAATAGACTGCCGGTGCGCCGTAATTCCGTGCTCCCCCAATGAGGGCGCCATGAGCAACCCGAATAGTGCAGACCAATTCCGCAAATTGTGCGAGCAAATGAACGAGACAATCAGACCAATTGTGCGGCGTTCGGTGACGCCAATCGGAGCAATTCCAAAGGGCGGTCAAACGATGCAGTTTGGGACCGGCACTTTTTTTTCGCTGGGTGAAAGCTCGTTTCTTGTCACAGCCGGACACGTTTGGACCAAAGCTCAAAAGTACGGATTTGAATTGTGCATATTTGATGGCGATGCCGGCCGGTTGGACGAATCGCCGTTGACTGAAGTTTCATTGGACGGACAGATTCACTTCACCAAAGACGTGGCGGACGTGGCCGTAATCGAGCTTGACCGTAAGACCGTTGAAAGACTTCCAAACAGGCATTTTCTGCGACTTCAGGAAGTAAGTCTGAAAGCGGAGTCGCCGGGGTGGTGTTGGGTGTATGGCTTTCCGCAGTCGATGACCGAATTCCACCCGCAGTCAGCCACACTTCGCTTCAATGAGCTTATGCTCGGCGCTCAGTTCAGCAGTGAAGGTCAGTATTTGGAAAACTACGACGGAACAAAGCATTTCCTGCTTGATGCCCGGCGCGATTCTCTCGAACGGGCTGACGGCTCACCGGGAACTCTACCGGATGAATTGAACGGAATCAGTGGTGGCAGTATTTGGCAAGCGCTATGGCCCGGACAAAGCTTGGAATTGCCCTGGGATAGCTCGAAGCTGCGCATTGTCGGGGTTCAAACGTCCTACTACGCCGATTCATCGCTCATTCGGGCCACGCATTGGGGAGCCATCGCGCACATCCTTTATAGGCGAAAACCAGAGCTTCGAAGCATTCTCGAATTTCATTTAGGTCGGGCTTTTTGACGCAAGACCGCCCCAACATTATGTCCACTTTACGATGGTCACAGAAGTTGACCGCAAAATGATTGAGAAAGGACCGAACATGGCAAAAATCAAGCCGGAACGTGGATTGAAGACGCAATGGGTCAGAGAAGCATTGAGAATCAAGCCACCGATGAACAATGCCAGCATTGCCAAGATGCTAAACGCGCAGGCTCAAAGCGAAGGAATTGAAATGCCGTACACACGACATCAGGTCTGTGCAATGCGGTCCAAGATACGGCACGCCAATTGAGTCTCACGCCCTCCCTGCCCCCGAATTGTTGGCCAATGGGCTTAAGCCTTTCGGAAATAACTCGTTTTCGTTGACCGCTCATTCTCCTGGATTCATCAATCGTGACACCGCGTCATTCAATTCCCGTTCATCCCTAAGTGCCTGCGACATTCGCTCGGAAAGTCCAAAAATGACCATTCGTATGTCACGCGCGATTTCGAGACACTTATCGTCCGAAGCTCTGTGAATGTCTCTGCTAAGTGCTCGGTGAAGGAGTGCCAGAGGGTTCTGGCCATTGATAAACAGCGATTGGGGTATGGCGTCTTTCACCCTGTCCATTGCCTTGCTGAACGAAATCTCGGCTTGTGCTGCCCTTAGCTGGGCGACGATTTCGCCGGATGTTGATGTTCTTTCCGCGACCCGAATGATTTCCTCTAGCAACCGGTTCTTGTGGTCTTCAACGATGCGACGGTAATATGTGAAAGCACCAACTCCCAGCCCTTCCAATTCGGCCCTTCTCCCCTTGAGATAGATTTCGCGGTCGAGTTCAAACAGCCTCAAGACCCTAGCCGGCGTATCGAATGAGAAAGCGGGCCATTCACCGAGCTTCGACACGTCGGCGAATTTAGAAGTGGCGAGCGTGGTCGCATCACCTAGAAATCGGATGGCGTAGCTTTTTACGAATGTCTGACACTTTACGCAGTGATAGCAAAGGATTGAATCCCTATTCAACTGCGCGTCAGTACCAGGAAATAGAAAGCCCCGCGTCCTTTGCTTGCCAGCGCAGTACGATTGGCTTTGGCATGTGCCGTAGCAGTGAAGCAGCAATTCCGGCACGATGACATTCTCGCTTCCAGCTTCTAGGGCACCTTCCACTGGTGCTCTGGTGCCCGGCGGGTATTCGGTCAGGAATTTTCGCCAATCCACGACACTTTTCAACGAGGCGGCATCGGACGGAGTCACGTTTGCCATTTGTGCTTGCCCACCCAAATCAAAGATTGCCGACAATTGCAATTCGAAACAGCGGGCCTTACGGTCTCAACCGCAGCCCTGTACGGCTTCTTATCCTGGCGGGCGGTAATGTCCATTTGGTCGCGCCGCGTCCTGATTTGCGTTCGCTCGGATGACTCTCCACTTGTTCAGATAGGACGGCCTTAGTGCCATTCGGGTTCACGTAAGCGGGAAAGGTCTCATTTGAAAAAACTTCGAGATTGTCGCCGATAAGAGAGGGCTCGCACATATAGATACAGGGCAAGTTCAATCCCCCAATTACCGGAGGTCACTTTTCATGGCCATGACATTCAAGAAACGCAAAGACGGGAAAGAAAAGGCTTCCTTCGCAGTCTATTTCGACTTGACGAGGGAAGAGGTTGCCGTTGTCGAGCAGATGGCCCATCGGGAAGGAAAAGTAAGTTGCCGACAACTTCTGAAGAGAATTGCACGTCAAGCAATTTTCGCAGAAATCGCTGCAAACAGCTAGCTAGGGTTGGCGCGAGACTGAACGCGAAAAAGACGATTGTGTTCAAGGCGTGTCGCCGTGCTCTGCCGTGCTATCGGGTGTGCCTTTGGCGGCTAGATGCTCGGGCGACCCGTGTATAAAAAACACCCGACGAATCCCGTACATAGGTGGTCATGACATGCACATCCATGCGCCGCTCAAACTGGCGTATAGTGGCAAAAAATGCTGGCGATGCAGGGTGAGGAGAGTCACCAAAGACGCTTCGATTCATTACGGAGTGTGCAAAGGATGCTACAAAGCGCTTTGTGAGGAGCAAAATGCCGAAGACGCAAAGTTGTGGAAGATTAACGATAGACATCGAAAAAAGGAATGGCGGAAAAAATGGGTGAAGCAAATCAAGACCGAGGAGCGCCAGCCCATTGACCTTTTCGGGAATGCAAAGCCGAGTCAAATAAAGTATCCCCGCAAAACCCCGGAAGCAGAAATTCAGGCTCTTATCTTTGGGCTTTTGTTCCACAAAGGGCATGACGCTCATTTGGAAGTTTGTGAGGCAGCGTGTAGATTTGACGTGGTCGTATTTGACGATGACAAAAAGGCAGTGATAATCGTCGAAACAAAACGAAGCAGGGAGCTGGTAGACTGGGAACAACTCTCACGGTACAGAAAAACTGGCGTCCCGGTCATATCCATTTCGGATTTAGGCGAAGCAGTTTATTTTTGCAAATGGTTTTCAAAATGGTTTCGTGAGCGATAGGGTTTTTGCAGAGTTCTCCCCGGTCGCGTTTACTATCCAGCGACGTTACAGTAGCTAGACAAGTCGAAGGCACATAATGAAAATCGAACTCACTCTGAAGAATTTCCGGTGTTTTCCCGACAGCCATCCAGCGAAGATTATTATTGAGGACGGCTGGACGGCCTTTCTTGGCGTGAATAATGCGGGCAAATCTGCTTTGCTCCGATTCTTTTTTGAGTTTCGTGCATTTTTCGCCGAGCTCGGCAACGCAGGCCAATGGGCGAACATCGGCCGACAGAACATACTTCAAATAGCTTTTGGCAGCTCGGTGCGCGACCCAATTGAAGTCTTCCACAATCAGAACTCGCGACCTTTGACAATCGAGCTACAGGTTACTCCCCCGTCCGACTACCCGCACCAGACCGAGCGACTATTGACTGGGGCTATATTCCAATTCATGCAAAGTGACCCAATTCGATTTCAGGCTCAAGAGTTGAAACTAGCAAATGGGGACGTTTTCCCATTCAATCCTAGTTATGGCCATCCAAACCCGGACATAATCGCACACGGAGCCGATAGAGCAATTATTCACTTGCTTGTTTCTGCGGGAAAGCGGCTCGCCAACACGTTTTACATTGCAGCATTTCGCAACGTTCTAAATACTGGCGCAAAGTCTGATTATTTCGATATTCAAGTTGGCGATGCGTTCGTCAGAAACTGGCGGTCTATGCAGACAGGAGACAACAAGCGCCAAGTCAAGGCTTGCGGCGAGATAGTTTCGATTATCGAGCGACTCTTTGGCTTTTCGCGCCTAGAAATACGAGCCGCCAATGCCAACGACACCTTGCAAATCGTCATCGACGGCAACCCATACCTCTTACACGAACTTGGTGCAGGCATCGCTCAGTTCATCCTCGTATTGGTCAACGCAGCGAACGCTCGACCCGACTACATATTGATTGATGAACCGGAACTGCATCTGCACCCCTCCCTGCAACTGGACTTCTTGACTTCTCTCGGAGAATTTGCGAAGCACGGCGTTCTGTTTAGCACACATTGCATTGGGTTGGCACGCTCGGCCGCCGACCGTATATACTCAGTCATTCGCAACGCGGATGGCCTATCAAGTAGGACAGAACTCTTCGACCGAACGCCGAATCTAGCCGAGTTCCTTGGCGCAATGAGCTACTCAAGCTATCAAGCGATTGGGTTTAGTAAGGTGTTGCTCGTTGAGGGCACGACCGAGGTTCGAACCGTACAACAGTTCCTCCGGAAGCTTGGCAAAGACCACAGGATTCTGCTTTTGCCGTTAGGCGGCAGTTCACTCATTCGAAGCGGGGTCGAACACGAACTCGCCGAAATTAAGCGAATAACCGCCGACCTTCATGCCTTGATTGACAGTGAGAGAGCGGCAACGGGGGAACCCTTATCGAAAGACAGGCAAGACTTTGCAAACTTGTGTCGGAATCTTGAAATCAATTGCCATATCCTTGACCGTCGGGCTATTGAGAATTATCTTCCAGACGCGGCAGTCAAAGCAGTTAAGGGCGCAAGCCACAGACAACTTACTCCATACGAAAAGTTTCGTGATGTGGTTCCCGCATGGGGAAAGCAGGAAAACTGGCGCATTGCGAGCGAGACGAATTGGGATGAAATCAAGGACACTGACTTGGGCAAATTCCTTACGACACTCTGAAATTGTCGAATTGTGTTACCTCGCTCGCCGAACGAGAAGCCTTCTTGAGCGGTCGTTTGCTGCGATGGTCCAGGGAACAACCAGAGATGGAAACGGAAAAAAAACCCTTCGATTTAGCCCCAGGACCGCTTGACTATTACTCATCTCACTTTAATCGGGCAATTGGCATTCAAGTCAGGTTCATGCGCGGCGGTCCGAACTCTTCTCCCTCGTCCCGCCTTGTCGCAGGTCACTAATAGCCGCCTCGCCCGGCGCGCCGGGACCGCGGTGCGCGGGTCAACCAAATCAGGGAGGCCGCCGTCGCGACGACGACGATCAGGAGCAGAAGCAACAAAACGATAACGACGGTCCACACGGTACGACGACGCGAATCGGAGGAAGATGTCGGCGCGGTGGCGGCATTCTTCGGCGCGGGGATCGGCGATTGAGGAGGTTCGATTGCCCGATCCGGATCGGGCGGCGGAGCGACGTTGGCTTCAGGCGGGTCATTGCTTGCCGGCGGGGCGATGGGCTGGGGCGGGAAGGCTGGCGAAAACGCCGGCGGAGCCAGGGCCGGCGCGCTGGCGCCCCCGCTGCGAAGATCGAAGTCCTCGAATTCCACGCTGAAGGGACTGCTGCTGGTCGTTATCGCCGCGAGACCGACCTTGAGCTGCAGCGGCCAGATCGTATCGATCGGTTTGAGCGGCTTCCAAGCTTGCCCGTCAAATGAGACGCTGCCGAGAATTCGACTGCCTCGTCGCTCCAGACGAAGATAGCAATCGCCGCCCGGAAAGTTCTCGTTGTGCTCCGCGCCGGCATAACCGCCTTCTCGTTCCTGAAAGGCAATCGCTGTCGCGTATCTGTTCCCGCGCAGGAAGGCGTAGCGCTCGAAGCGGATGTTGTTGTCGGAGTCGCTCCACAGGAAAATGCCGGCCCCGTTGTAAGGCGTCGTTCTGGGATTGGTCGATGGGCCCGTCGGTCTGAATTCGCCCACGACGCGGACCGTCACCACGAAATCGCCGACGACGTCGCGCATCACGCGCGGCGAGTTCGTGGGACCGCCGTCAAAGAACAAATCGTGAAGTGTCCCGGGCACCTGAAAAGCAATGCTCCGGTCGCCGGGTATGAATCGGCAGTCGCGGTCCGGATCAATCGCCAAGCCCCATCCGCCAATTTCCGTTCCCGTCGGTTCCGGTTCCGGAGTGCCCGACGCTCTCGACATGGCCGGGCCCAATGCCAGCGAGCCGAGGAACCGACCCGCGTCTTCGGGTAACTCGCCATTGGCAATCGAAATCACCGCCACGGCAAAGAGCGATTGGCCCGCATGGTAGAGGCGCGCCCGAATCGTCGATTCGCCGCCGCGATTCGGCCGGCCCCGGACGGTGAAGTCGCGCCCAGGCCTGCCCTGCGCGCGGACCTTCTTCTCACTGACCACCCTCCCCTTCCACATTTCGGCGAAGAAGTCTCGCTCGGCGTCCAGAAGCTGCTCTTCCGATCCGCGTGGCACCGCCGCCGGAACATCGAGTCGAAATGCCAGGTAGGCAGCGCCGGCCGATTCGCAGCCCACCAAGAAAATCTTGACGACCCCTCGGGGAGATTGATGGGAAAACGATCTCGTCACCGTTGGATTTGTGGGCAAATCAACGGTGAAGCCGCCCTCCTTCGAGGTGAACGTAATCCAGCCGTTGGGGCCAGCCGCAAGCGCAACTGCCGAGACCAAAGCGAATATCAGAACGAGCCGGTGAGGGCGGAACATGATCCGCTCCGCGGGTCCGAAAAATCAACGCTTCGATGGATCGGCATTATCATACTCTGCGAAATTGTCGCGTCCAACGAAGAAAGACAATCGCGAGAAACCTGGCTTCACCGTTTTTGTCTCAGTACAACGCCAATCACAACAAGAGGCCATGAATATGCGGTCCGTGCTTGCATTCGCTACCGTATTTTTTTCGTCGGCCGTTTGGGCTGGCGATTTCGAGACGGATCGGTTCGACAATTGGCACCAATGGCGAGGCCCGCTGGCGACCGGCGAGGCGCCCAGAGGCAACCCACCCACCACCTGGGGTGAGAACGCGAACATCAAGTGGCGAGCAAAGCTTGACGGCCGCGGAAGCGCATCTCCCATCGTCTGGGGAGACAAGGTGTTCGTCGTCACGTCCGTTGCGACGGACAAAAAGGCTGAGCCGATGGACCGGCCGAACAGCGATCCTCGTTTCGACAAGAAGACGCAGGCCCCAGACTACTACTACCAATTCGTCGTGATTTGCCTGGATCGGGCAACCGGAAAAGAACGATGGCGAAAGATTGCCGCCGAAAAGGTGCCGCACGAAGGACATCACGAAACGCATTCATATGCCGCCGGCTCGCCAACCACGGATGGCAAGCTCCTCTATGTATCGTTCGGCTCGTTCGGCATCTTTGCCTATGACTTGGACGGCAATCTGAATTGGCAGCGCGACCTGGGCCGGTTGAACACCCGACTCGGTTGGGGCGAAGCCGTCACGCCCGTCATCCATGGCGATTCGCTGCTGCTCAATTGGGACCAGGAAGCCGACTCGGCGTTGATCTGCCTCGATGCGAATTCCGGCACGACGAAATGGAAAGTCCCCCGCGACGAGCACACGTCATGGAACACGCCTTTGGTGGTGTCGGTGCACGGCGAATTCCAAGTGATCGTCAACGCGACAAACCGGATTCGCAGTTACGATCTCGCCACGGGCAAGCCGATCTGGGAATGCGACGGCATGACCGTGAACGCCATTCCCTCGGCGGTGGCCAAAGACAACGTCGCCTATCTGATGAGCGGCTACAAAGGGCAGGCAGCAGTTGCCATTTCGCTCGAATCGTTCGGCGAGTTGAGTGGGACCAGCAAGGTTATTTGGCGTTATGCGAAGGGAACGCCGTACGTACCATCACCGCTATTACTGGGCGAGCGACTCTGGTTCACGCAGGGAAACATGCAGATGCTGACGGTCCTCGACATCAAGACCGGAAAACCGGTGATCGATCAGGAACGACTGCCGAAAGTGACGAGCTTCTACGCCTCCCCGGCGGCCGCCGACGGCCGAATCTATTTCGTCGGGCGGGATGGGACGACCGTCGTCTTGAAACAAAGCGACCGCCTCGAACTGCTGGCCGTCAACAAGCTGGACGACGCGATCGACGCATCACCTGCGATTGTCGGAAAACAACTCTTCCTGCGCGGCGAGAAGTTTGTCTATTGCATCGAGGAGAAGTAGGTTTGCCACGGCGCGTTCGTTCGGCCAACCTCCCTCGCTCCCAGCCCACTCAGCGGCCAGTCATTTGCTCCAATTTTTCGGGATACCGAGCCCCTTGCACCGTGATCTTGGAGGCAGCACGATCAATCTCACGGAGGTCGTCGGGCGCGAGTTCCACTGAGACCGCGCCGATGTTCTCGTCCAAGCGATTCAGCTTCGTGGTGCCCGGAATGGGAACAATCCACGGCTTCTGCGCCAGCAGCCAAGCGAGCGCGATCTGAGCCGGCGTCGCCTTCTTTCGTTTCCCGATCGTGCCGAGCAGATTGACCAGGGCCTGATTCGCTTTGAGCGCCTCCGGCGTGAAGCGAGGGAGGGTGCTGCGGAAGTCGGAACTGTCGAAGGTCGTTTTTTCGTCGATCTTGCCCGTGAGGAAGCCTTTGCCCAGCGGACTAAACGGCACCAAGCCGATCCCGAGTTCTTCAAGGGTCGGTATCACTTCCTTCTCGGGAGTTCTCGTCCACAATGAATATTCGCTTTGGAGCGCGGTGACCGGTTGGACGGCGTGCGCGCGGCGGATCGTCTGGACGCCGGCTTCTGACAGGCCAAAGTGTTTGACCTTGCCTTGGCGAATAAGGTCCTTCACCGCGCCCGCCACGTCTTCGATCGGCACGTTCGGATCGACGCGGTGCTGGTACAGCAAGTCAATCGTATCGACTCGAAGGCGCTTGAGCGAACCTTCGACGGCCTGCTTGATTTGTTCCGGGCGGCTGTTCAGCCCCGCCGCGCCGGGCCGCTTATCGGCGCCGCTGAGGTCGAACCCGAACTTGGTGGCGATCACCAACTGCTTGCGGAAAGGTGCGAGCGCCTCGCCCACGAGTTCCTCATTCGTGAACGGGCCATAGACCTCGGCGGTGTCGAAGAACGTGACGCCGCGTTCGACGGCCGTTCGGAGGAGAATCGTCATCTCCTGCTTGTCCTTGGGCGGGCCATAGGAAAAGCTCATTCCCATGCAACCGAGCCCGAGGGCTGACACTTCCAGGTTGCTCTTTCCGAGTTTTCGCTTTTGCATTGTCTTCTCCTTGATGTTGCTCATGCGTCACTCCTTCGAATCTCCAAATGATCGACGCCTGATTTACTTGCGGTATTGCTCGTCGCTGACCTTCTCCATCCAGTCGACCGCCTTGCCGTCGAGCTTCTCCTGAACGGCGATGTGCGTCATCCCCGTCGTGGCTGTCGCCCCGTGCCAGTGCTTTTCGCCGGGCGGGAACCAGATCACATCACCCGGCCTGATTTCCTCGACCGGCCCGCCCGCCCGTTGCGCCCAACCACAGCCCGCCGTCACGATCAATGTCTGACCGAGCGGGTGCGTGTGCCATGCGGTCCGCGCGCCCGGCTCAAACGTGACGCCCGCGCCGCTCACGCGAGCCGGGTCAGGTCGATCGAACAAAGGATCGATTCGAACCGAGCCGGTGAACCAATCCGCCGGTCCTTTGCCGGAAGGCTGCGATCCACTTCGTTTAATCTCCATGTCGTCACTCCGTTCATGGTTAGCGGGACCGCAGGCGCCGCCCCGGTTCGCCGACAGCCGCTTGAATCAAAGCCTAAATTCCAAGTCCTGCAAAAATGGTGCCTTCAAGACCTTCAACGGTCGGCAGTGCACGATCTATCTACCGCCAAACCGACACGCTACGGCGACACAATGCCGACCTCGAATGTGCCTTCGAAGCTCGACGGCCCATCCGGGCCTTGGAGAGAGAAAGAAATGCGGCCTTTGATGCGAGACTGGCCGATAACTTCGTCCAACTTGATCCGCCCCGAAATGACTTTGGTCTTTCCGACCTGCGGCAGATCCAATTCTGACTCACCGACGCCGGCCACGCGCGGTTCAATCGCGATCAATTGACCAGCGCGCACGTTTTGGCTCATTCGGCCTACGAAATTAATTCCGCGTCCACTGAGGCGATACGTGCCGGATTTCCACGTGAGGGCGTCGAGATCGAAGTCCAGCGCCGTACCGTAGACGCGAATGATCATTTTTCCTTTCGCGGCAGCGCGATCGGGCTGAGCGTTTCTCGGCGCTTCTTTGCGTGTACCAGAGTTGGGCGGTTCGCCAGGTCGCTCTGCGGGTTTTTCATCCCTTCGATTTGCGGGACCGGGAGGATCCGGCGCTTCGCTTTCCGCAGGAGGATTTGACTCGGCAACCGAGGGACCGTCTTGCGCGGAATCGCTAGCGGGATGAACAGCGCCGGTTCGGGTTGATGCGGGCTTGCTGGCTGAAGAACTCGTCGCTACCGGCTTGCTGCGTTTACAGGAAGGCAGCAACACCAGGATCGGGAGCAGGATGACAACGGCAAGGCGCATGATCGGCCTCCGCGACGATTCTCCTTCATTACAAGCACAGCCGCCACTAACATCGCTACGCAGGTGCTTGCCAAGCCACAAGTAGACGCCTGCCGTCGAAATACTACATTCTATTTCGCTTGGCTCCTCAGGCGCGCTGGCCGAAACTCATCACCTTCGACCCAAGTCGGCAACTCATCCGCATTCGCGACTTCGCGAGCGACATCTTGAGCGAATTGCACCAACGTCACGAATCCCGAAAAATCCCAGTCGGGACGGATGGTGTCTTGGGGCGAGTGGTAGGTCTTCGCGACAAACTCCTTGATGGCTTGGCGTCCAAACGCGGCGGACTTGCCTTTGATCCGCTCGCCGGCCGACACGGAAAATGCCGGCACTCCCGCACGCGCCAGCGCGAAATGATCGGACCGGTAAAATGTCCCTTCGCTCGCGCGCGGGTCCGGCTCGATGTCGAGATGGCGCTTTTGCGCCCAAGTCTTGACAATCGGATATGCCGTCGTCCGCTCCGCGCCATTCAGGACGACCGACTCCGGAACGCCCAACGGCAGGATCATGTCGAAATTCAGATCGAGCGCGGTCTTACCGAGGGGTATGACGGGATGGTCCGCGTAATACATCGCACCGAGCAGTCCCTTTTCTTCCGCCGTGGTCGCGATGAAAAGTGCCGACCGCTTGGGCTGGGGCGATTGAGCGGACCAGGCGCGCGCCATTTCCATCAGGATCGCACAGCCGGTTCCGTTGTCGGCCGCGCCATGGTAAATGTTATCTCCGAGCACAGCCCGGCCGACACCAAGATGATCCCAGTGTGCCGTGAAAGCCACCGCCTCCGCTTTCAAGTTCGGGTCGCTGCCCTCGATCATCCCGATGACGTTCTTGCTGACAATGTTTTCGAGCTTGGTCGGAATCCGGCCTTTGATCCTCGCGCCTAACGGGACCGCTTTGAATCCACGCGTATTCGCCTCTTTCAAAGCACCGTCCACGGTGCGACCGCTCAGTGCCAGTAGCTTCTCGCCCGCTTTCTGGGACAACCAGCCCGCAAATGCCAAAGCTGGCTCGCCGGGTTTCCGTTTGAGTTGCGCTCCGTCGAGCCGTTGGACCACGGAGAATGGATAGCCGGCCGTTTCCGTCGTGTGGATGATCAGACAGGCCTTGGCGCCCCGCCGCGCCGCTTCCTCGAACTTGAATGTCCAGCGGCCGTAGTAGGTCAGGGCTTTGCCGGCGAAGAATTTGGGATCGTCGGACGGCGGTTCGTTGGTAAACAGAACCACCACCTTGCCCTTCACATCGACGTCCTTGTAATCGTCCCAGTCGAATTCGGGAGCGGTGATGCCGTGACCCATGAATATGGCGTCGGCGTCGAATTCCTCCAACGGCTGCTCGGTCTGGCTCATGCCCGCGAACTCGTCGACACAGCGGAAGTCGATAGTACTCTCGCCAATCTTCGCGTTGAGAGTCGCGGTGGGCTCAGTTGTAATTCGGATCAATGGCACGGGTTGAAAGAAGGTGCCGCGCCGGCCCATGGGCGCGAGGCCGGCCTGCTTGAACGCGGCCGCGATGTATTCGGTCGCGAGTTCTTCGCCGCGCGTTCCCGGCCCGCGCCCTTCAAGACGATCGCTGGCAAGGTAAGTCACGCCAGCCCGCATGCGATCGGCGGAAAGCGAAGCGTCACTCGGTGGTTCCGCCGCATTGCTGACACCGACTGCCGTTACTACCGCGGCCGAGACCAAGAATGAGAGTCTCATGGTGGATTTTCTCTGGATGTCGCCGGAATCCGTCTCTTCAGGATGATGGGGATTCCGGGCGTTCGGGTCAATGGCGCGCGGTCGGGACGTCATCACTTGAATTGATACGTCCGCCAGACCAAGTCCTGATCCCTGGCCGCGGCGGCATCGATCGGCGTGTTCTCAGTGAACATCCCAGAAAAGAGGTGCGCCCGAACGAAGGCGCCGGTTGGACGGCTTGCGGACCTACGACGACAGTGCGAACTTACGGTTTCGTCGGCGTTATCGAGACGGACTTTGCCTGACGCAGCGTCTTGCGCCATTCATCGGCTTTGTCCTTGTTGCCCGAAGCGTCATAGAAATTTACGAGGCACTCCAGCGCCTTAGTCAACCGGGGCTTCGCGAGCTCCGGCATCGCCGCCTCGCGCTCCTTCATCCCTTGGTACCCTTCGACGAGCAGCGGTTCGGCCTCGGCGAATTTCTTTTGCCCGGCCAGGCTTGCTCCCAACATTGCTTTTGCATTGTATGTGCTCCAAGCGCTCGGCTCGCACTTCACGCGGATGGCGAGGCATTCGCGCAGCAAAGGCTCCGCGGATGTGTACTGTTGGTGTTCAAGCAATTCACGCGCGATGGAGGCTATCTGCTGGCCAAGAACCGGTTCCGTGGCGCTGGGGTCTTCGCGCTTGGCCGCCATGATGTCGTTGAACAGCGGCATGGCCTTGTTTAGCTCGTTGGCATCCAAATACGAATTGGCCAGATGTTCCATCGTAAGAAGCGTGGTGACGTGCATTCCACCGAGTTTCGACTTCAACTTCGGAAGCACTTCTTCGAAAAGCCTCACTGCTTCATTCGTTCGACCGACTGCTTGATACGCACTGGCAAGATTATTCGTTACTTTCAAAGTCTCGCCATCATCGGGACCGGACTTGATTTTGACCTTCGGCAAGACCTCTTCGAAAAGTTGGATTGCCTCCGGTAGCCGGCCGACGGATTGATACGCCACCGCCAGATTATTCATGGTGACCAATGTTCGAACGTGATCGAGTCCGCGTTTGACTTTCAGCTTTGGCAACAGCTCTTCATAATGGGGCAAAACCTTTGTCAATTGCTTCGCTGCTTCATACGCGCAGCAAAGCTTCCATTTCCATTCAAGAGTGGTTTCATGATCCGAACCGCACTTGGCCGTTACTGCCGGCAATGCTTCCTCATAGAGCGACGCCGCTTCGCTAAACCGGCCGACTTCTCGGTAGGCAACGGCAAGGTTGTTCGTCGTGTTCAGTGTGATCGGGTCATCGACGCCAAGCTTCACGCGCATTTTCGGCAGAACTTGTTCGTAAAGCGTCAATGCCTTGGGTAACCGCCCAGACCTTTGATATGCGGCAGCCAGATTATGCGTCGCATTCAACGTTTCCTTGTGGTCCACTCCGAGCTTGGCTTTGCGGATTTCCAACAGCGCTTCAAAATGGGGCAAGGCCTTCTCGGGCTGCTTCGCTGCTTCATACGCGCGACAAAGCTTCGACGTCCATTCCAATGTGGTCTCGTGATCCGCACCGCACTTGGCCGTTATGGACGGCAATGCTTTCTCATAGATCGACGCCGCTTCGCTGAATCGGCCAGCCTCCTGATATGCAGTGGCGAGGTTGCGCATCGTGTTCAGTGTGACGGGGTCATCAACGCCAAGTTTGACGCTCATCTTCTCCAGAGCCTGCTCGTAAAGCGGCAACGCCTTGGGCAACTGCCCGGACATCTGACATGCCGCAGCCAGATTATTCATCGCGTTCAACGTTTCCTTGTGGTCCATTCCGAGCTTGGCTTTTCGAATTTCCAACACGTCTGCAAAAAGAACCGCCGCTCTTGCGTATCGTCCCGATTCTTGGCAGGCGGCAGCCAGAAGGATCATGCTGTTAAACGTCCGTATCTGGTCGCCGCCAAACTTGGTTTTGGTTTGAGCGTAGACCTCTTCGAACAACGGAATTGCCTTTTCGGTTTTTCCCACTGCCCGATACGTCAATGCCAAACCAGTCTTCGCCTCCAGAGAAAGGACATTGTCCGGGCCAACACCGCTTTCTAAACTTGGCAGCGCTGTTTCAATGAGCGAAATCGCTTCGGCGAACTTGCCGGCCGCACGACACGTCACAGCGAATTGGAGCTTCGCGTTGAGGGTGTCTCGATGATCGGGACCGAAGTTAGTCTCCATCTTCGCGATCGTCTGACGAAGCAGTTCCGATGCATCGGATAATTGTCCCGCTTCGCGGTAAGCGCATGCCAGGTCGCTGGACGTTTTCAGCGTGTCCGGATGCTCGAGACCAAGTTTGACCTTCATCTTGGCCAGGGTGTCTTCGTAGAGCGGGATTGCTTCCGCCAGCTTCTTGAGCGCAAGATAGGCGTGGGCCAAGTTTCGATTGCAGGCAAGAGTATCAGGATGTTCCGAACCAAGTTTGGCTTTCATCGCTTCCGATGCGCTCTTGAATAACCGCAACGCTTCAGCTTCTTGCTCATTGTCCAGATAGGCAGAGGCCAAATTGTTGATGGCGCCCAACGTCAGCGGGTGGTTTGGGCCGAATTGTTCGCGCGACTTGTCCAAGATCTCCGCATACATTGGCAGCGCCGTCGCAACTTGACCCATTCGCTGGTAGGCAAACGCGAGATTATTCATGTTCGCGAGGGTTACACGATGTTCAGGTCCGAGCTTGACTGTGAGCTTGGCCAGTGATTTTTCGTAAAGCGGCAGCGCCTTGTCCATTTGCCAGTCGGCCAGGTAAGCACAGGCCAAGTTCATCATGCTCGTCAACGTCGATGGATCATCGGGACCAAGAACGACCTTCATCCTCGTCCAGGTTTCATTATCGAGCGCCAGCGCTCTTTTGATTTGCCCGGATTCCTGATACGCGGTAGCCAGGTTGTTCATGCTCGCTAGTGTGGCGGGATGATCTGGTCCTAGTTTGGCCGTCATCCTTGCAACGCTCATCTCGGAAAGCGAGACGGCCTTCACCAATTGGCCGTCGGAAAGGTATGCGTTGGCCAAGTTATGCATCATGCCTAGCGTCACATCGTGGTCGGGACCGAGCGTCTTCGTCGACCGCGCCAATGCATCTTCGTAGATACGCAGCGCCTTCGCGTATTGCCCCACTTCGCGATAAGCCTCGGCAACGAAGTTCATGTTGTTGATGGTGACGGGATGGTTGGCTCCGAGCTTGGCCTTGAGTTTGGCCAACGTGCCGTCGCGCAGCGACAGCGCTTTGGCTGACTGGCCGGCGGCCTGATATGCGCGAGCCAATTCATCGACGGCGGTCAGCGTGTCGTCGTGCTCGATCCCTAAGCGCGATTCGCGCGCCACCATCACCTTGCGGCATGTCTCGATCGCCGCCGCTCGATCCCTCGCCGCCACTGACGACTCCGCGCCTGCTTTCGGGGCCTCCTTGCCCTCGGCATGCACAACCGCGATTGAGCCGGCGCCGGCGAGTCCAATCGCGACGCCAAAAAACACCGCCGTCGCGCGCGGCGAAAGTGGGATGGGGAGCAAGAATTGCTTCATATTGGTGTTACCCGCAATTTGATTTTTCACTTCCCTCTAGCTTACCTGATGCTCCAGTTGCTGTCACGAAAGAAGAAATGACGAGTGAGCGAAATTCCAGTTGGGCGGTCACTTCACTCGCGCCAGTCCGGCATCGATGTATTGGCCGCCGACTGTCTGGTGGCAATGAATCGCGATGATATTCTTTCCCTTCTTCAGCGCCTTCTTTGCTTCGGCCGTGATGGCGAATTCTTCGTAATCGGTCGTGAAGCCGCCGACCTTAACGGCCGGCACGCCGTTGAGATAAACATCGGCGTCCTCGTCATGGTGCATCAGCAGCAGGTAATTGTCGAACGGTCCTTCCGGCAGCTCGAACTCGCGTCGCGCCCAGATGTCGTCGCTTTTCCATTCAGTGCGGACGATCGCGCCCGGAGTGCCTTTGGTGCCGAAGCCCGCTTCGCCTTCCCGCCAGGCCGACGCATCAAAGTCCGTCTTGTACCAGTCCGCGGCCGGACGCTCGATCGAGTAGCGCCATTTCGTCGCTTCCTCGCGCGCGGTTGGCACCACAATTTCAATCTGCGGCACCTTCGAGAAATCGCCCCGATTGGCACGAGCGACCCGATCCACGTCCACCTTCACGACTTCGCGATCGTAAGTCAGCAAGCCATTGGCTTCGGTTTCAACGTCAGTCAGTTGTGTATAGATGGCGGCGCTTAGTCCGGGTTTTTCTTTCAATTCGTAGACGCGGCGCAAGAGGCGTTCGTATCGCCGCGTCAGGTCCTCCGAATCGGCGACGCCGCGATAGCTCCAAGTCTTCTCGTTCCACAAATGGCCTTTCAGCGATAGGCCGAGTCCGCCGTATTCGCCAAGAACCGCGGCGCGCGTCGCCTCGGGCTGCGGCGACCCCGGCCCCGGATAGACGTGAAAATCATGCACGTCGCCGACGCGGCGATCCGCCCATCCGCTGGCACAATTAACGAGCCGCGACGAATCGTAATTTTTCGTCCATTCCGTGATGCGCTTCGTATCGAACTGTCCCCAGCCCTCGTTGAACACAACCCACATCACGATACTCGGATGATTGCGCAATCCGTCGATCATCGCCTTGAGTTCAGTCTCATACTGCTGCGCTGACCCGGACGTGCGCTTGATGTCTGGACTATTTGGGCCAATCGACCGGTCGCCGCTCGGCATGTCCTGCCAGACCAGCAGACCGAGCTTGTCACACCAGTAATACCAGCGCTCGGGCTCGACCTTCACGTGCTTGCGCGTGGTATTGAAGCCAAGCTTCTTGGTGATCTCAATATCGGACTTGAGTGCCTCGTCGGTCGGCGCGGTGTAGAGACCATCCGGCCAGAAGCCTTGATCGAGCGGCCCGTTCATGAAATACGGCTTGCCGTTAAGCAAGAGGCGCGTGACGCCTTTGTCGTCCTTGCCGATGGAAATCGAACGCATTCCAAAATAACTTTCGACCGCGTCGGAATGCCCTTCGTCGCCAGTCTCTCCGCCCACGCTCAGTCGGACCCGATACAAGTGCGGCGACTCCGGCGACCACAGCTTGGCATCGGGAATTTTCACCGTGAACTTGTAAATCTTGCCGCCGGCCTGCGCGACCACGCGCTCGCCGTCCAAGATGGAGATATTCGTAAGGACATTGTGGAATCCGCCGCGCGCCTCCCAGGAGATCGTGACTTCCGAAGTAAGAGCGTTTGGGACAATCTTGATCATCTCGATCGATCCGTGTTTGTCGACGGGCTCCAACCACGCGGTTTGCCAGATACCGGTACTCGACGTGTAAAAGATGCCGCCCGGTTTGCGGACTTGCTTGCCGCGGGGCTGGGGAGCGGCATCGATCGGGTTGTAAACGCCGACGACGAGTTCTTGTTCACCTTGCTTCGTCAGGGCATCGGTGACGTCGAAGGTGAAGCCGTCGTAGCCGCCCTTGTGTTCGCCCAATTCCTTGCCGTTGAGCCAGACCTTCGCATCCCAATTCACTGCCCCAAAATGGAGCAGAATGCGCTGTCCGTTCCAATCGCCAGGGATCGTAAAGGTCCGCCGATACCACAGCCGGTTGATGGCTTTGCCGACGCCCGACAGCGATGATTCGACCGGAAACGGAACGAAAATGCGCCCGTCGAGATTCTTTCCGATCGGCGGTTTTTCGTCTGCATTGGCCGGAGCGAATTGCCACAGCCCGTTGAGGTTCTGCCATTTCTCGCGCACCAATTGCGGCCGCGGATACTCTGGCAAGACTTTGTCGGGCGAGACGTCTTTGGCGAACCGCGTCATCAGCGGCGCCGGTGCGGGCTTCCATTCATCCGCGGCACGCAACGACGGAACGAGAACTGCCAGACACAGAATCTTGATGCAACTGCGCACAAAAACCTCGATCGAATTTGGAGTGCGGGGAGTCATCACCATAGGTATCTGCACAAGTCACGGGCTTGCAGCCGCGGAGCGGCGACCGAGGGTAGCCTAGGGTGAGGCTTTGCGAACCCTAGGAATCGATTCCGTTATTTCCTCAAGCCCCGTGAGGGGCGATAGAGTCTTTCGCCCCTCACGGGGCTCCAGGCTTCTATTCGCGATCAGTTCCTAGGGTTCGCAAAGCCTCACCCTAGGCTACCTTCGGTCGCCGCTCCGCGGCTGCAAGCCCGTGACTTGAGTAGATACCTATGGAGTCATCAGCGCACTGCAAAATGGTTACTTCAACAACAGCGGCAGCGGCGAGGCGACGCGATCCGGCGGTCGAACGCCCGGCCCTCTGCCGGCCACGCCTAGATCAGCATCCATTGCGGCAACGAATTCCTGCAGCTTCTTCACGATGTCCGGATGCTCCGCCGCGACGTCGGCCCGCTCGCCGATGTCGGTGTCGAGATTGTAGAGCCGTGGCACGAATGGCACCGGCGCTTTTTCCTGCGGTTTGCCGGCATTTTCGCTTTGCAGCGCAATTGCCAATTTCCAAGGCCCGCTACGCACAGCTTCTAATTTCGCATTGAGCGCGAAGAAGTAGTGGGCTGGTCGTGCGGCTTCCTTGGCTTGACCGAGCAATAATGGGGCAATGTTCGCGCCGTCGATTTTTCGATCGGTTGGCACCGTGCCGCCCGCGAGCGCGACGAAGGTCGGCAGCAGATCGACGTTGCCGGCAACGGCGTCAGTCGTCGTGCCGGGAGCGATGTGGCCCGGCCACCAGGCGATGGTCGGCTCGCGCACGCCGCCTTCATAGGTCCCGCCCTTGCCGCCACGCAACGGCCCCGCCTCGCCGCCGTCCGTCCCCTTGATCAACCACGGGCCGTTATCGCTGCTGAAAATCACCAGCGTGTTTTCGTCGAGCTTCAATTCACGGAGCGTGTTCAGAATTCGGCCCGTGCTCGCGTCCGCCTCCTCAACCCAGTCGCCATATCTTCCGTTGTTCGATTTACCCTTAAACATGTCGCCTGGGTGAATCGGCACATGGACGGCCGTATGCGGAAGATAAAGAAAGAACGGCCGATCCTTGTGCTCGCGAATAAACTTGATTGCTTCTTCGGTATACCGCTCGGTGAGGAAGTCTTGATCGCGCGGCTTGACGATTTCGATCACCTTCTCGTCGCGGACCAAAGGCAGCGGCGGCTTGCGCTTAGCGGGAGGAACATCAAGCGCGCCATCCCATTCGCCGCCCATGTCGTTCGAATACGGCAGCCCAAGATAATGATCGAAGCCGCGATGCGTCGGCAGAAAGGCCGGTTGATCGCCGACATGCCATTTGCCGATGCACATCGTCGCGTAGCCCCGCTCCTTGAGCAGACCCGCAATCGTATGCTCGCGAGCGCTCAGTCCAATCGGCGCCACCGGGGAAATCACCGCCGGCAACGACACTCGCTTCGCATAGCATCCGGTCAAAACCTGCGCCCGCGACGGAGTGCAAGCCGGCGCGGCGTAGAACGACGTCAGCTTCATCCCTTCCCTGGCCATGCGTTCGAGATTCGGCGTGCGATTCTTCGTCTTGGGGTTGAACGGCGTGATGTCGCCATACCCCATGTCATCCATCAGAATAATGACGAAGTTCGGACGTAAATTGTCGGCAGCCCAAGCGGGGCCGGCCGCCAATGCGACAAGCGCTGCCAACACGATCAAGGTGCGGATGCTCATTGATGCAGACCTCGGCAGAAGTGCGAAGCTGAATCATCAGTTATCTACACAAGTCGTCGCTTTGCAGCCGCGGAGCGGCGACCGATGGTAGCCCAGGGTGAGGCTTTGCGAACCCTGGGAATGCCCGTACCGACCAGTGCCAGAGTCCCGGAGGAACGACAGACTCTTTCGCCCTTCCAGGGCTCCCGATTTGTTCTCTGATCGTTTCCCAGGGTTCCGCAAAGCTCTTGGCCCAAAAACCCTGGGCTACCCTCGGTCGCCGCTCCGCGGCTGCATCGCTCGTCCAACGGCGAAAATCAAACTCGTGTGGATACCTATGATCCTGAATTGTTGTATGCGAGGGCCGTCAGGGCTTCTCGGTTTTTCCGGGCGCGCTTTTCGCTGCAATCTTTGCCACAAGCTTCTTGAAGTCATCGCGCTGGCGAAGTGAATTCAAGTCCGCGTCCGACTTGATCAATTGCAAATCACTGAAGCCCGTGTCGACCGCCCTCGTGAGCAACTCCATCGCACGATCGGCATACTCTTGCTTTTTGTCCGCTACCTTGGCGCTGGCGATCGCGTAGACGCAGGCGAAGTCGTACCATTGAAGCGAATTCCAACCCGATTCCTTGGACAACTCGGCGATTTCGCCGATCGCTTCGGCCACCTTTCCGGAATGGATCCGCGAAACCGCGCGTGGCACCTTATAGCGTCGCTGGTCGCGCGCCGGCGTGAGTTCGATCGCCTTGTCCCAGTCCTTTTCGGCTTCTGCCGGCTTCTCAAGCCGGTCGTAGGCCCTGGCGCGGCCTTCGAAGCTGTTGCGCAGGAATTGTTTGGCTAGCGTCGAACGCGAATCGCGCTCAAAGACTGCGGTCAATCCCGTGATCGCCTTGTCGAACATTGTCAAGGCGTCGGTCGCCCGGCCCGATTGCGTCAGCACATTCCCCAAGTTGCAATAACTGCCGCCCAAATCGATTTGATGCTGCGGCACCGACGGATACTCCGCCGCCAGCTTTTCTCGCAGCGCGAGCGCTTCGCGATGGTCCGCCTCCGCCTCCGAGAGCCGGCCCATGCTCCGCATCAGATTGCCAAGATTGTTGTAGTTATTGCCAAGCCGATACCGGTATTCGGGCGCCGAAGCATATTCGGCCACCAACTTCTGCAAGATCGCCAGCCCCTTGCGAAGCTCGTCCTCCGCCTCCGAGCGCTTGTTCATCGACGACAGCGTATTCGCATGGTTGTAGTAGCTGACCGCCAGGTCTTGGCGGTAGTCTGGCACGCCGGGGAATTCAGTGGCTAGCTTCTCTCGGATCGCAATGGCCTGACGATGTTCTTTCTCCCCCTCCGGCCATTTGCGCATGTCACTCAGCACATTGGCCAGGTTGTGGTGACTGAAGCCAACGTCCTGACGATATAAAGACACGTCGGGGAAATCAGCGGCGAGCTTTTCGCGGATCGCCAGCGCCTTGCGGTTCGATTCCTCCGCCTCCGGCAACTTTCCGACCTCGAGTTGCAGATTCGCCAGATTGCCGTAGGTCGTGGCCAAGTCGCGAGGGTAATTTGCCGTCTCAGGGAATTCCGACGTCAATTTTGCCTGGACGGCGAGCGCCTTTCGAATTTCTTCTTCCGCGTCCGTCCACTTGCCCGCCAGCGTCAGCACCAGCCCCAGGTTGCTGTGCACTGCGGCCAAATCGTATCGATACCCCGGCGCGGACGGGAAACTCGCTGCCAGTTTCTCGCGAATCTCCACTGCTTTGCGATACTTCTGCTCTGCCTCGGGCAACTTTCGCCATTTGTGGAACAGATTCCCCAAGTTTCCGAGCGTCTTCGCCAGATTCTGGCGATAAGTCGGATTGTCCGCGAACTCGTCCACCAACTTTTGTCGCATCGCCTCTGATTTCTCATGCTCGTCCTTCGCCGCCGCCAATTTGCCGGTTTCGAACAGGAGCATGCCGAAATTGTCGTGGCTGAGAGCCAGCTCTTGGCGATAGGCAGCGACCTTTGGGAATTCGCCGACCAGCGCATCGCCGATTTTCATGGCGCGGTGGTACTCCTCCTCTGCTTCCTCCCGCCGATTCAAGCCATTCAACAGCCCGCCCAAATTGTTGTGGCTCTTGGCGATGTCGTAGCGATAGCTTGCATTATCCGGGCGCTCGCCGGCCAGCGCTTCCTGGACCTTGAGCGCTTCTCGAATTTCTTTTTCGGCGTCCGTCTCCTGGCCCAGGTCGCGCAACACCAGTCCGAGATTGTGGTGATTGGTGGCCAGATTCTGGCGGTGTACCGGCTCTTGCGGGAAATTCGCGACGAGCGCCTCGAAGGCGCGGCAAGCCTGGCGCATCGCCGTCGCCGCTTCGCTCAAATGGCCCAGCCGGTACTCGATCAAGCCGACGCGATGCGCCGCCTGCGCCGTCTGCAGGCGAGACTTCTCGTCTTCACCTTTTTCATCCGCCAATTCCTGGTAATAGCTCAATACCTGCGTCAAGAACTTCTTTTGCTCGTCGCTGATCTCCTTCTGCGTCGACAGCGAGTCACCGGTAATGGTCGAGGTCATCGCATCGAGCGCTTGCCGTGTCCGGTCGCGCGCCCGCTCTGCAATCCGCCGATGATCGGCCTCCGACTTCAGCGCCTGCTCCGCCCGGCCACGCTCAAAGCTGGCCTCGCGATACTTCAAGTAGCTGATCAGGGCACCGACTAAGAGCGAAACGATGATCGCCGACACCAGCGTCGTCACCATCGGATTACGCTTGACCCACTTCAGCGCTCGCTCGGCCGCCCCGACCGGCCGCGCCACGATCGGCTCGCCACGCAGGAACCGGCTCAAGTCGTCCGCCAGCGCCTTGGCCGACGCATAGCGCTTGGATGGTTCCTTTTGCAAACATTTGAGGCAGATCGTCTCCAAATCTCTCGGCGTCTTCGGCTGCAATTGCGAAGGTGCGACCGGCTCATCGCCGACGACTTGTACCAACGTGTCGAGCGGCGTCGCGGCCTGAAACGGCGGCCGGCCTGCCACCAGCCGATAGAGCATCGCCCCTAACGCATAAACATCGGCCAACGGGCCGATCTCGTTGTTTTTGCGATCGGCCTGCTCCGGCGCCATGTAACTGGGCGTGCCAAGAATCGCGCCGGTCTGCGTCAGGCCGCTTTGCACCTCCATCCGCTTGGCCAGACCGAAATCGGCGACCTTCGGCGTGCCGTCGGCGGTCATAAGCACGTTGTCCGGCTTGAGGTCGCGATGGACCAAGCCCTTATCATGCGCGAACTGCACACCTCGCGCCACCTGCTCGACCAACGTCGCGGCCTCGCGAGGCGGCAGTGGCTGTTCGCGGACCTTGTCCGACAGCGTGCCGCCGTCGATGTATTCGAGCGTGAAATACGGCAGGCGGCCGTGCTGGCCGGTCTCGAAGAGTTGAACGATATTGGGATGTTGCAATCCAGCGACGGCTTCGGCCTCGGCGAGAAAGCGGATGAGGTCCGCGTGGGCTGCGTAGTTGCCGGCCAAGATCATCTTCAATGCGACGACGCGATTCAGTTTGATCTGCCGCGCTTTGTAAACGACGCCCATTCCACCTCGGCCCAATTCGCCGAGGATCTCGTATCCGGGCAGGTCCGGCGCGGTCGTGCCGAATTCGAACGGGGGGGAAGCGCCCAATGTCTGGGTCTTGTCGGCCGACTGCGGCGGCATCGTCGGCGCATCCGACGCCGGCAGCTGAGGGCTGGTTGGAAGCGATTCCGGCATGACAAACTCGAAGCTGACAACCGGACGGACTTCGGCTGAGTATAAAGTGACGCAGCCACGGAAACAAGCACGCCGGGGGCGGCGGTTCGCATTGAGGCGACCAACGCGACACAGAATTTATGTTCAGTAGCCGGGTTTGCCGGTGCGCCGAGCGCCAAAATCATCCGCATGCCAGCGAATGCGCCTACGACGCGTCAGGCTAGCGCTTATCGGATCTCGGCGTAGACGGCCTTTGCGGCATGGGCGTGGATTTCTTTTCGAAGTCCGCGACAAATCGCTTAAAATCATCGTGATCGCGGAGTGACTTAAAGTCGGGATTTTGCTTGATATACGCAGCGCCCTTAAGTCCGAGAGCTACGGCTTGCCGAAGCAATTCGACGGCGCGAGCGGCACTCCGATCGTCTCCTGACTGGCCATGCGCCAATGCAAATACGCAAGCGGCCCCATAGACAATGTGCGGCGTCGCGCCCTTTGCCGCGTCGTCGGCTTCGGTCGTCGCTCGTTCCAACATTCCGGCCTTCGCCCAGGCCCTTGCTCGCGAAATCCTCAAGCTCGGTCGATCGCCCTTTCCGGACAAATCGAGCGCCTTGGTCCAGTCCACGATCGCTTCTTCATATCGCTTCAGATCTTCCAGGGCAAGCGCTCGTCCCGAATGGGCATTGAGCAGGAACTGCCTGGCCTGGGCATCGTCGGGAAATCTTCGAAGAACTTCTTCCAACGCGGCAATTGCCTGACCAAACCCGTCGAGCGATTGATCGGATCTCTTGCTCCGGCGAAGCAAATTCGCAAGGTCGCAACGACAACCGCCCAGGAAACGCCCGTATTTCGGATCGTCCGGAAATTCCGCGTCTAGCTTCTCCAAGACTGATAATACTCGACGAAACGCCAATTCGCCCTCGGACACTTTCCCTAAATCCGCCAACAGGATGGCTCGCTTGACGCCGGCCAATGCAAGTTGATAGCGGTAATCGGGGACTGCTGGATGTTCGTCGGCCAACTTTTGCATCGTTTCGAGTAAGTTTCCATAAAGTGCCTCGGTTTCCGACGACTTGCCCAACGTATTCAATAGCTGGACTAGATTAATGGTGCTTTTGACCCATTCATTTTGGTACTCAGGCATCGCCGGGAAATCGGCCGCAAGGTCTTTAGTGATCACGACAGATTTTCGCGAAGCGGTTTCTGCTTCCTGCAGGCGCCCCAAGCTTTCCAGTAAGTCCGCGAGGTGAGCGTGAGTTGCGGCCAGGTCTTGCCGATATTCGCTCGTCCCGGGATGTTCGTCGACCAACTTCGTCAGCTCCGGCAATGCTTGCCGCAGCGATGCCTCGGCTTCTATGGGCCTCCCCATACCAAGGTACAACGCGCCAAGATTGAATTGCACCTTGGCCAAGTCGCCTCGATACTTGGCTTCGGCAGGCGATTCGACGACCAGATCGCTCAGGATGTTCTTTGCTTCACGATAGGGTGCCTCGGCTTCGCGCAGTTTCTGCACCAAGTGAAGCCGGTAACCGAGGTTGATCCACCCTTGAGCAACTTGGTGACGATAACCCGCATTGGAAGGGAATTCGGCGGCCAGTCCCTCGGCAATCTTCAGGGATTGCCGAATCGAGTCCTCGGCTTCCGAGTTTTTCCCTAATCTTCCCTGTAACAATCCAAGATTATTGTAATTGTCGCGCATTCCCTGCCGGTATTCGATTGCAGCGGGGAAATCCGACGACAGCCTTGCATAGAGAGAGAGCGACTCGCGATATCCGGCCGCGGCTTCCTCAAGCTGGCCAAGCCTCGCGCGCAAAACCGCCACGCGATACGTCCCCTCGGCTCGAATGTGCCGCGCCAATTCGCCATCCCCTTTTTCAGCGGCGAACGCCTGCCACCGTTTCAGGATGGTTTCAATAAACTTCTTTTCCTTCGGCCCCAAAACGGGCTTCGATCCAATCAACTCGGTAACGGCGTCGTCACTGGTTGCACGCAACGCATCCATTGCTTGCTTCTGTGCCGTCTCGGCAATTCTTCGCTGATCGGCCTCCGCGTTCAGCGCTTCTTCCGCTCGACGGCGCTGGTTGTTGGCGTCGCGATATTTCAAATAGCTGACCAATGTGCCCGTTATCAACGTCACGATGACCGCAGCGAGCAAAGCCGTGACGACAGGGTTACGCTTGACCCATTTCCATCCGCGCTCGATGGTTCCCACCGGCCGCGCCTGAATCGGCTCGCCGCGCAGGAAACGGTTCAGGTCGTCCGCCAGCGCGCGCACACAAGCATAGCGCTTTTCAGGTTCTTTTCGCAGACATTTCAGACAGATCGTTTCCAAGTCCTTGGGAGTCATCGATTGCAAATGCGACGGCGGCACTGGGTCATCGCTTACCACTTGCAGGACCGTGTCCAAAGGCGTCGATGCATGGAATGGAGGGCGGCCGGCGATCAGCCGATACAGGATCGCACCCAACGCATACACGTCCGCGGCTGGGCCGACCGTTTTTCCCTTGCGGTCGGCCTGCTCCGGCGCCATGTAACTCGGCGTTCCGACGATGGCGCCGCTCTGTGTCAAATCGCTTCCCTTTTCGACGCGCTTGACCAGCCCAAAGTCCGTCACCTTCGGCGTCCCATCCGACGTCAGCAGCACGTTGTCTGGCTTGAGGTCGCGATGCACCAGACCCTTCGCGTGCGCGAACTGTATCCCGCGCGCTACTTGCTCGACCAGCGCGGCTGCTTCCCCCGCCGGCAACGGATGGTCGCGCACTTTATCCGTTAGCGTGCCGCCGTCGACGTACTCGAGCGTGAAAAACGGCAAGCCATCGTGCTGGCCGATTTCGAAAATCTGCACGATGTTCGGATGCTGCAATGCCGCGACGGCTTCGGCCTCGGCCAGAAACCGGACGAGATCCGCTTGCGATGCGTAATTGCCGGCGAGGATCATCTTCAGCGCGACGATGCGGTTCAATTTGACGTGCCGGGCCTTGTAAACGACTCCCATGCCGCCCCGGCCCAATTCGCCGAGAATCTCGTATCCGGGCAGGTCGGGAGCGATTTTGTCGAACTCGAATTGGGAAGAATCGCCCAAAGTCTGGGATTTGTCGGCCGAGTGCGGAGGCATCGTCGGCGCTTCCGACGCCGGCAGCTGAGGACCGGTAGGCAGCGATTCCGGCATGGCGAACTCGACGTTGACGAGCGGATAAAGATTGCGGTGAGTATAAAGCGGCAGCGAAACGGAGACAAGCGCCGGCGACGATTCATGCCGATCTCGCGCGCCGCGTGACGATTTTGGCGATTTTGAAGACGTAGTTCACTGGCCGCTTGACGTAAACAATCCCGGCACCATATCATTCACGGACGATGGGCGAACGAAGGCAAAAGGAGAAGGGAAAAAGACGACAATGGAGGCAACGGGGATACTCGAAAATCCGTTGGAACTCTTGGTCCGCTGCGGCGTCGAAGCCCATAGCGACCGGGCACGAGTCGAGAAGGAAGCGCGCAATGAGAAAAAAGTATGAGCGAATAGCACCGCTGCGGGAAGGGCGACTCGAAAAAATAAAAAAATTCGCCGGCTGAGTTCGACCAAGACGAGAGGAGCACGAAAAAAACAAAAAAAATGGAATCGGCCGTCGGCCGGAAACCGGCCAACTCCTGGCAACGAGACCGAAAACTTGCCTCGCGCAAAGGCGCCAAGGCGCGAAGTCGGCGGCACAAGCGGTCGAAATCTTTGCGGGCGCGGACAATTCCGGACATTTCCGGACATCCCAGGATGGTTTGGAGCCGCGATTCGCTTGGCCGGCGTCGGTGCGTGCCCCAAAAAGTACTCAATTTGTCTCACAGAGCGCGATCGAGTTTGTGGTCAAACGGTCATAGGTCGCGAAGCGCGTCCAAAAGGTCTCTTTCGTACCACGAGAGTTCGCGGGAGCGAATTAGACCTGGCTATAGGCCTGGAGTTGTGCAAACTGGCATCGTGACGCATGCCGATTTTTCCAATACATTGATCGAGCAAGCAGGATTATCTGGGTCGGAGACAATCCATGTCGAAGCGCACCCTGGCATTGGCGGGATTCATCGTGTTGGCGGCCCTGACTCGCCTGGTGCCGCACCCGCCGAACATCGCCCCCATTACCGCGATGGCGGTCTTCGGCGGAATTCGCTACGGCAACCGACTCGCGGCAATTGTTGCTCCACTCTTGGCGCTGCTCCTGAGCGATGTGGTAAGACAAGTCCTGTATGCATACGGCTTTTCCCCGCAATGGGGCTTCTATTCGGGCATGGAGGTCGTTTACGGCACGACCGCTCTGATCGCTCTGATGGCAAGCTTGGCTCGTGGCACGCGATCTCCGGCGGTGATTGCAGCGACCACGTTCGCCGGTTCGTGCATCTTCTTCCTTGCGGTCGATTTCGATTTTTGGGCCCGCGGCACTCTCTACCCCAAAACGATGGAGGGGCTTGCCGCGTGCTATGCCGCAGCCCTGCCTTTCTTTGGCAATAGCATGGTCGCCGACCTCGGATTCGCCGCGGTCCTATTCGGCGCTTGGGCTCTTGCCGAGGCCACAATTCCGGCGTTGGCCCCGGTTCCGGCGAAACAATGATCCGCACCGTGTCGATGCTGCCGGCGGCGACCGAGATCGTCGGAGCGCTGGGATTGATGGATCAACTCGTCGCGGTCTCGCACGAGTGCGACTACCCGGAAGAAGCGAACCATCGGCCGCGCGTCACGTATTGCGAGATCTACGGCAAAGGACTGCCCTCCGCCGAGATTGATCGCTGGGTATCGGAACGGCTGCAAACGCACGGCTCGCTTTACACGCTCGACGAAGCCAAACTGCGTGAGCTCGCCCCCGACCTGATCCTCACCCAGCGGCTCTGCGATGTTTGCGCGCCGTCGTACGACTCGGTCGATGCCCTGGCTCGCGCCCTCCCTTCGCGGCCGCGGGTTCTGAATCTCGAACCCAAGAACCTGCGCGACGTTCTTCAGTGTCATGTGGATGTGGCGGCGGCGATGGGCCGTCCGGAACGCGGTGCGGAGGTCCGTCGCGAATTGGAGAAGCGGATCGCGGCGGTCACGGCTCGGGCAGTGAATCGGGCGCGGCCGCGGGTGTTCATCATGGAGTGGGCTGAGCCGATTTACAATTCGGGGCATTGGAACCCGGAGTTGATTCGGCTCGCGGGCGGCGTGCCGCTACTGTCGCCGGAAGGCGAGTACTCGGTGCGCCTCGCCTGGGAGGATTTGCGCGCCGCCGACCCGGAAGTGCTCGTGATCGCCTGTTGCGGGCATAAGGTCGATCGGACACGGCAGGACATCCCGTTGCTCGAAGCGCTGCCGGGTTGGCGCGAGTTGAGCGCAGTCCGCAATCGCCGAGCCTATCTCGCCGACGGCTCGGCCTACTTCTCGCGACCGGGCCCGCGCATCACGGACACATTGGAAATGCTCGCGTCGATGATCCACCCCGAAGCGTGTCGGAGTCTTGGATTCGAGCGCGACAGCATCCCCGTTTACGCTTAGCCGGAAGATGGAGAAACCTTTCCGCGCGTGCCGTCGGTCGGCCACGAAAAACCAGTGTTGCTTTTGATCGCCGTGAAGATCCGTCGAATCGACGGAACTTACCGCGTTTGCGCAAGAGTTCCTCGTCGCGGGAATAGACCGGTAGTTCGGCAATTTCGGATTGTTTTCGTTAATCCGGTTGTATGGAGACTGTCGAGATTATGGGTTGGACGGCTCAAGCGCGCGCGTCCGTGACCGGAGGATGTCGCGCGTACGAAGCAACCGCGATCGGTGCACGGAACCGCACCATGCCGTCAAGGAGGCCGAGTTATGCGAATCCTTTTGCGGCGCCGCCAACAGGCTCACTCAAACACCGCGACGATCGCCGAGGGAACGACGAAGGCTTTGCATCGATCGCAGTCAAGCGTACGGCTGTCAGCGTGCCTGGCTTGCTTCTCGCTTCTTGCCGTCGTCGCTTGCGGCTGCACCGGCGTTCGCGAGTACGTCCACAATGGATTCAAGGTCGGACCGAACTACGGCCGACCACCTGCTCCCATCGCACACGATTGGCTTGAGGCGAACGACCAACGCGTGCGGCAGCAGTCCGACGACATCAGCCGCTGGTGGACGGTCTTTAACGATCCCACACTCGATTCGATGATCTGCTTTGCCTATCGCCAGAACCTGACGCTCCGGCAAGCCGGCTTCCGGGTCCTCGAAGCCCGCGCCCAGTTGGCCATCGATCGAGGGAATCTGCTCCCGCAAACACAACAGCTGACCGGCAATTTCGAGGAGGTGGGACTGAGCCGCGAGACATCCAGCGGCAAGAACCTCGTCAACCGGACGTTCAGCCAGTGGAACTTCGGCTTCAACTTGAATTGGGAGCTCGATTTCTGGGGCAAATTCCGGCGGACCATCGAGTCCGACGAAGCGACTTTGAACGCGTCAGTCGAAAACTACGACGATGCGCTCGTGACGATGCTGAGCGACATCGCAGCCGATTACATCCAACTGCGAACGACGCAGCAACGGATCAAGTATGCCCGATCCAACGTCTGTTACCTTCAGGCGACGCTGCGAATCGCCGAAGGCCGCCAGAAAGTCGGCGCGATCGGCGGTGGACTGCTCGACGTGGATCAGGCCAAGAGCACCCTCGAGCAGACCTTGGCCGAGATCTTCCAGCTTCGGGCTACAGCCCGGCAATTCGAAACGGCGCTGGCCACGCTGCTCGGCATTCCTGCCATCGACCTGCCTTCCGAAGTTCGCGAGCCTGTCAATGGTTCGAAGACGGACGATCTAGCGTTCAGCGAACGATTCAACGTGAAGGATGACAAGCCCAACGAAGTCAAGGATTGTCCCGATGCGGCGGCTCTAGGGAAGATCGAAGAGAATGTTTTGGCAATGAGCTTGATACCGACCGCGCCAATCCAAGTCGCGGTTGGCATTCCTGCAGATTTGCTGCGGCGGCGTCCGGATGTTCGCGCGGCCGAGCGTCAAGCGGCGGCCCAGTGCGCGAAGATCGGCGTGGCGGAGTCCGAATTGTATCCAGCCCTCTCGCTCACGGGCATTCTTGGGCTCTCCGCCGAGAACTTGAGCGGCCTGTTCCGATCGCAGGCACTGAATGGCACGGTCGCTCCGGGCTTCGCTTGGAACATCCTCAATTATGGACGCATTAAGAACAACGTTCGCTTGCAAGACGCCAAATTCCAGGAGTTGATCGCCAACTATCAGCAAGTGGTGCTCGCCGCCAACCAGGATGTCGAGAACGGCCTCGGTATCTTCTTGAACGCTCAAGAAAACACGAGCTGGCAGGCGGAAAGCGTCAAGCACGCTTTGGGCGCCGTTAAGATTGCCATGGCCCAGTACCAAGCCGGAACCATCGATCTGACGCGTCTGAGCCTGCTGCAACAGACGCTCGTGCAACAACAAGACGTGTTGGCCCAAGCCGAGGGCCAGATCGCTCTGGGCCTCATTCAGGTTTACAAAGCCTTGGGCGGCGGCTGGCAGTTGCGCCTCACCGGTTGCCGGCCAATGTCACCCAATCAAGTCGGCCCCGCACCGGTCAGCGCTCCGAACGCGACACAACCACCGAAGTTCGTTCCCGCGGCCGGCGATTGGAAGAACAGGCGGCAACCGATTGTTGCTGCGCCGGTGGCCAGTCCGAATCAGTTGCCGCAACCGATGCCCGGCCCAGCCGAGCCCGCCGCGACTAAGTACAACTTCCTGCCGCCCTTGATTTCACCGGCGAAGCCAGTGACTCCGGATGCGACGCCGTGGAAACCGGCCGTTCCGGAAATCAATCTGGTGCCGATGCCGCCCCCGAACGTTCCATCGCAAAAGGACGAAGTGCCCAAGACATCGACCGACAGCGACACCATCTGGAAAGGCGTCGACCGATGAAGCGACTCCTCCCGCTGCCCCTGCTCTTGATCGCTCTGATCTACTGCCAGCCGGCAAGTGCGGGCGATCCGCGCTGCAATTGGGCGAGCATTCTTTATCCGGATCGTCCGGAGCGGCATTGCTGCCCGGACGATTATTGCCACAAACCGCTGCCGTGTTGCCCGCCTCGTTCGTGCCTTGGCTGCGATGATTATTGCGCGAAGCCGCCGCCGTGCATTTGTCCGTTCAAATGCTTTTGCTGCGACGACTATTGTCGCAAGTCCTGCGCGATCCAGCTTCTACCGTGCTATCCGCCTTGGTATAGTTGTGGGCCTGCGTGCTGTTGCCCGCAACCGCCGTGCAAGCCCGCGAAAGGCCGCTGACGGCGGCGATCGATCCAGTGCAGGAATCGCACCATGATCATGCCGTCTCTGTCGCTGGCGTTTTTGCTTCTCGCTCAATCGCCTCCCAACCCCTCGACACATGCCGGCTCCGCAATTTCCGCCAGCGACATTCCTCGTCATTACGCGCACATCCGTTTAGCCGCCTTGGGTTATTCCGGCCTGCGCGTCGGCTCGCTCGAAGATCGATTGCTGCGCGAAAGCTTCGACGTCATTGTCGGGAATTCGGAACTTCTCAAGCACACTTCTCGTATCGCTCCGAACACTCCGCGATTGATCTACACCAATTGCTCAAATATCTATGAGGATCTCCTTCTGAACTGGTTGAACTGGGCGGACAGCCAAGGTGTCTCTCGGGAAGCGGCGTTTTACCATGCAGCGGCGCCGACGCCATTTGCGGGCGATAGTCCGTCATCGCGGCCGGTCAATTGGTTCTGGCGAGCTTATCGCGGCGGTTTGCATCCACGCGAAGTGACATCGGAAATCACGGGCAACGGCCAATCGAAGATCCAATTCCCTTCGACGGGCGAGTCCCTTTATCTTGGCTATCCCGAGCGCTTCGCCGAAGTTCAGATTCGCATCATCGATGGCGGCGCGGACTACTCAGGCATGTGGGAATGGCTCGCGGCAGAGGATTGGACGAATCCAAGTTCCTGGCAGCCGCTCGCGTTGACCAGCGACGTAACGTCGGTGCTTCGCAACACGGGCGCGCTGCGCTTCGAGCCGCCGAAAAACTGGAACCCCTCCGCGATCGAATCGAAGGATCGACTTTATTATGTCCGCTTCCGATGCCTGACGAGCGGCAATCCGCCGGTCGCGCAGTCTGTTCTCGGTCGCGATTATGTCGCGTCCGATGGGAAGCGCAATCGCGGTACCGTTCCCGTCTTCGACCCCCAAGCCGATGTCAATCACGACGGCTACCTTGATGACGCCGAGTATGCCCGGCGCGCGAAGGGTAAGGATGCACGGTTCGCTTACGAAAGCCGGTTGTTCACCGATTACTACGGGCCGATGCGCTTCGCAACAAATATCGGCTCCCCCGATTGCCGTCGCTGGCTCATCGACTACCACCGTCGGCAAAGGGAAGCGAATCGCGATGCCTCTGGCTTCTTCATGGACAACTCGCTCGGCAAGCCGCCGCTTAGACCGAAGAGCTCGATCGAGTCCATCTCGAACTATGGCGCGGACTACGGCGAACTTCTCGTCGCCATCGGCAACGCGGTCTCGCCATGGTGGATCATCCCGAATACGGCCGGCGGAAACAAAGCGGCCGACGATGTCATCAAGAAGTATCCCGTCTACTTCGAAGAATTCATGCTCCGCCCGTTGTCACACAATTTCGGCATGTTCGAGGACACGGCCGCCACTCTTGAGCGGCGATCAAAACTGACATCACCGCCGCCGTTGGCATTTCTCGACTCGCACCCCCAGCGCGCCGATCGCGGCAAAGCCGACCCGCTCGATCCGCGCGCACAGCTTTCGGCGCTGGCGTATTTCTATCTGCTCGCCGATCCCGATCGAACATTCCTACTGTTCTTCGGCGGCTTCGAGCCGGCAACGGCTTGGCAGCGACACTGGTGCGAGGCCGCGGCCTTCGATGTCGGCCGCCCGAAAGGCCATTGGTCGCAGTTCGCGAAGGGGAATGACCCTTCCGACTCGCGCCGAGAATACCGCGTCTATGTGCGTGATTACGAGCGGGCGCTCGTCATCTACAAACCTGTCTCGTATCAGAAGGGCGTCTATACGCCGGTTCCCATCGGCGACGAGACAGCGACTGTCCACAAATTGAGAAGCGCGCATATACCGCTGGGAGCCGACGGAAAGCTCGGCGACGCCACGTCCGAGATCAAGTTGCGAAATGGCGAGGGAGCCATCCTAATCAAGGCGCGCGGCGATTGACCAGTGGTTATTTCTTGCGTGCCTTCACGGTCGAGGGCGTTGGTTTGGGAATGCTCGGGTCGATCCGGGACATGGCGACGCCGGCGGCTTCACGGATCCGGGCGTCGCTGTCTTTTTCTAGCTCTTTGAGCGCGGGGATAGCGGCTTTGGCGTCGTCGCCATAGTATCCCAGCCCGATCGCGGAGCTGAGGCGCACGTCGTCGGACTTGTCCTTCAGGGCCTCGATGAGGGCCGGCACGACCGTCGCCGCATCCGACTTGCGATTTTGAAGCAATCGCGCGGCGATAAGCCGGTCCTTCTCCGGACCGGACTTAAGATCGGCGATCAACTCACTTGTCGATTTCTGTCCCTGGCACCCCACGACGGCCAACAAAGGGATCAACAGGGACAGCATATGTCTAGTACGCATCGCCGCCTCCCCCGGAGCGGGTCATTCCCAATTAGTGTTTGATTCGCCGCCCGCGATGGTACACAAGGCCTGATAAACCAAGCCGTTGACACTGCTGGTGATGAAATGCACCGAACCGTCGCCAAACAGGAAATTGCAGCCGTTGCCGGCGTGCAAGCTGTAGAACGTGTCGGGATCATAGATCGGCAAATCGGCGCAGGGCACGTGGGTGGGATTACCATGGCTCAATACGAACGCCTCGCCGAAGTCCGCGTTGTCATACGCAGGCGAAGGCGGCGGAAGGTACGGAGTCGAGGGAGTGGCCGCCATCCACGCGGGGCACCGTCCGCCCGGATATGCGCCGGTCCACGTGCTTGGAGAATGGTTGCCCGAGCGTTCGCCCACGACAATGGTGTTGCTCAGGCCATCGGTGACGTCGGCGACGCGATTGCGGCTGTTGCGATAGAAGAGGCCATCGCCCGCCTTGCCGAAACCGCCTTTGCCGCCGTCCGAGCCGCCGCCTTGAGCATTACCGCCCGCGTTGTTGAAGCACTCCTCCCAGCCATTGCAGCCCACGTAATTACTGTGTGCAAGTATGACGACTGGCTTGCTGAACGTACTGTCATAGACGGGAATAGTGTCCTGATATGGGTCCGACGGGCACTGATAAATCGGGATTACCTGTTGCGATATTTGCACGTTGCTCCCCGTGCCCACCGTCACGCTCAAATTGATTTGCTGGTAGACGTTGGTTTGTTCCATGAACGGCAAGAGATAGGTCGCCCAGCCCCAGCCGGGGCCCACGTCGTTGTCGGGAGTGCTGCTCGGATCCATGTTGCCATCGACATAGCCCGGGGGGAACCGTCCGTTCGCGCCTTCGTAATTGTGCAGCGCCAAGCCGATCTGCTTGAGATTGTTCGAGCATTTGGCGCGGGCTGCCGCTTCGCGCACCTTTTGAACGGCCGGCAATAACAGGCCGACCAACACGCCGATGATCGCGATGACCACTAGTAGCTCGATGAGCGTGAATGCCGAGCGAGCCCACGCAGTTCGCCGATAATGAATCATGGCCGGACCTCCCAAGCGGACAATAAACGAAACTTCAGGTTGGGAAAACAATGTTATACCATGTGTCACTACGAATACAATAGGTCAAAGGTTCTTTTCTAGGATGGAAATTCGTAATGACGCAAAATGAGCCCCCATGACCCACGACGGTTCGGCGCTGAGACCAAATGTCAGCTGAATGTCGGGACGCGTCGCGAATTGCGGGATGGGGGGCCGGTTTGACTTCGTTGCGCGCCGTGCCAAACTCGATATAATCGAAGAAGCAGCAAGAGGGGAGAACATCATGGGCGATTCTGCTCGGCGGGCTCGCCGGCACGAATGTAATCGCCGTCGGTGGCTCGGGTTGGTCTGGAGTGCCACGGGACTGTTGGCGGCGTTGGTCGTCGGGGGCTGCGAGAAGGCGGCGCCTCCGAAGGCCGCGAGTAATCCGCGCGTGATCGTGACGACGCCGATCACGGACGCGGTAATCGACTATCAGGACTTCACCGGCCGGCTGGACGCCTTCAAGACCGTCGAGATCAAGGCGCGCGTGACCGGCTACATCACCGACGCGCCGTTCAAGGAAGGCGATCCTGTCAAGCAAGGCAGCCTGTTATTTCAGATCGACAAACGACCGTATGAAGCCGACCTCAATCAGGCGAAAGCAAACCTGAACGTCGCCATCGCCGATCGCAATTTTCAGGAAAAGAACGTCGAGCGGTACGGGAAGGTCCTTAACTCGGTTTCGCGCGAGGAGTACGAAACGGCCGTCGCGGCGTCCGAGAAGGCCGCGGCCAACGTCGCCGCCATGCAAGCGGCACTCGCCCGCGCCAAGCTCTACCTGGATTACACCGGCGTGACCGCTCCCTTGAGCGGCCGCATCAGTCGCCGCAATGTCGATCCGGGGAATTTGATCACGGCGGACACAACAGCGCTGACGACCATCGTCGCCGAAGATCCGATGTACGCCTACTTCGACGTGGACGAACGCACGTACCTTGATCTGCTCGGCCAGACGATGCCAGGCAAATCGGCGGGAAAAGAAGGCTTGCGGCTTCCGGTCCTGATGCGGCTGGCCAACGAAGACGAGTTTACGACGCTGGGCTTCGTCGATTTCGTCGATAATCGGGTGGTCGCGACGACGGGCACGGTGCGCATGCGCGGCGTCTTCGAGAATCCCAAGGAACAATTGAAGGCCGGCCTGTTCGTCCGCATTCGCTTGCCTATGAGCGCCTCCTACAACGCCTTGCTGATACCCGATGAGGCGATCCAGAGCGATCAGGAGCGCAAGTACGTCTGGGTCGTGAACGCGAAAAACGAAATTGAATACCGACCCGTCGAACTCGGTCAATCTCTTCAGAAGCTCCGCGTCATCAAACCGCCGGCGAAGGGCAAAGAGGGCATGGAAGGACTTTCCGAAGGAGATCGAGTCGTCATCAGCGGAATGCAGCGGGCGCGAAATGGGCTTCAGGTCGATGTCGAGGTACAAGCGCCGCCGGCCCTGCCCGATGTGCCTTTGGTGCGCGTGCTGAATGCCATCAAGACGGCAAAGTAACGGAAATGAGGTACGGCCGCCAGCCGTCTCATTTTGCGCCGGCATGCCGCCTAGTCCCGAGCGTCGCCGTCCATGATTTCGCATTTCTTCATTGAACGGCCGATCTTTGCCTCGGTGCTGTCAATCGTCATTTTTCTCTCCGGCGCGGTCGCGTGCGTCAATCTACCGCTCGCGCAATACCCACCGATCACGCCGCCGAGCATCGTCGTTCAGTGCACCTATCCCGGCGCGAACGCGCAAGACGTTGCCGATTCCGTCGCCGCTCCGATCGAGCAGCAGGTCAACGGCGTCGAAGACATGCTGTACATGGTGTCGCAGTCGAACAACGACGGCTCGTATCAACTGCAAGTCACCTTCAAGCCTGGCGTCAACCTCAACTTCGCGCAGGTGCTCGTCCAGAACCGGATCAACCTGGCGATGCCTCTGCTGCCGGACGTGGTCAAGCAGGCCGGCGTCACGACGCGCAAGCGCAATCCGGACATCCTGCTCGTCATCGCCATCTACTCGCCGAAGGGCCGCTACAACCAGCTTTACCTGAGCAACTTTACCACCATCCGCATCAAGGACGAAATCGCGCGCGTCGATGGCGTCGGCGATTGCCAGCAGTTTGGCCAGCAAGATTACAGCATGCGCATCTGGGTCGATCCGGACAAACTTGCGGCTCTCGGCATGAGCGCGTCAGACGTCGCCAACGCCTTGCGCGAGGAAAACCGCCAAGTCGCCGCAGGTCATTTTGGCCAGCAGCCCGTCGCGACGAACCAGCCGTTCGAACTCACGATCACGACCGTCGGCCGGCTCGCCGACCCTGCCCAGTACGACGAAATTGTCATCCGCACCGACGCGGACGGCCGCAAGGTTCGAATCAAAGACATCGGCCACGCGCAATTCGGGCCGCGCTTTCAAGATTCGACGAGCAAGGTCGATATGAGGCCGAACGCCAGCCTGGCCGTCTGGGCCCTTCCCGACGCCAACTCCATCGCCACCGCGGACAACGTGCGCCAACGGCTCGAAGAATTGAAAAAGAGCTTCCCGGACGACATCGAATACGTAATCTCGTTGGACATGACGCCATTCATTCAGGAGTCGATCAACGAAGTCATTCGTACGCTCGTCGAAGCGATCATTCTGGTAGCGATCGTCGTCGTCGTCTTCCTGCAAAACTGGCGCTCGGCCATCATCCCGCTCGTCGCGGTGCCGGTGGCGATCGTCGGAACATTTGCTGCGATGGCGGCGATCGGCTTCAGCCTGAACATTTTGACGCTGTTCGGATTGGTGTTGGCGGTCGGCATCGTCGTCGACGATGCAATCGTCGTCGTCGAGGCGGTCGAGCACCACATCGAATTGGGGCTATCGCCGCGCAAGGCCGCTCATCGCGCCATGGAGCAAGTGTCGGGACCGGTGGTCGCGGTCGCGCTCGTGCTTTCCGCCGTGTTCGTGCCGTGTGCGTTTATCAGCGGCATCACTGGTATGTTCTTTCGGCAATTCGCCCTGACGATCGCGGTCTCGACGGCGATTTCCGCGTTCAATTCACTCACGCTCAGCCCGGCGCTCGCGGCAATCCTCTTGCAAAGGCGCGGCGCGAAGAAGGACTGGCTCGGCCGGGCAATGGATTTTCTGTTAGGCTGGTTTTTTCGGTTGTTCAATTGGACATTCCGTCGGGGAACGAACGCATACTTGGGCGTCGTCGGCGTCTCGCTTCGCGGCAGCGTGGTCGTCCTGATCATTTACGGCGTTTTGCTTGGATTGACATGGAAGACATATAGCAGGCTGCCGAGCGGCTACATCCCCAATCAAGACCAGGGCCGATATTACATCGCTGTCCAGCTTCCGGACGCCTCCGCCCTTCAGCGAACTCAACAAGCATGCGACCGCATCGCCAAAACCGTGGCGCCGATGCCGGGCATGTTCCATGTCACCGAAATCGTCGGCCAGTCGTTCACGCTCAACGCCAACGGTTCGAACTTTGGCCAGTTCTTCGTGACGCTCGACAAGTATGACAATCGACGCGATCCATCGATGAACGCCTTCACAGTAATCGACCGTGTGAAAGCCATACTGGACCGCGAGGTCCCCGAAGCGCAGGTTTCACTCTTCACCCCTCCCGCCGTGTCGGGCCTCGGCTCGGCGAGCGGCTTCAAGATCATCATCGAAGATCGCGGTGACCTGGGCGTCGTTCAACTGCAAAAAGCAGTCGACCGCGTGATGGCGGCCGGGAATGCTGGACGCTTCCAACTAACTGAGTCATCATTCGCGTCGTTGAATGGCGAACCGCCTCTGCCCTCTGCCGCGCTCGCGAAATTGTCGTCGATCAAGAACCACGAATTCCTGACCAAGGAATCATTCTTGAGCGCGATTAGCGACGCCTTCAACGCCGCCGAAGTTCGCGACAAAGCCGAGCGGTCGCACATGCAAGACCGCATCGTCGCCGCCGCAGAGAACCGGAAGGTCGTCGGCAAATTGTTTTCGGTGTTCCGCGCCAATACGCCTCAGCTTTACATGGACCTGCACCGCGACCAGTGCCAGACGATGGGCGTCAATCCCAGCGACGTGTTCAGCACGTTGCAAGTCTATCTCGGTTCGTATTACGTCAATGACTTCAACCGCTTTGGCCGCACCTGGAACGTCGTGGCGCAGGCAGAAGGAGTTTTTCGCGATCAGCCCGAACGGATCAAACAACTCCAGGTGCGGAACTCGCGCGGCGAGATGGTACCGCTCGGAGCCGTGCTGACAGTCAAATCGAGCGGAGGTCCGATCAACATTGGCCGCTACAACATGTATCCGGCGGCGGCCATCTTGGGTTCAACCGAAGGCGACATCTCTTCCGGCCAAGGGATCGAGGAGATGGAGGCGATTTGCAAAGAAGTGCTGCCGGAGGGCATGCAGTTCGAATGGACTGAAATCAATTACATGCAGATCGATGCCGCCAAGAACATTTGGAACAATCTGATCTTCCCGCTCGCCGTGACCTTTGTGTTCCTGGTCCTCGCAGCCCAATACGAAAGCTGGGCATTGCCGATGGCGGTGATCCTCGTCGTGCCCATGTGCATCCTTGGCTCGCTCGCCGGGGTGACGGCGATCCGCCAGCCGGAGGTTGTGCATTGGGCTGCGATGCATGGAGTCGGACTACCGTCCGGGGACATCAACATCTTCACGCAGATCGGCCTGGTCGTGTTGGTTGGCCTCGCCAGCAAAAACGCGATCCTGATCGTCGAATTCGCAAAACATACGCACGAGGAAGGCGGACTTTCGCGTCGGGAGGCAACGCTCGCCGCGTGCAAGCTTCGTCTGCGGCCGATCCTCATGACGTCGTTCGCGTTTATCCTGGGCGTTTTGCCGCTCCTGGTCACGACGGGCGCCGGGGCGGAAATGCGCAAGACGCTGGGCACGGCCGTATTCAGCGGCATGCTTGGCGTCACGATATTCGGCATTTTCCTGACGCCCGTTTTCTTCTACGTGATTGCGGGATTCGTGGAATCACCGCTATTTGCATCGGAGCGGATGCGACTCGTCGGCAAGATCTTGCTCTATCTTTTAGGCATGATGACGCTGGGCCTGATGTGGGTCATTCCCTACCTGCTTGGTCAATTCACGCGGCGACCCGCGCTGCGCAAATCAGTCGTCCAGCCGGAGCCGCCGGCGCCGATCGGCGACGACCACGTCGACGCTTTGAATGGCAATGCGAATGGTGCGACGGTAGCCGGCGCGCCGCTGGTCACAGGCGCCGCGCCGGAAGAATCTCGCGCCGGGCAGAACGGCGATACCCACGCAACCGGCGATCCTGATTCAGCCCTGCGAAATTGAGGCCCTGGCGTGTTTTCGAAGTTCTTCATCAATCGACCGATCTTCGCCTCGGTGCTGTCGATCGTCATTGTCCTTGGCGGCGGCATCGCCGTATCGAATTTGCCAGTCGCTCAGTATCCCGAGATTGCCCCGCCGACGGTCGAAGTTTCCGCGTCGTACCCCGGTGCGAACGCCCAAGTCGTCGCCGACACGGTCGCCGCTCCGATCGAGCAGCAAGTGAACGGCGTCGAGGGCATGATGTACATGTCCTCGCAATGCACCAACGACGGAAACTACACGCTCACCATTACCTTCAAGCCGGGCTCCGACCTGAACATCGCTCAGGTGCTGGTCCAGAACCGCGAATCGCTTGCGGAACCGGTCCTGCCCGACTTGGCCAAGCGCCGCGGCATCTCGGTCAAGAAGAAGTCGTCCAACGTCTTGATGATCGTCAATCTAGTCTCGGCGAATAGCAGCCGGACCGACCTCGAGTTGAGCAACTACGCGACCATCCAAATCCGCGACGAACTTTCGCGCTTGCCCGGCGTCGGCGACATCACTTACCTGGGCCAGCGCGACTACAGCATGCGGTTGTGGCTCGATCCCCAGAAAATGGCCTACTACGGCCTCAACGCCCAGGATGTGCTCGGGGCGGTGCAAGCGCAAAATGTGCAGGTTGCGGCCGGTCAGATCGGCCAACCGCCGACGCCCAAGGGGCAAGTGACCCAGTACATCATCACCACGCTCGGCCGGCTGCGCAATGCGGACCAGTTCTCCAACATCATCCTCCGCAACACCGGCAGCACACTGGTCTACTTGAAGGACGTGGCAAACGTCGAGATGGGCGCTCAGTCCTACGATCAGACCTGCACGCTCGACCAGAAGCCGACGGTCGCCTTGTCGGTCTACCAGTTGCCGGGCTCCAACGCGCTGGAAGTCGCTCAGCACGTCCGCGAACGGATGAAGCAATTAAGAGCGCGCTTCCCGCCGGGCATCGACTACTCCATCGTCTATGACACGACGCCGTTCATCAACGAGTCGATCAACGAAGTCTACGAAACGCTGTTCGACGCGGTCGTCCTCGTCGCGATCGTCGTACTGGTGTTCCTGCAAAACTGGCGCTCGACGCTCATCCCGCTGATCGCGGTGCCGGTGGCGGTGATCGGGACATTTGCGGTGATGGCGGCGATGGGCTTCAGTCTCAACAACTTGACGCTTTTTGGACTCGTGCTGGCGATCGGCATCGTCGTGGACGACGCCATCGTCGTCGTCGAAGCCGTCGAGCACCACATCGAGAACGGCATGACGCCGCGCCAGGCGAGCCTGCGAGCCATGGAGCAAGTATCCGGGCCGGTGATCGCCATCGCTCTGGCGCTGTCGGCGGTGTTCGTGCCGTGCGCGTTCATCTCCGGCATCATCGGGCAATTCTTCCGGCAGTTCGCCCTGACGATCGCCGTCTCGACCTTGATCTCGGCCTTTAACTCGCTGACGCTTAGTCCTGCTCTGTCCGCCATCCTCTTGAGGAAGCGCACCAAAGGTTCGTTCGAGCGCTTGCCCTGGTTTACGTTCGTGCCGTTCGGCGCGTGGTTGGGCCACAAGTTCGGTCTGCATTTTGCCACGCCCCGCGCGATCGCCGCGTTGAATTGGAACGTACGGCCGGAAACGCTCGATCTGTTCCGCATCGGCGGTCCGATCCTGATCGGAGCCTTGACGGCGCTGGCAATCGCCCTCCTATTCGGGCGGCCGGTCAACTGGTTGCTGGCGATGGCGTTCCGCGCCTTTAACAAGGCATTCGATTGGTCCACCAGCGCCTACACGCGAGCCGTATCGCGGCTTCTTTATGTCAGCTTGCTGGTGCTCCTCGTTTACGGCGGTTTGCTCGCCATGACCTGGTGGAGTTTCACGCACACGCCGACCGGCTTCATTCCGCAGCAGGACAAGGGCTACTTGCTGGTCAACATTCAATTGCCGGACGCGGCGTCCGTGACGCGGACGCGGGATGTCGTGAAGCGCATCGAGGGCATCGCCATCAAGACGCCCGGAATCAAGCACACGGTCGCCATCTCCGGCCAGTCGATTCTGCTCGGAGCCAACGCGCCCAACTTCGGCGCTTTGTACTTGATGCTCGACGATTTCGAGGACCGCCGCAAGCCGACGCTGTCGAGCGAGGCCATTGCCGCCGAACTTCAGGACCAGTTCCAGAAAGACGTGCCGGAAGCTATCGTGAACATTTTTGGCGCGCCGCCGGTCGAAGGACTGGGGACTGCGGGCGGCATCAAGATCATCATTCAGGACACCGGCGACAATACGGCCTTTGCCTTGCAGCGCGCGGCCGATCGCGCCGTGGAGATCGGCCAACAGGACCAGAAATTGCAGGGTCTGTTTACCAGCTTCCGCGCGGATACGCCGTGGCTCGAACTGGTCATCGACCGCGCCCAAGCGAAGTATCACCTCGTTTCGATCGACGACGTGCGTACGACGCTCGAGACCACGCTCGGCCCGTACTACATCAACGACTTCAATCGCTTCGGCCGCACCTGGCAGGTCAACGTCCAAGCGCTTGGCGCTTATCGTCAGTCGGTCGTTGACGTCAAGCAGCTCCAAGTGCGGAATAGCGACGGTCAGATGGTGCCGATGTCGGATTTCGCCACCGTGCGTCACGTGAGCGGACCAGTGATGGTCATGCGCTACAACATGTACCCGTCCGCCGCGGTCCACGGCGACGCCGGTCCGAATACGAGTTCGGGCCAGGCGATCACGCACCTTCATGACGCCGCCAACGAGGATCTGCCGCAATCGATGCGGACCGAATGGACTGAACTCGCATTGATGCAGCTCAAGACCGGCAGCACCGCAATGTGGGTATTCCTGCTGGCGGTCATTTTGGTGTTCCTGGTCCTAGCGGCGCAATACGAGAGCTGGTCGCTGCCGCTGGCGGTGATTCTGGTCGTGCCGATGTGTCTGCTCTGTTCGATCACGGGCGTCGTCATGAGCAAGTCGGACATCAACATCTTCACACAGATCGGCTTCCTGGTTCTCGTCGGCCTGGCGTGCAAGAACGCGATTTTGATCGTCGAATTCGCGAAAGCGCAGCGCGAAGCAGGTCGGCCGCGGCGCGAAGCGACGTTGGACGCTTGTCAGCTGCGATTGCGGCCGATCATTATGACGTCGTTCGCTTTCATCATGGGCGTCGTGCCTTTGATGGTTTCAGAAGGGGCTGGGGCGGAGATGCGGCGGACGCTCGGAACGGCCGTCTTCTCGGGAATGCTTGGCGTAACGCTTTTCGGCATCTTTTTGACACCGGTCTTCTATTTTGTGATCCAATGGTTCAAGGACCGCCGACCAGCTCGACTTCCGGAACCGGAGGAAGATGACTACGCCATGACTAACGGGCATCCCAAGCCGGATCACGCCGCCAAGGTTCTTAGTTAATTGTCTCGCACCATCGCTTGACCACGACGGGCAATTTGACGATAATTCACTCTACGTCTTCTTGATTCGCAATTGTCACATTTCAATGGTGAAGGAAATGTCCAACCGCATATTGGCGTTCTCGACGCTCGGTCTAGCTCTCTTCGTTGCCGGCGCAGCCCGGGCCGAAACGAAGGTCGAACTCAAGGGCACGCACCTGTGCTGCCCTCAGTGCGTGAAGGCGGTCGGGACCAT